>JAABUQ010000831.1_pt1 | contig 71133 bp, 62 predicted proteins | sample 5560001 | NCBI WGS metagenome assembly JAABUQ01 (sample SAMN10711888, study PRJNA513371) | rock metagenome | isolation source: Antarctica rocks | place: Antarctica: Victoria Land, Finger Mt nord | collected 2015-12-18 | reverse complement strand
CTTCTGTGAAAGGAATTGGGTGGCGATCAGAATGATAGGCAGGAGATGGATGGGCAGCGACTCTGGGCCCGAAAGATCCGGAACCCACAACCACGGCGCATGCCGTAGCTCGATCGCAATGCTGAGTACGCGATAAAACGCATAGAAGAAAGGCAGCTGGACAATCAACGGCAGACAACCGCCGACCGGATTTACGCCCTCCCGCTTGTAGAGCGCCATCACTTCCTGGTTTTGATCGGCCTTCTTGGGGTCGCGCATGCCAACGTTCTTATACTTCGCGTTGATGGCCTGAATCTGCGGCTGCAGCTTTTGCATCTTCCGCGCTGATTTCAGGCTCGAGAGGCGGAACGGAAAAAGCGCGAGATTGATGATCAGAGTGACCAGAATAATGGCCCAGCCATAATTGTTGGTCCAGTGATCCTTGACGTAGTTGAGCCACATGAACAGCGGCTTGGCGAGAATGCCAAAGAAGCCCCAGTCGATGATCTGCGTGAGCTTCGGATTTACCGCTTTGAGAACGTCTAGATCTTTGGGGCCGACGAACAACGAGAAATCATTCTGCGGGCCTGTCGAAAGCCCGGCTCCGACGTAGGGAACCGGTTTGTCTTCATTGGGCGGTTTGAACGAATCGGAGTAGGTACGAACCTGGAGCGAGGTTGAATCCACGGGCAGCGCCACCGCCGCGAAGAAATTATCCTCCAGCCCGGCGAAAGTGTAGTTCCCGGAATCCGTCACAGGCCCGTTCTTGGCATCTTTGGGGGTCTTCGTGATGAGCTTGCCTGCGGTCGCGTCATAGCGCACAGTGTGTTCAGTACCTGCCGCATTCCGTACCTTCGCGTCACCGAACCCGCCGCGCCACATTAGCAACGCCGGGATCGGGGTTCCGTTGACGAGTACCGAAGACTTCACCTGCGAAAGATAGCTGTCCTTTGAAAATGCGAAAGATTTCTGCACGGATGTTTTGCCATCCGAATAGGTGTAACTGAGCGTGAGCCCGTCTGCCGACAGTTTCGGTTCGTAGAGAACGGTGTTCGGATCGAACGCCGTTCTCTGGCCCGTGATATCCAGAGCGAAAGGCAGGGGCACCTCTCCTGAGGCGTTGGTGATCACTTGAAGCGGTTTGCCGGCATCGTCGCGGAACTGCTTGAGGACCCAGCTCTTGGCTAGAGCGCCGCGATTTGTAAACACCATGTGATAGAGCGCCGTATCGATATCGGTAGTGATCTCAGACGAAGCCTTGGCCTGGTTGGGTGGCGTGGCGGACTCTTCGGACGCGGCAATCGGACCGGCCTGAGCGGCTGCAGGTTTCTGAGTTACCTGGGCGGCCTGATTGTCGTTAATCGGCTTCACCGGCTGAGGGCCAGGCTTTGGCTTAAAGAGGTACTGCGATATTACCAGCACCAGCATCATGAGCGCTAACGCAATTGGAAGCCGCTTCTCTAACGAAGGCGGTTGAGGCGAAACACCGCCCGGACTATTGAACATAAGTAGATCTCACTTCATTTTCTCCTGCAGGCACACAGGATTTTGAGCGGCGCGTGAATCGTGCCACCCTACTCGGATCTCAAGCGACAGGATCGTAGCCGCCTTCGTGAAAGGGATGACACCGGCCTATACGCTTGAGCCCCAGCCAGACGCCCTTTACAGCTCCATGCTTGGCAACTGCTTCCCGCATATATTCGGAGCAAGTCGGGTAGTAGCGGCAAGCGGAGGGCAAGAGGGGTGAAACAAAGAGTTTGTAGCCTCGCAGCAAGGCGGTTATGACTGCCTGCATTTGGTAAATATCCGGCCTACTTCTTGGCACAGCTCGTCGAATGACGCGTCGAGAACGCTCCGCCTCGGATTGAACACGATGGCCCAGTTGCCAGGAAGCAGCGCCATTTTTGAACGGACCGCTTCGCGTAAGCGCCGCTTGATACGATTCCGGGTCACCGCCTTGCCCAAAGCTCGCGGCAGCGTGAAGCCGAATCGCGGAACTGCTGCATCGCCCGGAATCGGCCGGCAAAAGGCCGCGAAGTATTTGCTAGTCATACGGACACCGGTGCTGTAAACATCTCGAAACTCGGACGACCGGAGAATCCGCCTGGACTTGTGGAGCAGATGCGGTTATTTTGCTGCGCGGACGGCGGGTTCATCGCTGACCGTCAACTTGTGGCGACCCTTGGCCCGGCGGCGAGCCAGTACAGCCCTGCCATCGGCGGTCTTCATCCGGACCCGGAAGCCGTGGGTCTTGGCGCGCTTGCGGTTATTAGGCTGGAACGTACGTTTTGGCATTACCGATTGTCTCTTTACTGGCGGTTTCGTGGGTGCGCGCAGACACAGTGCGGCCCATCCACTGAATATGAACTTTCAGTATACACGCTCGCGGGCTGGGAGTTGCGTCCCATGGGCAAACACGCTGGCCCCGGGCCGGAGTCGTGACCAGTCCAGCGGTCATCCGCGTTGAACACTGAAAGTGATTCACGCCAGCTTCATGCCGTCGAATCACCCACAGTAAGGATTCGTGTCAGATGTCACACATAGCGGCTCTAGCAGCCCGCCCGGCATCTGCGGAACGGGGCGGCGAGAGGAGATAGCGTAGTGTGCCATAAGGGGTCGTTTCCGCCCCACCTATTTGCAAAGTGCCGCGAGCCCCATTTAGCGGCTTTCTACCGCATTTCCCAGAGCGCCCGTTTGGCACACACCCGAAACCAGGTGGACAGCTCAGGCATTGGGATCAGTAGGACTTCGCAAAAGCTGCCAGTTTTGACCAGAGGGTACACTTCACTCATGTTGTTGCGCATGCTGATCTGTGCCTTCGCGGTTCTCGCCGCCATCGTATCGAGAGGCTTCGGGCAAGGAGCGTCTGACTTGAGGGTGTTATTTGACGCTTACAAATGGAACGATCTCTACGGTCGCGTTCAGAACACGAGCAATGCGCCCCTGCTATATCGCGGAGCTATGGGGGTCGCTTTTAACCAACATCCAGAAGAATCCGAACGGTGCTCTTATCTGTTATCAGCAAAAATCCTTATTCACCAGAAGCCTACGAAGGTTCCAAGTGGCTCAGTCATCTCTATTTCTACCGCGGCCAGTATCGCAGCTTGGTTGGAATCATGGAGCGGCGCTGGGCCGCATTTCCAGACAAACAAGAGCGCTCGCAAGAGCAAGCGGAGATGACGGGTTTCCGTGGCTTGCCACCCTCAAACATGAGCCCGGCAGCATCTTCATCCCTCTTTCGATCAATGGTGGTTCGGCCACATATTTCTTCGATACGGGAGCATGGATTTCCTGTGTGAGCGAATCAGAGGCCAGGAGGCTTCATCTGGCAATAAGAAGCACTTTCGGAACCTTGGGCCAATCAGCCGGTTCTCAAGTCGGGTTTCGCACTGCCGTCGCCACGGACGTCATTATTGGCGAGACACATTTCAAGGAGGTGTCCTTTGCTGTTTTCCCTGACAACCAGGAGCCTTGGGTCGATTTGCCAGTGGGGCGCAAAGGCATTATCGGCATGCCGATGCTGGTCGGATTAGGAACCATACGGTGGCGAAAGGTAGGCAACATCGAGCTCGCTGAGGAATCACAGCCGCTCAACATTCGCGACGCAAATCTTATCTTTGATAATGATCACCTTGTCGTTTCAGCGACCGTTCAGAGCGAAAAGATTTCCGCCACAGTCGATACAGGTGCGGTCAGCACGGACCTGTACAAGCCTTTTGCCGACAAGTTTGAGAGTCTTGTGAAGAAACACGGCAAGAGCGGTACCACTGAAGTGCGCGGGGTTGGGCACGCTGAGAGCTTCCAATCGATCACACTCCCGGAACTGAATATACGTCTGGGCGGTGCCGATACCCTGCTCTCGCCAGCTCATGTGCTTCTCAAATCAGTCGGAGCAGAGTGCTGCGTTGGCAACTTCGGCATGGATTTGTTTAAGCAAGCACCTGCGATGGACATCGATTTCGGCGCAATGAAGCTGCAACTCGTTTCCACAGACTAGTTACATGCGAATGGTCGCCTCCGGGTCGTCGACGAATCTGCGACAATTTGAGGCGTTGCGGATATCCTAAGTTCTGCACGTGTGTAGCGGTCCAGATTTGCAGCTATGCAAGTGTGACAATCCGACACGAATGCTTACCGTGGGTGAATCATCTCTGTTCGGGCTCTTGCGGCGTCGTGTGACCCGTACAATCAAAGACATGTCTGCCAGCGCGCTCAGCCAGGAGATTCTAACGAAATTTGAGCCCGTGATCGGGTTGGAAGTTCACGTTCAGCTTGGGACCAAGACCAAAATTTTCTGCAGTTGCCCTGTGGAGTTTGGCGCACCACCAAACACGGCTGTCTGTCCGGTTTGCCTTGGGTTGCCGGGCGCGCTGCCGGTGTTGAGCAGGCAGGCTGTCGAGCTTGCTATCGGAGCCTCGGTAGCGCTTCATTGCACGGTGAATCCGTTTTCGCGCTTTGCCCGAAAGAATTATTTTTATCCTGATTTGCCAAAGGGCTACCAGATTTCGCAATACGATCAGCCGCTTGCCGAGCACGGCCACCTGGACATCTTGTTTTCGCAGGGCAAGAAAAGAATCGGCGTGACGCGCGTCCATATGGAGGACGATGCGGGCAAGAGCCTGCACGACGGCTTCAAGGACTCTGACCGCTTCACGTACGTGGATCTGAACCGTTCCGGCACGCCGCTCATTGAGATCGTGAGCGAGCCAGACATGCGTTCGCCCGATGAAGCGTATAACTATCTCACCGAGATTAAACAGGTGCTCGAATATATCGGAGTCTCCGATTGCGACATGGAGAAGGGGCAGCTGCGTTGCGACGCGAATGTGTCGGTGCGGCCCCGCGGTACAGAGAAGTTTGGCACCAAAGCCGAAATCAAGAACCTGAACTCATTCCGGTATTTGAAGTTGGCGCTCGAGTATGAGATCGAACGCCAGGTGGAACTGATCGAAGCTGGCGGCAAAGTCATTCAGGAGACCCGCCTCTACAACGTGGATCTCGGCAAAACCGTCAGTATGCGCAGTAAGGAACACGCGCATGATTACCGCTATTTTCCGGAGCCCGACCTGGTGCCCTTGCGGGTCAGCGCGCACTGGCTCGGCGAGGTGGCCGGAAAGCTTCCAGAACTGCCTGCGGCTCGGCGCGACCGCTTTGCCAGTGATTACGGCCTGCGCGAATACGATGCGCAAGTCTTGGCTCTGACGCTCGAGACGGGCGACTACTTCGAAACCGCCGCGAAGGTGAGCGGAGATGGCCGCACCACGGCCAACTGGGTGATCGGAGATTTGATGGGTCTGCTGAAAGCTGTCGGCAAAACCGTTGCCGATTCTCCGGTGCCGGCTGCCTATCTGGGGGAACTGGTTCAGCTGATCAACAAAGGCGAGCTTTCAGGCAAACTCGGCAAAGAGGTTTTGTCAAAGATGTTTGAGACCGGAGAAAGTGCCTCGGTCATCATCGAGCGCGAAGGGTTGAAACAAATTTCAGATTCCGGAGCTCTCTTGAAAATTGTTGAGGAAGTGCTGGCGACTAATTCCAAGCAAGTCGAGCAGTATCGCGGAGGCAAAACCGCCGTGATTGGATTCCTCGTCGGACAAGTAATGAAAACCAGCCGGGGACAGGCGAACCCTGCGGCGGCGAACGACGCGTTGAAGAAGCAGTTGGGGTAATCGCGCCGCCTGGGCGCAGGCTTACTGTGTGAGCGCGGCCCGCTCCTCGTTGTGATGCCGCACGTCGATTCCTTTGATCAGAAAGAGAACGTCCTCGGCGACATTGGTTGCGTGATCGGCAATGCGCTCCAGATTGCGGACCACCGAAAGCAGGTAGAGAGCCTGCGGGATCTGCTGAGGATTGCTTTCCATGAAGCTCATTAATTCGTGATAACTGGCTGTCCGCATGTTATCGACCGCGTCGTCTGACGCAAGAACACTGCGCGCGAGTTCGGCATCACGATTGACAAAAGCATCGAGCGCCTTTCGAACCATGCCTTGCGCGAGACCCGCGATGTGCGGAATATCGATGAGAGGGCGAATCAGCGGCTCGCGAATTAACGCGAGCGCACTCTGCGCGATGCTGACCGAGAGATCTCCCATACGCTCCAGGTCGTTATTGATCTTAATCGCGGCAGTCACTAACCGTAGATCCGCTGCGAGCGGCGCCTGCAAGGCAAGCAGGCTGATCGCCATGTCGTCAATCTCGATTTCCAGCTGATTGATGCGGCCTTCGTTCCGAAGGACCTGCTGAGCCAACTCCTCGTTCTTCTCGACAACGCCCTGCACGCTGCGATAGACGGCGCTCTCAACCAGGGCGCTCATTTCGAGCAGCTTGGCTTTGAGTTGTTCTAATTCTCGTTCGAAGTGACGCACGTGTTCCTCTGTTTTTCGGATTTCGAATCAACCGAACCGGCCGGTCACGTAATCTTCGGTTTCTTTCTTCTTAGGAATTTGGAAGATTTTGCGAGTATCGTCGAATTCGATTAGCTTGCCTAGCAAGAAAAAGCCGGTCAAATCGGCGAGGCGGGCTGCCTGCTGCATGTTGTGCGTGACAATCACGATAGTGGTCATCGATTTGAGCTGAAATAGCAACTCTTCGATTTTCAACGTGGCGATCGGATCGAGTGCGGAACAAGGCTCATCAAGCAACAAAACCTCAGGTTCCACCGCGAGCGCGCGCGCAATGCACAAACGCTGCTGCTGGCCGCCCGATAAAGCAGACGCCGGTTTGCCAAGTTTATCTTTCACCTCGGTCCAGAGCGCCGCATGCGTCAGGCTCCGCTCGACAGCCTCGTCGAGGACAGATTTCTTGCGGATGCCGTTGACGCGCAGCCCATAAGCGACGTTGTCGAAAATAGTTTTTGCGAACGGATTGGACTTCTGGAACACCATTCCGATCCGGCGTCGAACGTCGGTTACGTCCATCGCAAAGAGACTCTGCGATTCCAGAAGGAGCTCACCCTCTACGCGCGTGTTGCGGAGCGCCTCGTTCATGCGATTTATCGTGCGCAGAAAAGTAGATTTGCCGCAGCCGGAGGGTCCGATAAAAGCCGTTACCTTGTTGGTCGGAATATCAAGTGCGATTCCGTGTAGCGCCTGAAAGGCGCCGTAAAAGAAATTGATGTCTTTAGCGCTCAGCTTGGTGGCCGATTGTGTTTTTGAGCCGGTTCCCTCGGGCGGCAAAGAAGCCGCGGGGTTAAATACCGCCGGTTGCGGGGAAGTTGGCACAACTTATCTCCTGGAGGACGCTGGTCCTCGGGCAATGATCATTCTAGCTGTTACGTTAACGAGGAGGATGAGCGTGAGCAGAACGAAGCCTGCCGCCCAAGCCTGCTGATGAAGGTCTTCATCTGGAGCGATAGCGTAGTTGTAAATCATAACGGGAAGGGTGGCAATAGGCGCCAGCCAGCCTTTACTCCAGAACATGTTTCCAAGAGCGGTGAAGAGAAGGGGCGCGGTCTCTCCCGCAACCCGCGCGAGATTCAGCATCATGCCGGATACTAAGCCGGAAATTGCAGCGGGTACAACCACGGTGAATACTGTTTGCGCTTTTGTCGCGCCTAGTGCCATTGCTCCTTCACGCATGGAGTTGGGCACGGCACGGAGAAATTCTTCGGTAGTCCGAACTGCGATCGGAATCATCATGATCCCCAAAGCGACGCCGCCCGCCAGAGCCGAAAAATGTTTCATGGGGCGGACAACAACCGCGTAAGCCACGATGCCGATAACGATGGAAGGCACTCCGTTTAAAAGATCGACCGTATAGCGAATGAGAAAGGCGAATGTTTTCCCGCTGTATTCAGCCAGGTAAACGCCTGCCAGAAAGCCGGTGGGTACGCCGATCGCCATGGCAACAAGAAGCACCTTGGCGCTCCCGACAATTGCGTTAGCCATCCCGCCGCCGGTTTCGCCTGCAGGTTTGGGCAGCTTCGTGAAGAAGTCCCAGTTCAGGGAACGAGCGCCGTGCACGAGAAGGTAGCCGAGAATGAAAAATAACACGCCCACCACTAACACCGTGCAGATACCGGAGATTGAGAGCATCACAACATTAGTGACCCGCCGTTTCCGGGAGATTTCCATCATCATGGCTTAAGCGCCCCTCTGCGAAGTCGCAAGAATCATGATGCGGGCTCCGGCGTTGATGACGATCGTCAGGCCAAAAAGCACGAGCCCGAGAAAAATTAGCGACGAGACATACAAATCGCCGCTCGCCTCAGCGAATTCGTTCGCGATCACGGCGGCAATAGAATAACCCGGAGAGAAAAGGGAGGCAGCGATCTTCGGCGTATTTCCGATGACCATCGTCACTGCCATTGTCTCGCCCAGGGCACGGGCCAGAGCCAGAAAAACGGAACCGATGATGCCCGTGCTCGCTGTCGGCAAAACGATCTGCCAGGTTGTTTCCCACTTCGTCGCGCCGAGCGCAAGCGCTGCTTCCCGCTGCTCTACTGGCACTGCAAGCAGAACCTCACGGGAGACGGACACGATGAAAGGTACCACCATGACCGAAAGAACGAGCCCCGCAGATAGAAAGCTGACGCCGTAAAAGTCACCTTGAAAGATCGGCAGAAATCCCAAACTCTTGCTGAGCACCGGCACGATCACGTTTCGTATAAAAGGAACAAGAATGAAAATGCCCAGCAGTCCGTAGATGACGCTCGGAACCGCCGCCAGCAGCTCTATCAAAAAGGTTAGAAAATTCGAAAGCTTCGGCGGCGCCATCTCAGCCAGAAAAATAGAAGAAGCTACGCCAAGCGGCACCGCAATCAGCAGCGCCAGAAACGAAGTGACACAGGTGCCATAAATAAACGGCAGCGCGCCGAATTTGCCCCCGTTGGGATCCCAGGTCGACGTCGTCAGAAAGTGCCAGCCAAAGGTCTTGACCGTTGGCTGGGAGTTGGTCCAGAGCTCGATCACAATCAACGCCACAATCACTAGGATCAGCGCGGCCGAGGCAAGCGTAATGAAGTACGAGATCTCGTCGCCGCCCCGGAGCCGGTCGATGAAGGTACGGCCCGAAGGACGGCGAAGTGTGTCAGCGATATAGGTCTGGCTTGCCATTGGGCAAAAATCCCAAGTCGGGAAACAATGATCTTACTTGATCTGCGCGATTTGGCGCTCTTCTTTCGATACGACTGACTGTGGAAGCTTTGCATAGTCGAGTGACTCGACTGATCCTTGGCCGGTGGTGATGGCCCACTTTAAAAAGCCAGTTAGAGCTTTCTTCTTGCCGGCATCTGAAATTTTCGCCGGGACCAGGAGCCATGTATAAGTGGAAATCGGATACACGCCCGTGCCAGACTCGTTGGTGATCGAAACGCGGAAGTCAGCCGGCATCTCCTTTGCTGCGGCCGCAGCTGCGGTTACAGATTTCAGATCGGCCTTCACAAACTCCCCTGACTTGTTTTGAACGTTGCCATAGGAAAGATGATTCTTAATAGCGTAGATCAACTCGACGTAACCGAGCGAACCTTTCTGCTGCTTGATCACGCCGGCAACTCCATCGTTGCCCTTCGCTCCCAAACCGGTTGGCCAATTCACGGACGTGTTCTTGCCGACTTTCGAGCTCCACTCCGGGCTGACCTTTGAAAGGTAGTCAGTCCAGCAGAAGGTTGTCCCGCTGCCATCCGAGCGGTGAACTACTATGATTTTATCGTCCGGCAGCTTCGCATTCGGATTGGCCTTTTTAATCTGGGGGTCATTCCAGGTCTTAATCGTGCCGAGGAAAATGCCAGCAAGCACTTGTGGAGTAAAGTTCAGCTCCCCGGTAACACCCGGAACGTTGTAGGTCGGGACTGCCGCTCCGAGGACGGTCGGGAAAAGCAGCACATCGGAATTATTCTTCTCTTTGAATGCCTTGAGCTGCTCATCCGTCATCGGCATATCGCTCGCACCAAAATCGACAGTGCCTTCCGTCACCGCCTTGATCCCGCCGCCCGATCCGTTGGCTTGGTAATTAATCTGCACCTTCCCAACCGATTGATATTCGCTGAACCATTTCTGGTAGATCGGGGCGGGGAAGGTTGCACCGGCACCCGTCAAGTTTGTCTGAGCGCAGAGGGGCACAGCGGCAGCAAGCAGGGGAACCGCAAGCATTACGGCAATTCGGCTGGTTAGCTTTAAAGGCATTAGAATTTTTCCTGAATTAGAGTGAGTCGCGCAGTAGCCGGCCTAGCCGTAGCATGCGCTTAAGTAGCTCTTTTACAGTGAACCCTCGTCATCAACCTCGTATGACAATTCAGTTACTAGATGGTTACACGGCCGGCGCGCTGCATCAAAGGACGGTCACTTTGTGGATGAGCCGCGGTTATTCCGGTAGATGCTGCCATCCTTCATAACAAAAAACACACTCTGGGTTACTTTGATATCGTCTAGCGGATTGCCAGGCACCGCCACAATGTCGGCCATTTTGCCTGGTTCGAGAGTGCCGACTTTTTGTCCAAGGCCTAGCAACTCGGCGGCTACCGATGTGCCTGCCTGGAGCGATCTGGTGGGCGTCATACCGTCGTTTGACATCAGCATAAATTCGATTGCATTGTTGCCGTGCGGGTAGACAGCGGCGTCGGTTCCCAGGGCAATTTTGACGCCCATCTGTAAGGCGCGGCGCACCGTGGAGTCCTGGGATTTGAGCGCGAGCTCGGCTTTATGCTGAATCAATGGCGGGAATTTAGATTCCAACAAGCCTGTGCGCGTAGCAAGCGTTGGGACGAGATACGTTCCGCGCTCCCGCATCAGGCGTAACGCTTCGTCATCCAGAAACGTGCCGTGTTCGATTGAATCGATGCCGGCTCGTATGGCGCGCTTGGCGCCTTCGGCACCGTGCGCATGAGCAGCGGTTTTGTGGCGCAGCTCGTGAGCGGCAGTTACTAGAGCATCGAGTTCGGCCTGGGTCAACTGAGGCGTGTCTACATCATCGGTGGGCGAGAGAACGCCGCCGGTGGCGCAGGTCTTGATGACGTCCGCCCCGTATTTGATATTGAATCGCACTGCGAAACGCGCCTGATCCGGTGAATTGATCACGCCATCCTCCGGACCCGATTCGTGATTCAGCAGGCCGAAGCGAAACCCGGCGCCATCATCACAATGGCCGCCAGTCGAACCCAGAGCGTGTACCGAAACCAGCATACGGGGCCCGGGTACCACACCGGCATTGATCGCGTTCGGTAATCCGACATCGAGAAAATCGCTCGATCCTACGTCGCGGATAGTCGTGAAGCCTGCCATCAGAGTTTTGCGGGCATTTTGCGTCGCACGGATCGCCTGCTCCGGAATGGTTCTTTGCATCCGCCGGCTCTCAGCGCCCGCGAAATCGGGGTCAAAATCCTGCGTGAGATGCGTGTGAGCGTCAATGAAACCGGGTAGAAGCGTTGCATCTCCCAGATCGATCACCGTCGCACCTGGCGGGGCTGTGCCGCCCATCGACTGGATCTTATTCCCTTCAACCACGATCATGCCCGGCTGCACGAGTGTGTCACTTTTACCGTCGAATAGGCGCGCGGCTTTGATGATGTAGCTTTCGGGTCGCGCCCAGCTGCACATTCCCAGTAATAAGCAAAAGCCTAAAAGACGCATGAAGCTCCGAGGATAACCTACGTGGCCAAGAAAAAGCCCAGAAACTCCTTGGGTGGAATCTCTGGGCTTGTGACTTGGCCGGGCGTGCTGCCCGGCCCACTACGGTGCGCTAGAAGTACAAACGAAGCGAAAGTTGCAGGTTGCGAACGTCGTCCGATTTGCCGGTAATTTTCCCGAATGTGGAGAGATTGGTAGGATCACGCCCCGGACCGCCCCAGTTGGGATGATTGAAGGCATCGAAGGCTTCGGCACGGAACTGGAAGCCGATTCGCTCAGTAATTGCGAATTTCTTAAACAAGCCTAAATTCCAGTTATTGAAGCCAGGAGAATAGATGGTGTTGCGCACGCCCTTCTCGGTAACAAACGTCCCAGCGGCCGGTGCCGTAAAAATGGGCGAACCATCGGGATTCGTCGTGCGGAACCAGTAGTTCGCCTGAGACCCCGGGTTGGCGCTGGCGGAATCGAATTGGTGCGGATAATCGACCGAGCCGTTCTTTTGCCAGAACTGTCCGCTCTCGCAACCGTCGAAGTTACCGTCATTGCCGACACCCACGTAATCGTTGTTATACATGATGCTGCACGGCGTGCCCGTTTGCGCCTGGAAGATACCGCTGATCTGCCAGCCGCCAAGGAGTTTGCTTTTGAGTCCATTGTTGCCACGGAAAATCGGCAGCTCGTACATGAAGTTCACAATCAGCACGTGCCGCGCATCGAAGTTCGAAGGCCCCCAAAGATTGTGGGCGTCGTACGTATCCGGAATAATGTCGCGCTGGTTCGAGCCGTCGTCCTCGCTCTTGGAAAACGTGTACGCCACGCCGAAGAGCACGTTGTTCGAGAAGCGCTTGTTCCAGGAGACCTGGAGTCCGTTATAACGCGAACTGGCCACATTGTCGGTCTCTCGAATCGAGTTGTAGCCCTGATATGGCCGCAGGGCATCGAGATTGGCTTTGGGGTTGGCGGCCACAATTGCCGGTGTTGGCTGATTGATGTCGGCCTCGCGCTGCTGGTGTAATCCGCGACGGCCCACGTAACCCACGCTGATTACAGAATTCCAGATGGTCTCTCGCTCGACGGTAAAGTTCCAGTTCCAAGCTTCCGGATTCTTGAACTGGCGGCTCTGCGTGGTCACCGTCAAAGGCAGGACGTTCGTGGAGGCGCCGCCCGGATTGTCCGCATTGCCGAAGCTGACATTGGCGGTGGGCTGGAAGGGCGGGTTTCCGCCGAGGAAAATCGAATCGCTCACGCCCACGCGACTATAGAAGCGGCCGCCGCCCGCGCGAACGACAGTCTTCGGAGTCACCCGATAGGCGACACCGACCCGGGGCTGAATCTGGTCGTAGTGAATATTGGAATAGTAGCTCGGATACTTGCCACCGCGGAACAGGTAACTAACGGCGGGGTCGGTTGCTTCGGGAAAGCGTCCTTTACCGGAACTGGGAAAGCCGCTGCCCGGGATCACGAGCCCGTTATAGCGGTCTCCACCGCCCACGCTGACCTGTCCAGCATTCGGGCCGGTTGGAATCACACTGACCGCAGTCGCCGGATTGTATAGCGTGGGGTCGAATACGGCCATGTTGCCCCAAAGCGCTTTGTAGGGGACAACCACGGTATACCGGGCGCCATAAGTAAGGGTGAGCTTGTCGTTGACTTTCCACGAATCCTGGGCATAGGGCTCGTAGCTACTGCCGCGGAAGACAGTGTAGGCGCGCTGGCCAAGTTCAGAATAGCTATCGAAGATGCCGAGCGCCGCGTTGGCTATCGCGTTGCCTGTTCCAGCAACTCCGGACCGCGTATCCGTGAAAGCGAACTGTCCATTCTGATTGTTGGTGCAGGTCGGGCAGGAATTGACGTTGATCTCGTCGTTGTCGTTTTCACCCGAACGCTCGAAGTAGAAACCAAACTTCATAGTGTGGCTGCCTTTGATCCATGTCAGACTGTCGGTCGCGGTGTAGATGGGACCGGCAGAATGGGACGGGTAAGGGCCACCGGTCAAGTCGTTCAGACCTGAAATTCTTGCTGTCGGGATGCGGGTAGGAATAATTTTGCCGACGGGAAAAATGTAAGGGTAATCAAGCCCGGCAGCCGTGCGGTCGAAGAAGTGGGCTGTATCTACCGGGATGTAAACGTCGTCCAAACTTACGGTGGCGAGGGCTTCGTTCACCAGGTTCGGAGTGATCGTCCAGACATAGTCAAGCGAATTGGTTTGGTTAGGACGGATAAAGAACTTCGGGGTACGGGTCGGCGTACCGTCGAGTGGCTGATATTCGTCGAACTCAAAATTATTACGACGGAATTGCAGGCGCTGACGGTCGGTAAGGTTCATGTCAACCGCCAGCGTATCTTTTCGCTGATTCTGGGGATGGAGCGCGGTCGTGTAAAAGTTAGACGTGCCGATGAAATTCCCGATTGCCAGGTTGGGATCCGGGTAGGATTTGAGGATGCCCAGCCCGTTCCGGCTGAGCTGTGTTGCTGGAATAACGTTGCCGGCATAAGGCGTTCCTGTGGCGGGATCTTTGATTTGAACGACCTTGCCTAGAATATTCTGCGGGCCTAGCGAGAGCAGTTCACTGAAGTTACCCTGGCGCATGAGTGCGGTGGGCACAGTCCAGGTAGCGCTGTCGGTATAGCGGTAGCGAACCCACTCCTGACCCCAATACCAGAAGTACTTGCTCTTATCTTTGTTGAACTTTCCCGGAATGTAGAACGGGCCGCCGACGTTGTAGCCAAACTGGTTGTAACGGAAAGCAGGAACGTCCTGTTGGCCCGCGGTGTGATTACGCGTCCAGGTGTTGGCATTCAGGTGATTGTTACGGAAGTATTCGTACGCTGCGCCATGGAAATCACTGCCCCCGGCCTTGGTAACAATGCGGATCTGCGCGCCCGACGTCCTGCCGTATTCAGCGGCATATCCTGCAGTGAGGATCTGCACTTCGGACGTCGAATCGACATCGGCGGCCCCCAAGCTGGTCCCATTCGAGCGGGTCCGGGTGGCGGGAGCGCCATCGTAGGTAATTAAGTTTTCCGGGTTGCGTGAGCCGTTGTAGTTGGAAGGACCCTGGCTGAAGTTGAAGCTAAGGCCCGAAAGGTTGCCGCCGTGAGCGCCCGGCACTAGGCTGGCGAGGCCGACCGGGTTGCGCCCGTTCAACTCAAGCGCATCGATCTGCTGGCGCGTAATCAGCTTCTGCACACTGGCGGTTTCCGTCTGAAGCGTGGTAGCAGATGCCACGACCTCGACTGTCTCGGTCGCGCTGCCGATCTGTAGCGTCGCATTTACAGCCAGGGTGGAACTCGGATCGAGCTTATTGTCGCTCGATTCGAATTTCTTGAAGCCCTTTCCATTTACGGTGATGTTATAGCTCCCCGGCGGAATGTTGGTGATGGAATACAGGCCTTCGTTATTGGAATCGACGCTGCGTTCGGCGCCCGTGTTCTGGTCCTTGACGGTCACGGTGGCGCCAGCGATGGACGCGCCACTCGGATCCTTTACAGACCCGTTGATCGTTCCGTTATCGGATTGCGCGAACCCTGCGGCTGCGAAAAATAAGAATTGTGCGAAGAGGGCGCATACGTATGCGCACTTCCGGATACTTCGAGCCTTCGACATGAAAGAACTCCCCAAAAGAGTTTCGAATCCCAACCAATCGAGCGAAAGCGGTCAACGCCAGGCGTTGTACCGCAAAACCATTACTTGAAATCTACGGGAGTGTATAACGATAGACGTTCTTGGGCGCAATGGTCTTTAGAGAGATTTTTTGTAAATCCGGCCTGCGAAGCTGGTAGAGAGAGGCGGAATATATGCGCGTGACGGTCTCACACAATAAACCGAAGGATGAGATTATCCGGTCAGTCGATCGTTCGTTCGACGACCTTTTCAAAGGCCCGGGTTTTATCCCATTTCAGATCGTTAATCAGCGAAGGAGCTGGGAAGGCTCGACACTGACTTTTTCTTTTGATGCGAAAGCGGGCTTGATCAGCGCCCCGATCAAAGGATTTGTCGAGGTCACGGAGAAGGACATCACCATCGATGCGGATCTCGGGCTGTTAGAAAAATTGATTCCAGCTCAAAAGGCCAAAACGCTTCTTGAAGGCAAAGTCAAGGGATTGCTAACGTAATCGCGACGCGCTACTCTGCGTGTCCAAGAAGCTCAGTACGGACTCCAGCTACCGTCACTCTGGTGCTTGTCGTCTTCTTCCTTTTTGTCTTTTGCGCGCTGCTGTGCCGACTTGCCGCCCTTGAAGTACAAATGCACTGTGACGTTATGCGTCGACGGATCGGAGCTGTAGTCTGTCTGGGTATCGGCGAGATTGTCGAACAAGCCTTGCTGCTGGACACGCTTTAAGAAAAACTCCGGGTAATCCGGATTGAAGGGGTGGCCTTGTTTTTCGCCCCACAGCTTTGCGATGACCGGTTCGGTCGTCACATCGAGTCCCCGGATGTCGAGCGTTTGAAAATTGTAAACTGCGCCCGGCGTCACATTGTAGATGACATTAACGGCCCGTTTTGTGTCATCGGGCGCAGTTTCGGTCGAGATACTGGCGTCGAGTAAACCGCGCCGCCGCATTTTATGAATCAGATCCAGGCGGAAGTTATCCACTTGTTCGCTGTTGAAAGGCTGGCCCGATTTGAACGGGATGGTGGAACGAATCTCATCTTCGTCGAGACCGTTGCCGCGAAACCGGATTGAACCGAACTTGAACGAGGGTCCGTCCTTGATTTCCACCTTCACGATCACGCCGAGGTTTGTCTTGGCCGGCTCCGTCTCAATTTTGGGGAAGCTCACGGCCGCGTAACCCTTAGCCGCATAGAGAGGCCGGATCGCGCCATCGACGATCATCTTCAAGCGCGTGTCGGATAACGGTTCGCCTATCGCCACAGCATTTACCGCTCGTAAAATCGTGCCCGTGTCCACCGCCTGATTGCCCGACACCACAACCTGCGCGATGGTAGGGGCTGGCGTGTCAGGCGTGAAAAGCACCGTGAGCTGCTGCGGGTCATCATTCGAGACAGCGGCCCGCACCTTTGTGTGGCCATCCGGTTTTGAGACGCAGCCCTCAACCGCCGCGATGTACCGGTGCAGAATTCCCTCGGTACCGGGAATCCGGTCGGAGTATAGATCGACGTGGTTGCGCAAACAGGAGCGCACCGCATTCTCGGAGAGACCAAGCCGTTCAAACCTGGTAGGAAAGAGCTGGCCGTTCTCTGTCAGTTGAAAAGTCACATCATAGGCTGGAGGCTTACCGGAACCCGTTCGGTACTCGTAGGCGACATTGTTGAAGAGCTCTGTTGCCTGCAACTTGCCTCGCGCCCGGTCGATGGCAGCCGGGTCGACTCGTTCTCCTGTTTTCAGGCCTGACTCGCGCACGATGTCTGCCTCGGCATACAGGTGATTGCCCTTTACCGACACGCTCTGCAGGATGCCCGCCGGCGGTTGCTTTTTGTTCGTAACAGTTGCCGCTTTGGGTGCCTCGGATTGGCCGGCAGCATAAACGAAGGGCCAAAGGAGAATGGCGGCACAGCAGATCGAACGCATGAGCTCTCTCTTCATCATAGTGTGAATAAGCACTCCTCGATGACTCATGGCCTTGCAGTTTGGACGAAGCTCAGGAATTGGCAGTCGGATGACTCTCGTAACGAATACATCGCGCGCGGCAGTCTGGTTTCGCGCCGTAGGCCAAGCGAGCGAAGTACCTGTAAAATAAGGGCCGAATGCTACACTTGAGTCGAAAATGACTTACGATGTTGTCGTCATTGGCAGCGGTCCGGGCGGTTATTCCGCAGCGGTTCGCGCCGGCCAATACGGCTTGAAAACCGCTATGATCGAGCGCCAGCCACGCTTGGGCGGAACGTGCCTGCTGGTTGGCTGCATTCCAACAAAAGCCCTATTGCACACCGCGGACGTGTGGGAGTATTTCAAGAATCCGGCCGCGCAAGGGATCGAGTGTAAAGATCCGCAACTGAATTACGCACAAGTTCTGCAGCGCAAGAACAAAATCGTCACGAAGCACTCCAAAGGCATCGAGTTTCTGATGCGCAAGAACAAAGTCGAGGTGATTAAGGGCGATGCGCGATTGCTCGGCGGAGGCCGTATTGCCGTCTCGGGCGCTCAGGGCAACCAGACAATCGAAGCGAAAAATATTATTCTGGCCACCGGCTCAGAAGCCAGGATGCTGCCGGGCTTGCAGCCGGCCAACAATCTGATTCTGACCAACGTCGAGATTCTCGACCTGCCTGCTATCCCGAAGACGATCGGCATTATTGGCGCGGGCGCTGTCGGTGTAGAATTCGCCTCTATCTTTAATCGCTTCGGTTCGAAAGTAACGATTCTCGAAATGCTTCCCCGTGTTGTGCCGGTAGAAGACGAAGAGATCTCGAAAGAATTAGAGAAGCACTTCAAGAAGACTGGTATCCGCGTGGAAGCGGGCGCAAAGGCGGAAAACATCCGCAAGAACGCAAATAGCGTGAGCCTGACCGCTACTCTTGCCAATGGCGACCGGGAAGAAATGGAATTCGAGAAGCTCCTGATCGCCGTCGGACGTAAGCCGAACACGGAAAATACGGGCCTCGAAAACACCAAGGCCCAGCTCGATCGAGGCTTTGTTAAAGTGAACGCCCAGCAGCAGACCGCTGAACCAAATCTTTATGCGATCGGCGATATCGTGGCGGGGACGCCGCAGCTCGCCCACGTGGCAACCGCTGAGGGCATGGTCGCGGTTGCTGCTATAGCAGGAAAGCCGGTGCGACCGATCAATCGCAATCGCATTCCGGGCGCGACATATACGGATCCCGGCATCGGCAGCGTCGGCCTCTCCGAAGCGCAGGCCCGCGCACAGGGTTTCAAGGTCAAGGTCGGCAAATTTCCGTTCGTCGGGAACAGCAAAGCAACCATCCTCGACAAGCATGAAGGCTTCGTGAAAGTCATCGCAGATGAAACCTTCGGCGAAATTCTTGGCGTGCACATCATTGGACCCGAAGCCTATGAACTGATCGCCGAAGCGGTCACCGCGATGGAAGCCGAGGCAACGGTCGAAAGCATGATGTCGACCATACACGCTCACCCTACTATCTACGAAGCCATTGGCGAGGCTTTCAATAACGTTTACGGCCTCGCGATTAACGTCTAATGCGACCGCTGGCCGTGCTCGAGTTGGGCCGCATGGAGTACGCGGAAGCTTTAGCGCGGCAGCAGGCATTGGTCGAAGCGCGCAAGCGCGGCGAAGGTTGCGATACGCTGCTGTTGGTCGAGCATTCGCATGTTGTGACGATCGGCCGTAACGGCAAAGAGCAACACGTGCTAGCCAGCCCTGAAATTCTCGCGCGATCCGGTATTGCGTTTTTCGAAACCGACCGGGGCGGCGATGTGACATATCATGGACCCGGCCAGATAGTCGGTTATCCGATTCTGGACTTGCGAGAATGGAAGCGCGATGTACACGCTTACTTCCATAGTGTGGAGCAGGCGTTGATCGATGCACTGGAGATTCTGGGAGTTAAAGCTGAGCGCATCCCGCAGCGTGGGTATGAGGGCGTCTGGGTAAACGGAGCCAAGATCGCCGCCATCGGCATTCATATCAGCCGCTGGATCACTTCTCATGGATTTGCTCTGAACTTCGACCCAGACCTCAGCTATTTCAAATACATCGTTCCATGCGGATTAACTAAACCCGTCTGTTCGCTGCGTTCGGTGGGATGCAAAGCCAGGCGTGAAGCTGTAATCGAGGCGTTAGTGGGCTCGTTTGCACAAACGTTCGGCTACGAAATCTGCTTCGCAGAGCAAGCGGTTTATACAAAGAAGGACTTGCAGGAGACTCGATGATTGACGTCGTCATGCCCCAGATGGGCGAAAGCATTACCGAAGGCACACTGACGCGCTGGCTGAAAAAGCCGGGCGAAAAAATTGAACGGGATGAGCCGTTGTTCGAGATCTCGACCGACAAAGTCGATACCGAGATCCCCGCGCCTGTCGAAGGTGTGTTGAGCGAGGTCCTGGTTCAGGAGGGGACAACGGTTGGGATCAACACCGTTGTCGCGCGGATCGGCGATAGCGCTTCGCAAGCGGCAGCTGCCGCTCCGGCTGCACCAAAACAGGAGCCGAAGACAACGGTGACTACGCCACCCAGCACGGATGTGGGACCCTCCGCAGCCGTACCTGAAAACCGAACATATACGTCACCGCAAGCTGCGGCCAGTTCAGCTCCGCCTTTTACCCCACCAGAGCCGGCTCCGGTCGCGGCCGGGCCGTATCCTATCGAGCCTCAGCCTTCCGCTCAGCAGACCGCGTCGCAACAGCCGCCGTCCTCTGCAGCCCCCGCGCCGCCCTCGCCAGTTGCGCAGCCCGATGGAACCGAAGATCAGGGACCGCTCTCGCCGCTCGTCAGGAAGATGGCTCGCGAGTACAACGTTGACCTTGCTCAGGTGAAGGGAACAGGCGCGGGCGGGCGCATTACGAAGCAGGATGTGGAGTCATTCATGTCCTCGCAAGCCGCCCAAACGTATGGTGGCTCCGCGTCTCAGGCACAAGCTGCTGCGCCTCCCGCCGCGATGCCACTGGCCGAAGCTGCCAAGTTGCGCACCGAGCCGATGAGCACCATGCGGCAGAAGATTGCCGAGCATATGGTGATGAGCCAGCGTACTTCGGCTCACGTCACGACCGTGCACCGCGTCGACATGACGAAGATTGCGAAGCTCCGGGACAAATCGAAAGTCGAATTCCAGGCCCGCAATGGCTTCTCTTTGACCTTTTTGCCCTTCGTCGCGGTAGCTGCTGTCGAAGCTCTCCGCGCCTTTCCTGTGTTTAACGCCTCCATCGACGGGAAGAATATTGTGTATCACCGCGACATCAACATCGGGATCGCGGTGGCTCTCGAGGGCGGTCTGATCGTGCCTGTGATTCGCAATTCCGACGAGAAAAACGTTTCCGGCCTGCAGCGTTCGATTGTCGATCTGGCCACGCGCGCTCGATCTCGCCAGCTTAAGCCCGATGAAGTACAGGGCGGCACGTTTTCCATCACCAACTTCGGCAGCTTTGGCAGCATCTTTGCCACGCCGGTCATCAATCAGCCGCAGGTCGCTATCCTCGGCGTGGGCGCAGTCGAGAAGGTGCCGGCCGTGGTCGAGGGCGACGCGATTGCCATTCGCTCGCAAGCACACTTAGCGTTGACTTTCGATCACCGCCTGATCGACGGAGCTTTAGCGGATCAGTTTTGCCAGAAAGTGAAGGCGGTTTTGGAGAACTGGTCGGCAAATATCTTGTAATCTCCGGGTTCAATGTGCGCGGGACCCGGGGTATTGTCCGTGTCCCTTTCAAGTATTGGACCGTCGTGAGCGCCCCTGCATGGCTCGCCACTCTCTCAAAGTGCCATGCCAAAGCTTGAGCCCTCAAAATTAAGGGCTTACCATCTCGCCAGCTATACACTACCCCGCCGGTGTGGGGCTCGAAATTTTTTCTATTGACGAATTCTTAATGCAGGTTTAATATTCCTTTGGGCTGTTAAGCAGCAATAGATTCTTCAAACATGAGAAAAGGGGTCCCTGAATGACCTTTCAGGTCGGTGAGAAGGTGGTTTATCCAAACCATGGCGTCGGCACGGTCGAAAATATAAGTTCCCGCTCCTTTGGAACTCAGGAAGAACGCTTTTACCTCTTGCGTCTTGCATCGAGCAGTATGACGGTCATGGTGCCGTTCTCTCATGTGGGCGACTTGGGGCTGCGCAAGGTCACCAAGTGCAGCGAAATCAGCCGGGTGTTGACTTATTTGGCAGCAGGCCGGCCTTGTTGCGCGCAGGATTGGAAAGACCGCTTCAAAGAGAATTCCGAGCGAATGAAGGGCGGCAGTTTGCTCGAAATCGCGGAAGTTTTCAAAGCGCTGGTTGTCATTCACATGGCAAAGCCTCTCTCTTTCCGGGAGAAAAAGATGCTGGAGCGTGCACGTTGCATGCTGATCCTTGAGACCTCCGTCGCTAAATCCGTCAGCGAGCCCGGAGCAATCGCATTGATCGCGAAGGCTCTCGCCAAGAGCGCGCTTCCCATGCCCGAAGCCCTCTAAGGGTGAGCTCCGGTTTCAAGCTTCCCGCGTAATTGGCCCGGGGCACACAACCCGGTATACTGGAGGTGTTTCCGCGATTTCGGCGCTATCGTCTAACGGTTAGGACAGAGCCCTCTCAAGGCTTAAATAGGGGTTCGATTCCCCTTAGCGCTACCAATATCCCTGCCAGTTTATCCCTTTGAAGTGCGCACCAATCAGAACCTCCTGCACCGCTTATTGTTTCGCATTACGAAACACCCGGCCACCACTAGATAATTCTTGGTTCTTATCGTAGTTTGTGATAGATTCCCCGCAATAGTTCGATACTATTCTGCGCCTCAATCCGCAGGCCTCTGGAAAGGACCTTACGCCTACAATGCCACGACATGTTGCAACTTCAGCGATTTCAGTTATTACACTGCTCGTCTTCAGTATGGGAGTTACCGGCCAGTCTGAGCGTGGGAGTATCCGGGGAACAGTCGAAGATTCGAGCGGCGCGACCATTGCCAATGCCAAAGTCTGGGCAACTAACGTCGCGAATGGCGTGGAGACTACGACTAACTCTACGGGGTCCGGCAATTACAACATCCCGCAGCTGCCTCCGGGCACTTACACGGTTCGCGTGCAGCAAACCGGATTCCGGACCTTGATCCGCGAAAACGTTATTGTCGATGTCGGGGCTGTGGTGTCTTTAGATTTGCCGCTTGAAGTTGGAACAATGAACCAGGAGGTCACCGTCTCGGCAGCCGCGCCTATTTTGCAAAGCGAAACCAGCGACGTCAGCACGGCTGTCAGTACAGAGGCTTATCGCGATCTTCCCGTGACTTCGGCGGGCGGCGGACGCCAGCCCGAAACTTTTCTTTTCCTTGTGCCGGGCGTCACGGCCGGCGGCAACTCATCGACCAATACCTTCGATGCGCACATCAACGGCAGTCAGACTCTTTCGAAGGAGATGCAGGTCGACGGCATGACTTCTCAGACGGCGGAAGTGCAAGGCGATCCGCGCAACCTGACCTTCCCACCGGATGCCGTGCAAGAGATGTCCGTAACCACAAGCACTTACTCTGCGGAGTTCGGTAACTCGGGCGGCGGCGTGGAGCGCTTTCTCATTAAGTCCGGGACAAATTCTCTTCACGGAAGCCTCTACGAGTTTTTACGAAACGACGTGTTGGACGCTCGCGGTTTTTTCAATGCGACCAGATCACCGCATCGCGAAAACGAGTACGGCTTTAGCGTAGGAGGACCGGTCGTTATTCCGAAGGTTTACAACGGCCGCAACAAAACGTTCTTCTTTACCGACTTGAACTACTACAAGCTGCGCGCGGGAGCGCAAAATCAGATTGGTTCCGTTCCCGACCAGGCCTTTCGCGGCGGAGATCTCTCCGGACTCAAAGACTCCAAAGGCAACCTGATCCAGATCTACGATCCCGCGACCACCGTTCAGGATGCACAGGGCAATTACACGCGGGCGCCATTTCTCGGCAACATCATTCCGGCCAACCGTATCAGCCCCGTTTCAGCCAACATTTTGAACAACGTTCCGAATCCAACACTCCCCGGCGTATACAACAACTATCCGGGTACCGGTGGAACAATCAACAATTATCGAGACTGGATTTTGAAAATCGACCAGTACGCTGGCGAGCACCACCATATCAGCGGAACCTGGGTGCAGGGCTGGCGTCCGGACAACGGCCCTTACTCAATCCTTCCTCACCCGGTAGAGAGCACCCGAGACGGAAATTTTTGGACTTACCTGGGCAGAATTAATGACGACTGGACGTTAAGTCCTACATTGCTCAATAGTGTCCGAGTTGGCTTCAATCGACAGCATCAGTTGCTGTTCGCGCCAGAAACGGCGCAGGACTGGGGAACTAAATTAGGTCTTACCGGCATCAATAACGGCTTCCCGGGAGTGAATTGGGGCGCGTTCACCGCGCTGGCCCAGAACCAGGACAGAATCGAGCCGGTCTCGAATTCGTTCCTCTACGCGGACACGCTGACCTGGACGAAGGATAAACATAATCTTAAATTCGGCATCGACGCTCGCCGCCTGCAGCACAATGGCCGTTATCCCAACCGCAGCGCTAATTTCAGTTTCAGCGCAACTGAGACGGCGTTTCCGAGCGGCCCTCTGCGTTCGAACACAGGAAATGAGTTCGCCAGCTTTTTGCTTGGACAAGTAGACGGCGCAAACGAATACATCAATAACGTGGTGGCGGGCGAGCGTCTCACGTACGCGGGCATTTATGCAGCGGACGACTGGAAGGTCACCCCGAAACTGACGTTGAATTTAGGGCTGCGTTGGGATATTTTTACTCCCTACGAAGAAGTCGCAGATCGCTACTCGATCATGGATCCGACAGCTCCGAATCCTGCTGCCGGCAATATCCCTGGAGCATACGTGTTCGCCGGTTCAGGCGGACCCCCGCACACCGGCTCGAGTCGTTTGACCTCATTACAAAGTACCGATTGGCACAACTTTGCCCCGCGGCTCGGCCTCGCATGGAAGTTGAACGATCGCACGGTCGTTCGCGGAGGTTACGGCATTAGCTTCTATCCCAACGGAGGTTTAGGCGGCGGGAACGTCACCGCAGTCACTGATGGATATTCCACTAGCGCTACCTTCACGAGCCTCGATTCGGGCGTACATCCGGCATTCAACTGGGACAACGGGTTTCCCCAGAACTATCCCAAACCTCCCACGATCAGCGCAGGCTTGAACGTAGGCCAGAGCGCGAACATGTGGTGGGACAACGCTTCAAAACCCATGTACAAGCAGGACTACAATCTCACCATCCAAAGACAGCTTGCGCCGAACCTTTCGCTCGATGTGGCTTACGTGGGCTCGAAATCCACGCGGCTGGTAACGGGCGCTGTCAATCCCGATCAGCTGAATCCCGCGTATCTCGGATTGGGTGGCCTGCTGCAGGACGACATCAATTCTCCTGCTGTCGCTGCTGCCGGCTTTCACGCACCGTATGCAGGCTTCACTGGATCGCTCGCGCAGGCGTTACGTCCCTTCCCGCAATACATAGGTGTCGGAACAGAAGCCTCGGCCAACATCGGAAACGGCACTTACAATTCTCTCCAGACCAAGTTGGAGAAGCGTTTCTCACAGGGTCTCTGGCTACTCACTTCGTACACCTGGTCGAAGACAATCACCGATTCCAATTCCACCTTGGGAAGCTTCTTTTCGCCGGGCGCGCGTGACAACTACAACCGCTCTCTGGAAAAAGGCCTGGCTGTTTTCGACGTTCCGCACCGGCTGGTGGTCGGGTTCAACTACGAGTTGCCAATCGGCCCCGGCAAGCCGTTTCTCAACAAAGGCATCTCCAGCAAGATTTTGGGTGGCTGGCAGCTCAATGGAATCCTGTCATACCAGAGCGGGACGCCCATCCAGATTGCTGCGAATAATACATTGCCTCTGTTCAATGGAGGAAACACTCCCAACTCCATACCGGGCCAGAGAGTCAGCTATTCCTGTTCGGGATTTGATCCGGCAACCGGAGTGTTGCTCAGTTCATCCGCCTTCTCTTTACCGGGCACAAATCAATTCGGCACGTCGGCTCAGGTATTGCCCAACGCGCGGAATTGCCCCGTCTACAACGAAGACTTGGGCGTGATGAAGAAGTTCTACATTCGCGAGTCGATGTACTTTGAACTCCGCTTTGAAATGTTCAATGCCTTTAACCGGGTGGTTTTCGGCGGCCCGGCCTCGAACCTTAATAACTCCAACTTTGGCCAGATCACAAGCCAGGGAAACGCTCCTCGAAATGGACAAGCTGCACTGAAGTTCTATTTCTAACTAAGCCGGGCGGAAGATCTCGCGTTTTTCGTCCGGTGTTATTTTTGACTAGATGCTCAGGGTGTTGCCGCTTCTGCTAGCGCTGCTGTGGCAGGCGACCTCCCAAACTTCCGGGCCTGTCGAACGCGCTTTGGGTTTATTCAATGCGGGTCGCTATCAAGAGTGTCTGGCTGAGATTGCTCCTTATGTCTCGCAGAATCCAGCGAGCGCGACCGGCCATAAAATCCTTGGCATGGATCAATACATGCTCGGCAACGTGACGGCCGCTCTAGCGGAAGTGCAGCGCGCCACTGAACTGAATCCGAACGATCCCGGCGCATTCTATTACCTCGGTCGCTTATACTTCTCAACCGATGACCCGCTCAAAGCTCTCGCGGCTTTCAAAACAGCCGTCGCGCTCGATGCTTCGGACGTCCGCACGCATAATCAACTCGGCCAAACCTATGAAGCGCTGAATCGCCTTCCCGAGGCCGAAGTCGAGTATAAGAAAGCGATCGAACTCGAAAAAACTCAGCCGAAAAAATCGGAGTGGCCGTATTACAACTTGGGCTTGCTCTGTCTCAAGGCAGGCCGCCGGGACGAAGCGGCGCAGTATCTTAGAACTGCCCTCGACCGCCGACCGCAGTTCCCGGAAGCTCAGGTGAAATTGGCTCAGGTACTCGAAGCGACGAGGCTGTATAGCGAAGCTATACAGCTGCTCGAACAGGCGATTCAGGAAGAGCCACATAATTCGGAAGCGCATTACCGTCTAGCGCTGCTACTGTCGAAAGAAGGCAATCAGGCAGAGGCCGAACAGCAATTTGCTCTATTCCGCAAATACCGCAGCCCCTAATAGTTGCGAGGCCGTTCTTATTGCAACGCTCTGCTCGGCAGCTCGCCCTTGAGCTTACTGAATCTCGCGAGCTCCGTTCGGGATAGCTCTGCTCTGCCGGTCTGCTGATAGAGCTTCGAAAGCCGGTAGTGAGGGGCCGGATCCGCCGGATTGATTTCTGCAGCTTTCTGAAGTTGAGCAAGTGCCTGATCAACCCTGCGGCTTTCAGCATAAAGAGCGGCGAGCGCAAGGCGGGGCTCCTCCATGCGTGGATCAATCTCGATTGCTCGCAAAAGACACGATTCAGCTTGGGCCGGCGCGCTCCTACCGGCAAAGATGTCGCCCAGTTCGTACAAAGCTTGCGGGTTGTTCGGGTCAGATTCTAACTCCGCCTGCAGCTCCGGGAGCGCTTGCTCAGGCTTCTCACTCTTCCAGTACAGGTTTCCGATCAAAAAATGTAAGTTCGGCAGCTGCGCATTGATCGCGAGCGCCTTGCGGTATTCCGCTATAGCCTTCTCATCCTCGTGCGCCTCTTCGTAGTATTGCCCTTTCATCTGGTGTGCCCGGTACGAATCAGGATCAATCTCGAACACCCATTGCGCGGTCAAATAGGACAGCGCCTGATCGCCTTCCGTGAGTTCGTACAGTTCCTCTGCCGAAGAAGTCTTGTCCCCGCGTAACCGCTGTGCCCGTTCTTGATAGATCCTGATCGTGTCTGGAATCTTATCGCCCGGCGGAGGTTGGTAGAACAGCGCCAGGGCGCCATCAACGCTATTCTTAAGGTCCACGGACGCGCCTGTCCCACCTGAAGCTTCCTGCCTTCCGTCTTCCGCTTGGCGAACCTTTTCTTGTAATCTCTTGTTCCCCGGCTGCTTAGCCGCCGCGCGTCCGTAATCCCGTGCCGCTAACGGCCAATTCTTCTGCGCCTCGTACAGATGAGCCGTTGCGAGTGACAAATACAAAGACTCCGGAAATCTTCGATCAAGCGATTGAAAGTCCTGTTTGGCGAGTTCGGCATAAACTTTGCTCAGGTGATAGAAGACGTCGATATCCTTTGGCGTCGAATTAGCTGCTCGCTCCAGGTGAGCGGCGGCTTGCTCATAATCCTTTACCGCGTACTGCGTGTACCCCAGATACGATTCGACGATCTGGTTTGATGGATCGCGTGTTTCAGCTTGTTCGAAGAACGCCAGAGCCTCGCGGTACGCATGCTTCTTGAAATCGAGCAGGCCCAGGAAAAAATAGGGGCCGGAGAGCGCGGGCTTCAAGGTGATCGCCTTACGAAATCTAGCCTCCGCTTTGACCGTTTCACCTTGCGCGTAATACAGACTCCCGGCATTGGCGTAGGCTTCGGCCATCGCGGGACTAAGCTTTATAATTCTTTCGTAGTCTGCCGCCGCCGTCTTGTAATCACCGCTTTGTTCGGCGCTCTTCGCGTGCTCGTATATCTCCGATAAGCCGCTATCCTGCGCCATCCCGAATGCGGCGCACGAAGCGAATACGATGCAAAGAGCCGAGAGTTTCACGTCGAAAAATTTGGGTAGCCGCTTTGCAGCCTTGCAGATTACAGGCCATTATGTCACGACCCGCTGTCATGGCAACGGCTGGTATATACTTGGCGTTCGTTTCGTATCGCCCTAGTGAAAACCGGTCTGAGCATCATCGCTTTGTGTATGGCCGGCGCACTGTTCTCTTCTTCCTTGCTCGACCTTCCCGCCACAATCCCTATCCAATTTGCGGATACAACAGCCGCCAGCGGTATCAAAGCAATCATGCGATGCGGCAGCCCGCAGAAGCAGTGGATTCCGGAAGCGAACGGCAGCGGCGTTGCCTGGCTCGACTACGACAACGACGGGCTGATGGACCTGTTGATCGTCAACGGATCCAACATGGAGAATCTCAGGCAGCTCGTGTCCGGCAAAACTCCGGCCGCCCCGAAAGGCGCGATCGATTTATATAGGAACCTTGGCGCCGGACGTTTCAAGGATGTCACCTCCGAAGCTGGTCTGGCGGATCCTTACTGGGGTACCGGCGCTAACGCCGCGGACTACAACAACGACGGCTTCACGGATATTTTCGTCACGACTATCGGACGCGATCTCCTCTATCGAAACAACGGAAACGGCACTTTTACTGAAGTGGCCGAGGCTGCCGGATTGAGCCCGCACATTGCCTGGCATACGGGCAGCGCTTTCGGCGACTATGACAACGACGGCAAACTCGACCTGTTCGTTGCCGGTTACGTTCAGATTCAGCCCGTGCTCGCCGCGGGTCCGACGCCTCCGGTTTGCAACTATCGCGGCGTGATGGGTTTTTGCGGACCAAAAGGTTTGGCGGGCGAACGCGATCTGCTCTATCACAATAACGGGGACGGAACGTTTCGCGAAGTAAGCGAGCAAGCGGGCGTAGCGGATCGCGAGGGCCGCCACGGATTTACGGCGGTCTTTGACGATTTCAACGGCGACGGCAAAATTGATCTGTTCGTCGCGAACGATTCAGACCCGAACTATCTCTACCTCAATCAGGGTGACGGAACTTTCAAAGAACGAGCCCTGGAATCCGGTGTTGCCTTCAACGAGAACGGGGAGACGCAGGCGAACATGGGCGTGGCTGTGGGCGATTACGACGGGAACGGCTTGCCTGATATTTTCGTAACCACTTTTTCGCAGGACTACTTTCCTCTTTTCCGGCAAGTCCGCCCTGGCCTTTATGAAGAAGGCGCGGCTAGCACGGGCCTCGCGAATCAAACCCGGTCATGGCTGGGCTGGGCCTGCGGCTTCACGGATTTCGATAACGATGGCCACCCCGATCTGTGGATTGCCAATGGCCACGTCTACCCGCAAATCGATCGCGGTGGTCAATCGACCTACAACGAGCCGGTTGCCGTCTTTCGAAATCACGTCTCACAATTCGTGCTCGAAGGGCCGACGCCTGCTGTCCAACCGAACTCGTATCGCGGCGGCGCGGCCGGCGATTTTGATAATGATGGCCGGGTAGATCTCATAGTGCTTCCCATCAGCGGTTCACCCGTCTTGCTTCGGAATCAGACCAGAGCCGCTTCCTGGATCGGGTTTACTCTGCGCGGCCGTCGCAGCAATCGTGACGGCATCGGCGCGAAAGTTCAGATACGGGCTTGCGGCATCACCCAGATGCAAACAGCGAAGAACGGCGGCAGTTACATTTCTCGCGATGATGGGCGCATTCATTTTGGGATCGGCGAGTGCTCGTCGATTGAGCAAGCCACCGTCCTGTGGCCGACCGGTTATTTGCAGACGATCAGCAATCTCAAACCGAATCGTTACCTCGTCATCGACGAGGAAATCCCGCGTTAAGGAACGAACCTTTATTCATGCACCGCCTCGTGAAATCCTTATTCCAACTCCTCCAATCTGCCGCGCCCTTCAGCCTACTGCTCACGTGCGCCGCTCTCGCCTCGGTCGATCTACCTGCAGAAGCACTCAAGATCAATCCCGAAAATTCTAAATACTTTGTGTATCGGGGGAAGCCCCTCGTCTTGCTCAGCGCATCCGAACACTACGGTTCAGTGATCAACCGGCCCTTTGATTTTGAAAAGTACCTGACCGATGCAGCCGAGCACAAAATGACGATGACGCGCACATTTCTTCTGTTTCGCGAACTCCAGAGCGCCCGCAATCCTTCGTCACCGTGCAAGCCTGAATCGCCAGACTACATCGCCCCTTACTTGCGTGCCGGCCCGGGCAAAGCGTTGGATGGCGAGCCCACTTACGATCTGGATCGCTGGAATCCCGAATACTTCGAGAGGCTGCATCGCTTTCTGCAAGTTGCTTCAGACAAGGGCATCGTGGTGGAATTGACTCTCTTCAGCAATACCTACGCTGAGAACATATGGGCGCTCAATCCACTGCGTGATGAAAACAATCTACAGCACGTTGGGCGGGTCGAATGGGAGGAGTACACTACGTTGAAGGAGCCGGAACTCGTTCGCCGGCAGCTCGAGTACGCCCGCAAAATTCTCGAGGCGACTGCGAGCTTCGATAACGTCTATTACGAAATTTGTAATGAGCCGGGCGGAGGTGTTGCGGGACACGCATCACCGGCCGAGGTGGACGCCTGGCAGAAAACAATAGCCGAAACCGTTCGGAGCGAGATGGCCCGGCTCAAGAGTCCGCACCTCATAGCCGGTCAACAAGCTTTCACCTACAGCCCTAAGTTTCTCTTTCCCCAGGACGGTTCATTTGCCAATCCCATCTTCGACATCGTCAACAATCATCCGCTGCCTGATACTCAGTTCAACAACCGTCCTTATCAACTCGGCCATTTTATGTCGAAAGAGCTGATGCTTTCCGAGCTCGCCCAATTCTGCCGCGCTGCCTACTCCGAAAAGAAGCCGCTTGTGCTCGATGAAGACAACACCGCGAGTATGTACCGCGATTTTACAGGATGGACGATTCATCGCAAACGAGCCTGGACTGCGCTTCTCAACGGCTCTCATTACGACTACATCGACTTCTCGCTTACCGTGCATAGCGAGGCGGGAACACCGGATTCGCGCCGGCAGATTCGCTCCTGGATGCAGCACTTATCAGAATTCATGCAAAGCTTTGATTACGTGCATTCGCTTCCGTCTGTCAACTGGGTGAAGAATGTTCCCGAGCCGCTAGTTGCTTCCGGTCTGTCTGCCGCTAATCGTGATTTCGTGCTCTATGTCGCCGATGCGAGAGAGGCAGGCAATCCCGATGCCGGGCATCCGATCGCAGCGAGCGTAACCCTCACGCTGCCGCCCGGAGAATATACGTTGAACCTATATTCGCCGGTTAGCGGTCAGTATTCACCGGGAATCAAACTCGAGGGTGGCGGGGAAAAGATCTTACCTCTGCCCGCATTCGAGCACGATATCGTGGTACGCGCGACCCGGAACTAACATACTTCTCGCTAACTCTGGAGCTCTAATCTCTCGACCACTCTGCCGCTGCCGTGTAGCCGGCGTCAACTACCAACTCGGTCCCAGTTATCCCGGCAGCCTGCTCGCTGCACAGGAAAAGCACGGCATCGGCAATCTCTTTCGGCGAAAGCATTCGTCCAAGCGGAACACGCCCGCATCTCTGTCTCAACGTCTCTTCGCCATCGCCACTCGCGTCTGCATGAAGACGAAGCATTGGAGTATCCGTAATGCCAGGGCAGACGCTGTTCACACGAATGCCGCTTTCCGCGAGATCGAGGGCGAGAGCCTTCGAGAGCATCAGAACGGCGCCCTTCGAAGCCACGTAGGCGGGCGTCGCTTTCTGTCCAACAAAACTGGAGATCGAAGCGATATTGACTATGCTCGCGTTTGCGGAGCGGCGAAGCGCCGGCAGGCAATGCTTCGTGCACAGAAACACGGATCTGGCGTTTACATTCAGTACACGATCCCACTCCTCTACCGTGCAATCCTCGATTCGCTTCACCAGCGTAATGCCGGCACTATTCACCAGGTGGTCGATGCCGCCAAATTTCTGCGCCACATCACCCGCACAGGCTTGAATTTCTCTTTCCGATGTCACATCGACGACGAAGAACTCACAGCGGCCTCCGTCAGCTCTAATGCCCGCGATCGCTGTCCGCCCGCCGTCTACGTTCCGGTCTATTAGAGCTACTGCCGCGCCTCTCTGCGCAAATGCGTGGGCGGTCGCTAATCCAATACCGGACGCGGCTCCCGTGACAAGTGCAACATGTCCCTGAAATCCGCCGGCGCTCACCCAATGACTCCGCCCGGGTATCGCACGAACACCTCAGGATCGTAAATCGAAAGCGCGACGTCGGCTTCTTTTCGGATCCGGCTCCAAGTGGCATCCGCTTCCATCATGCTTTCCATGACACCTAAATATTGGCCCTGCTCAATGTTGCCGAATTTGAAGAAACAGTCCGTAATCACGACCTTGCCTGCTTTCGTGTCGATACAGACTGCGAGCGACGACCGGTGATGAACGCCCGCCCAGAACACTCGGATGCCCGGCAGAATTTCTTCTTCATCCGCTAACAAGCGCAGCGACTCCCAGCCCTCGTTCTGCAGATAGCTGTTCACCTCAGGTGGAACGCGTAGGTGTCTCGGCGCATGCAAGTGGTAGTACGGCGCCTGAAAATCTTCGATCCAGCCCTTGCGGGAAATGCAGATCCGGGCGTTACGAAACAGTTGAATATTCGCGGTCGCGTACGCCTGCAGCGGTGTAACGATGACAGTTGAAATGTCGTCGGGCGTGAGCCCCTGAGAACGTAGGATATTTTGAGGAAGCTGATCGTCGAATCTTGCGATCTGCGCTTCCGGATAACCGAAGAAATTCCGCCAGGCCTCATTGATCACCGTCAGATCTTGCGGCGGTCCGGTGTTGATCAAGATATTCTGGCCGCCACCGCGGACGAGATACAGGAGCACATTCATTTCCTCTCTCGTCTCCCAGTGAGTCATCCAGTACACTTCCGGGCCAGGTACCCAGAACGTTCCCGCATTGAAGGCTTGCACCGAATAGGTCATCACTTGTGAACCAAGTCCGGCTTCGCGTTACCGGATAAATTGCGCAAAACGGAATCGTGAAACGTTCGCACGCCGTTGGTAAACACTCCGATATCGCTGCCCAGGCTGATCATGCGGAATCCTTTTTGAATCCAATGGGAGGCCGCTTCCGGAGAAGCCGGCAAGAACCCGGGAGCTATGCCATGCCGCTGGCAAACCGACACCAGTTCATCCATCGCCTGCAGAAAACGTGGATGATCGAACTGCGCGGGAATGCCGAGCGAAACTGTCAAGTCGTAGTGGCCCATCCAGGCAACATCGACGCCGGGCACCGAGAGAATCTCTTCAAGATTTCTAAAGCCCCGTTCTGTTTCGAGAAGCAGAATGACGGTTGTGTCCTCATTTATTTGCTCAAAGCACAACGGATCACCGGCCTGGTAGAGATCGTGAGCGATACCTAACGCGACACCACGCCGTCCTTCGGGTGCATATTTGAGCTGCGCGACGATGTCCTGCGCCTGTTCCTTTGTTTCCACTCGCGGCACCATCACGCCGCGCGCTCCCACATCCAGCACACGGGAGAGCGGCACATATGCCGGATCAGGAACACGCACCATCGGCACAATATCGCTCCCGCGGCACGCGGCGATCACTTCGGCGAGCAGACGGATATCACAGCGGCCGTGCTCCATGTCGAAGATAACGAAATCCATGCCGCATGCCGCGAGCATCGGCCCGATCCCCGGCGTAAATAGTTCCAGAATCATTTGGCCAAAAGCAACGCCGCCCTCTTTGAGGCGGTGTTTCACGCGATTCATTGCGCGCCTTCAAAGAGCTTTTTATACCGAACCAGCTTTTTAAGAAAACCAGGACGAGTGAGCACTTCGCGATTCACAACCGCGGGCGGTATTTCGCCCCGGTATACCGCGAGCGCACCTTCGCAATCGAGCCGCCCCATATCTCGAAACAGTTCTTCCGTCCACGCAATTGAGTGCGAGCTCAAAATCACGTTCTCCATCCCCAGCAGAGGCGAAGCGCCGGAAAGAGGCTCGCTCTCAAACACGTCGAGCGCTGCCCCGCTGATTTTCCCGCTCTGGAGAGCAACGACGAGTGCCCCTTCTTGTACAATCGCTCCTCTGGCAGTGTTGATCAGAACCGCAGACGGTTTCATGAGGTTAAATTGCTGCTCGCCCAGCAGGCCCCGAGTCTCAGGAGTGAGCGGGCAATTCACTAGGACGTAATCCGATTTCCGCAGTAGCTCTTCGAGCGTAACCATCTCAACGCCGAGCCGAGTTGCGCTAACCGGATCCGCATACGGATCAAAGGCTAAGAACTGCGCGACAGCAAAGGTCTTCAGCATCCGGATTGCTTCGCGCGCGATGTTGCCGAGCCCGATCGTTCCGACTACCCGTCCTCGCGGTTCGCGCCCTAGTTGCCGGGTGCTCTCCGCCCACCGGCCCTGCCGCACCATGCGATCTTTCATCAGCAGATTGTGTGAGAGAGCCAGCATCAACAGCACGATCGCCTCGGCCACCGGCTTTACTACGCCCGCCGGTGTAATAAAGACTGCAATGTCGTGCTCCGTGCACGCGGCAAGATCCACGTTGTCATATCCCACCCCGCACCGGCCAATGGCACACAGCCGCTCCAGTCCTCGGAGGGACTCTCGCGTAATACGCGGCTTGAGCGAGACCAAAACGTCGAACTCTTCTAATTGATCAGCCGAATACTCGGGGCGGTAGTCGCGGATGAACTCATAGGTCAGGCGTGAAACGCCGTCGAGCAGCGAAAGGCCGATATCGGGAAAAACAAGCTCACCCCCGCTGTCGAGAAAATCTCCTGAAAAGCCCACCCGGAAACCGGTCATGACTTCCGGTCAAGGACGACAACCCAATCCCGGAAAATTGGAAACTCCGGCGCTTGCCATTCGCCCGATGAACCTGGTGTGATCGACCCGATCGCGTGCTCCGAGCCGTCGCTGGGATTGAAAAAGAAAGCTCGATACTGCGCTGCTTCGAGGCTCTTGAATTTCAACGCTTTCATTCCGTCCGGTGAAAATGCGATGATCGCTTCGCCCGGAATACTCGCCGCGTAAGGGGCCCAATATTCCTGCGGCGTCCAGTGCGGCTCAACCATTGCGGCATTCGGTTCCAACTTCCACCACGAGTAGCGGCTCAACAGTTTCTTGGCTAGTCCAAGCTGGCCGGAACCAGGCAGTCGTGCCGCCACATCCCACGGCGGACCACCCCAGGAGTGTCCGTGCGGTGAAAGGCCATAAGCCGCTTGCCGAGTATTCACCTGCCAGATTCCGTTAGCTCCATACGTATGCCCGGCCGCTCCGCTCAACATGCAAGACCAGAACAGGAAGCGTTGCACTTCCTCGCGGCTGGCCTCCTGAATGCCCTCGTAGCAAACTTCACCGACGAGCACCGGCATTTTCGGATTCAGTTCCTGAGAACGAATTACGCTATTGATTGTATTCGGAACGCTCTTGCGATCATCGTGCCCTGTCTGCAACATGTCAAAGTCAATCAACGAAGCATCATCTACTGTGTCGCGCGCGCTTCGCGAGGGATGAATTGTGATCGGATGATGCAGCGGATCGGTCGCCCTGACGAAACGCGCGATGTCACTCCAGCCATGCTTTTGCGTCTCGCGATCCTGTTGCGGCGTTTTCGAGAGGTAGTACGGCATTGTCCCTTCTCCCGCCAAACACCAGATCACCGGGTACGCTCCCCAGCGCGCGATTAGATATCGCCAGTGCTGCTTGATCTTCTTGATTCCCATGCGCGGAAGGAAATATCCCCAGCAGCCCACCACGCACGGACAGATGCCATGGTCGGCAAGATACTGGATGCGCAGATCCGCCATGTCGAAGTACGCCGGATTGATTCTCGCGAAGTCCCGGTCCCATGCAAATCCTGCTTCATTGGCGCCACGCGCATCGAACGGCTCCATATCCGGATAGAGGCCGGCGACAATTTGAAAAACGGTGAAGCCCTTCGCGACTCGATCGGCTACCAGGTTTTGAAAATCATCCGGCCACGCGAGGCGCTTGCACAAGCCCATCCAGCAGGTATCCCCAAGCCAGAAGAACGGAGTTCCATCGGCATGCTGAAAATGCCGTTTATCCGGCGCAATCTGCGGGGCTCCGTTGCTATAGAGAAGATTGCCGCCGGTATACGGTTCGACCTCTAGCGAACCGGTGCGCCCGTGCAGGTCTGTGTTCGAAGTGTCACTGCAAACCGTTCGAAACTTATAGGTACCGGTCGCGGGCGGAGCGTAACGTACGCGCCATTCTGAGCCGCCCGCCCAAAACGCAGGCACGCGATGTTGCAATCCAGACGGCAACCTGTAAGCCACGTCCAATTCAACCTGGTTGAAGGGATCACTATATTGCTTGACGGAATGAAACGACCATTCGAGCGGATAATTCTGCGTCGCAAAGCGCCCGCCAGTTGCGCCTGGAACGCTGCCTTGCAAAGGTAAAGCCGCCGCGCATAGCTTACAAAAAGTACGTCTTGAACTCTTATCCATCGTGAACGAACCGGCTCGCAAATTCGGACTTCCTGCAAGAAAGGGCCGTACGAATTCTACAGCATGGTCCTATGCTGATTTCAAATACCAGGGCACGTTCAATACAGAAATCCGATCGTTACCTTCGAGCAGCAGCCGGCTCTTCAGTAGCTGGGCGCGTTGCGTATGGAGAAGCCACTGAAACCAGTGCCGCTCCACAAGCTCGGGAATAACCACGATGATTCGCCGGTCTGCATTCGCGCTCGTCAGTTCCTTCACGTAATCGATAAGAGGCCCAACCACCAGCCGGTAGGGTGATTCCAATCTGATGAGTTCCGGTACCGGCAGATCCGCTCCCTGAACTGGCGCTTCCACGTACTCTTTCCACTTGTCGCAGAAATCGTCGGGCTTGTCCTGCTCGGCTACGTGGACAACCTTCACTTCACTGGAGAGCGCCAGCGCTGCTCGTAATGCCTCTCTGTTGACACGCGTCCAGCTTTGCATCGTGATCACGAGGATGGGCCGTCTTGAGAGGTCCGGCTCAAAAGGCGTCGAAAGATCGATCTCCCGGTGCACCTCGTTGTAGTGACGCCGCACGGCATACATGGTCAATAGCAGCGCAGGTATCGCGAGTAGAGTGATCCATGCTCCTTCGGTGAATTTCGCCACGATGACAATCACCACCGTAATGCCCGTGGCAGCGGCGCCGACCATGTTCAGCAACAGCTTAGTGCGCGCGCCTTTGCCGCCTGCTCTCTTCCAATGCACGACCATTCCGGCCTGCGACATGGTGAACGCAAGGAACGCTCCGATAGCGAACAGAGGAATCAAGCGGTCTGTGATTCCTCCAAAACCAATCAGCAACGCAGCTGTGAGGACAGCCAGCACGAAGATACCTTCCGAGTACACCAGCCGTCGTCCGCGATTTGCAAATGCCGTCGGCAGGAAACCGTCTTCCGCGACGAAACGGCAGACACGGGGAAAATCAGCGAAAGCAGTATTTGCAGACAGTGTCAGAAGTAGCAATACCGAGCCGATCGCGAGATAGTAAAACCATCCCCGGCCAATCACCGCGCTGAACAACAGGGAGAGCACGCTTTGATACCCGCTCCCGTTCGGATCGCTTGCGACAATCGCGTACGCCTTCACCAGGACCGCAATCCCAGCCAGCAGAATCCCGAGCGCCAGAATGATAACGCCCAAAGTGCGCTGCGCGTTCTTTACGCGATCATCGCGAAATGCGCCTATGCCGTTGCTTACAGCTTCCACGCCGGTCAATGCCGTACAGCCGCTCGCGTACGCTTTGACCAGCAGCCAAAGGCTGAAAGCAGCAACCGTTGCGTGCGACACAGGCGGTTTTGTAAGTGGTGTTGGATGACCGCCGCTGGCCATGGTTCTCGCTAAACCGATCGCGAGCACGATCGCCATGCACCCGAGAAACAAATAAGTAGGAATCAGAAAGACGGAACCTGTCTCACTTACCCCACGCAAATTGACGAGAGTCAGCAGACACAACGCGATCAGGCACAGCAGCAGAGTATGCGCATGAAGGGACGGAACAGCTGACGTGAGCGCTCCGATACCTGCCGAGATGCCGACCGCTGCCTCCAAAGCATAATCAATCAACAGAGCAGATGCAGCTAATAAACCGGAAAACGTCCCCAGGTTGTGCCGCGCCACAATGTATGACCCGCCGCCTGACGGATACGCAGCGATCGTCTGTCTGTAGGAGAAATAGACAAGCAGGAGCAGAATAAGAATCGTTGCGCTAAGCGGGACAATGTAGCTCAGGCCGGCCACTCCGAGCGGTATGAGAATCGTCAGCGCAGCTTCCGGACCGTACGCGGCCGAACCAAGTGCGTCCAATCCGAAAATCGGTATTCCTTTAACCGGGCCGATCTGTTCCGCGCGCTCTTCCGAGGATGAGAGAGGGCGGCCTAAGACAACGTCGAGTAGTGACAATCTGGTTCCGTATGGGCCTAATGGATGACGCTCGCTGAAGCAGCCGCGTCGCCCCTGTGGACCGGATTGTCGCGCAACCGGTTTCAAGCTTAGTCGGATGCATCCTCAATTGAAGCTACGCTTGCAGGGTGGTATACTTCCAGATCAATGAGCCGTTTATTTACCGCATTTTTCTGCTTGTGTGCCTTAGCGATAGCTCCGCTCTCAGCCTTCGCAAAAAACGATAAGCCCCATCATCATCACAAAGGGCATAAGCGCCACGCGAGCCACCGAGCCTCTGCGCCCAGAACCTAACTCTGCAAATTAGGGAGCTGTCGAGAGCCTTCCGACCGCTCGGCCTGCCGTGTCTCACCGTCAGGCTGCCTTGCAAGCTTTGCCTCTAATCGCGCCTTCACATCCGGCCACTCGCGATCGATGATGCTGAAGTAAACCGTATCGCGTACGCGGCCGCCAGTCACGATCATGTGCTGTCGAAGCGTGCCCTCCTCTTTCGCGCCGAGACGCAGAATCGCGCGCCGCGAACGCTCATTCAACGCATCCGTTTTCAGCTCGACGCGAATGCACCCGAGTTGTCCGAACGCATAGCGCAGCATCAGATACTTCGCTTCGGTATTTGCCCGGGTGCGCTGCCATTGCGGCGTCACGAACGTTGCCCCGATCTCAACCCTTCGGTTCGCCAGATCGATGTTGAGGTATCTGGTGCTTCCTACAATCTGGTCTGTGGCCAAATCGACCGTGGCAAACGGTAGCGCTGTGCCGCTATCCCGCGCTCGTAGCGCATCTTCAATAAAGCGCCGCATGTCGGCTCCCGTTGCGAGGGGCGTAGTCATCCAGCGGCCGACCTCCGGATCGCTTATCGTGGCTGCTAAGTGTTTATGGTGGTCGAAAGTGAGTGGCTCGAGACGAATGCTCTTGCCCGTAAGAACACATGAGGAGAGTTCCATAACACTCCCATCAGTCTACGAGTCCGGGGAATTTGCGCAAGGCTACTTAAAGATTCGAGGAAAGGATTGGAGCGGGTGCGGTTTGGGTGGTGGTAAACACCCGCTCCTGTTATGGGGATGTACATATTAGAATGCATAACCGGAGAAAAGGGTTGCCTTTCTCAAAGGAAAATTCCGGGTATATGTCCTTTTAATTCAAAAATAAAGAGGTCCCCTAATTATTCGAACATGCCTTCGAATAATGCAGAACTAAGATATCTCTCAGCGGCATCGGGAAGCACTACGACGATCACTTTCTTGGCCATCTCCGGCTCCTTCGCCACGCGAACGGCCGCGACCACTGCGGCGCCACACGAAATGCCGCTCAATATGCCCTCTTCCCTCGCAAGCCGTCGCGCCATCTCAATGGATTCTTCATTGGTGACCTGTTCCACACGATCCACCAACGAGAGGTCCAGATTTTCAGGAACGAAGCCAGCCGCTAATCCCTGAATCTTGTGCGGGCCGGGCTTAAGTTCCTCACCCTTGCGAGTCTGGGTGATCACCGCGCTCGTTGTCGGTTCCACTGCGATCGAGATCAGCGGCCATTTTTTCTCTTCTTTGATATACCGCGAAACGCCCGTGATCGTGCCGCCCGTTCCCACTCCCGACACCAGTACATCGATGCCGCCTTCGGTATCCTCCCAGATCTCCGGACCCGTCGTCGAGAAGTGAATCCGCGGATTAGCCGGGTTCGTGAATTGCTGCGGCAGAAAATACTTTTCCGGGTCGGAGGCCCGAATCTCCTCCGCCTTCGCAATCGCGCCCTTCATGCCCTTTGCAGCTTCCGTCAGGATTAGGTTCGCGCCAAGCACCTTCAATACTTTGCGGCGTTCCAGCGACATCGATTCCGGCATCGTCAGCGTGATCGGATAGCCTCGTGCAGCTGCTACGAAAGCCAGCGCGATGCCGGTGTTTCCGCTGGTCGGCTCTACAATTTCCTTGCCGGGCTTCAGAACCCCGCGTTCTTCTGCGTCCCAGACCATGGCAGCTCCGATGCGGCACTTTACCGAGCCGGCCGGATTCCGCCCCTCGATCTTCGCCAGAACCGTTGCTTTTGCGCCATCGACCACACGGTTTAGTTTCACTAGCGGTGTCCGGCCAATGCTAAATGAATTGTCTTGATAAGTCACAGGTCCCCTCTCAGATCTCCCAATTGGGAATGTATTGCGTATTCTTCTGTTGCCAACTCCGGGCTATCTCACCGAAGCTCGTTTTGTCGAGCACGTCCGACGTCGCCGAATCCACCCGGTTCCAGATCTCGCCGAACGGGTTGTCGCTCGCGTAACGGCTCCCCAACCGCAAGTTCTCCACCGCCCGCAGAACGTCGCCTACCGTAATAGAGTCAGGAGGACGGGCCAGCAGATATCCGCCCTCAGCGCCCCGTCGCGAATCCACGAATCCGCTCTGCTTCAAACCGGCAAGGATCAACTCCAAGAACTTCTGTGGGATCTTCTGCCGTCTCGCAATGTCGGCAATTTTCACCGGCGGCATCGCCAACGCCCTCGAACCCGCCAGATATTGCGACGAGAGGTCAAAAACGGCCTTCAGCGCGTATTCACTTTTAACCGAGATATTCATCTCCGGGAGTCTCTTCCAGTGTAATCCCCCCAATATCGATAGTCGATAGTACACATCGAGAGTATCCCTCAAATCCAGGCACCTTTATAACGGCTACTATAGAGACATTGCATGGCGATCACCCAGGGAACAGCATCACGGCAGCTTTTTGGAACCGACGGTATTCGGGGCGTCGCCGGTGAGGTGCCGCTCGATTCACGAACGGCTCACATGCTTGGGGTTGCACTCGGCCAGTGGGCCCAGCATGCATCGAGTAAAGAGCGGAACGGCAGCCCCGCCGAAGTCGTGATCGGCATGGATACTCGGGAAAGCGGACCGTGGCTCGCTGCGCAAGTCGCAGGGGGCTTGGCGCGTTCCGGGGTGGCGGCGCGTTTTGCAGGTGTGATCACGACCCCGGGCGTCGCGTATCTCACACGCACCGGTCACTTTGTCGCCGGCGTCATGATCTCCGCATCTCACAATCCGTATCAGGACAACGGGCTCAAAGTGATCAGCCATTCCGGTTACAAACTCGCCGACCAGGTGGAACTGGAATTAGAGCAGCTTATGGAGGAGTGGCTCGCGAGAGGTGAATCCGCTGAACCCAAGGAACTGCGCGCCGACCCGGCGCTCGACAATCTCTACACCGACTACCTGGCCGGTACCGTCAGCGGCCGGTTTGCCTTGCGAGTTGCCGTTGACTGCGCCAATGGCTCCGCCACGGAAGTAGCTCCGCGGCTCTTTGACCGTCTTGGGTTGCAGGTAGACTGGATCGGCTCGTCGCCCGATGGCCGTAATATCAATCTCAATTGCGGCTCGCTGCACCTTGAAAATCTTCAGCGCCGCGTGAAAGAGACTGGTGCAGATTTGGGCATTGCCTTTGATGGCGATGCCGACCGCGCACTCTTTGTGTCGGGCTCGGGCGCGATAGTCGATGGCGATGCGGTCCTGTACCTCGCGGGCTCGTCGTTACAGCGCACCGGCAAATTACCGGGCCATGTGGTCGTCGCGACCGTTATGTCCAACCTGGGCCTGCAGAAGGCTCTCGAAGAGCAGGGCATTGCTATGCTCCGCACTCCCGTTGGCGATAAATACGTTCTCGAAGAGATGCTCAAGCGCGGCGCTGTGCTCGGCGGCGAGCAATCCGGTCACGTGATCTTTTCCGAGTATGCGACCACAGGTGACGGGCTCTTGACCGCCCTCCGCGTTTTAGAGATCGTGCGCGATAGTGGGCAGTCACTCGATCACTTGATCAGCGCCATCAAGAAATATCCTCAGAAGCTGGTCAATGTCCGCGTCAAACACCGGCGTCCCCTGGCGGAGCTCGCAACCGTGCAATCTGAAATCGAAGCTGCCGAGCGGGCCTTCGCCACAAGCGGCCGGGTAGTCGTCCGGTTCTCCGGCACTGAGCCGCTTGCGCGCGTCATGATCGAAGCCGAATCCGAAGCAGAGGTCGAAAACTGGACCGCGCGCATCGCCGATGCGATTCGCTCCGAACTCGGCTCGGCCAATTAACAGAAGTCGGCGTGTCCGCCACGGGACTGCTCACCTTTTTCAAGGTGAGAGTACAAAATCGAGTTGTTGGAATGGGTTGCTGCGGAAGTGAGTTAGCAAGTCGCAATAAACGATTCAGCCATCCGAGTTCCCCGGTACGGAGACGCTGCTACTTGCTCGAGGCATTCTTGGGGCAGCTAAGTGGGGAATCGTCCTGCGGCGTTTCTGAATCGTAAAGTGGAACGGAGATTTAGAGCATCGATCCGAAGCCAATACTGCCACACTTTGGGGTCAAGGACTGCGAGGTAAGCTGCTTCTTGAGCGAAATACCTGTGGGCTTCTGATACCGGCTTAAACCTGACGTAATCTACGTGCGCAATATCGGGCTTCGCTGTGCTAACATGCCGTCCGAAGCGCTTAATTGTAACACCTGTATCGGACGCGCTTATCTCGGGACCCGTAAGCACCCGCCCGGACCTCAGCCGAATAGTCAGGCTTTCCGGGGACGCAGCCTGAGCGCGTTTGACTTCGTCCCAGGAACTGCGACCGCTGTAAAGAATATTGTGTGCGCTCAGTCCTCCTCCTACCCAAACAACATCAGATCGCTGAACGGTCGCCCCAGTCGTCAATATAATTTTATCGGATTCGACGGTCTGAATGCGACCGGTTTGGCACGACTTATCTCGCAGAACAATGGTGTACAGGTTGGTTCGTTCTAACGTTCCCAGCTTCTGCCAAACGTCGCTTTGCTCAGTGGCCCCGACACCTAAAACCGCTACGAAAAACAGACACAGCCGCCAACTGTTCATCTAGTTCCAGAATACCGGAGCAGACCAGCCGGCAGTTACGCGCTGCTTTCGCAGCGCTATCGGATATTCACCACCTACGCCGTCTGCGTAGGCACGCGCAGTTCTGGTCTATATCTCTGTCCAGATCGAAGCATTGCAACGAAAAAGCGAAGTAGTCGATCACAGACACCCTGCAGAGCACGACCGTGACCACGCCCGGCGGTTCGCAAACGCCGATAACGCGATCGGCTTGCGGCGTCCCTCTGCGCGATGACACGTGCACAGTGATAGCAGCGAGGGAGAGTCATGGAGACCGCTGCAAACCAGCTGTATCCCATTGGTAACAAATCGTCTCCTCGATTGATCTCGACCATTCCGTGACGCTCTTCTCCCCTATATTGGCACTCTTCGATGCGGACTCCTCACAGGATGTTTTGTCACGGGTTGCTGTCCGCTGAGGTATAGTTCCTCAATCAGAGCTGGCGCTACCTGACACTCCCAGCGAACATCGGTCAAGTTGCCCGTTGGAACAACCGGCTTTAGGGAATAGCGCGCTGCCCAGGCATGCTAAACTTCTAATCCGGTTCGCATTCCTCCCCCGCTGCCCATCCTGCAGCTTCAGGATCACTGGCACTCATGGAACGCGCAGCAAAGTTTGTCCGAAAGAACGCATACTCGAACGGGATTTTTACCGATGACGATTTCGCCCGGGCCATTTGGCCTCAAGCCGTCGGCAAGCCCATCGCGGCTCATACCGCGTGTCTGAAACTGGTGCGCACAACCCTGGTCGTCGAAATGGAAGATGCGATCTGGCGAAAGCAGTTATATCCGCTTACGCGCCAGATCCTCGACCGCGTTCGAAAAATCACAGGCAGCGATCTCGTCAAGGACATCGATTTCCGCGTAGCGGTTCCACGCCGCCGACCGATGCGCGCGCAACCACTGGATTCGCTCGCGATCCTCAGCGCCAAATCAAGCAGCAGCCCGGCTGACGAGGCGGATAGCATCCAGGATCCTGTGCTAAAGAAGGTATATCGACTGTCCCGCAAAAAGGCAACTGCTTGAAGTTAACTGATGATGAAGTCCGATACGTCGCTGACCTCGCAAACCTGCGGCTGTCGAATGACGAAGTAGCCCGCATGTCCCATGATCTCGGCGAGATCCTCACGCATATCGAGCAACTCAATGAACTCGATACGGCCGGCATCGAGCCCATGGCCCAGGTGCTCTATGACGCGGACGAGATCGCCACCTTGCGCGAAGACGTACCGCACACGCCGCTCACGAACGAAGAAGCTCTGGCGAACGCGCCCGTCAGCGGCAATGGTTATTTCAAAGTTCCCAAGGTAATCGAAAGGTGAACAGTTTCCCCTCGCTCACCATTTCTGATATCCGCAACGGGCTCCGCGATAAGAAATTCAGCGCCAGAGAGCTGGCCGAAGCCGCTGTCGCGCATGCCGAGAAACAGAACTCCAGCACGAATGCTTTCCTAACTTTCTCTCCTGAACGAGCTTTGGTGACCGCCGACCGGGTTGACAGTCTGATTGCAAAGGGCCAGTACGCAGGAGCGCTCGCCGGCGTTCCGCTGGCCGTAAAAGACGTCATCGTCACCAAAGGCGTTCGCACCACCTGCGGGTCGCACATACTCGAAAATTACGTGCCGCCCTACGATGCTACTGCCGTGATTCGTCTCGAAGATGAAGGCGCGCTCGTCATCGGCAAATGCAACTGCGACGAATTCGCCATGGGTTCGTCGAACGAAAATTCCGCTTTCGGCCCCGTCCATAATCCCAAAGCGCTCAACCGTGTGCCTGGAGGATCAAGCGGCGGTTCTGCCGCGGCAGTCGCTCAAGGTAGCGCCGTTGTGTCGCTCGGCTCCGATACCGGCGGTTCCATTCGCCTGCCAGCCAGCTTTTGCGGAGTTGTAGGCGTTACGCCCACCTACGGCCGAGTCTCTCGTTATGGGCTTGCTGCGTTCGCTAGTTCGCTCGATCACATCGGCCCGTTTGCACGCAACGTCAGCGATGCAGCCGCTGTCTTGAAAGTTATGGCGGGCAGGGACGAACAGGACTCTACCTCCGCCTTCGCGCCCGTCGACGACTATCTCGAAATGATGCAGGAGCCGCTGCCCGGCCTGAAGGTCGGGCTTCCCAAAGAATATTTCGAAGGGCTCGGTTCGGAAACCGGCGACACCATCAACGCGGCGGTCAAACAGCTTGAAAAGCTCGGCTGCGAAGTTCGCGAAATCAGCCTCCCGCATACGCGCTACGCGTTGTCCTGCTATTACATCATCGCGACCGCAGAAGCGAGTTCGAATCTCGCCCGCTATGACGGCGTTCGATACACCACGCGCGAAGAGGGCGCGACCCTTGCTGACATCTATCGCAACACTCGCGGCAGCGGCTTCGGCCCGGAAGTCAAGCGCCGCATCATGCTCGGTACTTATGTTCTGAGCGCCGGTTACTATGATGCCTACTACCTGAAGGCGCAGAAAGTTCGCAACTTGATCGCCCGCGATTTCAGCGAAGCTTTCAAAGATGTGGACGCGATCGTTGCGCCCGTCTCGCCGTTCCCCGCATTCAAGATCGGTGAGAAAATCGATGACCCCCTGGCAATGTATCTTTCGGACGTCTATACACTCACAGGCGATCTTGCCGGCGTCCCCTGTATGTCGGTCCCGTGCGGCGACACAACAGCCGGGCTGCCGGTTGGCTTGCAAATTTTCGCCCGGCACTTCGACGAAGCGACGATGTTTCGCGTCGCTTACAACTACGAACAAGCGAATCGTTCTTAAAGTAAATCAGTGACCCGCATTGGACCAGCCGGCTGGGCCTACAAAGACTGGGCTGGAATTGTCTATCCCGCCCCGAAGCCGCGCGGGTTCGCGGAACTTTCGTTCCTCGCGAATTACTTCGACACCGTCGAAATCAATACTTCCTTTTACGGTCCGTTAACCGCCAAGATGGCTGGCTCCTGGCTTCGGCACGTTGAGGCGAACTCCCGCTTCCGCTTCACTGCCAAGCTCTGGCGCGGTTTCACGCACGACCGCAACGCCACACCCGATGATGAGCAAGCTTTTAGAGACGGTTTAGCGCCGCTCGTCGAAGCCGGACGCTTCGGCGCCTTGCTGCTGCAATTTCCCTGGTCATTCCGCAACACTGATGAAAACCGCGAATACGTGGCGCGCCTGCGGTCTCGCTTCCGTGACTATCCGCTCATCCTCGAAGTGCGCCATGCGAGTTGGAGTGAGCCCGGCATCCTCGATACACTCCAGCAGCTCGACATCGGTCTCTGCAACATCGATCAGCCGCTATTTAGACGGTCCGTCGCGCCGGGCAGCATCACCACTTCCGCTGTCGGTTACATCCGCCTGCATGGACGCAACTATCAGGCTTGGTTCACGGAAAACAAACACGCCGGTGAGCGTTACGATTACCTGTATTCGCCGGTAGAACTGGACCCGTGGATCGATCGGATCAAAGCCGTCGAACACTCGGCCGTCGACACCTACATCGTCACGAACAATCACTATCTCGGAAAGGCCGTCGTGAATGCGCTTGAGATCGGTTCCATTCTGAAAGGCGAGCCGGTCGCAGCGCCTCCCGATCTCGTCAACCGCTACCCGCAACTCGCGTCATTCATTCGCGAGACCGGTGGCGGCGATCACCCGCCCGAGCAGCTTCCGCTCCTCTCCAGCTAGGCCTGAAGAATCTGCTTTACAACTTCACCCATCGATTTGCCTTTCCAGTACTGGTTGAAAAGCTCCATCCCCATAAACGTGCGAGGCTGCATGCGATCGATGTAAATGGTCCCCTGCAAATGATCGATCTCGTGCTGCAGGATGCGCGCATACCAGCCCGACGCCTCGATCACTTTAGGCTCGCCGCGCTCGTTCAGGCACTCGACCCGCACCATGCGCGCACGCGGCACCACCGCCGTAAAGCCCGCCAGGCTCAAGCATCCTTCAAAGAATTCCACGTTCGCGCTCTCGAGCAAGGTGAATTTGGGATTGATGATCACGTGAAATGGCACGGGCTGCCGCTCCCGCTCACGGATAAACTCAGCGGGCGAGTCCTTGATGTACTCCGGCTTGTCCTCGATCACCGCTAGCTGCAAACCCCGCCCGATCTGCGGCGCTGCCAGTCCCACGCCGGGCGCGTTATACATCGTTTCGCGCATGTTCTCGATGAGCTTCTGAATGGCCCGGCTCCGTATCTCTTTTGTGCTGAGCTCGCTTGCCCTTTGCCGCAGAACCGGCTCGCCCGCCTGCAGAATTTTCAAAACTTCAGCGCGCATAGAAAGAGTTTCGCTGTATAAGGCATCCGCTTCTTTTCGCCGGGATGAGACACGTCCGCCCTTCGGCCATAATAACGTTTGCCGCATATTGGCAACTCGCGTCGTACACTCATCGACGAGTGCCTTCTCAGCCTGTTCCGCACCACCGCCATCGAGCAACGCGCCGCCGTGATTCGCGTTGGCCTGCCATCGTGGGCCTGTTCGCATCAACAGGCCTCTACCTCGCGCTACCCGAACGCCTCACGGCAGGCCCGAGCTGGCTTCTGTTATCGATCGTCACAGTGCTCGCGATTCCGGCAGTAGCCGCCCATCGCGCCGGGCGATCCAGGCTCAATACAATTCTGGGCTTTCTCATCTCAGGTGTGATCACGGCTGCAATGATTTGGTCGCTCGGCATGCTCATAGCCGGCTTGCCTCACAAAAGCGAAAGTCCAACTGAACTCCTGCGCGCCGCCGCCGCGCTCTGGCTTTGCAACATTCTCGTGTTTGCCTCCTGGTACTGGCGTCTCGACGCTGGCGGTCTCAATGTTCGCGAAAAACGCGAATTTCACACCGAAGGAGACTTCCTGTTTCCCCAGATGACTCTGCCGCCGCACCTCGCAAACACCGCGAAGGGATGGAAGCCGGGCTTTATCGACTACCTTTTTCTCGCCTTCAATACCAGCACCGCCTTCTCTCCTACTGATGTGCCGGTCCTCTCGCGCTGGGCCAAAGTCCTTATGATGGTTCAGAGCTCGCTTTCGCTTGGAACATTCGCCATACTCGCGGCTAGAGCCATCAACATTCTCTAGGAACGTACCCATGCCTTCGAACGATGTTCAAATTCTCGATGCAGCGTTATTCAGCGAGCTCGTAAAGCGTGCAGCACAATCGCCCAGGCGTCGCACCAACTACAACTTCCACCGCACGATGGACGAAAATCCACATCGCTTCCTCAATGTGATGCTGCGCGGAACCTATGTCGCGCCTCACCGCCACGCCGATCCACCGAAAAGCGAATCGTTTGTCATCCTCGCTGGTGAAGTCGCATTTTTCACGTTCGACGATGCCGGCAATGTGCTCAGCGCCACCGTGCTCGGCCGCGATCCGGTAGGCATCGACATTCAGCCTGGCGTCTGGCACACCATGGCCGTGTTGAGCGATCACGCCATCTGCTTCGAAGTGAAACCGGGTCCGTATTCGGAAGCGAACGACAAAGACTTCGCTCCATGGGCGCCCCGCGAAGGTCAGCCGGAAGTCGCCGAATACGGCAAGTGGCTGCTCTCTCACATCGATTCTCAACGAAACGCCTGACACTCAAAGCCCGGCACGGGCGCTGCTAAACTTCCCTGGATGCGCCTGCTGCCTGTTTTCTCTGCCGTCTTGCCTTGCTGTCGGCGGCCAACCCTGCCGTACATGCAGCTTCGCCCGCCGATACCGGCTTCGATCCTGTTCATTTGCGGATGATCCCTCTCGAGCTGCAGAAGCTGGTGGATCGGGGCACGATTCCGGGAGCTGTGGCGCTCGTCGCCCGTCACGGTCAGATTGCCGCTCTCGATGCTGTCGGCATGAGCAATCTCGAAGAGAAGAAACCGATGCGCACCGATTCGATATTCCAGATCATGTCGATGACCAAGAACTTCACGGGCGTCGCCGCCATGATGCTTGTCGAAGAAGGCAAGCTCGATCTGAAAAGCAATGTAGAAGACTACCTTCCCGAGTTCAAAGGTATTCAGGTCGAAGATCAGGCGGGATCTCCGCAAACTCACGCTCCCCAGCATCCGCCCACCGTCTGGCAGTTGATGGATCACACGTCCGGGCTCGGTGGCGATCCGGATGGAGACCTGAAGGACAACCCGCGCACGCTCCGGACACCGCTCGCCGAAGCTGTGCGTTTCTATGGCCGCGAGCATCTGAAGTTCGAGCCTGGTACGCGCTGGAGTTACAGCAACATGGGTATCGCCACCCTCGGTCGAATCATCGAGGTGGTCTCAGGCGACGATTATATGCACTTCGTGAAAAGCCGCATCCTCGACCCACTCGCTATGCGCAACACCTTCTTTTCGCAACACCGGATAAACGCGCACGCATCGCGCTCGTGTACAAACATGAGCGCGGCCAGCTCGTTCGGTCAGGAGAAGAAATCCTAGCAGGTGATCCCACCAAATACCGCGAAGGGGCGCGTTACCAGGCTCCTGAATTCGGATTGTATTCCACTGCCCCGGACCGGTTCCGCTTCTATCAAATGCTCCTCAACGGCGGCACATACACCGGACGCCGTTATCTGACTCGCCAGAGCATTGAGACCATGACAGAGGTCTTTACGCCGGATGTGCAACCTTCCGGGTGGCTGGGCGGCTCCGGTTATGGGTTAACGTTTGAATCGTAAACAAGCCCGAAGGCACACTCCTTTTACACTCGATGGGCACCTACGGGCACGGCGGAGCGTTCGGCACTCAAGGCTGGATCGATCCGAAGAATGATCTTATCCGCATCGACCTGGTGCAGCTTTCCGACAGCACAAGCGACGCTGCCCGATCCGTCGTCATGCAGATTGGTGAGGCCGCTGTCGTGCGCTAGGCTTCCGTCACGCCACTGAATTTGTGCGCATCTGCTCGGCAAGATATTCGGATGCGCGCATCGAGAGCGCGAGAATCGTCATGGTCGGGTTCTGCCAGCCGGCTGTGACAAAGCTCGCGCCATCGACCACAAACAGATTCTTCACGTCGTGGCTCTGGCACCACTTGTTCAAGACGCTTTTCTTCGGGTCGTTGCCCATCCGGCACGTGCCGACTTCATGAATGCTGTAGCCCGGAGGATTCACGCGATCGGTCTTGCAGATGAGTTCCCAACCGGCTTCATGAAACCATTCCTCGATCGTGTCCGCGGCATCCTTCGTCAAATTGCGCTCGTTGTCGGAATCTCGCGCTTCAATGTGCAGTACGGGAATGCCCCATCTGTCCTTCACGTTGGGATCGATGCGGACATGATTCTCGTACCGGGCTACCCGTTCGCCGAAGATGCCGCCCGAAACGCAGGAGTTCGCATACGTGTCGAGCTTCTGCTGCAACTCCGCGCCGTATAGCGGAAAAAAGTTCGGGCTCGCGCTGCCGCCACTGTTGATGCTCACGCAATAACCTTTGATAAAGTTCCGCTTGTCGCTTTTACTTAGATTGCGAAAACGCGGGATGAACGCATTGCCGCCCATGAGTCCGGGAGGCGCTTTCCCATCGCGAGCTTCCGGAACCGAAGCGACCACTGACACACCGTACATCTGGTCGACTAGGTAATGCCCCATTACGCCGCTCGAATTAGCGATGTTCGAATTCAACAGCAGCCGTGTGCTTTCGAGACAACCCGCCGCCAGCACCACCACTTTTGCTTTCACCTGCATCTCGCGCCCGGAGTGCCGGTCGACGAAATGAGCGCCGCTCGCCAGCCCCGTCTTCTTATCTACGCTGATTTCACGGACAATGGCGTTTTGCACAATGTCGAGCTTCCCCGTCGTCAGAGCGTCAGGCAATAGCAGATTGATTGAGCTCGCTAATCCATCCTTCCCGAGTGCGGACCGCCACTTCGAAACTTGCACGCCCTTCTTGGTCGCAATCTCCGTCACGCGTTTTATCGTCTGGGTATCGGGCGGAAAATTCGTCTCGACAAAGTCCCCGTCGGGAAACTGCGGCCAGCCCTCTTTACGCCCGGAGACTCGAAAGATCTTCTCGACTCGTGAATAATATGGCGCTACGTCTGCGAGGCTGATCGGCCAGCTATCGCCCGTGCCATCGATTTCCGCCGCTTTGAATTCATAATCACTGAGCCGGAACGATTGGCGCGCCCAGAATAGCGAACGGCCGCCAAGCAGGCGCACCCGCACCCAGTTATACGGCGCATCGGGCGGGTGTGTATATGGAATCTCTTTCTCATCCACCCACTGATTCGCGTTAAACTCGTTGGCCTGAAACACGTGCGGCAAACGGCCGGGCTTGTCGAATCCGCGATAAGGCAGCTCGTAAGCGTGCTTGATCGCCCGGTCTTTTTCGTAATCGGCTTCCGGGCCAGCGTTCAGCATCAGGCACGAGATGCCCTTCTGCGTGAGAATGTTCGCGGCCATCCCGCCGGAATGCCCCGACCCCACAATCAGGACATCGTAGTTCTTGATTGCCATCAATTATCCCTCGCTAATTGGATCGATCGGGAACCAGTAGTAACCGCTGCCGCGAAAGCCGCGCGAGAAGTGGTGGCCCGATTTATCGGCTGCCGCAGCCCATTCGCGCGAGTTCGTCGTGGCGTTCCGCAGATCTTCGTGCGCTTGCGCCAGGAAACTCTGCAAAGGGTCGCTTGGCAGATCTTCCGGCCACGGCCTCGCCACCAGTAACGGCCGCAAAATGCTATCGGCCTGCTGTCCATCCAGATCGCAAAATGATTTGCCGAACTTTTCTTTAGAGTGCTTTTCAAGACTTTCGAGGCCAAATTGATACATCTTCTGCCGGTCTCCGGGCGACACACTGATCAGAAAATCGAGAAACTCCGGCGCTTGCGCATCGAGCGCCCCGGGATTACTCTTCAGCGGCGGCATGAGAAGAGCACCCAATTTCTGTAGCGTCGAGAACTGCGCGGCGGTGAAATAGCGAGGCGCAGTCTGCCCGACTAAGTCGATCTGAGTCACATCGAGCTTCGGTATCTGCGGCGGCTGCCGCGGTTCCTGCCGGGCGGGAGTGTTTGGTTGCGGTACAGGCTGCTGTTGCGGAGTTGTCTTCGGCGGAGACGCTTGCCCGGCTTCTACAACCGCAGGTACAGCCGGAGCGACAAGCAGGCTTTGAACAAAATTTCGGCGCTTCATCTTCGTGACGTTGCCTGCATTATTTCACAGCTTGCGCGGCCTGTGTTCCGGGCTGCCGCTCTCCCCAAATCTGCATAATAGGAGAATGGCTGGACTGCCGAGAATGCATATCGCCTTCGCCGTCGCGACACTGCTCGCGATTCTAAGCGCGGCGCGCTTACTGGCCGCGGCTGACGCTGCGCAATTGCCGGAGGGCGCGGGCAAAGCGACCGTGCAGAAGGTCTGTAGTGGTTGCCACGCACCTGAAATTGTGGTGGGCCGGCATGAAACCAAAGACGGATGGGAGCGGATCGTAAGCAGCATGGTCGACAAGGGAGCCAACGGGACCGACGACGAGTTCAATACAATCATCGATTATTTGGCAACACATTTTCCGCAAACCAAAACTGAATGATGGTGAACGAGGATGATTGGAGACTTCAGCAGGCGGACAGGCTCACACCTGGAACTACTTTCGGCGGAAGCCTTACCGTGCTCCCAGTCCAGAGTGGGACCACGATCATTGTGCCGCTTGTTGGGCGACGTTCGCGGAATATGACCGTCCGGAATACCTGCACGAAGGATTCGCGGTCACAGCTGATTACTCGAACGGCGAAGACTATGAGTGGGTCTGCCCTAAATGCTTTGAAGAACTGAAGGACCAAATGAGCTGGATCTGCGTAACGTAGGGCGAATTCTCAAAAGCAAAAAGGGCCACTTCATCCGCGACCCTTTTATCCAACCAGGAGCTCTCGCTCCACCTCGCCAGTCTACTTCGCCAAGCGCTTGCGATAAATCATCAGCGCGCCGAAGCCGAGACCAATGAAACCTGCCCCTAGGGTCGAAGGTTCAGGAGTCGCGGTCGCACTCGGAACGAAATCGATCCCATGAAGACCGGTGCCGCTTATTAGCGGTGTCACCACTCCGGTGCTCATGTCGACGCTTCCGAATGCATTACCTGTGTTCACAAACAAAGAAACACCCGGAACAAGTCCAGTAGCCGAAATCGCATATACAGCGTTCGTCTTCGTGTCTGTCACATAGAATGTGCCCGTGGGAGCAGTGGCGAAAATACTGTCGTCCGGGCCGCCGATTGCCACACCGTTCGCACCGCTCAGCTTGAGTGAGTGCGCTGACTGAGTCGCCATCCCAGGGTTCGCGATGAAAGTGAGCGTACCGTCATCGCCGCCCGTAAGAACCAGTCCGCCCGATGGCGTAGATTTCAACGAATCGGGATCAGTTGCCGTCACGCCGGTCTCTGTAAGCACGCCGCTCATCGTAATTGGAGATGACGGCGTTGCACTGTTCAGCTTCACCACGATTGGTCCGTAGCGCTGGCGGGATTACTCTGGCTCATGTACACGTTGCTTCCGAGAAATGCAACGTCGTCGAAGCCTCGAGTCCCCGAGGAGGCAGGGTACGGAGCGCCATACGTAAAAGAGCTCACAACCTTGGTCGTAGGATTGATAACGCTCAGTTTCGAATTGGCGTCCTGATTCTGCAGTGCCCAAACCATCCCCGTGCTGGGATTGTATTTGAGGCCGTCAACCGACCCGGCGATCGAGTAAGAATTCTGCACCGATCCATAGAGGCCGTATTGCACGATCGTGCTCTTGCCGCTGTAGTCGGTCGAACGCGCGCCATTGCCATACTCGATCCATAAAGATCCACCGCCGTAGCTCACCGAGTCTGGCGCTGTGCTCGAAACCGCGCTGCCGGTAGCGAAAACGGAAGATGTGAAGGATGCGGCTGAAGCGGGAAGGTAGCCTGCGCACAGCATTGCCAGCGCAGCGCCCATCGGCTTCAATCGAAATGTAAGAGTGTGTATGTCCGAATAATTCATCAGGTGATCCTCTGTGTCTTTCTTTTCGAAAGAGCTAACGCACCTGCTCTGGCCAAAGCGCCAGCGGGTTTTTGAGGTGAGTCAGCCCATGTTTTCAAGAGGCTTGCGACTCTCACTCCAGACGTTAGCCCGGGGTAGTTACACAGTGATGAAAGCCAGGACAAAGGCTGATTTTTCGATAAACGAGATCCGCGGTGGTTAGCCGTTTCTGAGCGCAGTCGCCGGGTCCACCCGAGCCGCCCGTCGCGCCGGATTTGCACTCGCGGCCAGAGCGACGGTCAGCAGGACCGCAACCGCCGTCACCAGAGTCAGCGGATCGCGAGCCGAAACTCCGAACAGGAAGGAGGACAGCAACCGCGTGGCGCCGAGCGTCAACAGCACTCCTGCCATGGCGCCAGCAAAGGTCCAGGCCGCTGATTGCTTGAGCACCACGGCGGCTATATCTGAAGGCGTAGCTCCGACCGCCATCCGGATTCCTATCTCGCGTGTCCTTTGCGTTACCAGAAACGCAACGGTCCCATACAGCCCAACAGCCGCCAGAAATAAACCTACCGCGGCGAATGAGATGAGCAATACGGCGTGAAAGCGCGGCTGCTCCACCAGCTCCGCCATTCGCCCGCGCATGCTCTTGATCTCGACTGGCTGCGATGGATCAAGTGCCGCAATCGCACGTCTTACCAAGCCATCTAGGGTATTCTCCGGCAGTGCGCTCCGCAGCACAAAACTCAACGTGCGCTGTGCGACGGGACCTGTCCCGTGTAGATAGGTTTCATCCGGAGCATGCGTCCGCAAGATGTAATATTCCGGATTGTCCTGGCCCACTAGCCCCGCGTTTTTTACGTCGGCGGCAACCCCCACCACTCTCGCCCATGCGCCGTCGGGCCCGAATCTGAGATGTTCGCCAAGTGGCGTTTGTCCCTTGAATAAGCTTCGGGCAAGAGACCGGCTCACCATGCAAAGAGTCTCGCCCGGCCGCCTGTCCTCTTCGTTGAATACGCGGCCTTCTACTACGGGTATGCGCAGAGTCGTGAAAAATCCCGGTGTCACATAACGCCATGCCACCAATCCACCGGTTCCGGTCTGATGGCGCGCCTGCCCCCGTACCCCGATCACTGACAGCGGCCGTGACCGTTCCCAACCACCCGGGGGCAGCGAGTCACTTAAGCCGAATGCTCGGAGGCCCGGCATCTCCCCCAGTTTCTGCTCTACTAAGTTGAAAAACGCGATCCGTTCCTCCGGCTTCTTATAGCGGCCGCTAGGTAACACCAATTCTCCGGTAAGCACGTGCTGGGTGCTGATCCCGAGCGGCTGCGTCTCCAGGTTCCAGAGACTACGAGCCAGCAGCCCAGCCGAGGCGAGCAACACAGTCGATATCGCAATCTGTCCTGCGACAAGCATGTTCTTTAACGTCGAGGACCGGCGCGATGCTGTGCTCCGCCACTCGCTCATTGCATCTACACGACGGCTTTGCAAAGCAGGGACGACCCCAAAAACGAGCCCCGTGATGCACGACGAAATAAGTGAAAAGGCGAGCGCCCTTCCGTCCAGCGACGCTCGCGACAAATAAGGAAGTCCGCCCGGCCCTTCCGCAACGGCGAGTCGCAGTAGCACCGTGGCCAGCACGCACCCGAGCGCTCCACCTGCTGTCGCTAAGGCCAGGCTCTCGGTGATCATTTGCCGGGCCAGCCGAAATTGCCCGGCGCCCAGTGCCTCGCGAACCGCTATCTCTGCTTTCCGTCCCACCCCTCTCGCCAGCAGAAGATTTGCCACGTTCGCGCACGAGATCAAGAGGACCGCCAAAACCGCTCCAAAAGAGGTCCATGCCGCTGCCGTGGCCCGCTCCATCTGCCGGTCCCGCAAGGTTCGTGCCCGAAATTGAATCTGCTTCCGGAAGGGCGCTGGAACATAGGAGCGCATCCGCTCGAACGCCGGTGCAAGCTGCGGAAGCGCCTGCTTCATTGTCGTGCCATTCCGAAGCTGGCCGAAAACCCAAAGCACCCGCGTAGCGCTATGCTGCCATCCGCTGTCTAATACGACTTGCGGTACCAGCAAATCGGCGTGTTGCAGCGTGGGCAATTCGAACGATGGCGGCAGGACGCCAGCTATTCGCTCCGGCTTGCCATCGAGCTGCATCGTTTGCCCTACGATGCCTCGATCGCCGCCGAAGCGGCTTTTCCAAAGCCCGTAACTTAGAATCGCCTTGCTCGGAGCGTTCGGCTGGCCGTCTTCCTTGCGAAAGCCTTCGCCGAGAAGCGGCTTCACTCCAAATACCGTGAGGAAATTGGACTCGACTTCCACACACTGTTGCCGCACAGGCTCACGGTCCGTCAGATCGCAGTCGCTTACACCGCTCCAACTGGTCATGGCTTGGAAAGGCGTTCTGGATTCCAGAAGGTCTTTGTAATCGGCGGCAAAGAGAAATTCGTTCTCGCCCACAACCTTGGCCACCATCCCCAGCGAGACCAGTCGGCCGGCATTCTCGTAAGGCAAAGGGCGGAACAAAACGCGATCGACAACGCTAAAAACTGCCGTACTCGCGCCTACGCCGAGCGAAATCGCGAGCAGCGCAGTCAGCGTGAAGCCCGGAGAGCGCCGGAAACTTCTTACAGCAAACCGTAAGTCGTCGAGCACACTTTCGAAGTACAAGCGCAAGCGCATAGAACGCCGCTTCCCCTTTAGGGCCAATGATCACTTCATCCTCGAACCAGCGCCCAGGAAAGCATACTACATAGGTGCAATTAAGCCTCGATGTGTAGTCGACTCCCGGCTCGGTCCTTTATTGTTTAACCAGATTCTGCTCCGGCCAGACGGCCACCGGTTCGCGCGAAGTCTTTCGATTCCGGCGATGCGTGAAACGGTCGAGATAAAGATAGATTACCGGCGTAATATACAGCGTCAGCAACTGCGAAACAATCAAGCCGCCCACCACCGCAATACCGAGCGGCCGCCTCGCTTCTCCTCCCGCGCCGGTGCCGAACGCCACGGGAAGCGTTCCCAACAGCGCTGCCATAGTCGTCATCATGATGGGCCGGAACCGCTGCATACAACCCTCGAAAATTGCTTCTTCCGGTGACTTGCCTTCTTTGCGCTCAGCCTCAAGCGCGAAGTCGATCATCATGATCGCGTTTTTCTTTACAATGCCAATCAGCAGGATAATGCCAACAAAGGAGTAGAGATTCAGATTCTCCCCGAACAGCAGGAGCGTGAGCAGCGCGCCCAAACCGGCGGCCGGCAAACCGGAAAGAATGGTAATCGGGTGAATGAAGCTCTCGTACAAGATGCCGAGCACGAGGTAAATCACCAGAACCGCGATCAGCAGCAGTAACCCCAAGTCGCGCAATGAGTTTTGGAACGCGGCCGCGGTGCCTTGATAGCTGAAGCTCACGGTATCGGGCAAACCAATTTGGGCCGCAGCTTGATCAACAAGCTTCGTCGCCTCGCTTAGCGAAACGCCGGGCTTCAAGTTGAACTGAAAGTTCACGGCCGGCAGCTGCCCGATATGATTGACGCTCAGTGGCGCTACCGTCTGCCGCAATTCCGTCACTGCTGAGAGCGGCACCATCTTGCCCTGCGTTGACCGAATATAGAGATCGCGGAGCGCGGCGGGATCGCGTTGGTACTGGGGCAGAACCTCCAGGATCACGTCATACTGATCCGAAGCCGCCGTGATCGTAGTCACCCTGCGATTGCCGTACGCATCGTAAAGCGTATTCGCGATCGCGTCGGGATTGATCCCCAGCGCTAGGGCAACATTCCGGTTGATCTGCACATCCAGTCGCGGGCTGCTCAGTCGCAAGTCGCTGAAGATGTCGGTCAGCTGCGGAATGGAACGCAGCTTTCCTTCGAGCACCGGGGCCCACTTATACAGCTCTCCCGTATCCGCATCCTCCAGAGCGACCGAGTATTGGCTCCTGTCCTCCTCCTGGCCAAGCGTAATCAGCGGCGGCGATTGCAGGAAAACCATCAGCCCCGGGATCTTCATAAACTCTTGCGTCAGCTGACCGATGATTGCGTTCACCTTTGGCCGGTGCTTATCCTGTTTCAGATCCATAAACATGAACCCCGAGTTTTGCCCGTTCATGCCTACACCCGATCCCCAGTTGGAGATCCACGGATTTTTTGCCAATATGGCATTGACCTGTTCTTGCAGGCCCACCATCTTGTCGAACGACGTATCCTGCGCAGCTTCGTCGCCGCCAAATGCAAAACCCTGGTCTACCGTCGGCATAAAGCCTTTCGGCATAATCACGAGCAGATAGACCGTCGCGACAGTCAATGCAATGCTCGCCAGCAGTGTAATTGCACGGTGCCGAAGCACCACTTGCAACGTGCGCCGGTAAGCGTTATTCAGCCAAACGAAGAACTTCTCCGACCAGCGGTAGAAAGAACCAGTCGGATGACTTTCGTGACGTAGAAACCTGCTGCAGAGCATCGGCGTAAGCGTCAGCGAAATGAAGCCCGAGATAAGCACGGCAACCGCAATCGTGATCGAGAACTCACGCAGGAGCCGTCCAATAATTCCGCTCATAAATAACACCGGGATGAACACGGCTACCAGCGACACCGTCATCGACACAATGGTGAACCCGACCTCGCGCGCGCCCTCGAGCGCTGCTTGCATGCGTGGTTTACCCATCTCCATGTGCCGGACAATGTTCTCGAGCATGACGATCGCGTCGTCAACCACAAAGCCCACCGACAGAGTCATTGCCATCATCGAGAGCATGTCGATGGTGAACCCCAACAGCTTCATCGCCGCAAATGTTCCGAGCAGCGAGAGCGGTACGGCAAGGCTCGGAATCAGCGTCGCCGAGACGTTCCGCAAGAAGAAGAAAATCACCGCGATCACCAGGCAGATCGTCAGCACGAGAGTAAACTTCACGTCGGAGATCGATTCCCGAATATTCTGTGATATATCGAACGCTTTGCCAATCACGATACCGGCAGGCATCGATTGCTTCATCACCGGCAGCAGCGCCTTCACCGCATCGGCTACTTGCACCGTATTTGCGCCTGGCTGCTTCTTCACCGCCAGGACGATGCTCGGATGCCCGCTGATCCAGAAGCGCGTTTTTTCATTGCTCACGCTGTCAAACACTTTGCCCAGCTCGTTCAGTTTGAGCGGGCTGCCATTCTTATAGGTCACGATCAGCTGTGCAAACTGCGAGGCCGACGTCAATTGACTGTTCGACTGCACCGTATACGCTTTGGTGTACCCATAGAGCGATCCGGCCGGCAAGTTGATGCTTCCGCTTGCCATGGCATTTCGCACCTGTTCCAGATCCACTTGATGCGCGGCTAATTTCGCCGGATCTGCCTGCACGCGAACCGCAAACTTCTGCGCCCCGAACACCTGCACTTGGGCCACTCCGGTCACCATGGAAACGCGCCGCGCCATCGTCTGTTCAGCGTATTGATCGAGCTGCGAAAGCCCCATCGTCTGCGACGATACCGCGATGTACATAATCGGCTGCTCGGCCGGGTTCACTTTCGAATACGACGGCGGAGAAGGCATGTCTGTCGGCAGCGCGCCTTGCGCCCGGGCAATCGCCGCTTGCACGTCTTGTGCAGCGGCGTCAATGCTGCGGCTTAAGTCAAACTGCAGCGTGATGTTAGTCGAACCGAGTGAACTCGCCGACGACATGCTGTTGATGCCCGCAATCGTTGAAAACTGATTCTCGAGAGGCGTTGCTACCGACGACGCCATGACGTCCGGGTTCGCCCCCGGTAGTGACGCCTGCACCTGAATCGTCGGGTACTCTACCGCCGGTAAATTACTGACCGGCAGCGAAAAGTAACTTAGTAACCCGAACCCCAGAATCCCCGCCATGATTAGCGTGGTCGTGATCGCGCGGCGGATGAAGAAATCTGTAAATTGCATCGTGCCCCTATAGCTGGCCGGTCTGGCCGTCTGCACCTTTAGCCTTACCTAATTGCGCTCCGGAGTTGTTTAAAAGCTTCACCTTTGCCCCCGGCATAAGCCGCATCTGCCCTTCTGAAATCACCATTTCTCCGGGTTGTAGACCGCCTCCAATTACTGCCTGCTCCACTTGTTTTGCAGGCTTATAATTTCGCAACACATTCACGGGCCGCATCGCCACCGTTTGAGCCCCTTTGTTGATCACCCAAACATACTTCCCCTGCGGGCCGTTCTCGATCGTGCTGCTCGGAACTAGAATACGGTCATGTTCCAGATTGAGCCGCGCCTCGACGTTTACAAACTGCCCCGGCCACAACGCATGATTCGCGTTCGGAAACTCGGCCTTCAGCTTAATCGCTCCCGTGGTCATGTCCACCGAGTTGTCGATAAACTTCAACTGACCGGTCAGGTTCTCGCCGTCGCTATTGGTTGCCTGAATCAGCAAAGGCCGCTTCGAGTTATACTTTTGTACTTCCGGCAATAGCTGCTCGGGCAGCCCAAAACTCACGTAAATTGGTGATATCTGCAAGATGTTCACGAGCGCGGTGTCGTTGTCTTTGATCAGATTGCCCGCCTTCACGGTAATCGCACCCGCCCGTCCCGATATCGGCGCGGTAATCTTCGTGTACTCGAGTTGCAATTGTGTTTGCGCCAGGCGTGCCCGGTCAGAGGTCGTTGCCGCCTTCGCGCTCTCCACCGCAGCTTGATCTGCCTCTAGCGATGCGAGGGACGACGCATTCGTCGCCACTACCTGTTCGGTCTGCTCCTTCGAAAAAATACCTTCTTTTGACAGCTGCAATCCGCGGTCTGCCGCTGCTTGAGTCTGCTTGATATTTGCTTGATCTTTCGTGACGTTGGCCCGCGCCTGTTGCTCGAGTGCCGCATCTTTCGCCAAATCTGCCTGAATTTGGGTAATTTGCCTTTGTAGCGGCTCAGGATCTATCTCGAACAGGAGTTGCCCTTTCTGCACATTCTGTCCTTCTCCGAACAGTACACGCAGAACCTGGCCCGCTACCCGCGACTTCACATCTACGCTCGCCATCGCCTCCACGTTGCCGACCGCCGACACGTTCAGCGGAACATCGGTTGCCACCGCCGGCACCGCACGCACGGGAACTTCCATCATCATCATCGCGGCCATGGGATTCATTGCCGGTTGTTTCTTGCTACAAGCTGCTGCAAAGAAAGCGAAAGTAAGAATACACACAGATAGGGCAGGGAGTTTCAATTGAAAGGCTTTTTCGTACACGGAACCTACTTTTTTATCGAGGGCTTACCCTCAAGATTTTCAGCGGGCGGAAGTCCGCCGTATCTTACATCATCCTAAATACGAAACCGAAGCCAAAAGGTTCCGCGAATTTGAGGGTGTCTTTTTTGCCGGCCGTGGCATGCTGATAAATTCATGGCAGCCTCCGTTTCCGTTCCTGGCCGGGTCAATCTTATCGGTGAGCACATCGATTACCACAACCTTTCTGTGTTGCCAATGGCGATCCAGCGCCGCGTCTCCACAACTTTCGATGCCAGGCACGACAGCATGATCTGTGCCAGTTCGCAGGGCTACGCCGATCGCTCCTTTCCTTTGACGGAATTGACTCCTTTTCCGGCCGGCGATTGGGGAAATTACCTTAAGGCTGCGGCGAAAATGATCGCCCGTCGCTGGACTCTCGTCCGCGGCATCGATGCAACCGTCACTTCCGATCTCTCCTGCGCTGCCGGACTTTCCTCTTCGTCTGCCCTCCTCACCGGCTTTGCGCTCGCTCTGCTGCATGCCAACGGAATCGATCCATCTATCGGCGAGCTGATGGAACTTCTTCCCGAAGGCGAACAGTATGTCGGCACGCGCGGCGGCGGCATGGATCATGCTGCGGTCCTGGCCTCGCGAGCCGGTTGCGCTCTCCTCGTCGACTTCGCGCCTTTTCGTTTCGAACCCATCCCCATTCCGCCAGGTTGGACGTTTCTCGTTGCCCACAGCCTGACCGTTGCCGAAAAATCGGGGGCACTCAAAGCCGAATACAACGCGCGTCGCACGGCTGGCATGGAGGCTCTAAGGAAACTCGGTTTCAGCAGTTACCGGGAAGCCTTGAACGAACCTGCGCCGGATCGCCTCGCTGCGCCTCTTCCCGCTGATCAGCGAGCCGCTTTTCTCCATGTGGTCTCGGAAGCAAAGCGCACCGAGTCTGCCGTAACCGCCTTGCGCTCGAATGACATTGAGCACTTCGGTGAGTTGCTCTCTGCCTCTCACAAGAGTCTGCGCGACCGTCTACTTGTCAGCAATCCCGCGCTCGACGAGTTAGTGGAGTGCGCGGGCGCCGCCGGAGCTCTCGGCGCTCGCCTGACTGGGGCCGGGTTCGGCGGTTGCGCCATCATCCTTACCCGCACGAACAATCTCGAACAAGTTCATAGCGGCCTTCTCACAACTTTTTACGCCAGGCGAGCTGCCTTCAACGAAGAAGGTCATCTTATGGTCGCGACCCCATCCACAGGAGCTCTCGGTGTCTGAACCAAATATTTCGCGCGCCGTGATCCTTGCAGCCGGCCGCGGTACTCGCATGGGCGGCATCACGGAGGAGATACCGAAACCGATGCTGCCAATTCATGGCCGCCCCATGCTCGATCATATCCTCGAGCGGCTGCAAGCAGCAGGCATCTCACGTTTCCTGATCGTGATCGGTTACCACGGCGAGGTCATCCAGAACCATTTCAAGAACGGTCATCCTGAAATCGAGTTCGTTCGGCAAAATCCAGTCGACGGAACAGGTTCGGGAGCGCTGCTCGCCAAAACTTTCGCAGCCGTCGATCCCTTCCTCCTGACGTACGGTGACATTCTCTGCGAGCCTGCAGAGTACCTTCGCGCCAATGCCATTCTGGCCGGCCGTCCTGACTGCGCCGCGGCGATTGCCGTGAAAGCAGTCGCCGATCCCTGGCAAGGCGCCGCCGTCTATGAGGAGGAAGGAAAGATCACTGCGATTATCGAGAAGCCGCCGAAAGGCTCATCGACCACGCACTGGAACAGCGCCGGCTTCTATGTGTTCCGCGCGGTGATCTTCGATTATCTGAGCCGCCTTCAACCCTCGCCGCGCGGCGAATACGAACTAACTTCGGCCTTGGACAGCATGCTCTCCGATGGCCTCGAACTGCGCATTTCGCCGGTCGAAGGCATTTGGCGCGATGTCGGCCGGCCCGAAGACTTGGCTGCGCTGAACAGCGTCAATACACTGAAGTCAACTAAATATTAAGAACGACTGATCCAAAGCTCTGCAAAAATTCTCAATCTCGACGTGGTGACGCCTCATAAGTTCAGCTATCTGCTGAGTCGAACAGTTTCCAGCCCGCACCCAAATCACTTTGGGTGGGTGGCCATAAAGGAAACTGCGCTGGCGAAAATCAGCGTCTTTCGTTGCAATTACGTAACCTGCGTTCGTAGCATATTCCCAAATAACTGGATCGGATGCTGATTTGAGGCCGATGTGACGCACATGGTTGGAATTCGGATACAGATCCGACAACAGTTCGACAAGAGCCGGGGCTAAGTTTTCATCCAACAGCAACTTCAAGCAGGTACGGATACCAATCGACGTTCACGGTCTGCAGCAAACGAGAGGCATGCCTTGATGTCGCCCGCGGTTAAATCCGGAAAATCGGCGAGTATTTCTGCCTCCGTCATACCGGATGCAAGGTAGTCCAGCACGTCATAGACAGTGAAACGGAGCCCTCGAATACAGGGCTTGCCGCCCAATTTATCGGCTTCAATCGTTATGACGTCACGGTAATCCACTACAACCTCGCTTTCTTAGCGTCGCACAAATCCTGTCGTTCAGTCACCGCTTACGCCGTACTTGCTTTCCCTTCGAAATGCTCTTCAATCTCTTCCAAAGTCTTGCCCTTCGTCTCAGGTAGGAAGAACATCGCCGTCACAAAATAAACCAAGGTGAAGCCCGCGAACACGAAGAAGATCGTGGAATAGCCGTAATTACTCACGATCGGCAGGAAGATGGCAGCGAGTGTCGTCGACACTATCTGGTTGATCACCAGGGCGATGCTCATGCCGTTCGACCGGATGCGCGTCGGCATCAACTCCGATAGCGCGAGCCACACGCACACTCCTGGCCCGATCGCGTAAAACGCCATGAAGGTGTACAGGCTGATCGCCACCAGCCAGCCGTGCGCCGCATCGGGCACCGGACTGATCAGCGCCTTCTGAATCTTCAATGGAGCCGAGCGCGCCGCCGAAACATCCGCCACGGGATTCTTGAAGAACGCCTCGATTTTGTTCGCCGGTACGCAACTCTCGCGCGAGATCGCAATGCTCGCTGCGCCCTTATCATCCGAATGCACGACGGTGCTCTCCGCCGTGAAATCTCCGTACGAGTAAACAATCACCAGCGCAGCCCGAGCCGCGTCTACCGTCTTCCCGGCATCACCTTTCGTGCCCAGCAATCTTCTCGCTTCTGCTTCATCGAAACGAAGGTTTACAGTCTGATCGGGGCCGACCAGCAATTGCACCGCCTCCCGCGCATCCAGATTCGATTTCTCGGTGCCAAGAAACAGAACCGCCGTACCCACCAGCGACACTATAATGCCTGCCGTTCCTACGACCAGCAGAAACTTGCGTCCCTTCCGGTCCACCAGCGTCAGTCCGACAATCGTCAGCAGAAAGTTGACCAGCGTGAAAATCACGTAGCCCCAATGCGCCTGCAAATCAGACAGCCCGCTTTGCAACAGAATGTTGGTGTTGTAACCGATGATCGAATTGATCCCCGTGGCCGTGTTGCAAAACAGAATCACGCACGCCAGAATGAACGGGACTACATACTTTTTGCGCAGCAGCCTGTCGCTGACCTTTTCGCCGCTCGATATTTTCGCCGCCTGCGTGTCGTCCATCTCCTTCATTTCGAGGTCCGCCTGCGCTGCGCTTCGCGAGCGAAGCAGTGCCGTGCGCGCCGCTTCCCTTTTGCCGCGTTTAAAAAGCCAGCGCGGGGATTCCGCCACGAACACACTGCCGACTACGAACAGCAAGCCCGGCGGAAGAGACACCCAGAAGATACGACGCCATGCCTGGTCTTTAAATGCAAACAGCGTGGCAGCGTCCGCCAGCTTAGTCACATCCGCCACCCGGTAGCTGTAATAGATCCCAATCAAAGCTGCCGACACAATCCCCAGCGTCAGCAGCCACTGAAAGATGCCCGTGCCCTTCCCGCGAGTCGACGCCACCAGGCACTCCGCCAGATACAGCGGAACCACCACGCCAATGAACCCACCGCTGATGCCCTGTAGTAATCTGCCCAGGAAAAGCGGCCCGTATCCGTGCGAGAGCGCGATCACCGGAATACTCAGCACGAACGTCAGCCCGCTGATCACCATCAGAGGCTTGCGGCCCATCCAGTCGGCTAGCATTCCGGCGAACAAGGTCGAGAACACACTGCCCAATAGTACGGCCGCTACTATGATGGAAAGCTGACCCGCATTCAGCCCCGACGTTGCTTCCAAATACGGCAGCGCTCCCCCGATAATCCCCACATCCACGCCGTATAGCAATCCGCCCAACCCTGCCACTAACAGCAGAAAACGGTTGTAGCCGAGTTTGTCATCCGGGGTCGCTGTGCTTACGCCCGTTCCTGCAGTTACATGCGCCATAGCTAATTGTGGTCTCCGCGCTAGAGTGTCGGCGAATCGTTGCCTAACATTGCGTGCCGGATGAGCTTAATCGGCACGCCGCCTTGCTGCATGAACTGATTGTGGAACTGTTCAAGCGAGAAATCGTTCCCCATCTTCTGCCGGTAGTCCTCGCGCAGCTTCAGGATTTCGAGCTTGCCCAACGTGTAAACAAGATAAGTAGGATCAGACGTCCCGCGCTTCGTCTCTCGCTCGGCATAATCGTGTGACATATAGCCTTGCTTCACAAAAAACTCGATTCCTTGCTCGAACGTACGCTTCCCGGTATGCATCTCGATCCCGACAATGTACCGGCAGTTCCGCAACAGCGCGTCAAGTAACTGCCCGACTCTCAATTCCGGATCGTCCTTCCCGTAACCTTCATCAATCATCATTTGTTCGGTGTAATGCGCCCAGCCTTCAATGTTCGAGCCCGAACCGACTAGCTTGCGGACCTTCGACTGCACCTTTTGAAACCACAGCAGCTGCACATAGTGGCCCGGATACGCCTCGTGAATCGCCGTACTTTCAATCGTGCCCCGGTTGAAAGCCGTCATGAACTCTTCAACGCGCTCCTTCGGCCAGTTCTGTTCGGGCAAAGTCACATTGAAGTAAGCTTCTGTAGCCACCTTCTCGTACGGTCCAGGCGTGTCCATCGAAGCCGTGGTCAAAGCGCGCATGAACGGCGGCGTCTCCTCAAGGATGGGCCTAACCGTCGATGGAATTGTGATGATGTGTTTCTCATGGATGAAGTCGATCAGGCCCGAAAGTGTGTTGCGGAAAGTTTGAAGAAGCTGGTCCGGCGCCGGATGCTCTTTTTCGAAACGCTCCGCAATCTGCTGGGGCGTCTTTTGGGGATCGATCTTTTTGCAAAGGTCGATAAGCTTCTGCTGATTCTCGTGCAGATTCGCATAGCCGATCGCCAGCAGCTGATCAATTGATAAATCGACCATCTCCTCATATTTCACCTTGTCGTGATAGTTATCGGCGCCAATTCGAAAATCGCCATGAGAACGCGGCAAGACGTCAGTTCGCAGCCACTGCTCGTACGCTTTGAGCCCATCGATTGTCGCCTGATTTGTATTGCGAAACTCAGCGAGTAAAGCCTGATCTTTTACGGAGGTGAAAGCCTCTGGCACATCTTTGGCGAAAAAACCCTGCAGTCCCGGCAGCTGTTCGAGAGCCACGTCGGTGTAAATCTTCGGAGGGTTTTTCAGGTTGCTTTTGGCCGCTGCGAAGACTTTCGGGAATTGCTTCTCACGCGCGATCACATCTCGCAGCCGCTCTTCCGGCGGTGCAAATTTCCTGCTGATGAGAGTAAAAATGGAGCTGGTCACGCCACTCGAATACACGTCCGGATTCTTTTCCCACTCGCGGATTGTCTCGTTGTTCAGCAAGTCCGCGTGAAGATGCGCGATCATCCAGTCGCGGTCGTCCGACTGCGGCATCTTTTCAAATTCGGGCAGATATTTCTTATCCAGTGCAATCTGCTTCTGAACGCCGCTCGCTGAAAAGTCCTCCAGTTGCGCATCATAGGGCTGATGAAAGCCGGACGCTGTAGCCGCTGTTGGATTCAGAGCAAAATTTTCATCGAAATATTGATCGACCAGCTTGTCGAAAGACGATTGTGCCGTCATCAGGCTGGCGCTCACAATCAGGAGCGCGGCAAATTTCATGTCGTCATTATAGAGAGTCGCGCCGCTATGGTTGCCTCCGCTTAGTAAATTAGAATGTGGCTTTTGCTCCCGTAGACGAACAACTTACTTATTTGAAGAAAGGCTTGGCCGAGCTCATTCGGGAAGAAGAGCTGCGTGAGCGCCTCACCACGGCAGCGAAAGCAAACCGCCCTCTGCGCGTCAAAGCCGGCTTCGATCCCACCGCTCCAGACCTGCATCTCGGTCACACCGTCCTGCTGCGAAAGATGAAGCATTTCCAGGATCTCGGTCACACCGTCATCTTTCTGATCGGCGACATGACCGGTCTCATCGGCGATCCCACCGGCCGCAACATCACACGCCCGCCCATGACTCGCGACGAGATCAATCGCAATGCCGAAACCTACAAAGAGCAAGTGTTCAAAATACTCGATCCCGCGAAGACCGAGATCCGTTTCAATAGCGCCTGGCTCGAGCCCCTCACATTTGAAAATGTCATCCGCCTGTGCTCGAAGTACACCATTGCACGGCTGCTCGAGCGCGATGACTTCAGCAAGCGTTACAAAGAGGGCATTCCGATCTTCGCGCATGAACTTCTCTATTCGCTTGCCCAGGCCTTCGATTCGGTAGCGCTCGAATGTGATGTTGAAATGGGCGGCACCGACCAGACGTTCAATCTGCTGGTAGGACGCGAGATCCAGAAAGATTACGGCCAGCCGTCTCAGATCGTTGCAACCGTCCCGATTCTCGAAGGTCTCGACGGCGTCGAAAAGATGTCGAAGTCAAAGGGCAATTACATCGGTATCGACGAACCGCCCAAGATCATGTTTCGCAAAGTCATGCAGATCAGCGATGACCTGATGTACCGCTACTACGAGCTTTTGACTGACATGTCGTCTGACGCAATCGCTCAGCTGCGGTCTCGCGATCCGATGGAGACTAAGATGGCGTTGGGCCGCCGGATCGTCGCTGATTTTCATTCGCAGAGGGATGCTGACGAAGCTGTGTCAGCCTTCAATCGCGAAGTGCGCCAGGGTCTCGAACCGGCCGATATTGAAACCGTCGACCTTCCGCCGCAAACCGTAACCGACAAAGGTATCCGTCTGGATAAGCTGCTCGCAACCGTGAGTCTCGCCGATAGCGTCAGTGACGCGAGCCGCAAGCTCAAAGCAGGCGCCGTCGAAATCAATGGCACGATTCACCGCGATCTCTTTCTCGCCGGAGTCTACAATGTCCTCGTAATTCGCGTAGGCAAAAAGTGGAAGCGCGTCGACGCCAGTGGCATATGATGATCCCGAAGGAAGGTGAACCATGGCAACTGTTCTTACCGAACCTCAATCGACGCAATCGCCGATTCAGCAAACCAGGATTCTGATCAATAACAAATGGGTCGATAGTCTCTCGGGCAAAACGTTCGAGACCATCAATCCAGCTACCGGCGACGTCCTCGCGCAAGTCGCGGAAGCCGATGCTGCGGATGTCGATCTGGCTGTTAAGGCCGCCCGCAAAGCGTTCCATGCAAAATCTGTTTGGCGGAGAATGTCCGCTTCCGAAAGAGGCAAGCTGCTCTACCGCCTCGCCGAGTTGATCGAGAACAATGTCGATGAGCTGGCAACTCTCGAGTCGCTTGATAACGGGAAGCCGAAGCACGTCGCGCGCGCGGCCGACCTGCCGCTCGTGATTGCGTGCTACCGCTATTTCGCGGGATGGGCTGACAAGATCCAGGGCAAAACAATTCCCGTCAATGGCGATTATTTTTGCTACACCCGCCACGAGCCTGTCGGTGTGGTCGGCCAGATCATCCCTTGGAATTTTCCGCTGCTCATGCAAGCCTGGAAACTTGCGCCCGCCCTCGCCTGCGGCAACACCGTTGTGATGAAAACCGCCGAGCAGACACCCCTCAGCGCGCTCCGCGTCGGCCAGCTCATTGTCGAAGCAGGATTTCCCGAAGGCGTCGTCAACATCCTGCCCGGCTACGGACCTACCGCTGGAGCCGCGATCGCCCAGCATATGGACGTCGACAAAATTGCGTTTACCGGCTCCACCGAAGTCGGCCATCTCATCATGAAAGCCGCCGCAGAATCGAACTTAAAGCGCGTCACGCTCGAGCTCGGCGGTAAAAGTCCGAACGTGGTGTTCGCCGATGCCGACATGGAGCAGGCCGTTGAAGGCGCGCACTTCGCTCTCTTCTTCAATCAGGGGCAGTGCTGCTGCGCAGGATCGCGCACCTTTGTCGAAGAGAAGGCTTACGACGAGTTTGTCGCGCGCAGTACCGAGCGCGCCCAGCGGCGTCGGGTGGGGGATCCGCTCGATCGCAAAACCGAGCAAGGACCCCAGGTCGACAGCGACCAGTTCCACAAAGTTTTGAATTACGTAGAAGCCGGTAAACAGGAAGGGGCCAAGCTAATGTGCGGAGGCGAGCGCGTCGGCGATCGCGGCTACTTCGTCGCTCCCACCGTCTTCGCCGACGTTCAGGATGAAATGAAGATTGCTCAGGAGGAGATCTTCGGTCCCGTCATGAGCATCCTCAAGTTCAAGGATATGGATGAACTGGTCGAACGCGCCAATCAAACAATCTACGGGCTCGCAGCCGCTGTCTGGACCCGCGATATCGGCAAAGCTCACCATATCGCTAACAACGTTCGTGCCGGCACAGTGTGGATCAACTGCTTCGACGTGTTCGATGCGGGTGCCCCGTTCGGCGGCTTCAAGCAGTCGGGAATCGGCCGCGAACTCGGCGAGTACGGTCTCCAGCAGTACTCCGAAATCAAGACGGTCACTGTCAAACTCTGAGTGACCGTCAAACCCGCTCGGCACCTAGGCAGCAACCTTAAAAGGAACCGCTTCGGGCACCTGCAGAATCTGCAAAATACGATTCTCCGAACGCTGGTATATAGCGTAAAGCGCCGGTGCCCCCGGTTGGGGTTTCGCCTGATCGTCTCGCACGATCAGCTGCGCCTCGTGGTGCGCCATAACAGGGCCGCCAAATGCTTGCATGGTCCGTTCGCACTTCCCTTTGAACACTTGGAAATCATTCAACGGGCGCATGGTCCGGTGTGCTGCTCGAATCTTGATCACTTAGAAAACCTCGGGAGTTAGTAAGTCAGGCAGCGAGCGGCAGCGGCTCGCTATCTTCCCTGCGCACCGGCAGTGTGACGACGTTGTCACTCGGAAAACAGCTAATGAGTGCCTCGGTTGCGATACGCAGCAGTTCTTCGGCCCGCGCACTCATATCGAAAAGTTCTGAGAAGCGCCGCAGCTGCGTATGGAAAGCTCGACGCAGCAGCACAGTCGCCTCCTCAAGCCCCAGCTTGGGAATATCGATGACCGCGAATTTCAGGATGCTGTTCATCAGCACTGTTTCCACGTTCAGCATTTTGTAAAGAGCCCGGCGGTTTTTCGAGACATACTTCACAACCTCCTTACTGCGGTAAGCGAAGTAATGCTCGCGTGTGAACCAGCCGAAGCGCTTGGTATCGATCTGCTTCAGTTCCCGGCCCAGGCGGTAGGCTGCGGAGGCAAAAGCCCGGTCAAGTGTTTCGGTCTGCTGAATGTCGTAGGTAAATACGTTCGTCGGCCGGCCTGAGAACGGGTGCGTGCATTGGTAAACAAGAATCGGATACGCCGTGTGCGGGCGCATCAGGATCTCCGTGTTCGCATGGAACCACTCGCGGGCCCATCCGCGCAGCGCCGTTTGCATAGCTTTTGACACGGTGGAGTAAGTCGGAAAATAACCGGGCGTGCGTTCTCTCGGTGCATTCTTCCAAACCGAGAGATCAATCGGCGAACCCTCGCACGTAACACTCATCGAGTCGTTCGTGCACTCCATCGCTGGGTCGTTTTGCTCCGCTGTTTTTTCAACGCTGTCTTCTCTCTTTGGCATCACGATCAGTTCGCCCATGGCAGCCCTCCGTAAAATAAGAAAGCCGGGAAGATCCCGGCCTATACTCGCCTATGATTTGCTTCGCTCGCGAGAGAAGTTCTCGCGAGCGACTCGAACATAACACCCTCACGGG
>JAABUQ010000830.1_pt1 | contig 71182 bp, 63 predicted proteins | sample 5560001 | NCBI WGS metagenome assembly JAABUQ01 (sample SAMN10711888, study PRJNA513371) | rock metagenome | isolation source: Antarctica rocks | place: Antarctica: Victoria Land, Finger Mt nord | collected 2015-12-18 | reverse complement strand
CGCCAAGTCACTGAGCAGTTTAAGCAAACCATGGAAATCGTGTTTGACGATTATTTGCCGCAATGGAATTATACGGCCAAGCCGCAGGGGGAATGATTATGGATGTTATTTAATCCACAATCCTAAACACCATCTGGGCTCTCGGCTGGTCAGTCGTCTTTTTTGTGGCTGGATTTATCTGGCTCTTTATTAACAGTGCTGCTAGGCGGCAGTCGCTCTTCCTGCCTCGTGATCATGATGACCACAGAAGAGTAGGACGACTGTGAGAGTCTAAAAAAGTACAAATAAGACTAGAGGGGTATCATATAGACTATGGAATTGATCTTGGCAATCATTCAGCCATCTAAGCTTGAAGATGTAAAACAAGCTTTGATTGCAGTCGGTATCCAAGGAATGACCGTTACCGGCTCAAAGGGTTTTGGTCGGCAAAAAGGCCGTCCCTTAGCTTTTTTGGGCCTCCACGACCTAGAGGGCAGACCTTTTCAGGTAGATTTTTTGCCCAAAGTTAGGATTGAAATAGTTGTTCCTAGCGAACGGACAGACCTGATTGTGGACACGATCGTCAAGGCTGCTCGTACTGGCAAGATTGGCGATGGCAAGGTGTTTGTTATACCCGTTAGCAGAACCGTCCGCATCCGTACTGGCGAAATGGATGAGGTAGCCCTTTCCCAGGAAGAGGCAGCGGCAACATAATCTGTTTACAGGTTAGTTGGGGGTGTAATTACGGATACAGTTAACTCAATAAGCTTCTTGCTAGCCTGAGATGGAACTTTCTTTCAACACTTAATGCCGCGGTCACCAACCGCGGTTTTTCTTACCTACAGTTTTGTTGCTTTTGCGATCGCCTGGAGCTGTAATCCTGGTGGATAGCTGCCATCCTCTTTGATGCGCTTGATTTCCGCCTCAGAAAATGGCAGGTTCAACTTTTTACCCAGCGCCCGAACAATATCTCCCCGGTCAATGACTCCAGCCACGGCTCCAGCTGGAGAGAGAACGGTAATGCGAGGTAATTGCTGAGTTTCCAGCTGATTAATTACCTCTACAAGGGGGGTTGACTCAGCAACGGTGGGAATTGCCGTCAGCGGGTGCACAATTCTGTGAAGAGTCTGGCTTTCCCATTGACTGCGTTCTACCGAGCGTAGATCTTCAACTGAGACCATACCTCGGTAACGCCCGTCAGAGGCAGCGAAATAGATCTGTGGCGCAGCAGTTTCTAGAAGGTACAAGTCGGCAAACTGTCGCAGCGTCTGATCTGCATCCACAACGCGAAGGTCATGGTTCATCCCATCAGCGGCAACCAGCTGGAGCAAAGCTTCTTGCAGAGTGGTGACGCGTTCATAGGCGCTGGCATTGCGGATGCCAAACCAACCCAGTAGCACGATCCAGAGGCCACTCACCAACTCACCTGTAAAGAAATCTACTGCTATCCCCGCAGCGATCGCTAACCAACCCAAGGTTTGCCCCGCCCTCGCTGCCCAGCGCACAGCCTGGAAGCGATTGCCCGTGATTTTCCACACTGCTGCTTTCAACACCTGTCCTCCATCTAGGGGAAGGCCAGGTATCAGGTTAAACAGTGCTAGCACTATATTGATTCTCGCCAAATCCGTTGCCATCACTCCAACTGGACTAGAGCCGGGCAATGCCTGGACCAGCAGAGTGAGCAGCACAAATAGCAAGATACTTACAGCCGGACCTGCGATCGCCACTTGAAATGCTTGTCCAGGAGTTTTCGATTCCTCTTCAATGGAAGCTATGCCGCCAAAAAGAAACAGGGTAATCGAGTTAACGTTAATGCCTTGTGCTTGCGCCACCAAGCTGTGACCTAGTTCATGCAATAATACTGAGCCAAATAGCAGGAGCGCCATTATTAACCCAGAACTCCAAGCTAAGACAGTCCCCCACTGCATATAAGCCAGCCCAAAGTTAAGGGTTGTAAAAACTAGAATTACAAACCACAAGGGATCTAAAAATAGCGGAATTCCAAACAAAGACCCAACTCGCCAACCTTTCTGCATGCCATTTTCCTGTGTCAATCCCACCGATGCTGCTGATAGCTCTAACTAAATCAACAACTGGGGCGTTAAAGTGAAGCCAGCGCTGTAGCCAGTCCTAAGCCTGCTAATTTCTAGAATAGACAATTGCTTAAGTCGTTATCAGCAAGCTTATTCGAGTAACCCCTACCTTAGGAGGCGTGATCTCCGTCCAGTCCATGATAATTGCTGATCCTGTCCAGCTCCACTTAAAAGTATTGGGAACAGTTGGTTGTGCTGCTAGTAAAATCAAGTCAATCAAGGTTCTTTCTCCTGAATAAACTGATGCAACAATTAAGGATTATCAAAATTTCTGAGGAGAGAACTAGTATCTGTTTTAAGAGTTAACACTTACTTGCAATTTTTGATACAAATCTCAATGCGGATTAAAATTTGCGGAATTACTCAACCTGGGCAAGGGAAAGCGATCGCAACTTTGGGAGCCACTGCCTTGGGCTTTATTTGTGTGCCAGTCTCCCCCCGATACGTTACTCAGGCGCAAATCCGGGCAGTGGTGGAACAGTTGCCAGAAAACGTTGACCGGATTGGCGTTTTTGCCAACACTAATTGGGAAGAAATCTGCTACACGGTCACAGCATCTGGATTGAATGGCGTTCAACTGCACGGAGATGAATCGCCAGAATTTTGCCATCAGCTGCGCCAGTTGCTGCCCAACATAGAAATTATTAAGGCGTTAAGAGTAGGGAGTTCAGAAGCGGGGGACAGAGCAATTATTTATACCAGGTGGGTGGATACGCTATTACTGGATGCTTACCATCCCCAGCAGATGGGTGGTACTGGCAAGACGTTAGACTGGGCTAAACTCAAGCAGTTTCATCCCACTTGTCCTTGGTTATTGGCTGGGGGACTAACGCCAGACAATGTTTTAGAAGCCCTAAATCAGGTAAATCCTAGCGGTATTGATCTATCCAGTGGTGTGGAACTTACCCCTGGGGATAAGGATTTAGAAAAGGTAGCCCAATTATTTAAACGACTGCAAACGCTTAACGTGTGAGCGTAGACACCGAAGAGGGAGTAGGGAGTGGGGAGTGTTTCCCCTACTCCCTAAAAGAAAGCCGTCTGGTGGCGAATCAGGTTGAAAAACTCTTCGCGAGTTTTTTGCTCGTCTTGAAACACACCTACCATGGCGCTAGTGACTGTCCATGAACCGGGTTTTTGAACGCCGCGCATCGCCATGCACATGTGGGTGGCTTCCATCACAACGGCAACCCCCTGTGGCTCTAAAATGATCTGGATCGCCTCAGCAATTTGGCGCGTCAACCGCTCCTGTACCTGTAGCCGGCGGGCATACATTTCAACAATACGGGCAAGTTTGCTCAGTCCCACCACTTTTTGATTGGGGATATAGGCAACGTGAGCTTTGCCCATAAACGGCAGCATATGGTGTTCGCAGAGGCTAAAAACATTGATATCTCTGACAAGCACCATCTCGTTATGACCTTCATCAAAGATGGCATCATTAACAATCGCATCCAAAGACTGGTTGTAGCCACTAGTGAGAAACCGCATCGCCTCGGCTACGCGCTTAGGTGTCTTCAGCAGTCCCTCGCGCTCCGGATCTTCTCCCACACCCAGCAACAGTGTGCGCACAGCATCCATCATCGGCTCGTTGAATTCCTCTGAAGGCTGTTGTATGTTCGGCTCTCGACCGTTTTGAGTATTGCGGTCAGGTCTTGTAGAAACGCGATTGAGTACATCTGGATGAATGGCGTTTGTCAGGTCGGGAATGATCGGACGAGTGGAACCGTTGGAAGAACCAATAGTCATAATGTAAGTTTTTGTTAAGGTTTTTGTAAACGAGCACCCATTAAAAAACGCCAGCACTAGGCATAAGTGTCAATTCTTCGATGACTGCTTGTCCTGGTAACAGTGCGGTGTGCAAAATTGACTGAGCGACAATTTCTGGGGTTAGCATCGCCGAGCGCTCAAAGTTGAGATGGACAGTTTCAGTATCCCAGAGTCCAGTATTGACAGCACCAGGGCAGATAACGGTTACACGAATCCCGTGGGCGCGCTCTTCAGCTGCAAGGGTTTTAGAAAGGGCAATCAGACCAGCTTTACTAACGCAGTAGGCTCCCCAATTGGCAAAGGCTTGCTGACCGGCAACAGAAGCAACATTAATAATTGTGCCTCTTCTACGATCGCGCATTGATGGCAAAATCCCCAGAATGCACTGGAACACACTGGTAAGATTCAAATTCATGACTTGAAGCCAGTCCGAAAGAGGCGTTTCACTTAAAGAGCCGGTGTACCCCATACCGGCGTTGTTGACCAGGATATCAATATTGCCAAAGTCTTGTGAAATGCCACTTATTTTCTGTTGTACCTGGTCGATCTGAGTTAAATCAAAAGGATAAGCTTTTGCTTTCACCCCAGTTTCTTGCGCGGTTTGAGCCACCGCCGCCAATTTTTCCTGACTTCGACTTACTAAGGCTAAATCAATCCCAGCCTTGGCAAACGCTAACGCTGTCGCCTTGCCAATCCCACCGCTTGCCCCAGTGATTAGGGCACATTGTTTATTTACCAAACTCATGAAACGTTCCGATTTTTTTGAGCAGAAGTCGCATCGCTTGCCAATCATTCAAAGAGCTGACCATTGATAGATGCGATTGATCTAAGAATGGATTTAACTTTCTGTCTAATATTAAAAATCCAGAACTATTACAGGCAAATTTTTATCCATATATCTCCTACTTCCCAAACCCACAGATTGCAGTAGGACCCTAAAGCTGATGCTAGACACCTGATCAGATACCAAGCGCTAAGTTTGTGCAATAGGGTTTAAACGGACTCCAAACTTCTGCTCAGAGCTAAGAAAATATAAACAATAGTTAAGGGTCACAGATCATTATAACACCGTGACCTAATCTTCTTATTCGTTAGGACTTTTCAGTTAGAAGATTCAGTGAAAACACCAAGATGGCGGAATTTCTGATATCGCAGTTCGCGGCGCTCTTTGTTTGTCATCTGGTTCAACTCCTCCAAATTCTGCAACAGCGCCTGCTTGAGAGTTTTTGCTGCCTCAAGTGGGTCAGAATGAGCCCCGGCAGGAGGTTCCGGCAACAGTTGATCTAAAATACCTAGGTTTTTGAGATCCCATGCGGTGATTTTGAGCGCAATTGCGGCTTGAGGCGATTTACCAGCATCTTTCCAAAGGATGGCGGCACAGGCTTCAGGTGTGGCAACTGTATAAACGGCATGTTCAAACATCAATAGGCGTTCGCCCACACCAATTCCCAATGCACCACCAGATCCTCCTTCGCCAATGACCGTGCAAATAATCGGCACATCTAGTCGGAACATCTCACGCAGATTGTAAGCGATCGCTTCTCCCTGCCCCTGATGCTCGGCCTCCATACCAGCCCAAGCGCCCGGCGTGTCGATAAAAGTCAAGATCGGCATCCCGAATCTGTTGGCGTGTTCCATCAACCGCATCGCCTTGCGGTAGCCGCCAGGAGAAGCCATCCCAAAGTTACGGGCGACATTGTCTTTAGTATCGCGGCCTTTTTGATGCCCCAGCATTACCACTGGCTGCCCAGCAAGACGAGCGACTCCAGCAACTAAAGCCGGGTCATCCGAGCCACCGCGATCGCCATGCAGTTCCATCCATTCATCACTAATTGCCTGAATATAATCAAGCGTGCTTGGGCGGCGGGGATGACGAGCAAGTTGCAGTCGTTGGGACGGTGAAAGACTACTGAAAATCTCTTGACGCAGCTGCATGGCGCGTGTTTCCAACTGGCGAATCTGATCGGAAACATCGACGCTGTTTTCTGCCGCCAGCTCACGAATCTGCTTAATTCTCGACTCCAGCTCGATTAGGGGCTTTTCAAAGTCTAAAAGTAGCGGTTTACGCTCAGTAGTTGCCATGGTGAGGGGTGAGGGGTGAGGAGCCAGCGCCGTGCGGGGGTTTCCGAGCCAGCGCTGCAGGAGGGTTTCCCTCCGTAGGCGACTGGCGTCCCGTTGAGGCGACTGGCGTGGGTGGGGGTACCTATACCAGTAGTGGTCGAAATCCGTGTTTCACTGACACCTGACCAATTTGATCCATTTTTTCCACTGTGATCTGATTTCGGCCCCAAGAAAAATTCGTGTACAAATTTTCAAATTCCAGCAGCATCGACTCGGCAAAACAAGCAAATAGCTGGCGGGCAGGCACATCCATGAAGTTGGCAATTTTCATAATCCGCCAGTCAATATCGAGCGAATGCTCTACAATTCCACCGTTAAGGACGTAGACACCTGGATGCTTGATCTTCGTTGCTAGATTTTTGGGGTAGCCGCCATCAATTAGCAGACATGGTTGCTTCAGGACGGCTGGTTCAATTTCAACCCCCTTTGGCATGCTGGCAACCCAAACTACAATATCTGCCTGAGGCAGTGCTTCTTCCAATCCCATAATTTTGCCTCGACCCAGTTCCATCTGCAACTCTTGCAACCGTTCTGGGTTACGAGCAATCAGCAACAATTCCGCCACATTTGTCCGGGCATCTAGCCAACGGCAGATCGCACTGCCAATGTCACCAGTGGCACCACACACAGCAACAGTCGCTTGCGATAGTTCAATCCCCAGCTGTTTCGACGCCTGTTCCACTTGGCGGCACAGAATGTAGGCTGTATGAGTGTTACCGGTAGTGAAGCGGTCAAACTCTAGCTTAATGTTGCGGACTTGCTTGTTTTGTTGCAGGTTAAAGTTCTCAAAAATAATCGAGGAGAAGCCGCCTAAAGCCGTGATGTTGATGCCATGCTTTTGGGCATGGGCCATCGCGTTAAGGATTTTGCGCGTCGCAGCCTTAATCCGTCGCGTGGCAAGCATTTCTGGCAGAAAGCAAGATTCCACATACCGGCCTTCAATTTTTTGACCAGTAATACTGGTGACGGTGATATTATCGACAATTTGGGGCGGAGCGCTGCACCAAAAATCCAGCCCTTGATCGGCATATTCCGGGTAGCCCAACTCTTTAGCAACAGATTGGGCGTGTTCCAAACTGTTAAGGTGACCGATTAGACCAAACATGAAGTGCTTTAATTTAGACTCGTAGCTCGGGTGGAAGTTGAGTAAGTGTGTAAGAACAGTAACTTACCCTTAGAATATTACACAGAATAAGCCGATCAGCATATTGGCCGGCCGATCGGCTTGACTGTGTACAATAATACAGCTAATACAGCTTTCTGCTTTTAAACAGCTGCCAGTCCGTAGGCTGACAGGCGCATAATGTCGCGCGTAGTGAAGCCGATATTGCTAAGGGCTTCGCCGTACTGGATCATGAAGTCTTCAACCAAAGCTTCTTTTTCCATCGCCAGTTTATGAGCGTCGTCCTCCACCTGGTTAAGCATCTTCCAAACTAAGGGTAGATTCTGGCGATTGGCTTGCTCTAGTTCAGTCTTGCAGTCTCCAAAGTGGTCTTTCAGCCAAACCTCACCGAAGTTGAGATGGCTGTATTCATCTTTGACGACGCCTTCTGTGATTTTTCGGGCAAAGTCGTCAGCGACGGGAATGTAGATGTTGTAAGCCGCGATCGCGAAGCATTCAATAATTAGCGACTGAATCAGCAAGCAAGTGACTACCTGACCTGACTCTGCTGCTTGCTGGAAATTCTGGTGCAGACCAGCAAAGAACTCTCGAGCAAATTGTAGATCAGGCGTCACCTGGAGATTCCGCCCACAAGCTTCAAACCCCTTTTTGTGGCGGTTTTCCATCTTAGATAAGCGGATCAGGTCTTCCTTGTGTTCCGGCAGCAGTTCAGCTAGTCGGATGTAATTTTCATAGGCTTCTTGTTCTCCTTCAATCACAATCGCATTGATGCGGCTGTAGGCGTCCTTATAGGTTTCGCTGTGGAAATCAATTTCGGAGCTGGCAGCAAGCTGCTGCATAGGTCTGTTGTCTCCTGTTAGCTAAAGACGTCTGATATGACGGAAACCCTGTAACTTGAGGGTAAAGGTCAAAATGGTTAAAGTTAACTTAACAAATCCTTATGGTATCCGTTAAGGTTTGCAATAAGATATTTCTCATTTGGGAGAATAGCACCTCTGATCTTAAAAGCATAGTGTTGGAACAGTAATCATGCCTAAAAGACATCTGAAAGACAGTCTAGCTGAGTTTTGGCAACTAGTGAGCCTGGTTGTGCTAATGTTGGGCGCTGTAGCGGTGTTATTGCCACTGGCCGTTGTTTTCCTGACTTCGTTTGCCCCCCCTGGTGCGACTCCTGAACTTTTGCCTAGTAAGGATTGGTCTTTGGTCAACTACCGCGATGCTTGGCACCGAGGTAGCTTTCTGATAGCGTTTGCTAATTCTACCCTAGTAGCGCTGGCAGTGACTGCATTTCAGATTGTCACATCGGCGTTGGCAGGTTACGCCTTGGCAAAACTGCGCTTCCGGGGGCGGCAAGCGCTACTGCTGATTGTCTTGGCGACGCTGGTGATTCCATTTCAACTGTTGGTGATTCCGATATTTCTGGTGCTGAAGTGGGGACACCTAATTAACACTTATGGGGCACTGATTTTACCTACTGCTGCAAATGGCTTTGGGATTTTCCTGTTACGGCAGTACTTCCAAACGGTGCCGGTAGAGTTAGAGGAAGCAGCTACCTTAGATGGCGCGAACCGAATACAAATTTTGTGGAGGGTTGTGCTGCCTCTATCTCGTCCCGCTTTAGTGACGCTGTTTCTGTTTACTTTTATTGGCGAATGGAATGACTTGTTTAAGCCCTTGGTCTTTACGACACGACCAGAGTTAAGGACGGTACAGCTAGCGTTGGCAGAGTTTCAAGAGCAGTTTACCAACAGCTGGCCTTTGCTGATGGCAGCCGTAACGATTGCTACCTTACCGGTGCTGCTGCTATTTCTCGCTGGTCAGCGCCAGTTCATCCAAGGCATTGCGACAAGTGGAATTAAGAATTAATCCTTGCTCTGCTCCCTCCCTGTCCGGGCGGGCACAAGGCACCTCTGTCCGGGCGGGTACAAGGCACCGCCCCTACTCAACCAATGCGTTCTCTTGAATCTGGATACGAATGGTGCGGGCGTCTTCAATTGTCTTTGTATTACCCAACTGGACTTCCATTACTTCACTGGCGAGGGGTTCCAGGCAACCCAGGAGCGATCGCAGATTGGGTGTACTCGCACCAGTATCCACGTAGAGCCGATCTGCCAGACTACCAATCCGCTTCCAGGCAGTGTGAAGTTTGACGATGGTCTGTTCCAGCACAGACGCTTGGTTGACCAGCTCAGCTGCTATGTTGATACAGCCCAGCCGCAGGGCTTCCTCTAGAGCCCTTTCCAGGTTGAAAGAGTCGTTATTAAGGGCTTGAACATGGACCGCAGCGTTCAGATACTTTGCTAGGTAACGAGCTTCTGTTGTTGCTTGTTTAAGGGTATCCACATCTGGGTTCTCGGCTACCTCCTCGCGTAGTGCTATTTGGTGAGATTCTGGTAATTTCTCCATTTCCCGCACCAATGGAGCGAGGTAGCGACTGGGTAGCGTTTGGTCAGCTGCCTTGGCTTTTACTTCATCTGGCAGCAGTTCCGAGGACATTGCCGTCCATTCATCAGCCAACTGTCGCACCTCACGTCGGGTAATGCGATCGCCGTTGCGCGCTGCATCTGTTACCAGTTGCTGTATTTCTGGGGATGCCTTGGCTGTTTCAACAAAAGCCCGTTTACTAAAACATTTAACTGCAGCTGGGTCGAGGTGTCCCTGCTCCATCAGGGTATCAGCGCTGTTAGCCAGCTGAATCATGGCATAAGCCTGACTTTTGCTGATTTCCCGTTCTTTCAGCCAGTTGAGAAATCCACTGCCGCGTCCATCACCAGTTTTTTTCTCGCGGTCTCGCACTGCTCGAAGAATCCGTCCCCGCCAAATTTCCGTTTGCAGGTCAAAGCGATCGCACACCTGCCATGCCACATCCACCTGCTGCTGAAACTCTAGCTCTGGAATCTGTTCATCTTCTGGGTTAGGTAACTGAAAATTTAGCTCAGTTGGACCCTCAAGGGCGGCAGCAAGGTCAGTAGGAGAATTGGGGGATTGAAGCATTGGGAGCAACTAAGACGCCATATCTGGCACATTATTGCACGTTCTGGCTCTGAAGACTCTAAGGGTAGTGGTCGCCCATCTTTAGTGTTAGTCAGCTGGGAGTGGCTTTTGAAGACAAATCGGCAGGATCAAGAAAACCAGTATCTCGCAGAAACTCAAGAATTGCCGAATTGATTGCTTCTGGGCAACCAGCTGAGGCATCGTGACTACAGTTAGGGAGAATCTGTAACCTAGAGGTGGGCATGCAAGCATGCAATTTCTCGCCATCCTTTGCCGGAAACCAGCGATCTTGGTCGCTCCATAAAATCAGCGTTGGGCAAGTAATAGTAGCTAGTTTTTCTTGGATCTTACTGATAAGATTTGGTTGATTATCTTGTAAGCACTCAATCTCACGCGCCGCTAACTGCAATTCTGCGGTCAGTTTTGCCACGGCACCAGGTAAATGAATATACGGATAAGTGATCCAGTACACCTCTTCCGGCGTCACCGCTGACCAATCTACCAGAACTTCGCGACGCTCTACCCGCACGATTGCCCTGACTAGAGGAGCAAACAGGTAGGGCAGACGCAGGTAATCAAGAATTTGAATCAGTTCCAGCGGCAGATAAGACAGCGATCGCATCCCCCGATTCGGCAACCGCTCCGGGAAGATGGGCACATTGATCACTACTAACCGAGCCAATAACTCTGGCTGCATCTGGACAACAGCAAGGCTCGTCAGCGCCCCCAGAGATTCTGCCACGACAACAGCGGGTTCATCGCACAATGACCGCATAATTCGCACTAGCTCAACCACTTGATGACCGGGTTGTTCTGGGTATTCTAGCTTTTCCGAAAAGCCGTAGCCCTTGGCATCGAAACAAATCACTCGAAAATATTGCGATAACGGCTCGATGCAGTGACGCCAACTGTAGCACCAGCTACCGATGCCATGTACGAGAAATAGCGGTTTACCCTTGCCTTTTTCGCCATAGGCAATTGAAACAGGATGCCCACCAGCATCAGTAATCGTCAGAGTTTGTCGCCCTTGTGGGAATGTTGCTTTCCACCAGTCTTGCATTGCTTACGTAGATATCGGAAAAAATCTGCAAATTCTCATGGCTCAAAAGCGACCTTCTGAGCTGGGCAGCTCAGCTGGTTCTAGGGTAGACCGTGCTGGTAGGCGCATAGCCTCGCCCACAGTAACATTTAACTCGTTTCCCACTAAAAGCACCAATGCACTTATGTAGAGCCACAGCATCAACACAATAACAGCCCCAATTGCTCCGTAAGCTCGGTTGTAGTTGCCAAAATTTGCTACGTAAAGCCGAAATAGACCTGACACAATTGCCCACGAAACTGCTGCCACCACTGCTCCTGGCAGAATAGGTGTACCATGTGACCAGCGGCTCGGTCCATAGCGATAGACAAAGGCAAAGGCGGTGGAAACAATGCCCAACGCTAAAGGCCAGCTCAACAGGTGCCAGACAACCCATAAAACCAAAAGACCACTTTCACTTACCACCACTTTCAAGATCCAATCGCTGATAAACACCAGGAAAGAAGCCAGCATTAGCAGCACAATTGTGCCGCTGGTAAGTACCAGCGAGATCAGCTTGGCTTTCCAAAACGGACGAGTTTGCTCTGGTGGGATTTGAGCGATTTGATCGAAGGCAACCATCGCGGCACTGAGTGCCCCAGAAGCCACCCAAATCGCTACCACAAAACTGATTGAAAACAAACCCGTGTCCTTTGTCTGGGTGATTTCTTTAGCAAAATCACGAATCAAAACCAGCGCCTCATCAGGTGCGACTTGACTAAGTTGAGCTGCCAATTTTCTAAACGTGGATTGCAGAGATTCCTGAAATAGGCTAATGGCCATGAGGACGGCGAGAACGGCTGGGAATAGAGATAACATCGCGTTATAAGCGATTTCAGCTGAGAGGCCAGGGAGTCGTTGTTCACCAACACGAACAGCAATCTTTTTCAATAGGGGCCAGCTGATGTGACGAAAGAACCGGACAAAGCGAGTCTTTAGCATCGGTCTGTTTGGGGCAGCATCGTTTTCTTTTAGATTATTGCCCTGAATCGATTCTTTTCACCTATGTAGCTTTATAGCCCAATCGCCTTAGCCACTGCTTTGAGCGTAGGTTCCACCCCCTGCTTGAATGAGTTTTGACTGTGTTTAATTGCTGTATCCGGGTCTTTAAGACCGTTGCCGGTGAGGACACAAACCACGGTAGCACCTGTCGGAATCTGGTCTTTCACCTTCAACATCCCTGCCACGGAGGTAGCACTGGCAGGTTCACAGAAAATGCCTTCCTCTGAGGCCAAAATCCGATAAGCTTCCAAAATTTCAGCATCGGTGACGGCATTGAACTGTCCAAGGCTAGCTGATTGAACTGCAAGCGCCCGTTGCCAATTGGCCGGATTTCCAATCCGAATTGCCGTTGCCAGCGTCTCTGGGTGCGCCACTGGCTGACCTGTAATCAAGGGAGACGCACCAGATGCTTGAAACCCCATCATCCGCGGCAGACGATTGCAGCGCTCCACCCCGTGGTACTGGCAAAATCCCATCCAGTAAGCCGTAATATTGCCTGCATTACCCACCGGAATACATAGCCAGTCTGGAGCATCACCCAGAGCTTCTACAATCTCAAATGCGGCAGTCTTCTGGCCTTCCAGCCGGTAGGGATTAACTGAATTTACCAAAGTGATCGGATAGCTCGTAGCCATCTCTCGCACAATTTCCAGCGCCTGGTCAAAATTCCCTTTAATTGCCAGCACTTCTGCCCCATATAGCAAAGCCTGTGCCAGTTTGCCCAGCGCTACATAGCCTTCGGGAATCAGCACAAACGTTCGCATCCCTCCGCGTTTGGCATATGCTGCCGCAGCAGCTGAGGTGTTGCCGGTGCTGGCACAAATTACCGCTTGTGCACCAGCTTCCTTAGCCTTGGAAATTGCCATTGTCATCCCTCGGTCCTTGAAGCTCCCCGTAGGGTTTAGACCGTCGTATTTTACCAACACGCGCACCTGTCTACCCACACGCTGGGCAATGGAGGGAACTGGAATTAGGGGAGTATTGCCCTCCAGTAGGGTAACAACTGGCATTGTTTCCGTCACCGGCAGGTATTGCCGATATGCCTCGATTAGACCAGGCCAGGGTTGTAAATTAGATTTGGTAGCAGACAGACTCACAGTCACGGGTTTAGAAAGCACTTGGCGTCAAGTTTTCAAGCCAAAAAGAAAGTTTGACTTTTAACTTTAGTCTACCCTGATCGTTGAACCAGAAGAGAGAACCAAAACTTGCATGGTAAAGTAGAATAGCAATTCAAGCGATTAGGCAAAAATAACTAGCATTTACTGATGATAACCGGTTCATCTAGTCTGTCCCATCAAGAGCGTAATCTGGGTAAGACCCAAATGGTTAATAACGCTTCTACAACATCAAGCTATAGCGTACGCATGTTCCAGCCAACAAAATCCCTATATCATGTCGCTCAGCAAATAAAGTTTCTGCACCTGCAGGCAGAAGTGGAATCACTGCTGCAGCAACTGCAATTCCTGAAACAGCAACGGATAGATGCAAATAATTGTGATCCCGTTGACAACCAGAACTAATGCCATTCCTTGACACTCCCCAGCCTAAACGCATGGGAATTCTTGCATCATCGGGACTCCCAGGCAGTTCCCCGAAACTCGCTTGTAAGCAGTTTTGAGATCATTGCTTAAGTGCAGCCAAAGCTAAACGAGTGGGTCGGGGGCTTATTTTTTTGCTTGGGGCTGTACTTCAAAAGCAGCTAGTCGCTCTCTCAAGCGAGATAGGTGGGTCGTGATATCAACCACTAAATCTTCCAGACGCTCTCGTTTAAGGTCTGGCTCTGCTACTGTTCTGTTTACGACCGCAGGGGAAACTGACCAGTTCAGCAGATCTATTTTGGACTCTAGTCTGTCTATTCTTGAGGTAACCCTATTCAGTTCAAATTCCAGGCGAGAGAAACGGGAATCGTAGATTGCTCGCCCTGAAGCACAACCAGTAAGGGTGGTGAGACATAGCAAGAAGGCTGCACACAGCATTCCAATCTTCTTCAGCACGTTTAACAGTAGCCACTAGGTACATTTCTGCATTTTAGCCCCAAAGGTCCAAGCAGTTACGTTATCTCTGTTTAATTACCTTAATCCCTACTCTCGTCTTGTTAATCGTCTAAATTCATGTCTTCTTCATCGTCGATATTGTACAAAGCATCATCAACATCAATTAGCTCTGAAATTTCTGGCTCTTCTTCCAGCGCAGTAGGTGCTTGAGGTTCACGCCCCATCATGCGACCACTTGCCGTCAACCAGTCCAGCAGCGTTGACTCACTTTTTGAACGAATTACAGGGGCTCGCTGCGTGCGAGGTTCTTCTCTTAAAGGATTCTTAAGCATATAAAAATTCAGTTACGGTAAAGTGGGTTGAGTTAATCTGTAAGTGGATAGTAGTGAGCAATCCAGCTAGAGTTAGCGAAAAACAGCAGACTCTTCGTCTGCCCTTAAGACCTGATTGAATTCTGTTCAAAGCTTAGTAGCGTCGAGAGGAGCCGCCACCAAACGAACCTCTATCTGATTTAGGCTTAGCTTTATTGACCTTTAAATTACGACCCATCCATTCAGCACCATCAAGAGCCTCAATCGCCGCGTCTTCTTCAGCTTCTGTTCCCATTTCTACAAAGGCGAAGCCTCTTTTTTTGCCTGTTTCTCGATCCGTAGGTACTTGAACGCTATTAACAGCCCCGTATTCTACAAAGGCTTGTTTGAGGTCATCTTGCGTGACGTCAAAGGATAAATTGCCAACATAAAGTGACATGAAATGTCTCCAGAATCAAAGGGTAGAGAGGGTTAGATTCGGAGAGAGGCTTGTAATTTATATAATAACAAACTGCACAACCGAAGTAATCTTCAGCTAATAACTTAACACAAATTGGAAAATTGTGCTGTAAAACTTAGTCGAGCGGCAGTGCTAAACTCCCAAATTATACATTTGGGTGTTCTTATAGCTGCTTTTACACTAAGCAAGGCAGTCAGATTAAAGCAGGTATATGAAAGTTATATAAAGGTTAAAACTCCCGAGTCTCATCAAGAGCATGACGTATAGACTCTATTTGCTTGCTCATAACCTCTTCCAGGTTTTTTGTAAAGTTCCTTAACTCATCCTTAAATGAGCTTTCAAGTTGCTCGAGCTGCTCTTTAATCCGTTTTGTTGTATCATCAGTCTTTAATCTAAGTACTTCAATTTGCTCTTTGAGAACCTCTTCCTTTTCAGGTTCAATAATGAATGCCCCAATCATCTCGCCTTGGCGCGGCTCTATTTCCCTCGCCTTAGTAGCAGCGTAGTACTCAAAGTGTCCATTAACTACCTCGTAGGATTCCATGCTAGTTTTATAAAGAACTAGAGGATTAATGATTCCTTCAGCTTTTAAAATTAGCTCAGCTGCCCGATTCAACTCAGCGTCTGAAAAGCTTGAGCGCGGAACAGTAGAGTTAATTTTTTTAACTGCTACAAGTGAGGTAGATAACTTCATATATTTGATTCTATTTTTTGCAAAACTTCTATAGCTAGCAGCTCAAATTCTTTGGCTGACTCTCCATCTGGCCTGTAATCAAACACAGATTTTGGCTCAGGGAGCTCCGTATTTCCTATAACCTGGCTTTGTTCAATGCACTTTGCTAGCTCCTCTCTTTGATAAATAACAGTATCCATTACATTTAACCCATAACGTTTTGGCACAACCTCTATATGTCTTGGTAACGTATATTGTACAAATTTGTCATGAGTTGGAATTCTACAAGGAACAACACCCAGTAGCTTTAGGGGGGGCTTACTGATACATTCCCTAAACTCATTGGCCTGTTGAATTAAGCTTTTAACGTTTAATAGTCCTTGGTTGGCAAATGGCTTGAAATCCGAAGGAATGATTAGGTAATCAGAAGTAATTAGGGCAATCTTTGCATACAGGTTTAATGATGGTAGCGTATCAATAATTACAATATCGTAATTATTCTCTACAACCTTTAGCTTTTTAATGAGCATCATCTTACTGTAATCGAGTTGACTCAGCTCATTCTCATACTGCATCAAATCGATATGGGCAGGAATCACATCAATCTCAGGATTGTTAAACTGAGACTTCTTAGCAACTTCCGCAATAGGGGAGAAATCCTCTGACTTCAAGACATGAATAATATTGCAGTCTTTGATATCATCAAATTCCTCATCATCAAATTTAACTAGCCCTGTTGCATAAGTGGTGTTAGCTTGGCTATCCAGATCAATAACAAGGACTCTCTTACCCTTCTTTCTTAGGGCAGCGGCTAAATTGACAACAGTAGTTGTCTTGCCTACACCACCTTTGTTGTGGTAGACCGCAATTATTTTCACAGAAATTTCTTCGTTTTCAACACTGGGCTCAGAAATAGCTTGAAGATTCACTGTATTACTCTGAGGTTGTGCAGTCGAATCTTCAAGAAGTTTTTCCTTAAGGCTGTTTCTGCCGATGAGAGCTTTGATTTCGTCAATTCTATTGTCAATCTCTTTACCAGAACACTGAAAGACAAGCTGGATATCTTCGTTTACGATTTCAAAAATTTTGATTTGTTTACCATTAGTTAGCAGTCCATACCGAAGATTCAAACTCGTTAAGTAGCGTCTGAGTCGGCGAACATGATTATTTAAGTTCTGATTGGGATGCTTAGCCTCTAGAAGTATACTTAAAGGCAAGTTGGCATCTAACACAAAGGGAATAACTTGTGCTGTAAAGGCTAGGAATTCTAAGCGAATATTGCCAACTGCTACCTCTTGATGCCAGACGTCTGGCGAGTACCCTAATTTAGGGAGCAGATATTGGACAATAAGTTTGCTTTCAACTTCGCTTTTGTTACGACAAAGCTCAGGATAAAAAGGCAATTTTTTTTACCTCAACAAAGCTGGAATCATTAGGTAGAACCCAATAGTCCTTCGATTGTGGCTTAGATTCAGCCGTTTCGGATTCGGGGTGATCACTGAATTCTTTTGTATTCTGCTAGATGCTCCTCGGTGATTCCAAGGAAAGCAACCGCAAGGGAGCAGGGGACAGGAGGACCCTTGACCCCTAGTAGAAGGAGAGTGTTTATACGGATGCTTTCAGTGATAGGGTAGCTGCAGAACTTCCTAGTTGTTATTAGACAACATATATTAGTCTTCATTAAGAGTCAGGTAAAAGTAGTCTGATGGAATCTAATGAGCTAAAGTTTCTCCTAAAATTGTTGGATTGTCGTGATTATCGCTCTCCCCTTTCTGCTACCGCTTTTAGAAACTTCAAAGGCAAAGACAAGATATGCCAAGACTTGGGCAAAGACGGACTAGTAGACTTCTCCCGCGAAATTAATGTGGTCAAGATTACACAGCCTGGAAGCGCCCTCCTGAAGATAGCCACACAGGTGCCTATCTCGGCTAAAGAGCTGAAAGTGTTGGATAAGATTGGCAAGGCTTCTGGAAAAATCAGCAAGAGCAAAATTACAGTTTCATCCGTGAAGGCATCTGAGCGAGACACAATCCTGCAAAGCTTCTGCGACCGGGGTTTGGTTGAAGTTGAAACAAAACTAAAACGGATTAAAGCTGAGGTATGGTTAACCCAGAGAGGACAGGAATGTTTGGAGTTGGTGAACAACTACTTCCAGTTTCTGCGGAAATCACCTAGCGTCCAGTTGCTGCCACCGCTTGCCACTGAGAAGTCAGCTAATCCAGAGATGCCCACTGAGCAAGAGATTTTGCAGACAATCCAGGATTTAGATCAGCAGATGGGTACGGAAAATTATTTGCCGATTTTTCATCTACGGCAAAATTTACAACCGCCGCTGTCAAGGGAACAATTAGATCAGGCGCTTTATTATCTGCAGCGGAATGACCAGATTGAGCTAAGTTCCTTGCAAGAGGTAACTACCTACACTTCAGAGCAAATCGACGCCGGAATTCCCCAAGATATAGGCGGACCGCTGTTTTTTATCGTCGTGAACTAACCCTCACACAACAAAGGTAACAGCATGGCATCTATTGATCAAATCATTCGTAGCGGAGTTAACCCGTTTGACCCAGCAACATTTAAGCCTGGGAACTTTTGGCAGGAGCAGCAAGACCCAGCGCTTACGGTTGACTCGATTCATCAAGAAGCGATCGCACAAATCAAGGTGATTCTGGCTCAAGTTGCCAAAGACCACCGCACCCGCACCCTAATACTCCACGGCGATTCTGGTTCTGGCAAAAGCCATCTACTGGGTCGGCTCAAACAAACCCTCAACCCCAAGGCCTTTTTTACCTATATTGGCCCTTGGGCTCATAGCGACTTTATTTGGAGACACATCTTACGCCAAACCGTTGATAGTCTGCTGTGCGTTCCTCAAGGACAAAAAGCATCTCAGATGCTGCTCTGGCTCAGAGGCTTATCTGCCTTCAGAGAACGAGGTCTTGCCAGGTGGGTACTGGGTGAGCGCTTAACCTTCATCCGTAACCTCAGGACGATCTACCCCGCCGGCATCTACAACGCCAAAGAGTTTTTTGGCACGTTGTATAACCTGATGAATCCAGAACTTTACCCCATAGCCTGCGACTGGTTGCGGGGAGATGATCTAGATGAAGACGATTTGAACCAACTAGGCGTTAAACATGCTATTGACAATGAAGATGCCGCACAGAATATCTTAGCAAACTTCGGTAAAATTTCAGCGGAAACTCAACCGATTGTGCTGTGTTTTGACCAGTTAGATAACATTCCCCGCTTGGCAGATAATTCCATTAATTTACAAGCGCTGTTTAGCGTCAATTCCAGCATTCACAACCAGTCCTTAAAAAGCTTTTTGATCATTATCAGCATGATCACGAATACCTTAAAACAGAATTCTAATTGTATCCAACCAGCTGATCGAGCCAGGGTAGATGCGGCAATTTCCCTTAAACCCATCACACTGGAGCAAGCAGAAGCACTTTGGAAATTTCGGCTGGCTCCGCTACACCAACAAGCAGACCCTCAGCCAGCAAAGCCCATTTATCCCCTAGACCAGCAGGCGCTAAAAGAAAAATTTCCTGGTAGTAAAACTTTTCCCCGCAACACGTTAATGCTAGGGCGTCAGCTGTTTCAAGACTATAAAGCAAAACTAGTTGTTGATGTTGATTCTACGCAAACGGAACAGCATACTTTTGCCAATCCCTCCGTAACTTCTATGCAGCCAGACCCTGTGGCAGCTTTTCAATTGGTCTGGAACCAGGAATTCAACAAAACTCAGCGAAAAATTTCTCGAATTCGCCAACTCTCCTCGCCAGAGTTGATTCAAACGCTACGAGAAACCCTAGAAGCTTTGGAGGTAAAGGGGATTCAACCGCAACTCTTACCTAGCTCAACTTACGCTAGTTATTCCCTCAGCTATCAATTAAGTCAGCCTGGAAGGTTCGGGGTTACTTGGACAGAAGATCCTAACTTCACTAGCTTTTTCCATGTGATGAGCAGTTGCCAGAGAGCAATTAAGCAAAATATGTGCCAAACTATGCAACTTATTCGGGCTGAAGGGCTGGGTAGACACAGCAACGAGGGTTACAAATGCTATGCACAAACCTTTACAGGTTCTCCCCATCGTCATATCACACCTAGTCTAACCTCTGTGCATTACTTGGCAACTTATCATAGCCTAGTCAATGCAGCCTGCTCTGGGGAGTTGGTAATTGGAGACAAAACCCCTAGCCTGAAGGAGCTACAGTCTCTAATCCGCCAATCCAAGATTTTGGATGATTGTCCTTTGTTGCAGGATTTAGGGGTTGTTGAGCATAAGCCACCAATCATTGTTAAGCAAGTGTTGCCAGTGCAGCCGATTGAAAAATTTTTACTGAGTCTAGTCAAAACACAGCAATTCTTGGGGCGACAGACCTTGATGCAAAATGCTCTGAGTCAGTTTTCTCAGGCGAATGAAGCTCAAGTGGAGCAAGCGATTCAGCAACTGTGTCAGACGAAGCAAATTCAAATTCTTGACCCCAATGCCAAGCCAGAAGCACAATTAATCTGTTTGGTACCAATTTCAAAATGACCTGTGTGAGATTTGTCCCCAGCGGAAAAATTGTCAAAGCTTCTTTATGAGGATTTAAGGAATGGGATTTGTTATTGCAACGGCAAACATGAAAGGTGGCGTTGGCAAAACAACACTAAGTGTTAACTTAGCTACTTGTTTAGCCAAAGAGCATGGAAAGCGAGTTCTCGTCATTGACTTGGACACTCAAATCAGTGCTACCCTCAGCCTGATGTCACCTGCTGACTTTGCCAAGCGTAGAAAACAAAAAAGAACATTGAGGTATTTGATCGACCAAACCATCAAACCGTCTGAGCCAGCGACAATCACCATTCAGCAAGTTATTCATTCTGACGTTTGTAGCGTCAACAAACTGGATTTATTGCCAGGAGATATTGACCTGTATGATGAATTTGTTGTGTCTGAAATGCTACACGAGCAAGTAGTCCATTCCGGTCAGTCTAACTTTGAGCAGGTTTGGACTCGCTTTGAAAGGCTTTTAGTTGGACAAATCTTAGAACCGATTTTTCAAAACTATGACTTCATTATTTTAGATTGTGCCCCTGGCTATAATCTCATGACTCGTAGCGCTCTAGTTGCCAGTGATTTCTACTTGCTACCTGCTAAACCGGAACCTTTATCGGTTGTGGGCATTCAGCTACTAGAAAGACGCATTGCCCAACTAAAACAGAATCATGAAGCCGAAGGTTCCCTTGATTTACAAATGCTGGGGATTGTATTCACTATGTTAGGCAATTTGATTACAGGAAGATACTACCGGAAGGTCATACAGCGGGTCACTGAGGATTTTGGTTCAGCAAAAACTTTTAATACGCAAATACCAAACGATGTTAATGTCGCTAAGGCCGTTGACAGTTTCATGCCGGTTGTTTTAACCAATCCCCAATCCGCTGGTGCCAAGTCATTTACTCAGTTAACTGAAGAGTTGTTACAAAAGCTAACTGTTTGTTTGGGTACGAAGGAGCAAGGAAGAAAGGTGAAATTAGCACTTGATTAAATATCAAGTTGTCTTTAATTGTCATTTGGAGAGCGATCGCGAATTCGGTTTGGTGCCTTAGACGTAGTTTAAGTTGTGAGTTATGTGTTTTAGTAGACGCATAACTCACAACTTAATACCTCAAACTCACTTAAGCTTTATCCCACAATTCCCTGACTCTACCCTCAGGCATCCAGCTGGCAATTTCCTTGATTCGTTCTTCCGACAGTTCTTCTTTGGTTGCCGAAAACACAGCTTCGACCACTTGTTCACGGTCTACGTCGTAACCAGTTCTTACCATTCCAGATTCATTCTTAACCCGAAATAAAAAGCGATCAGAATCAATTTTAAAGATGCCGGGGCCTTGCCACGGTGGACGAATCCTGCTAAGAAAGCCAACAAGGGGGTTGGTATCCTTCCAGAGGTCTGTAATCTCCATTTGCAGAGCTTTGTCATCAGTAGGCTCCATTGGTTTGTGCAGCTCGTCTGCGACCCGATCAGCAGCTTCTGTGGTCATCAAGTCGCGCATGACGCGGAACACCACCTCCGTTACATCCCTAGCATCAAAGATATCTTCTAAGCCGCTCTTGAGCAAAATCTTCTCTAGGAACGGCATATCTTTGGTAGCAATTTGGACTGATGGCCCTTCGTCGAGTTGTTTGGGAGGGTTTGCCTCCATCTTCTCTAGCATTTTGCGGCCTTTTTCCGTCATCTCTGCCGCTTTGAAGGTAATCAAGTGCGGCACACCGCCATCCTCCAAAACGTTGGCGATTCTAAAGTCAACTTCTTGGGGTTCAGCTGCGCTAGAGACATCGCGTTCAGTGGCGTAGGCATTCCCGGTAAAATCAGCCTTGATATACTGCTTTTGATTCAGGTAATCCAGATGACCCAACAGCTCAGCTCGTGTTAATTGTCGCCCAATAAAGTCATCTGCGCTGAATTTCAGCTCATGCATTCCTGACCCAGTTTCGTTGATTTTTTTCAGGATAATATATGCAACATCTTCTCTTAATGGAATTGGCATTTAACTCTCCTTAACTATTTGGCTAAATTTGCCCCGATTGAAGTAATGGTTGTAGCCTTTTGATTTTTTAGTCACCAGGCCATCAAATTTTATTTTACGGATGAGCACTAGAAAACTATTTGGGAATCGGTTTATTGGCTTAAAATTAGCCATTGTTAATAAAGTATTGGGATCAAAGATCTGAGTGCATCTACCAGAAGGAACATTTTTATAAGTAAACCTGAAGTTTAGATGGAGGTAGAATCTAAATCGTTTTCTAAGATTGAGAGAGCTTTCAGACGAGAGCTTAAACTGGTTGCATACTTAAAGTCTTATAATCACCTTTTGCCAAGTAACTTGAATACACATAAATAGGGATTAAGCCGAAATAGAATAAACATTAAGCAAACAAACAGGAATAACGAATGTCTAGTTCAATTAACCAACAGATATTACTTAAAAGCCGCTCGGTTGGGGAACCAAAAGGGAGTGACTTTGCCCTGGTCAGTGACGATTCGACACGACCTAACGCCTCTTAAAATTTCCCTACCAGGGCTGAAATGCATCGTTCACATAGTAAGGGATGCTGCTTTGATTCCCCTACATGAATAGAGTAATTCCAACATCGATCGCACTTCTGTCCATCAGCTGAGACAACGCCAATTCCCAAAGTATCTGACTGGAAGCTGTAATTTAATCCTGCCAAAGCTTTAGGAGAATCCAACAGTTCTACCTGAGAAGCGATAAACAGGTAGCGTAACTCGTCTACGCCGTTTGTTGGCTTTCGGGTGCTGGGGTTAAGCTTTTGCAGCAGCTGACGTAGCTCAGGATCTGGGACGTAGAGCAACACCTTGGCTTCGAGGGAAGAACCAATCATTTTTTCGGCCCGTGCTTGCTCTAATACCTTGTTAACCTCGGTGCGGATTTGTCGTAGCTGTTGCCAAGATTGCGCCAGTTCCAGAGCGCGCCACTTTTCCTCTAACTTCACCCAACCTGATTCAAACACAGATTTGTAGGGCGTCGGGTAGGGGAGATATTGCCAGATGTCCTCTGCCATGTGGCAGAGGACAGGACCAATCGCTTTTGCCAGATTTTCCACTGCGATCGCCAACACTGTTTGAGCGCTGCGACGCCGGAAGGCATCTGGGGCGCTAATATACAGCCTATCCTTGGCGACATCCAGATAAAAGTTAGATAGATCCACAACGCAGAAATTCTGGATGGTTTGGAAAAAGCGCAAGAATTGGAAACTCTCAAACGCTTCTTGTACCTCCTGAAACACCTCCGTCATTCGGTGCAGCATATAGCGGTCGAGTTGCGGCAGTTGCTCATAAGGAACGGAATGCGAATCGGGATTAAAGTCGTGCAGATTGCCCAATAGAAAGCGAGCAGTGTTGCGAATCTTGCGATAGATTTCCCCCATCTGCTTCAGGATGGTTTTACCGATAGGGACATCCGAGGAGTAATCCACTGACGACACCCAGAGTCGGAGCACATCGGCTCCATAGGGCGGCTCCTCTTTTTGATTCTTGCCTCCCTCAATCACAATAGCTGGGTCAACCACATTGCCCACAGATTTGCTCATTTTGCGACCCTGCTCATCTAGGACAAAGCCATGAGTCAAAACTGTCTTGTAGGGAGCTATGCCATTTGTGGCCACGCTTGTCAGCAAACTGGACTGGAACCAGCCTCGATGCTGGTCTGAACCTTCCAGATACATATCGGCCGGGTAGCGCAATGGTTGCTGCTTCAGCACAGCTGCCCAAGAAGAACCAGAGTCAAACCAGACATCCATCGTGTCAGTGCCTTTGCGGTAAGAGCGACCATCATTGCGGTATTGTTCTGGCAACAATTCCTCAACCGGCAGTTCCCACCAGGCATCGGAACCCTTTTGCGCCACAATCGCCTGAACGTAAGCAATAGTTTCTTCACTTAGCAGCGGCTCACCAGTTTTTTCATCGTAGAAAACGGGGATCGGGACACCCCAACTGCGCTGACGAGAAATACACCAATCAGAACGCTCAGATACCATTGCTGTGATGCGGTTTTCGCCTTGAGCGGGAATCCAGTTAACAGATGCGATCGCCCTAAGCGCCTCTTCCCTAAATCCCTCGACCGAAGCAAACCACTGCTCCGTTGCCCGGTAAATTGTCGGCTGTTTCGTGCGCCAATCGTAGGGATACTTATGGACGTAGGATTCCTCCTTCAGCAATGACCCAGCTGCGCTCAGAGCTTGGATGACTGCCTCATTGCCATCACCCAGGACATTCAATCCCGCAAATTGCCCTGCTTCCTCAGTGAAATTGCCGTCTGCATCCACTGGCGACAGCAGAGGCAAACCGTAGCGCTGACCTACCAGATAATCTTCCTGACCGTGACCCGGAGCCGTATGTACCAAACCAGTACCAGACTCAGTGGTGACATAATCGCCCCCAATCACAACCGGACTTTCGCGCTCAAATAGGGGATGCCGATAGGTAGAATGCTCCAAAGCTTTCCCAGACACTGTTGTCTTGACTGTTAGCTGCATTCCCAACATAGTAGACAACCGCTCTACCAAATCTGTCGCCATCAATAGGTACTGCCAATTACCAAGTGCCGCTTGTGACGACCGATTGACCTCCACTACAGCATAGGTCAAGTCTGGATTTACACTTACTGCCAAATTAGCTGGGATAGTCCAGGGCGTGGTTGTCCAGATAGCTACACCTAGATTCGGTAAAAAGGCTTCCAGCGGCTTAACAGCTGCTGCAAGACTAGTCATGGGGAAGGCTGCATAAATACTGCGAGATGTGTGACCTTCGGGGTACTCTAATTCCGCTTCAGCCAGAGCGGTTTTAGAACTCGGACTCCAGTGAACAGGCTTGAGGCCACGATAGATATATCCCTTCAAGACCATCTGACCGAACACCCCAAGCTGCGCCGCTTCATAACTCGGCTGCAAAGTCATATAACGGTGCTCCCAATCAGCCCAAACCCCATAGCGTTTAATGCTTTGGCACTGTTCCTCCACCGTCTTGAGGGCAAAGTCCCGGGCTTTATGGCGGAGTTCCAGAGTTGTGAGCTGTTGGCGCTGAGCCGGCTTCAGACCTTGAATAACTTTCAGCTCAATTGGCAAACCATGGCAATCCCAACCAGGGACATAACGCACCTTACGCCCTTGCAGCAGGTGGAATCGGTTAATGATGTCCTTAAGGATTCTATTCAGGGCATGACCTATGTGCAACGAGCCATTCGCATAGGGAGGTCCATCATGCAAAACAAACAACTCGCCAGGATTATTTTGCGACAGGCGGTCATAAATTTTGTTTTCTGCCCAAAACTTTTGCAATTCAGGTTCTCGCTTAATAGCATTCGCCCGCATATCAAAATTAGTCTTGGGCAGATTGACGGTATTTTTGTAGCTTCCTGGTTCTGTCACAGTCAGATGCCGAAATATTTATAGACGCCTATTGCAACCATTATCAGCCAAAAATCCCCAACCCTTCAACAAACTTCCTCTCACCCCCTCTTTACTTGGCGTCCTCTGCGTCTTGGCGGTTCGTCCCCTCCTAATTCTCCTTAATCTCAGGCGGCGAAGCCTCCTCATGCTTCTCCTCAGCATCCTGCAGTGCAGCCTCCACAAGTTTAGGGTCAGGTGGATGGGGGCGAACCGGTTCAGACTCCAAAGCGGCATCTTTAGCCAAAGTTGTTTCAACTGCTAGTGCGATCGCTTCTTCCTCGGTCAAGGCTGGTTCAAGATCCGCATCAGTTTCTGGAAACTCCTCACTAGATGGGGCATCTTCTAAAGCCGGAGCTTTAAAGGCTTGCACCAGTTCATCGGGTGCCTCGGTCGTTGGCTGCTCTGTAGTGGCAGGGGTACGTTTGTCGACAATCCGGACTTTTTGGTTAGTTTCATCCGATTGGAGCGCAGCCGTTTTACCGGCCGCAGAGGGGCTAGCTGTTGAGGGCAATGGAGTTGAATCTGACTTACTCTGGCGCAGGGGGAGCACACTCAACTTCTGCTGAATTTGGTCTTTCACACCAATGAAGGTCCCGCTCAAGCGATCGCTCAGTTGGGAAAGCCTTTGAGGGATTGATAAGTTAGATAGTTTTTCCTCAACGGTATTCTTGACCTCCTCAGGGCTGGGTAGCTCTGTTTGCTGCTGTCGTGGGGTGAGTTCTCGGCGTAACTGCAGCGTTTGCGTGACTGACCAACCCAGCAAAGTCACACCAGCCAATTCACCCAGCAGCACACCGCCAGTGATGCGTCCAGCACACACCCATAACACCAAGGCGTAGAACAGTCCTAATCCACTCCAGATAAAATCACTCTTACGGTGGATTTCTGGAAAAACGAAAGCAGCCATGTAAATAGCGAGGCTACCAAGACCGACTGCCAATGCCAGGACGTATGCCAACATATCGTGGGTACTCCTTACTGAAGATTAGATATTTCAATTTTGCCGGAGAATTGTTGACTTAGATACAAACCAAAATCAACCCGCTGTTTACATAATGACGGTTGTACTCCGGAAACAAACTCTTAATTTCTTCTTTACAGAAAAACTTAAAGAGATCGGGCTACCCTAAAGAAAAACTGACCCAGAAGCACAGTTAGGAGAGACTTTTATGACACAGCAGAGCTTTGGTGTAATTGGTTTAGCCGTAATGGGCGAGAACTTGGCGCTGAATGTCGAGCGCAATGGGTTTCCCGTTGCCGTCTACAATCGTACTCCTGAAAAAACTGATGCCTTTATGCACCAGCGGGCAGAGGGCAAGAATGTCAAAGCTGCCTATTCCATTGAGGACTTTGTCGCCTCCCTAGAACGGCCTCGCCGAATCCTGATCATGGTGAAAGCCGGGGCCCCAGTGGATGACGTGATTAACCAGCTAAAACCCCTACTGGAAGAGGGCGACATTCTAATCGATGGTGGCAACTCCCTGTTTGAGGATACTGCTCGTCGCACCCGTGAATTAGAGCCATCTGGCTTTAGGTTTATCGGTATGGGCGTCAGTGGAGGTGAAGAAGGGGCGCTGAATGGCCCGAGCATGATGCCAGGAGGCACCAAAAGCTCCTATGAGTTTTTAGAGCCAATTTTTACCAAGATTGCGGCTCAGGTGGAAGACGGCCCTTGTGTAACTTACATCGGTCCTGGTGGTGCGGGTCACTACGTCAAGATGGTGCATAACGGGATTGAGTATGGCGATATGCAGTTAATCGCCGAAGCTTATGACCTGCTGCGGGATGGCTTGGGGCTTGACGACAAACAGCTGCACGACGTTTTTACCGAATGGAATGCGACTGAGGAACTCAATTCCTTTTTGATTGAGATTACAGCAGATATTTTCAACTACATCGACCCGGAGACGAAACAGCCACTCGTAGACGTGATTCTCGATGCCGCAGGGCAGAAAGGCACAGGACGCTGGACGGTGCAGAGTGCTTTAGAACTGGGTGTCTGTATTCCGACGATAACGGCGGCGGTTAACGCCCGTATCATGTCTTCATACAAGCAAGAGCGAGTGGCAGCCTCTGAGATTCTAAGTGGCCCAACTGGGAAGTATGAGGGAGACACCCAGACGTTTATCAACATGATCCGCGATGCCCTCTACTGCTCAAAAATCTGCTCCTACGCCCAAGGAATGGCATTGTTAGGTACCGCATCGAAGGCTTATCACTATGATCTCAATCTGAGTGAACTGGCCCGGATCTGGAAGGGGGGCTGCATTATTCGGGCTGGGTTTTTGGGTAAGATTCAACACGCTTTTATTGAAAACCCCGAACTGCCAAACCTGCTATTAGCTCCTGAGTTTAAGCAGACAATTTTGGACCGGCAGACAGCTTGGCGAGAGGCGTTGGCGGCAGCAGCGAAGTTGGGAATTCCGGTCCCAGCGTTTAGTGCGTCGTTGGATTATTTTGATAGCTACCGGCGGGCTGGCTTACCGCAAAACCTCACCCAAGCCCAGCGTGACTACTTCGGAGCCCACACCTACGAACGTGTCGATAAGCCAGGCTTTTTCCACACCGAATGGACACACTTCGCTGAGGAGTCTGTACAAACCTCGACACCTGAGTCGCTTCAAGCCGAACACCCAACGACACCTAGATAATACGGGAGCCCAGTAGCCCCGTCTTTGTTAAAGCGGGGCACAAAGGCGACACGAGCGGATTTATCCGCAGTCCAACGTATGTGACAAAACCTCTGACAATAAATCTGACATTGATGGACTGACAACTTTAAGCCCTTGTGGGACAATGGTTTTGAGCAAAAAAGGGGCTAGGGAAAGAAAGAGAAAACTTAGCCCCTTTAATTGCTCTTATCTAACTCCCCCTGCTCCCGCTGAAAGTCAGTTTGCTATTGGGGAGACTGCTTATAATAACGGCTGCATGTTATATATACTCGTGGAGCATGGAAGTGTCTAAGCTTTGTCTAAGGAACACCTATGAGCGATAAGACTAGCAATAACCAACATGGTCTTGAAGAGGACAGAGGTGAGGATACGAGAATACGGGAGAAGGAATCTGAAATTTTACTTTTGCACAAGCAACTGGAGATTTTAAAGCAAGAGCTCTATTGCGAGTGTGAGCTTGCACAAGTTTACGTCAGGGAACTAAACAGAACAGGGCGTGAGCTAGGGCAGATAAAAAATGAGTTAAGTAATGTACTCGCGTTACAGAGGTTAGGACTTAATCAGGCAAAAGAATTAGCTAAGAGCATTGTACAAAGTAATACTTCTGTCAGTGAATCTCTAGCTCACCTGCTCGGTGCTATCTACAACTCGACTGTCAATCCGGGTGAGTTGGCTCGGACAGAAAAGCCTAGCTTGACAATAAAACCTGCTCTAGGCTTTGATCGGTTAAGAACTGTTATTACACTTAAAATTCCTAGTGGTCTGAAGACTAAACTTGAGCGGTATAAAGTCTCATGTGTGGCTTCAATCGAGCAAATTACATTGCCCAATCGCACTCGTAGGCTCAAGGGTTATCCATAGTTTTATTCTATCGGGTTTGCATGACCACATTAAAAGTCTGTAAGTCTATTCTTCTAACCCAAGGTATTGATGCCAAAACTTAGTAGTTACCAGCTCTTTTGAAGCATTTCTCCATGCTGCACTTACAGAGGACCACTTAATAGCACTTTCGGCAGCAACTTTAAACCACCTAGCCATAATCCTAATGCCAGCCAACTTATCTACTTCATTTTGGAATAGATAAGCACTTTCTTCTAGAAATACAAGAGCTCTCTTTTTCGCAAATGCCTTGGACACCTGACCAGGATAACCAGGAGCACGCCAAATAAATGCATCATCGTCACTCGTGAGAAAATTTGGCAGCAAATGACCATTGAGAGTCAACAAACTGACAATCTTCTTCAAGGTTCCAGCGTTTGACTTCTCCTCAACCTGATGATTTGGTGAGTAATTCTTCTTTACATTTTGATTCTTATAGGTTTTGCTAAGCTTTAAAATGCTAGAGTGCAAGATTTCTGGCTGATTATTTTTGAGCAAATCTGGACCTTTCAAAAAATCTTCAAAAGCTTTTACAAACATTTCTGAAGCATTGTAGTCAAAGAAAAATAAAGCTAAAATTAAAGCTTCTGTAGTATGCCTAATTGCACCTGTATACGTCAAAGTGCCATAAATAGAATGAGTTATTAGAAAATTGCGATCCATATAATAAATGTCCCAGATCGGAAACTTTCCATAGAATGGCTCATGCCACACAGCTATGGATGGAAAAGCTACTATTTTATTACCAAATCTTTCTTTAATTCTTAAACCAAATTCCATGTCGTCTATTTTTATAAAATAAGGCAACGGTAATCCAATTTCTTCAACCATTTCTTTAGAAACACAAAAAAACCAAAACCCTCCATAATCTGGTTCTTCCTCCAACAATAAAAGGTTGAGGGAAGTAGTGTCTTGTAGCTCAAGCTTATTTTTGAGTGGGGCAACTGAAAACGGAGCGAATTTACTAGTGTCACCAGTTGATCTACTGTACAATGCTCCAGCTTCATACAATACCTGCTTTTTATACAAATCGAGCATGGTGCCAGCTACGGCAAAATCAAACTTGGCGTACTCATATAAAGTAAATAGACGATAAATAGATTCACTTTCTAGCTCTATATCATCATCCATAAATAGGAAATGGGAGTAGGTGTTTTCCTGTAGGCCTTCGATCAATCCTCTAGTAAAACCACCACTTCCGCCCACATTTCTATTGGGAATTAGTTGAATTCTCGGGTCTAAAAACTCAGCGGCATTTAAAGTCTGACCGTTATCAACAACAAATATCTTCAAAGCCTTACTTTGCAGGAAGCTATCTTGGGATATAGTATCTAACGTAGCTTTTATATAAGCTTCCTTCTTAAAAGTACAGGTGATAATACCCAGCGTTACTTCTCTACTCTTATTCTGCTCGGTCGCAATCAGTCCCTCTTTAAATAAACCTTGTGTACTTAAACACTTGATTTCAAAGTAGATTCTGCCAGCAGTCTCAGTTGGGTTGATTGGTAGCAAGATCTTCACAGGAGATGACAACTGACATTGCTCATAATTCTCCTGGCAAATCAGCTCTCTGTTATTTCCCTCATCTTCTCTATACACGGCAACTTGAAAGTCACCTTCAAGTTTTAGCAAATAGTAGATAGAATCGAGAACTGTATATTTAGCATAAAATTTCTCGTAAAACGAATTAAAATAAGAATTAGAAGATATAGTACTCCCTTGACGTAAAACGATTTGTTCCTCCTCTGCTGCCGAGTTTATCGCTGCACCCTCACCACACTGAATATACAAACTAGAAACATCAACTGATTTGGGCAGCTTTATCCTACCTACTATATGCATACAACCTCTATTTATTATTAAACTTACTTCACTTTATCTTATTTAAGGTAAATTGTTTATTTTAATTATTTATAGATGTTTGCCTTTTTAAAAATACAAAAATATTTAAAAAACAATATCAAATCGGTCAATTATTTTCCTATCTCAAGGTATTGCTGCCAAAACTTAGTAGATACCAGCTCTTTTGAAGCATTTTTCCATTCTGCACTTACGGATGACCATCTAACACTATTTCTAGCCGCAACTTTAAACCACCTAGCCATAATCTTAATGCCAGCCAATTTATCTAGATCATTTTTGAATAAATAAGCACTTTCTTCTTTAAATATAAGAACTCTCTTTTTCGCGAATGCCTTGGACCGCTGACCGGGACTACCAGAGCCATGCCAAATAAACGCCTCATCGTCACTTGTAAGAAAATTCGGCAGCAGATGACCATTAAGAGTTAACAAACTGACAAGTTTCTTCAAGCTTCCGGCTTTTGAATTCGGCTCAGCCTGGTAAGGCGGTAGGTAGTTCTGCTGTATATTTTGGCTTTTATAGCTTTTGCTAAGATTTAAAATGTTAGAGTGCAAAATTTCCGGCTGACTATTTTTTATCAGCACTGGACCTTGCAAAAAATCTTCAAAAGCTTTTACAAACATTTCTGCAGAATTATAATCAAAAACAGATATATATAAAATTAAAGAGCTTGTAGCGTATTTGATTGCACTTATATAGTCTCTAACATACCCTACCGAACCATGAATAGCATCAGTGATCAAATGATTGCGGAAATTATAATAAATGTCCCAAACAGGAAACTTTGTATAAAACGGTTCATGCCATACAGCTATAGAGGGAAAAGCTACTATTTTTTTACCAAATTTTTCTTTGATTCTTAGACCAAACTCCATATCGTCTACTTTGATAAAGTAAGGCATCGGTAAGCCAATTTCTTCAATAATTTCTTTGGAGAAACAAAAGAACCAAAAGCCTCCGTAATCTATATCTTCCTCCATCAGTAAAAGGTTGAGGGAAGTAGTGTTTTGTAGCTCAAGCTTATGCTTTAAAGGGGCAGTTGAAAACGGAGTGAATTCTAAGCTACCATCGTTTCTGTTGTAAGCTGCTCCGGCTTCATACAATACATGTTTTTTATATAAATCAAGCATACTGCCAGCTAAAGCAAAATCGAATCTGGCATATTCATATAAAGCAAATAAGCGATAAATAGATTCACTTTCTAACTCTATATCATCATCCATAAATAAGAAGTGGGAATACGATTCCTGTAAAGCTTCAATTAATCCTCTAGTAAAACCGCCACTTCCACCCACGTTACTATTGGGAATTAGTTGAATTCTTGGGTCTAGAAAATCATTAGAGCTTAAAGTTTTCCCATTATCAACAACAAATATCTTCAAGGCTTTACTTTGCAAGAAGCTATCTTGGGATATAGTATCTAACGTAGCTTTTATGTAAGCTTCCTTCTTGAAAGTGCAAGTAATAATCCCTAACGATACTTCTCGATTTTGCTTCTGCTCAGTTGCAATCAATCCCTCTTTAAATAATCCTTTTGCGCTTAAGCACTTAATCTCAAAATATATTCTGCCAGCAGTCTCAGTTGGCTTGATTGATAGCAGAATCTTTACATGATCTGACAACTGGCATTGCTCGTAATTGTTTAGGTAAATTAGCTCTCTACTATTTCCTTCATACTCTCTATACACGGCAATTTCAAAGTCACCTTCAAGTCTTAGCAAGTAGTAGATAGAATCAAGAATTGTGTATTTAGCGTAAAATTTCTCGTAAAATGAATTGAAATAAGAATTAGAAGATATAACACTCCCTTGGCTCAAAACAATTTGTTCATCTCTAGCAGGAGATTTTATATATGCACCCTCGCCGCACTGAATGTACAGACTAGAAACATCGACTGATTTTGGCAGCTTTATCCTACCTACTATATGCATCTACCTACCTACTTGGTACTTATCTTCTTACCACTTTGCAGCCTAAAAATGTACTTTACGAGATTAGGAGTAGGGAAGGTTCCTCACTCCTATTTATGTCATCAAACTTTTACAACAGAACCTTCCATAGGTACTAGTTTTTGTTCTACGTGCTCCTGTGAATCGCCATCGCCTCGTGCAGCAAGCTTTGTATATATTGTTAGAGCTTGAGCTACCACCTGATCCATGTTGTAATACTTATAGGTTGCCAACCGCCCCACAAAATGCACACCTGGTGTGGTATCACCTAGTGCCTTGTATTTCTTGTAGAGTTCGGCATTCTCTGGGCGTGGTACAGGATAATATGGGTCCCCTTCAGCACGCGGATACTCGTAGACGATGCTCGTTTTGGGGTGTTCCTGTCCCGTCAAGTACTTAAACTCGGTAACACGAGTATACAAATGCTCGTTCGGGAAATTTACCACTGGCGCAGACTGATGTATAGACGTGTTGAGCGTCTCGTGCTTAAACTCCAGCGAGCGGTACGGCAGTTTTCCGTAGCGGTAATCGAAGAATTGATCAATTGGACCGGTGTAGATCATCTCTCGGTACGGGATCACAGCCTGGATCTCACGATAATCAGTGTTGAGCATGATCTTGATGTTCGGGTGTGATAACATCTTCTCGAACATCCGGGTATAGCCGTACAGCGGCATCGCCTGATAAGTATCGGTGAAATATCTATCGTCGCGGTTTGTACGGGTGGGAACGCGGGCAGTGACTGACTTGTCGAGTTCAGACGGATCTATGTCCCATTGCTTACGCGTATAGTTGCGGAAAAACTTTTCGTACAGTTCCCGTCCAACTTTACTGACAACCACATCCTCTGAAGTGCGAATGTACTCCTTAGGCTCAGCCACTGAGGCAAAAAACTCTTCTAGCTGAAACGAGGTTAGATTCAGTCCGTAAAGGCGGTTAACTGTATCGAGGTTAATCGGGATTGGCACAAGCTGACCGTCTACGCTGGCAAGCACACGGTGCTCGTAAGTCCGCCACTCAGTAAAGTGCGAAAGGTATTCAAAAACATCGCGTGAGTTTGTGTGAAAAATGTGCGGACCGTACTTGTGTACAAGGAGACCCGAATCGTTGTAGTGATCGTAGGCATTCCCACCGATGTGAGGACGCGTGTCAATAATCAGGATCTTTTTGCCATGCTGACTAGCCAGCCGTTCAGCAAGGACACTCCCAGCGAAACCGGCTCCGACAATTAAGTAATCAAACACTTAAGTAATACTCCACCTTTTATTCTTTAAACATCTACAAGAAGAAAATGGTAACAACCCAGACAAGCCAATTAACACTCTGTTACCAATCAGCTTACTACTTATTATTGAATAAGTCTGAGGTTCAAGGCCCTTGACAGTAAGCGTCGACTCCGACGTGTTACAGCCCAAGGCAAAAACAGAATCATTTGCCTGATTACTCTGAAGGAATGACTACACTTGAGTGCTTCTCGCAACTGAGCAATCGCGGTAACAATATCAAAGTTACCAAGGTGCCAACAGGCTGTTTCAAATGCGTAGAGTGCATGGTGCTCTCTAGCTTTAATTGTTAACTCATCAGCCATCGTGTTGGGCAAGTATAGCTGCGACATCTCGATAGCTAGGCGTGAATTAGCAATGTTAGCACCGGACCTAATTAAGCTAGAAGTATGTGATGAAGAGTGCGTACGGTAACATGCCAACAATTGAGGTTCATACCAAACTGGGTAATGGGCAGCAACTCTTTTGCACATCTCCCAATCAGCAGCGTGAAATAATGCTGGATGAAAGCCACCCACTTGTTCGTAAACACTACGTTTTACTACAATTGCAGGAGTTTGAATCAACGACGAGACGGCAATACGCTCAACCCAGTTTGCAACAACACCAGCTGTTGTCATTTCGAGTGGCGACAAAGATATTTGCAGCTCATTTTCATCTATGTAAGTATGGCGGCAGAACGCTGCTCCAATGTTTTGTTCTTTGTCGAATGCTGCTTGCAAGACGCTATAGAACCCAGGCAAAACCAGATCATCACTATGCAAGATATGCACAATCTGCCCAAGGCTACGCCTAATGCACGTATTGAAATTCAAAATAGCTCCAGCGTTCTGGGGCTGACGATAGAAACTAACCCGTCCTCTACCTACTTCCCTAACTACCGCCTCGGGATCATCTTTCGTCGAGCAATCGTCCACAACTTCAATTTGCATCAACTCCGCTGCCGGAGCTTGTTCAAGTACGCTTTTGAGTGTTCGTTCTAAGTAGTTACCACTGTTATAATTAGGGATCATCACCGACCAAAGCGGTCTTTGAATTCCTTTAGGGACAGGATCGATTGCAGGATACCCTTGGTGAGTCATCTTATAGTATTAAATCTCTAACTGCCATTAGTGATACTCTTTCAAACTGGCTCTGACAAAAAAGCGATCCTTAGTTGCTTTGAACTGAATGCTACCCTCCCGCTAAAATATAAGCTCGGCAACTCTATGACATATTTTAACCAACAACACTGCTAATTGGCGGTATGGAACCATACAAATGATACCATTTAGGTTTTACTTTCACCTCTACCTAAAGACCAAGTGTTTATATAATTGCTTGGCAACTTAACAGATGAGCACTTAGTCTGTCAAAGCCCAGTTTCGCTGACTGCTGTTAGGGCACCCATCCAATGTTTATTTTTCTTCGTTCACAGTTTTTAAACACTAAGTTGCAACACGATCACTTGTAGTCGCTGCCTTAACAGCTTAACATTTTTTCATACAACTGCTTCACCCGAATCTAAGTTAAGTAGTACAAATGTAAAATTTATGTATGTTTTTGCGTTTATTTTACTCACTCAAGTAGAAATATTTATTTGGTAGAGCCACTGTATGTATCTGAGCTAATCTTTTGCGTCTAAAGTTCAAGGCTAGATTTTGCGAATCCGTACTTAGCATATTTTTGACACTGCCTGTTAGACTCTTACCAACAGACGTACGATTTACTTGCGCCCGCGAATTGCTCGACGCGCAGGCATCTCTACGAACTTTAGAAAACCTATGGATGCGATTATGCATAACACAATAGTTATAACTACCCAAACGATTCCGATCTCGACGCCTTTTGCTCTTGCCTGGTTGATGGCAATTACTGGACCAAAATGCGTGATGTACAAGGAATAACTTGCCTCACCTAGAAGTAACATCCACGGGTGTTCAAGCACGGGTGATACAAAGGTTCGGCCAAACGCAAGAGTAATAATCATTAACGCGAGCAGTGGCGTGTATGGGACGTACCAATGTAAAACTCTGCGGAAGTTGGCTAGAGGTACATCTGCATCTTGTATGGAGCTAGCAGCCAATATAAGCAGACAAATGAGGGTAAATAGAAGCACCAGATTTCGGCATTTCGTGTTTCTCAGTTGTCTCACGAGCAGGTGTGACTCAGTTTGTTGAAGATCCCTTACAAACACCGCGCCAAGTATGCAGCCAATGAAAAATTCCCAGATGCGGAAGAATGGCATGCGATAGGGTATGAGTCAAAATTTAAAAGCCTTGGTTATAAGAGCCACGAGCTAATAACACTAAATTAGACGAGATAGCTATTTCTATCTGATAGGAGAAAAAGCTTTTGAACTTGGCTCAAACAGGATTAGACCTGAGAAAGAACCACAGTTACTGCTTTCAAGAAGTCTAATCGAGTACAGACGCTCAAACAGAAATTCACTCAAATTGGACTACCATTTCGAGACCTCCTGCTATGAATCTGCAGCACAAAAATGATTGGGCAGGGGCTTTCAGACTCCCGTCCTATTTTGTAAACTGTTGAAACCAGTGTGTAAAACCCAGCCTCTTAGCGTTCCCAACTTTTGCCATGCCTATATTTTTATTAGAAGTTAGTACAGAAGAATTGCCTGCAAGCTTTGTAGATGAAGCCTTAGAGCAGTGGCGATCGCGCATTCCCCAGAGTCTGGCTAACAACAGTCTCACCACCGAAGGCATTGAAGTTTACGGCACCCCCCGGCGCTTGGTGGTGCTAATTAAAGGTCTGCCATCTCAGCAACCAGACCGAGAAGAAGAAATTAAAGGTCCACCGGCACAGGCTGCATTTAAAAATGGCAAACCGACCAAGGCAGCAGAGGGATTTGCCCGTTCGCGGGGTGTGGAACTAGATGCTCTGGAAATTCGCGCTACAGACAAAGGAGAGTTTGTCTTTGTCCAGCAAAACATCCCCGGACGCCCAACTGCTGAAATCCTGACTGAGCTAGTGCCCCAGTGGATTTTGGGATTAGAAGGAAAACGCTTGATGCGCTGGGGAGATGGCGACCTCAAGTTTCCCCGCCCGATTGAAAAGCTAGTGACTTTGTTAGATGAGGTGCTACTGCCAATTCAGTTAGTTAATGGTTCAGAGACGATCAAGAGCGATCGCATCTCTCAGGGGCATCGCATCTTGCATCCAGAACCAGTCACAATTCCCCAAGCGGCAGATTATGTCACAACGCTACGCTCTGCCTTCGTAGAAGTTGATCCCGCTGAGCGCCAGGCCAAAATCCAAGAGCAAATTCAATCATCTGCCCAACAGTTGGATGGTTACTTAGCTGTATATCCAGAATTATTGGGAGAAGTTACGAACCTTGTAGAATGGCCTTCAGCGGTTGTAGGGAAATTTGACCCAGAATTCTTGAACTTGCCGCCAGAGGTAATTACAACTGTAATGGTGACTCATCAACGCTATTTCCCGGTATTTAAAGCAGCCAGCAACCAAGCGTCTGCTAACCAAACTGAAGCTGCCAATACTCTGCTACCTTATTTCATCACAGTTTCCAACGGCGATCCAGCCAAATCAGACATCATTGCTGCTGGAAATGAACGAGTGATCCGCGCTCGGTTAGCGGATGGTCAGTTTTTCTACAAAGCTGATAAAGCAAAGCCATTGTCAAGCTATTTGCCCGAGCTGGAAAAAGTGACCTTTCAGGAAGATTTGGGGTCGATGCGGGCGAAAGTGGATCGGCTGGGCAAGATTGCCGGGCAAGTTACCGACCAACTGCACTCTACAGAGGATGACCGCGCTTCTACCCAACGCGCCGCCTTATTATGTAAAGCTGACCTTGTGACCCAGATGGTTTATGAATTTCCGGAACTGCAAGGAGTGATGGGGCAGAAATATGCCCTAGAAAGTGGTGAATCAGAGGCAGTAGCGGCGGCAATTTTTGAGCATTACTTGCCGCGCGGGGCAGGCGATCGCTTGCCCCAAACCCTAATTGGTCAAGTTGTTGGCATCGCTGACAGACTCGATACTTTAGTGAGTATCTTCGGGTTAGGAATGTTACCAACCGGTTCTTCTGATCCCTTTGCCTTGCGTCGTGCTGCGAATGCCGTCATTAACATCACTTGGACAGCTGAGCTGTCGCTCAATTTGTCCCAACTGCTTGAGCAAATCGCGGCAGATTTTGTTGCTGCCCATCCCAAAACCCAAACCGAGGAGCTATTGCAGCAGTTACGGGAATTCTTGCTGCAAAGAATCCGTAGCCAACTGCAAGAAGAACGGCTAATTGACTATGACTTAGTGAATGCGGTTCTAGGAGAAAATGACCCAGAATACTCTCAACGGGCATTAAAGGATTTGTTGGATGTACGCGATCGCGCCTTATTCCTGCAAACAATCCGCCATAACCGCACCTTGGACCAAATCTACGAAACCATCAACCGCTCTACCCGTTTAGCCGCACAAGGCGATTTAGGGACGAGAGAGCTGGACCCAATTACGGTAGTACATCCAGAACTATTCCAAAAGCAATCAGAGCAAGCTTTCTACGATGCCTTAGTGCAGCTGGTGCCACAAACCCAAGCGGCACAAGAGCAGCGAGACTACCAGCGGCTTGTAGAAGCGCTGAGTCAGATTGCCCCCACAGTTAGCAACTTCTTTGATGGCCCACAAAGCGTTTTAGTCATGGACTCTGACCCTAAAATTAAGCATAATCGGTTGAACTTACTGGGTTTATTGCGTAATCATGCTCGTGTGATCGCCGATTTCGGGGCAATAATCAAAAGCTAGACATAAACGCAGAGGACGCAAAGGAAATCGCAGATTAATTTATGCCCAACGCTTATGTCATCGGATTAGGAAAATCCGGAATTGCCGCAGCGCGACTGTTGAAACGGGAAGATTGGCAGGTGAAGTTGAGCGATCGCGGCACCTCCGAAACTCTACGCCAACAGCAAAAGCAGCTAGAGCGCGAGGGAATTACTGTTGAGCTAGGTCATTCCCTAGAGCTAGACGGCCCAGATTTACCCCAGCTGATTGTCGTTAGTCCTGGTGTTGCTTGGGATGCAGTAGTATTGGTCCGCGCTAGAGAGTTGGGCGTTGAAACCATTGGTGAAATGGAACTGGCTTGGCGGCATCTCCAGTCTTGTCCCTGGGTGGGCATCACCGGCACCAACGGCAAAACAACCACTACCGCCCTAAGTGCTGCCATCTTTCAAACGGCTGGATTCCATGCCCCTGCCTGCGGCAACATTGGTTATGCAGCCTGCGAACTAGCTCTACAACAACTGAGTAATCAGCACACTCTTGATTGGGTGATTGCTGAAATCAGCAGCTATCAAATCGAGTCCTCACGCTCCGTTGCCCCGCAAATCGGGGTTTGGACAACCTTTACACCCGATCATCTGAATCGTCATCGCACTTTAGAGAACTACTACAACATCAAAGCCCATCTACTGCGTCAGTCCCAGCAGCAGGTGATAAATGGAGATGATGCTTACTTAAGCCAGATGGGTGTGAATCATTGGCCTGATGCCTGTTGGACGAGTGTTAAAGGCAAAGCTCATTTGATTAGTGATACCGGCTTCTACATCGAAGAGGGCTGGGTTGTAGAGACTTTGCCTGCATCTCCACCCAAGCGGATTGTGAAGCTAGCAGCCTCACGAATGCAGGGGGAACACAATCAGCAAAATCTGCTAATGGCGGTGGCAGCGGCTCGGTTAGCTGGGATTGAGAAAGATGCAATTTCTCAAGCCATTGCCAACTTTTCTGGTGTCCCCCATCGCCTCGAACACATCTGTACCTGGCAGGGAATTGACTTCATCAACGACAGCAAAGCCACTAACTACGATGCTGCCCAAGTTGGTTTAGCCGCAGTCAACAGTCCAGCTATTTTGATTGCCGGTGGGGAAGCTAAAGCCGGAGATGACACCAAATGGATTCAAACAATTCAAGCCAAAACAGCAGCCGTATTACTCATTGGCGATGCAACTGTTTTATTCGCCCAACGCTTAAAGCAGGTTGGCTATTCCAGTTACGAGATAGTGGAAACAATGGAGCAGGCTGTACCCAAGGCAGCTGAATTAGCCCAACAGCTAGATGCAAGTGTTGTCTTGCTATCTCCTGCCTGTGCCAGTTTCGACCAGTACCAAAACTTCGAGCAACGGGGCGATCATTTCCGGCAGCTTTGCCAGGAGATGTTGCAGTGACATCTACCCGACGCTAAACGCGAAGCGCGTTATAGCGCGGGCTTGTCCTCGATTGCTCCTGGAATTTCCGCAGGTTGACGATTCTTAACTAGTGCAGCCTCATGACTTACGCCCCGCCAGACCATCTCGCCAAGCATTTTAGAGTTTTACAACTAACGGCGTGCCCCGCCGTCAGTTGGTTATGTAGCGAAAAGACAAATCTTTTCCATGTGTCGTTTGCTTCCTTTTAGATGCCGTGCTGTCTATACGCGCATTCCGGACACAGCCTAGGGCGAGAACTCCCTTTAATATCTAGAGCGTATTCCGCTGTCTAAATTATACCATATAGAAGGGATTGAGCTGACACCGGCTCAATCCCTAAGCCTTTTGTATAAATAGTCAAGATTTGAGTGATAATTTTTATATCTCCGTAGAAAAAACTGACTTATACAAGAACTCTACTATCTCAAAAGATCTAAAAACTGCGAGCCCAGAAGCTATAAGCCTTGTAGCCAAACTTAGGCACGATTCCTACTCCCTCTTTGCTGCTGCTATGAATGTGCCAGTAAGAATTACCGCTCATTCATCTATTATTGCTCGACTGCATGTTGGTTAGATAAAGTCAAACGCGTAGACTTATGGCTAAAAAAGACCCCGCCAAATTGAAGAAAGTGTCTGTACACCTTCCCTTCGGCATCGGTGGAGCTGAATGGGAAGCTGATACAACGGAGCGCAGAGCAGCGTGGTCGCTTTACATTGAACTTGTCACTCGCATTGCTGTTCAGCCGCTCGAAACTGAGCGGGGACTTGTGGGCGAAGCTTTGATGTCGCTATATAGTCTGTTTGGAACAACGCGCGAAATCCTCAAACAGGCTAGTCCTGATGTTGGCGCTTCTCGTGAGTCAGTTGGGGGTATTGCTATAGCTGTACTCAACAAGGGCCTTCGTCCCTTCATCGCCAAGTGGCATCCGCTCTGGCAAGCATGGGAAGCACAGCGCTCTACCCAGATGAATCCCAAGGAACATGAGCAGAATTGGTCCGAAGAACCCAAATTGCGGCTCGAACTGGAATCGCTTAGACAAGAATTGGAGCAATATGCTAAAGCCCTGGCAATCATCGCTGGTGTGAAGGAATAACAGGATTAACTCCCGCATGACTAATCAACCGCACTTTGATGTCTTCCTAGCTCACAATAGTCAGGATAAGCCTCAAGTTAGAATCATTGCGACCAAACTAGAGCAGCACGGTCTGAAGGTTTGGCTAGACGAAAACCAAATTCCCCCAGGACGACCATTTCAGGATGTCATCCAACAGGCAATTCAAAATGTCAGATCCGCTGCTATCTTCATCGGACCTGGGGGATTGGGAAATTGGCAAATACCGGAACTGCGAACACTGAACAACCGGTCTGTAAATGCAGGTATCCCTGTAATTCCCGTCTTGCTGCCAGGAGTTGACAGGATTCCAGAAAATTTGCTCTTCCTCCAAGAAATAAGTTGGGTGAGTTTTGCCAGCGGAATTGATGATGAAAACGCACTTAACCGACTGATGTGGGGCATTACTCAGCCTCCAATAGTCTCATCACCAACTCCTAGTCACTTTGATGTCCTCCTTTTCTACAACGATGAAGACAAGCAGGAAGTCCAGCCAATCATAGAGCACCTCAGAGAACAAAAGATTCAACTCTGGGTGCCTCAGAAAGTGATAGGCGATCCCTGGCAACAAGTACTGGAAACTCAGATAGCACAGATCAACTCAGTCGCCGTTTTGATCGGCAGAAACGGCATTCTCTGGAAAAAAGAGCAAATAGAGCTTTTTATCTGGGAATTTATTGAACGACGTTGTCCGGTCATACCTGTTATTCTCCGGAATGTTCCGCAAGAGCCGGAACTTCCGACCTACCTCCGACGCCGAACAAGGGTTGATTTTCGTCAGCAGAAACCTAATCCTATGGAGCAGCTGATCCTGGGCATTATTAGGAAGGGCGATCAGGATAATTCGTCCCAAGTGGGGAAAGATTCTCCGGAGCAGCTGCATAATTTTCCCCTGCCGCCCATTACAGCGGTTATTGGTGCTGTAATGGGCAGCTTCATCACTTGGTTGCTCATAGCTCCTCCTACCACTAATTTACAGATGAGTTCGGGAGAACAAATTTTAGTAGCGGCATATGACCCGTACCTTGATAAAAAAGACGGAGTTCAAGCATTTGCCTCTAGCGATTTTAAGACTGCTATCTCTAAGTTTAATGAATTTAGGAATGTGAATAAGGATGACCCAGAAGCTTTGATTTACTTAAATAATGCCAAGGCTAAGGCTGGTAATTCCCCCCTATTCAAAATTGCTGTAAGCGTGCCCGTTGTTGCTAACATTGATATAGCGACAGAAATGCTGCGTGGTGTGGCTCAGGCTCAAGATGAGATAAATAATAGCAGTGATAACATTAATGGGGCGCTGTTACAGGTCGAGATTGCAAATGATAACAATGACCCAGATCTCGCCCAACAAATTGCCAAGGAGTTTATTAAAGACAATAGTATTTTAGCAGTGGTCGGGCACAACGCTAGTGAGGTAACCCTCAGGGCCGCTCAAGAGTATCAGGGGGGGAAGTTGGTGATGATCACGCCAACCAGCTTTGGTCCTGACACTCTAGCTAACACTAACATCCTAGAGCCTAACTATATATTTCGTACTGTCCCCAAAAGTGATTCTTTGGCAGGGCAGTTCGCGGACTACATTTTCAAAGTGGCTCACAAAACCAATATTGTCATTTGTTACGATTCCAAAGCTCAAGATAATAACTGGTTTAAAGAGAATTTCGAGAGTGCTTATTTGAAATATAAAGCTTCTGGCGCTAAAGTCAGCTCCATAGTTTGCGATTTTGCGGCACCTAACTTCAATCCTAAAGAAGTGATTTCTCAAGCGAGCAATGAACATGCAGATAGTTTGCTGTTAAACACCTACGTGAAGCGAATCGAACCAGCTGTAGACCTCATACAAGAGAATAAGCGGAGGCTGGCGCTGTTTGGCAACCCTACAATGTACATATCTACAAGATTTCAGCCTGAGCAAGCAAACAACGCTGATGGCCTAGTGCTAATCTCACCCTGGCATTCCGATGCAATTCCAGGCAATATCTTTGCTAGTCATGCCAAGAAACTCTGGGGTGGACAAGTTACTTGGCGAACTGCAACAGCTTATGATGCAACAATGGCTATTATCGAAGGTTTGAAGCGAATCAAAAGCGATCCCACACGAGATAATCTGCAAAAGGAAATATCTAGTCCAACGGTCTTATTCGAAAAAGGCGCGCTGGGGCCAATCCACTTTGAGCCATCAGGCGATCGCAAAGGGAACGGATTTTTAGTCAGGTTTGGACGGAGTAGCCAATCTAATACTGGCTATGACTTTATGATTACGCATTAGTCTCACTACCCCCTGTTCCATAAACTGTCGGATGTAGGAACAAGCGTTGATCACTTCCTTTTATGCATTGCTCTGATAGGTGAGTGGCTTCGACACCGTCATGTCAAAATAAGGCATGACGCGTTGAACTATCGCCCCACAAGGCGCGAACTATGTCAGAAATTATCACTGCTGTGTACGAAAACGGGGTGCTGCGCCCCTTAAGTCCCCTATCCCTCCAAGAACACCAAATTGTGCGGATTCAAGTTGTGACTGAAGAACCTGCAACAGATGAACAACAGATCATCCAATCCCTAGTGGCAGCGGGATTGGTCACTCCTCCCTCCCGTCGGGGTGATGTTGAGCCAGTATCTGAAGAAGCTCGTCGGGAATTGGCCCAAAGGCTTGGTCAATGTCCTGGCAAGCCCCTATCAGAAATCATCATTGAAGAACGGGGTCCTTGGTGAGTGCCTACTTCCTGGATAGCAGCGCCCTAGTCAAACGATATGTATCTGAAACAGGTACTGCCTGGAGCCCGCCTAGCGCAGGATTTCCTCTAGCTGGTGTTGGTTCCAGAGTGACTGGTAAAGACCGGATTGCTGTAAGAGTTCCGTGTGAGTGCCAAACTGGACAATTTGACCTTGCTCCATCACTAAAATCCTGTCAGCTGCGGCGGCGGCAGACAACTGGTGAGAGATGAAGACAACGGTTTTACGTTGTGTGCCGACTGAAAGATTTTTGAGGATTTCTGTAGCAGTCTGATTGTCCACACTGGAGAGGGCATCATCTAAAATCAGCACCGGTGCATCGATCAGCAAGGCACGGGCGAGGGCGGTGCGCTGCCGTTGACCACCAGAGAGGGTGATGCCGCGCTCACCTACAATAGTTTTGTATTGCTGGGGGAAATTGAGAATTTCTTGGTGAATCTGGGCTTGCATTGCCATGTTTTCCACCTCTGGCTGCTCGCTTAAGGGGTCGCCATAGCGGATATTGTTTTTGACCGTAGTGCTGAAGAGGAAGCTGTCTTGGGGAACGTAGGCGATCGCACTTCGCAAATCCCGCAGTTCCATCTGGGTAATGTCCACCCCATCCAAAAATACTTGCCCTGCTTCAATGTCCAACAATCGTAGCAATGCATTTGCCAGGGTCGATTTGCCAGAGCCAATTGGCCCCACGATCGCCACGGTTTCCCCTGGCTCTATCGCAAAGTTCACATCCCTCAGAGCAGGGGTGCTAGAGCCTGGATAGGTATAACTTAGATGCTGAGCCGTCAATTGACCTTTTACCTGTTCTTGCGGTAGATGAATTGCGCTCTGCGAGTCTTGAATTTTGGATGTGACAGTAAGAATGGACTCGATGCGATCAATACTGACCTCACCCCGTTGGTAGGCGGTAATTGTGAAACCAAGTAGCGTAGTGGGGAAAACGAGACGCTCCACGTATAGGAGCAGAGCGACAAAGTCGCCAATGGTGATGGCTCCAGAGGTAATCTGCCCCGATCCCAGCCACAGCAGGAGTAATAAGCTCACATATGCTAGTCCCCCAACCAGTGGAAACAGTGTGTTCCGTGTTTTCGCTAGCAGCAGATTTGCTTCTAGTAAATGCTGATTGAACTGGCGGAAGGCTCGGCGCTCGTTCTGCTCCTGAGCGTAGATTTTAATCAGAGCCATACCGCTCATATCCTCTTGGATGAGCTCACTCATGTTCGAGAGCTCCTCCTGTACTACCATCTGTTGGTTACGCAGCTTCTCGCTAAACAGTTGCACCAAGATCAGCATGAAGGGATAGACTGCGATCGAAGCTAAAGTCAGCTGCACGCTAATTGACAGCATGAATGGCAGTGTTAACACGTAGGCAAATAGCGTATTTGCCAGACTCAGCACTGCAAATCCCACCAACCGCCGAATATTGTCCACATCACTTGTAGCGCGGTTGATCAAATCGCCAGCTGTGTTAGTGGCAAAATAAGACGGCTCCAGCTGCAGCAAGTGTTGAAAAATCTTTTGCTTCAGGTCAAATTCCACCTGCCGTCCCACCCCAAATAGCGCAGTCCGCGACGCCATGCGGAACCCCCACATCACGGAGCTGAGTATGATTATTAGCACCACATACTGCAAAACTTGATTGAAGCTGAACCTGCCCTTAAGATTGTCGATAATATTACGAATCAACAAAGGGATGGAAACACCTATGCCATTGACTATTAACAGAGAGACGACGCCCAAAGTGGTCTGCCGCCAATGGGGACGCAGGTAAGCAACTAATTTAGAGAGCCTTGATTTTGCCATATACACGAACTTAACAAATTTGAGCGGGATCAGGGAAGACAGGGGGAGACCCGACTCCTAGCCCGTTAGAGTATAAATATTGTGAAGTCACAAGGTATAAAGAATGTCGCCAGTTAAACCCACCATTTTAGTTACTGGAGGAGCGGGATACATCGGCTCCCATGCTGTACTGGCACTGAAACGCGCCGGTTACGGGGTAGTAGTTCTCGATAACCTGGTGTATGGGCATCGAGACTTGGTGGAGAAGGTTTTGCAGGTAAAGCTAATCGTCGGCGATACTAATGACCGAGCGCTGCTCGATGAGCTGTTTGCCAGCCACGACATCGCCGCAGTTATGCACTTTTCTGCCTATGCTTACGTAGGAGAATCAGTTACAGATCCAGATAAATACTACCGCAACAACGTTGTCGGTACCCTGACCCTGCTAGAAGCGATGCTGGCAGCGTCGGTTAGGAAATTTGTCTTTTCTTCCACTTGCGCCACTTATGGGGTGCCTCAGACGCTGCCCATCCCTGAAGACCATCCCCAAAATCCAATTAATCCCTATGGAGCCACTAAGTTAATGGTGGAGCGGATCCTCTCAGATTTTGGTGCAGCGTATGCCTTGAAGCCAGTTGTGTTTCGCTACTTCAACGCCGCTGGCGCTGAGCCATCTGGATTACTAGGAGAGGATCATAACCCCGAAACGCATCTAATTCCGTTGGTACTGATGACGGCTTTGGGAAAACGCGAATCTATCTCAATTTTTGGCACCGACTACCCAACGCCAGACGGGACCTGTATGCGAGATTATATTCATGTTACAGACCTAGCAGAAGCCCACATACTAGGGCTAGAATATCTGTTGCAAGGTGGCGAACCAGCTGTTTTTAACCTAGGAAATGGCAATGGCTTTTCGGTCAAACAGGTGATTGACGCAGCGGCGACAGTCACAGGTCAGGATATCAAAGTGGTGGAGAGCGATCGCCGTCCTGGTGATCCACCAATCCTTGTCGGCAGCAGTGACAAAGCCAGAAAAATATTGGGCTGGAAACCCAAGTACCCAGCCCTTCCAGAGATTGTCAGCCATGCTTGGCAGTGGCATCGACACAGGCATGGGTAGGCGCATAGGGGCTAGCAAGCCCCATGTCTAGCAAAAATTACGTAAATGGTTCTAGCAATCAAAATCAGATCGTACAGTGGGTGCCAATTGCTTTGGTAGCGCAGATCTAGATTGACAACCTCTTCAAAATCCTTCACGCTAGAACGACCGTTGACTTGCCATTCGCCTGTGAGTCCGGGTTTGACATTCAACCGTTGCCAGTGACGCTCATTATATTGAGCGACTTCATCGCCAGTCGGTGGGCGTGTTCCCACCAAACTCATCTCTCCCACTAGGACGTTCCAAAACTGAGGCATTTCATCCAAGCTTGATTTTCTTAGGAACCGACCTACTCGTGTCACTCGTGGATCTTTTTGATTTTTAAAAAGTAACCCTGACACTTCATTGGTTACCTGAGCCTTTAACTGCTCAGCATTCACAACCATCGAGCGGAATTTCCGGATACGGAAGGTACGTCCCTGGAGTCCATAGCGTTCTTGGCTGTAGAAAATTGGTCCTGGGCTATCCAGCTTGATGGCAATCGCCACAGGGACAAAGATCAGCGCCAAAATCAGCAGACCGATCAAACTGCCTACAATGTCCAATAAACGCTTAGAGATCGAGTAGGCTGAGCGGTGAGCTGCCTGTGGCTCCAAAGAGTCAAAATTAGGTGGTGCAGCTTTAATAATTGAAGGGATCACTGCTTGGGACATTGAAGTAACAACTAGTCTGTACTAAAGGAACCGTAAACTTACGTAAACTACCTCAAAATATAGACCTACCCTCAGTAAAATTGACAGAGTGCAACAGTAGACTTTACATAAAATTCATAAATAGCAGTGATAAACCAAGTTTAGATAAAATTTACGTAAAGTTGACGGGTATTTATCGGGAAGACTTGGCTTGAATGCCCGTATTGCTTATCAATTACGATTGTCATTTCCTACGCCCCCGTCTAATTGAGAGTAATTAGACGGAAATGACATCAAAGTCTGAGCTGAGTTACAGCGATGTAGCCTGAGAAACAGACATCGACATCAGTGCCGGGAGTACGACCGCGCTTGGCATACTCCCCCACGTAATAAAAGTCCTCACCCTCAATGCGGTAGTTAACAGGCAATGGTTGCGTACTTGGTTCACAAAACACGACTTTTGGATCAGGGTCTCCCGGTTCTAGATGAGGCAGATTGACGTTCCAAAAGGTTCCTGGCTCAGTCGGACGCTTAAGTAAGTCGGCCAACACCCCAGTTGTCCACCTAGCTGCAACTTCCCAATCAACATTACGTTTCCCTTTGCGATAGTGGGAAACGGCAATCCCTGGAACACGATGAATTGCTGCCTCCCGCACTGCGGCGACGGTGCCTGAAATGTAAGCGTCAACTCCCAAATTCCCCCCAGCGTTAATGCCGGAAAGCACAAACTTGATGTCTTGGCAAATATGTGTTAAAGCAATGCGAACGCAGTCGGCTGGCGTGCCCGCGATTACATACTCAAAGCATGATCGGCGCTGGACATGAATTGGTCTCGTCGTTGTGACTTGATGACCACAGCCAGATAAATGGTCTTTGGGAGCAACAATCACACCATTGCCATTCACGGCTTTGAGAAGTGAGCGGATTCCAGGAGCGTCAACACCGTCATCATTCGTTAAAATCAAGGTCATATTTTTCGATTAGCAGTTGAATACACTACGTTTTGACAATACTTTTTATCAGGACTAATCAAGCGGATTCGCTCTAAGATTTGAGGTTTGGTTCGCTTACTTGTATTCACGCTTACAGGCTCACGTAATAGTAATACACTTCTTTGGTTAGAAGTTGAGTGAAGTAGTAAGCAGCTAAATTGTTTGTTGTTAACTCTCCTAATTTATTACTCCTTCGTCTGCCTGGAGTGCTAACGTGCGAAGCGATCAGAGCTGTAATTTCCTGTAGCAGATTTGCGTTTGGCAACTTCGGGCTTTTTTATTGTTATTACTCGCTTCTAGCCAGAAAGTGCAGTGGACGGCGCTTAATTTATGTATTAGTTATGTCAATCAAATGCTGAGAGTTCTGTTTTACAACACTACCCGTCAAGCTCAGCCTTAAAGCAGTCAATTGTCAAGGAAAAACACCATGTCAGAAGAACAATCGCAACAACAGGCACAGGGTCAAGAGCGAAAAACAGACAGTGAATCGGCAATGAAGCTAAAACCCAAGGAAGATGATCCTCAGTATCGGGGGAGTGGCAAGTTGCAGGGAAAGGTAGCACTGATTACAGGCGGCGATAGTGGCATTGGTCGTGCGGTAGCGATCGCTTATGCCAAAGAAGGAGCCGATGTGGCGATCGTGTACTTAAAAGAACATGACGACGCTAAGGAAACGAAACATTTGGTAGAAGAGCAAGGCGGTCGCGCTACAACTATCGCAGGAGACATTGGCGATGAGAACTTTTGCCAGCAAGCCGTACAACAAACAGTAGATGAGTTTGGCAAACTCGATATTCTCGTCAACAACGCCGCTGAACAACATCCTCAACAGAGCATTGAAGATATTAGTGCCCAACAACTAGAGCGCACATTCCGCACTAATATCTTCTCAATGTTTTTCATGACGAAAGCGGCGCTTAAGCACCTTCAAGAGGGCAGCGCCATCATCAATACCACTTCAGTAACGGCTTATCAAGGCAGTAAACAACTGCTTGATTATTCCTCCACTAAGGGAGCGATCGTTGCCTTTACCCGCTCCTTGTCCCAGAATCTGATTGAAAAGGGAATCCGCGTCAACGGCGTAGCACCAGGCCCGATCTGGACGCCACTGATTCCCTCAACCATGCCACAAGAAAAAGTTGAGAGCTTTGGTCAACAAGTGCCAATGAAACGGCCTGGTCAACCCGAAGAGGTCGCCCCCAGCTACGTATTTTTAGCGTCGGACGACTCCTCTTATATGGCAGGTCAGGTTTTACACCCTAATGGTGGTGAAGTAATAAACGGCTAAAGCGTTAAGCAAATTCAACTTACCTCGTGGGCGGCAAAAACCGTCCATGGGATTTTGTGTTGAGGCTGCTGCTTGGTGTAGTATTTGGTGAAAAAGCTAACTTTCGGGTCAATTCAATGAAACAGCTCCTTCACCAAGTTTTTAATTGGAAGCAGATTCAGCGCCTGATTTTACCTCTGATAGTAATGATGGCAACCCAACTAGTTATGACGCCAGTGGCAAGAGCTACTGGAGCTGAGCAAATGCCAAACTTGAAACCAGGTGATCATACCTGGGTCATTGATCAAGCTGAGGTTTTAAGCCGCCTCAACGAGGGTACGCTGAACAAAAAGCTGGACGATCTAGCAAAGCAGACTGGCAACGAGGTCAGAATTGTCACCATCCGCCGCCTCGACTACGGCGAAACCGTAGAGAGCTTCACCAACCAGCTATTTGAAAAATGGTTTTCCACTCCAGTTGCCCAAGCCAATCAAACCATACTTGTAATTGACACCCTCACAAACGGCACCGTAATCCGTACCGGCGACAAAGTGAAGTCTCTCCTGCCCGAAGAGATCGCCAAAAGCGTTACTTCTGAGACCGTTCTGGAGCCTCTGCGAAGTGGCGACAAATACAATCAAGCAATGCTTGATGCCAGCGATCGCCTTATTGCAGTATTGTCAGGCAAGCCCGATCCAGGCCCACCCGAAATAGCAGAAGCTATTGACACAGAAAGCACTTTCAAAAAGGCTGAAGAAACAGACAGAGGCAACGCGACTATTTGGGTGGTTGGTCTCCTACTTGCTGCCACCATTATTCCAATGGCGACCTACTACCTATACCAGGTGATTCAATCCTAATCTTGAACATACTCCAGACCTCTTACCAAAGCAATCTCAGCCCGGACAAATTCCCGACCTAAATAGGCTGCATGGTCTAAGCGAGTTACCAAACTGGGCTGGTTTTGCTCAAAAACCTTCACGCAAAGTTCCTTCGCTGTTCTCCCATCAAATACAGTCGTAGGAGTACGTTCCACCTTACCCCGCACCGGAATAGGCTTGCCAGTTTCTGGATCAACAGCCAAACCGCGCTCATTTATCACATTTGTAAAATGCTTGGCACAAATTAATCCAACTTCCCGATCCAGGTAAATAATAAAATATCCACCGGGATCAAGGTCAATATGACGCTTAGAAAGTTTGTCATCAATTGCAGCCAAGTCCTCAAGCGTTTGCCCCATAGTCATTACCAAAATTGCATCCTACTTTCCAGTTTAATTCCCCTCTTCTCTATGCTCCGGGCGGGCACAAGGCACCGCCCCTACTCCTCCGCGTCCTCTGCGACGGGCAGTCCGCTCAAGTCGGGAAACCCGCCCACGCGGCTGCCCTCGTCTTGGCGGTTCGTTCTCCTCCATTCTCTTCCATCCTCTCAAGCATCTCCCCGACTAAACGGTAACTCTTGATTAATCGCATCGATCTCCTGCTGCTCCAACTCATTCACCTCACTAATGTAAGGACGCAGTACTTGAGCGAGGCGACGATTGTAAAAGCGGTGCAAACTGTAATTGCAAGCAGCAGGGAAGCCACGGCGTTTTTTATGGCGTCCACCAGCACCAGGGTCAAAGGTTTTGATCCCGTGAGTGATCGCCCACTCAATTGGTGCATAGTAACAAGCATCAAAATGTAGACAATCAATCTCCTGAAAACTACCCCAATAGCGCCCGTACAGCTGGTCACCCTTAGTAAGACAAAACGACATTCCTACCGGGTGTCGATTATCCTGCTCACTGTAAGCAGCGACGAACAACACCCGATGGCGATAGTTGGGATGCAGATGCTCAAAAAAACGCTTAGTGAGGTACTTGCTACCCCACCAACCAAATTTGTCACAGGTATCAGCGTAGAAAGTGTACATCAAAGGAAACAGCGACCTGGGAATTTCATCGCCAGTTAGCGTCTGGAGACTCAATCCCGCTTTTTCTACAGCTTTGCGCTCGCGTTTAATGTTACGGCGCTGGTTGGCGTTGAAGACACCCAAGTAATCATCAAAAGTCTCAAAGCCCAGATTCTGCCAAACGTAGCTGTGATGCAGCCAACTAATGAAGCCGTGGCGTTCCAGCACTGGTCGCCACTGAGGGTCAACATAGAGGAAGTGACAGCCAGAAATCCGGTTTTGATTGCAGAACTGGTCAATTGCACTGATGATCAGCTCAGTCAGTTCGTCCTCATTTTCTCCTGGAGCAATTAAGAATCGATAGCCCTCCGCTGGGGTAAACGGCGTCATCCCTAGCAGCTTCGGGTAATACTGCACTCCTAGGCGTTGAGCTAAATCCGCCCACTGATGGTCAAAGACAAATTCGCCGTAACTATGACCTTTGAGGTACAGCGGTGCTGCCGCAATCAGCGAACGTTCTCGCCATACAGTCAAATGATTTGGTAGCCAACCTGCCTGTGCGGTGGCACTACCGGAGGTTTCCAGATTGTTGAGCCATTCCCACTCTAAAAAAGGCGTTTTTAGTGGTAAGGCGAGGGCATCCCACTCCAACTGCGGTACTTCGGCAATTTTATTGACCCAGGCAACGGAATAACGAGGCTTGAGTTCCACCATATTTGAATCACAAACACACAAAAGAAGTGGGGCGATCGCCGCGATCACTCTTCCCAATACTTCTACAGGGTAATCAAATCCCCTCAACGCTGCAGATAATAGCGGCGGAATTCCCGCTCAATCGCCTGAGCTGACAAAAGCTTCAGACGCAAGGCAGCGCTTGGTAGAATCTTTGATAATTAATTTTTACCTATAGTTCTACATGATATTTGTATACAGTATGGTTTAAAACCTATTCATACTTTTTTTTGTAATCATAAATGAGGGAAACTATGCCTGCTTCTAGCTTGTCTTGAAAAGCACATCGCTGATAAGTTTTGCATCTTCCAACGAGACTTTCTATGGCTAAGCCAAGTCAATCCTCCTTTCGGCGCATCCTCCTGTCAAGAATCTTGCTTCTGAGTGTACCAGTTTTGTTAATAGGGGAGGCTATGACTTTTAAGAAGGTACGGTCTAGCCTGCTGGAAACTGTTAGACAAAACTTAACTGAAAGCGCAGTGAGGAAGGGGGAGAGCATTAGTGATGCAATCGCCGCCTTGAAAGCTAACTTGCTTCTGGCGAGTCAAACAACTGTTCTACAAGAAGGTACAGCGAAGGACGCTCAACAATTTCTCGACCGGCTAGCGCCACAGCTGCCGACGCTGATCCAGTGCATTCAACTCACGAATTTCCAGAGCGGTAATATTGTCACCAGTACCTGTGGAAATAACCGCCTTGGTTCCACCAGAGTGAAGGATTGGTGGCTTCTGTCTCAAGCGCGAAAGCGCGACTCCCGCGATCCCATCTATATTGAGGCTCTGCTGCCCAAATTCCCGCTCGAAGCAAAGCAGTTAGACACAGATCTTCCCCGTCTGCAAGGCCAACTCCAGTTACTGTTATCTGCCCCCGTCTACGATCCGCAAGGTCAACTGCGTTACACCTTAACTATTCAGTCTGCCTTGCATGAACAAGAGCGTGATAAACCAAAGTCACTAGAAGGCTCTACGGTAGTGATTGATCAGAATGGGATGATTTTGGCACATCCTATAGCAAATCAGGTGGGGCGTAATATCGAGCAGGAGGCAGATGCCGAGCAACTCAAAAGCATTGTTAAAAACGCGCTCGTAGGGCAACAGGATGTTCTGTACCTGTTTTCCTTAGATGAAAAAAACGGAGTGGAATTAATTGCTGGTTATAGCACTATCCCCAGTCCGATCCCGACCGAGAGTGGGCAAAAGTGGATTATATTAGCCGTCGCGCGTCAAAGCAATGCGCTGTTTGGTCTTCAGGAAATTCAGGTAATTCTGTTTATTCTGACGCTTTGCTTGCTAGGAGCGAGCCTGTTGGTAACGTTATATTTGGCTCGCGATCTGGCACGGCCTTTAGAAAAGTTGAGAGACTACGCCCTAAACGTCCAGAGCTACCACGGGCCACTTTTGCGGGCTCCTCACAACTTTAAAGTCCGGGAGCTGAATCAGCTGGCAGAGGCAATTGACCATATGGTGGAGCGACTGCAAGCTTGGGCGCTGGAAATAGAAACAGCCTGGGAAGAAGCGCAAGCCGCCAACCAGCTCAAAACTGAGTTTTTGGCCACGACCTCACATGAGCTCAGAACCCCATTAAACGGTATTATTGGCTGCGTTCGCCTTGTCCGCGACGACTGCTGCGATGATCGCCAAGAAGAAATGCAGTTCCTAGAGCAGGCCGATGAAGCAGCGATTCACTTGCTGGGCATTATCAATGATTTACTGGACATTTCAAAAATTGAAGCTGGCAAGCTCTCGGTGGTGATGGAACCAATTGAGCTCCAGCAGTTACTCAAGGAAGTCGTTAATTTACAGACCGTCCATATTCAACAAAAAGGCTTGCAGCTTGTAGCTCCAGCTTGGCAAGAGCCTGTTTTAGTCCAGGCAGATCCAGCGAAGCTAAAACAGGTGCTGCTCAATGTGATTGGCAATGCTGTCAAGTTCACAGAAAAAGGTAGCATCACAATCACGATGTGGATTGAAATGGCAGCAGATCATCCGAATGGCAGCAGCAAGCCACGGGTAGTTATAAGTGTCCAAGATACGGGGGTGGGTATTGACCCCACGCAACAGCAAAAACTGTTTCGCCCCTTTGTAATGGTGGATGGTACAACCACACGGAAGTTTGGTGGTACTGGCTTGGGGCTTGCCATCTCACGGAACTTAATCGAACTGATGGGAGGTAGTATCATGCTGTGCAGTGCTGGAGAGGACCAAGGAACGACGGTGGCGATCGCACTCCCTGTGATCAATGCCTCGCTGTCACGCTCCCCAGAGGCGAAAGCGTCTAGCTACACAGCTACTCCTCACCCCTAACTGCTAAAAAAGCCATTTGAGCTGCGGCTTGTTCCGCTGCCTTGATTGAGCGTCCCGTTCCCTGACCCAGCTGTCGTCCCTGAAGCCAGACTTCAGCGCAGAAGCGATCAAGAACGCGGTGTGGCTCCCTAGTTTCCTCAACCCGATACTCTGGTAAGACTTTGAAATGGGCTTGAGTCCATTCTTGTAGAGCGGCTTTGTAGTTAAGTCTTGCTGGGTCTGTGCGGATTTGTGCTGCTAGCTGTTGAAAGTGAGGACCTAGCCACGGTAGCACGAGTTCTAGGCTGCGTGTACTAAGGTAGAGGGCACCCAGCACTGCTTCAAAGGCATCTGCCAACCGCGACTCTAGACCCACCTGATCAGTAATGGCACTGCCAGCGATCAGTAAGTATAACTCCAAGCCATATTGACTAGCCAAAGTTGCTAGGATGCGATCGCTCACCAGGACGGAACGAATCGCCGCAAACTCTCCAACCGGCCATTCGGGATAACTTTCCCACAAAACCTCAGCCGCCACCAGCCGTACCACCGCATCACCCACAAACTCCAACTGCTCATAATTGGCCTCTGCTGAGACAGTTGGGTGGGTCAGCGCCAAGTCAAGCAGATGCCACTGCACTGGTGCTTGTGCTGAAAGCCCTAATTTTTGTACCAGGCTCTGGAGCTGCTTTTGACGACGAGGATAACTTAGGGTCATCAGAGTGGTAAGGGATCAGGGGTGTTTTCTCCTTCTGACTTCTAGGTTCTTAGTAGGGAAAGAGTCGGACATAAGCCGGGTTCTGTTTTTCAAGCTGACGTGCAGCCCAAAAGGCAGTTATCTATCTGGGACGCCTGTTGCCAGACGCCTCTAGCGGCTCTAAGACAGTGGAACTGGTAAAAGACCAACCGTAGTTCCTTTGACCTTGCTCCCAACCGGGGTTTACCGAGCCAGCACCTCTCGATGCTGCTGGTGCGCTCTTACCGCACCCTTGCACCCTTACCTGTGAGCTTTCGCTCCATCGGCGGTATGTTTCTGTGGCACTTTCCTCACGGTCACCCGCACTGGGCGTTACCCAGCAAGTTTGGTCTTTCGGGAGCCCGGACTTTCCTCAGACCAGCAGCAATCGCGCTAATCTGCAACCGCCTGCGCCTACTCTCTCCCCAGATCCAGTTTATCCGATGACATCATTGAGCTGGGTCGATTCAATCATGTTTGATGGTAGAAAAATTCTCGAACCAGCCGCGCCGCCAGAAGAAGAAAACCAACCCAGAGGCGATCGCAATCATAACCGCCCAGCAGGTTGGGTAGCCCCAGTACCAACTTAGTTCTGGCATATTTAGAGGCGATTTATCAGGATTAAAGTTCATCCCATACACTCCAACGATAAACGTCAGTGGAATAAAAATCGTTGAAATTACAGTCAGGATTTTCATAATCTCATTCATCTTGTTACCAACTGACGACAGATAAATATCCATTAACCCAGCCCCCAGTTCCCGATAAGTTTCCACCATATCTAGGACTTGAACCGCGTGGTCGTAACAGTCTCGTAAATAAACTCGGACCTCGTCACTAATCAGATCGCTACCATCTCGGATCAAAGAATTAATCGCATCTCGCTGAGGCCAAATAGCGCGGCGTAGTGTTAACAATTCACGTCTGACTCGATATATTTTTTCTAAAGTTTGGCGGGTTGGGTTAGTGACTACTTCATCTTCTAATGCCTCAAGTTCCTCCCCGTAGTCTTCCAGCACTGGGAAAAAACCGTCGATAATTGCATCAATTAGGGTATAGGCTAAATAATCGGCTCCATGCTTGCGGACATTGCTTTTATTGTTGCGAATTCGCGTCCGCACCGTTCCAAGGCAATCACGCACTGGCTCCTCCTGTACCGTAAGCAGGTAATGTTTCCCTAACACGAAACTAACTTGCTCGCTATGAAAGCCAGTTGTCCTTTGCCTGGGTGTCACCATCCGGGCAATAATCACCACCTGGTCTTCGTAATCGTCCACTTTCGGGCGTTGGGGGACGTTGACGATATCTTCCAAAATGAGTGGATGCAGCTTAAACACCCGACCCAATCGCTGCAAGATGTCTTCATTACCTAAACCCATAACCTCGACCCAAGTCACTGAGTCGGTATCCAAGTAGGGGGTACACTCTTCTGGGTCCACCACTTGCTTACGGATGGCATTAGTATCGTTGTAGTCAGTTAATACAATTTCTGGAGGTGGGGCATCCGGCTCAATGTGGAGTGTTCCTGGCACGCTGCCCGGTTGCTCGTAGAAGAAATCGTCGTCAGGTTTAGTTACAGCTGTTGAAGAGTAGAGACGTTTTTTTGCCATGTTGAAGGCCAGTTATAGTGAGCGATCGCTACACCAGATTCTGGCACGACCTAACCAGAAGCAGTGGTTACCATAAATACAACGACGAGCCTGACTCAAAGCGGGTACAGGCTTTATCAGTTATTTGTAAAGGCATAATTTATGATTTCTAGGAGCGGCAAGAGGATTACCTTATGGTGACGCAAGCCTTTGTTACGGGCGGTACAGGCTTTATCGGTGCTAACTTGGTGCGGGTGCTGTTGCAGGAGGGGTATGCAGTGCGGTCGTTAGTGCGTCCTACCAGCCGACTGGATAACCTGCGGGGACTAGAGGTCGAGATCGTCAAAGGTGACCTGAGCGATCCGGATCTGTGGCGACAAATGGTTGGGTGTCAAGTACTCTTTCACGCAGCCGCTCACTATAGTCTCTGGCAAGCAGACCGTGAGGCACTCTACCACCATAATGTCCTAGGAACACGCAACGTCCTGGCCGCTGCTCGTCGCTCAGGTATCGAGCGCACTGTTTATACCAGTTCAGTTGCAGCCATCGGGGTGGGCACCCCAGGTACTATCGTAGATGAAACTTACCAATCTCCTCTTGATCAGCTAATCGGTCACTATAAAAAGTCTAAATTTCTGGCAGAGCAGGAAGCCCTTCAAGCAGCCCAGGCAGGTCAACAGGTGGTAGTGGTCAATCCTACCACTCCTATCGGCCCTTGGGACATCAAGCCTACTCCTACCGGCGGCGATATTATTCTGCGTTTTTTACGTCGACAAATGCCCGTTTATGTGGATACTGGCTTAAACTTTATCGATGTGCGCGACGTGGCACGCGGACATCTGTTAGCTCTAGAGCGGGGTCAGTCGGGCGATCGCTACATTCTGGGTTATCAAAACCTCACCCTCAAAGCGCTGCTCGATCAACTTGCACACCTGACGGGTCTTTCGGCACCCCAGCAAACCGTGCCTGCCTGGTTACCCCTGAGCGCTGCCTGGTTCGATGAGCGGATTCTCGCAGCCTTAGGTAAACCACCTTCTATCCCCTTGGATGGCGTTCGCATGGCTCAAAAACCAATGTACTACAACGCCTCAAAAGCGGTAAGGGAATTAGGTCTACCCCAAACCCCCCTCGAAACGGCTCTTAAGGATGCTGTAGACTGGTTTGTGGCTCAGGGATACGTCGGTGGTGTAACACCCTCAATTCGCACCTGAGTTGAGCGATACCAGGGCAACGCCAGCGCAGATAAACAGCGTCCCGATCCATCGCTCTCTTGTAACCTTCTCTTTAAGAAAAAATTGCGCGCCCAAAATATTAACTACATAGCCGAGCGAGCATAGTGGTACTACCAAACTCAAATTAGCCCAGCTTAGCACTGTCAGGAATAGAAAGAATGTGCTGGCCTGGAACAAGAAGCCAAGCCAAAGCAGGTGGTTCTTCACTAGGCGACGTGCAATCTTCAACAGCTTTCGTGGTTGCAGCGTTGAAATTTCGCCCACTTGCTTCATTCCCTGGGCTATCAATAAGGTTCCAGCAGAATCCACAAGCACCAGCAATACTACTGCGCTCAAAATCTTCATGACATCACCTGTTGTGTTCGCGAGTTTTATCCTGATGGCTTTGGGCGCTCGTGTCTTGCCGTCTAGATAAGTTCAGTGCCTGCTGCCTGGTTTTCCTATGGTCGCTGAGGCCAACTAATAGGATACCAAAAGCAATCGTAAATGTGCCTAGCCACCTGGTTGAAGCGATTTTCTCATGTAGCAGCAGCCATGCTGATAGGGCAGTCAGCACGTAGCCCGATGTAGTTAGCGGCAGCAAATAGCTCAGATCGAGCCATGAAAGGGCCGACATGTAATAGAAGAGTATACGTAAGCAGTAAGGTCGTCGCAACATCAATCCAAGGATTTGTGACCATATGAAGCCCGATCTCGAGCATAGCCAAAGGGTGAAGTGGGTGCATCTCACCAACCTCTCGCATGCCGTGGCTTAAAGAGACATCGCCTAAGACCTTAAGCACAACTATCAGTGAAATTACGATTAAACTCTTCACAGCAACTAAGTTATTTTTCTACGAGCTGTAGTTTAGTCAACCTTAGAAGATTTTCCGGCTTTCCGAATGCTTTGCTTGTGTTCGCCCAAGCTAACAATCAGGACACCAAGGGTTATAACACATATACCCACCCATCTAAGGGTAGAGATTCTCTCGTTGAGGAGCCACTCAGCAAATAAGGGAGTCAGCACATAGCTTAATCCTGTAATCGGAAGCATATAGCTCAAATCGAGCCATGAAAGCCCAGCAAGCTCTAAAAGTGCGTAGCCAATTAGGAGAACTATGCCAAACCAAATCCAATAATTTGTGAACACATTAAACCCAAGTTCGAGCAGAGCCCCGGGATTGAACGAGTTCACTTTGCCAATGTGTCTCATGCCGAGACTTAGATTCACATCGCCCAAGGCCTTAAGTATGATATCCATTGCAAGTACGATTAAGGTCTTCAGCGCCGTACTTTTCCCTGCCTGAGTCTTAAATGGCTTACTCTTCACTATTGTTTCTTTGACAATCATCTCCCTATTGTCTCTGTTGTTGTCGCTGATTAACCCAACAAAAAAACAGTTTGTCTAGAGAGACAAACTGTTTTAAGCATAATTAGTTGGTAGGGAGGGACGACTACATCATGCCCATGCCGCCCATGCCGCCCATGCCGCCCATACCGCCCATGCCGCCCATGCCGCCCATATCGGGGGCACCGCCAGCAGGTTTCTTCTCAGGCTTTTCGACTACGAGAGCTTCGGTGGTCAAGACCATACCGGCAATAGAACCGGCGTTCTGTAAGGCTGAACGCACAACCTTAGCCGGGTCAATAATACCAGCGGCAATCAAGTCTTCAAATTCACCAGTAGAGGCGTTGTAGCCAATGTTGAACTCAGTTTCCCGCACCTTTTCAACAATTACAGAGCCTTCAGCACCAGCGTTATCCGCTATCTGCCGCAAGGGAGCTTCGAGCGATCGCCCGACAATTTCAGCTCCAATCTTTTCTTCGGCGTCTAGGCTATTTTTGAACTCGTCTATCTTCTTCGCTAGGTGAATCAAGGTCGTACCACCGCCAGGGACGATGCCTTCTTCCACAGCAGCTTTGGTGGCGTTCAGAGCGTCCTCAATCCGCAGTTTGCGGTTTTTGAGTTCGGTTTCGGTAGCCGCACCCACTTTAATCACTGCCACTCCACCAGCAAGTTTGGCAATCCGTTCTTGCAGTTTTTCTTGGTCGTAAGACGAGTCCGTTTCTTCCAACTGCCGACGGATTTGACCAATCCGCTTTTGCACGTCGGCTGTGGTTTCACCTCCGGCAACGATGGTGGTTGATTCTTTGTCAATCGTGATCTTACGGGCGACTCCCATCATATCGAGGGAAACTGCATCCAGGCTGAGTCCGACTTCTTCGGAAATCATTTGACCACCAGTCAGCACGGCAATGTCTTGCAGCATGGCTTTACGGCGATCGCCAAATCCAGGTGCTTTGATTGCGCACACAGTTAGCACGCCCCGCGCTTTGTTCACGACCAGAGTTGCCAGAGCTTCTCCATCAACATCTTCAGCAATTATCAGCAACGGTTGACCGGCACGAGCGACTTTCTCCAACACTGGAATCAAATCTTGGATCGTGCTGATTTTCTTGTCAGTGATGAGGATGCGGGGGTTTTCAAATTCCACCACCATCCGTTCGTTGTCAGTGATGAAGTAAGGGGAAATATATCCTCTGTCCAGCTGCATCCCTTCAACGACTTCCAAATCCGTTGTCAGCGATTTGGATTCTTCAACAGTAATCACACCGTCTTTGGTAACTTTCTCCATCGCTTGGGCAATCATGGCACCGACTTCTTCATCGTTGCCAGCTGAAACAGTTGCGACTTGCGCGATCGCACTGCCTTCTACGGGCTTGGCTATCGCCGCAATTTCCTCAACCAGCTTTTCGATGGTTTTTTCAATCCCGCGACGCAAGCTAACTGGATTTGCCCCAGCTGCCACATTCTTCAAGCCTTCACGAATCATTGCCTGAGCCAAGACTGTAGCGGTGGTGGTGCCATCCCCAGCCACATCTTTGGTCTTCGATGCCACTTCCTGAATCAGCCTAGCGCCAGTATTTTCCAGGGGATCTTCTAATTCAATTTCTTTAGCAACTGTGATCCCGTCGTTAACAATTTGGGGCGCACCAAATTTCTTTTCCAGAAGGACATTCCGACCTTTCGGTCCCAAGGTAATGCGGACTGCATCGGCGAGAGCGTTTACACCCCGCTCTAGCGCCCGCCGCGATTCGTCATCAAATGCAACAATTTTTGCCATAGTTTGATTCCAAGAGCGCTTCTAATAGCCAATTTAGCACTCATGAGCGGAGAGTGCTAATAAAGGAGTCAGGAGTCAGGAATCAGAATGACTTCTCGTGAGAATGGCGGTTGACTCATGGTCTAAAGCCCAGAAGTAAGAGAAATCCAGCTTTCCATTCTAACCCCATCCCCTAGTGGGTGTGATTCTCCTGGCTCCTGACTCCTGACTCCTGACTCCTGTCATGCCATAACCATGCCGCCATCGACGTTGAAGACTTGTCCCGTGATGTATGCGGCAGCTGGATCAGATGCTAGGAAGCGAACCATACCGGCAACTTCTTCTGGTTGACCGTAGCGCCCGAGGGGGATGTATTTTAGAATTTCCTCGACTTTGACGTTGTTGGTCATGTCGGTGTCGATAAATCCAGGGGCGACGGCGTTGACGGTAATGCTACGAGGCGCGAATTCCTTGGCAACGGCTTTGGTAAAACCAATGACACCTGCTTTGGCGGCGCTGTAGTTGGCTTGACCGGGGTTGCCCATTTGACCAACAACGGAGGTAATGTTAATGATCCGCCCAGCCCGTTGCTTGAGCATCACTTTACTAACAGCACGGGTACACAGGAAAACGCCAGTGAGGTTGAGATCAATCACGGCTTGCCAATCTTCTGGCTTCATCCGCAATAACAGTGAGTCCCGTGCAATTCCAGCGTTGTTAACTAGAATGTCAACGCGGTTCCATTTTTCCATTGCGGCAGCTAGGAGGGCGTCTACTTGAGCTGTCTTGGATACGTCTGCGCGAACCGCGATTGCACTGCCTCCCTTCACCGTAATTTCATCTGCCACCTGTTGGGCTGCCTGACTGGAACTAGCATAGTTCACAACTACGTTGGCTCCCTCTGCTGCTAAAGCCAAGGCGATCGCACGACCAATTCCCCGTGAAGCGCCGGTAACGATTACCACTTGTCCGCGCAAACGTTGCAAATTTTCTGGCAATGCTTCCATGAACAATTCCTCTTTAGCTGTATGCTCAATTAAGCGATTTTGTTCTACCGCGATCACATCTTAGGGTGATTCGTACCTGGGACTGACAGCGTTGCAGTTTGAACACTCAATCGCCACGCATTCACCGTCCTCGCCTCTGGCTCTTCTCGGGGACGCGAATAATGCGGGAGGCACCGCATTTTCGCTCGTTAGTGGCGAACCGGGACTGCTGGGTGACAAATATCTTGTGGACATGATTGATGTACTGTAGTATTATATACACAGAGAGCCAAACACAGTAACAGAGCCTCTTAGCGTAGCGGATAACAACCTACTTCCACGCCCGACAAAAGCTCTTGTTTACCGTAAACCAGTTAGACGTGACGCTACTAACTCGGAGACACAGACTTCGTTAATTTACTCCTTCCAAGTAGATATTCTGAGCCTAAAAACTCAAGCGGAAAGTTGCGTGCGGGAGCCAGCGCTGAAGGAGGGTTTCCCTCCGTAGGCGACTGGCGTCGGGTTCCCCCAGTTGAGCAAACTTTTCAAGACAGGGGTCAGGAACTGGCCTCTCTAGACGCCGAGTCGTCAACCTCTACCGATTACGTAAGTAAAAGGCAAGTTGGGGTGAAGAAGCGTCAGAAGCAATTCTCTGTGAGTGAGTGGGGTTTCTTGGAAACTCTGTCCTCGCGCAGCAGGGCGGAGCAGTTCATACAACTAAGATTGAGCCAGAAAGCGAAAACTAGTTTTATAGTATGGCGATTAAACAGCAGTTCAATAGCTTTGAAGATTTACTGTCTGGCTCTGAGGTGCCAGTATTAGTAGATTTTTATGCGTCTTGGTGTGGTCCATGCCAAATGATGGCTCCGATTCTAGAGCAGGTGAATGCTCAGCTGAAGCAGCGACTACGGGTAGTAAAAATTGACACTGATAAATACCCCCAAATCGCGAGTCAGTACCAAATTCACGCGCTACCAACACTGGTACTCTTTAAGCAAGGTCAACCAGTGGATCGGATTGAGGGTGTTATGCCTGCTGAACGGTTGCTCCAACACTTACAGACGTTAATCTGAAATTTGAGCTAAACTGCCTGCCCATGTGCATCCCCCGTTAGCAAGATACAATAAATTCAGCAATTCTCAACATTATTAAGTTGGAAGACACGCGAGGAGTTGGGTAACGCATGGGCAAAGTAGTCGGCATTGACTTGGGTACGACAAACTCAGTAGTCGCCGTCATGGAGGGTGGCAAGCCGGTGGTGATTGCCAATGCAGAAGGCATACGGACAACCCCCTCGGTCGTAGGTTTTAGCAGAGAAGGAGAACGCGTAGTCGGACAGATGGCACGTCGACAAACCGTTCTCAACCCGAAGAATACTTTTTACGCCGTCAAGCGGTTCATTGGTCGCAAATATTCTGAACTTAGCCCAGAATCGAAGCGGGTTCCCTACGCCATCCGCCGCGATGAAAATACGGGCAACATCAAAATAGACTGTCCCCGCCTGAATAAGGAATTTGCCCCAGAAGAGATCTCAGCGATGGTACTCAAAAAGTTGGCAGATGATGCCAGTCGCTACCTGGGGGAGGCAGCAACTGGGGCGGTAATTACAGTTCCAGCTTATTTTAATGATTCGCAGCGGCAGGCGACGCGAGATGCAGGGCGGATTGCTGGGCTGGAGGTCATGCGGATTCTAAATGAACCAACAGCTGCCTCTTTGGCTTATGGATTAGACAAGCAGGAGAGCCAAACCATCTTGGTGTTTGACTTAGGCGGCGGCACATTTGACGTGTCCCTCCTGGAAGTAGGCGATGGCGTGTTTGAAGTTAAATCCACCAGTGGAGATACTCAGCTCGGTGGCGATGATTTTGACAAAAAAATTGTCGACTGGTTAGCAGAGCAGTTTTTGTCAGCAGAAGGGGTGGATTTAAGGCGGCGCGATCGCCAAGCTCTGCAGCGCTTGATGGAGGCTGCGGAAAAAGCAAAGATTGAACTTTCTGGTGTCACTGTTACCGACATAAATTTACCCTTCATCACTGCAACTGATGACGGTCCGAAACATTTAGAAACTCGCCTGACTCGTTCCCAGTTTGAGAATCTGTGCAGTGACTTAGTCGGGCGGCTACGGACACCGCTCAAGCGGGCATTTGCTGATGCCAATCTTAGACCCACAGACATTGATGAGGTCGTGCTGGTAGGTGGCTCTACCCGGATGCCAATGGTACAGCAGTTGGTGCGCAACCTGATTGGTAAAGAACCGAACCAAAACGTTAATCCTGATGAAGTAGTGGCAGTGGGTGCAGCAATCCAAGCGGGAATTCTCGCCGGAGAACTTAAGGATGTGCTGCTGTTGGATGTGACACCACTGTCACTAGGGTTAGAGACCATTGGCGGGGTGATGAAAAAACTCATTCCTCGCAACACCACCATACCCGTGCGACGCTCCGACATTTTTTCTACCGCTGAGAATAATCAAACTATGGTGGAAGTCCATGTCGTCCAGGGCGAACGGGAAATGGCGGTAGACAACAAGTCGCTGGGGCGGTTCAAGCTGACTGGCATCCCTCCGGCACCACGAGGTGTTCCTCAGGTTCAGGTTTCATTGGATATCGATGCCAACGGGATGCTGCAGGTAACAGCTCTAGATCGAACCACTGGTCGAGAGCAAAGCATCAATATTCAAGGGGCTTCTACTCTGAACGAAGCAGAAGTCAACCGGATGGTCCAGGAGGCTGAGCAATATGCTTTAGAAGACCGGGAACGCAAAGAACGGGTGGAGAAGCGCAATCGCGGTGAGGCTCTGATTTTACAAGGGGAACGACAACTCAAAGAGATCGGGCTAGATTTTGGTACGCAGTTTGCGCGGAACCGGCGTCAGCGTATCCAGTCCATCGCAGCTGAACTGCGCGAACATCTAGCGCAGGACGATGATCGAGGAATCGATCAATCTTATGCCGCTCTTAAAGATGAGCTGTATGAGCTGAACCGAGAAGTGCGCGAGTATTACAGTGAAGACGATGAATATGACTTGTTCGGCTCTATCCGTAGCGTCTTCACTGGGGAGGGCGATCGCGAATCTGGGAGGGAGACGCTACGTGAACGCGAACCATATGGTAGGGAGCGCGAAGCACCAAGCAGGGATCGTACCTACTATGGCGGCGGCAGCAATTCTTCAAGCCGAAAGCGTTCTACCTACCAAGACAACTGGGATGAGGAGGATGACGACTGGCTTTAATCAAAGGATGAAGGATGAATTAATTTAGACTTGATTCAGACTTTAGATAACTTCAGATGCAGAACTTGCAGAACTTTCGAGACTACTACGAGATTTTGGGATTACCTAGAGATGCCTCAAATGAGGAAATTAAAAAGGTCTACCGGCGTCTGGCGCGGCAGTATCATCCTGATCTAAATCCAGGAAACAAAGAGGCAGAGGATAAATTTAAGGATATTGGTGAGGCGTACGAAATCCTCTCTGATCCAGGTAAGCGGGCGCAATACGACCAGTTTAGCCGCTTCTGGAATCAACGAGGTTTCCCGGGCAAGTCCACACCACGAGGTAAAAGCTGGGGAGACAATCGCACTTCTAGTAGTCGCGTCGGCACTGAAGAAGTCGATTTTAGCAAGTTTTCGGACTTCAACAGTTTTCTAGAACAGCTAATAGGTCGCAAAGAAAGTAGAGATGCAACCTCCCCTGCAAGTACACGTGATGTCTTCCGTCCAGGCACTACGAAATACGCAACGACAGTTAATTCTCGCCCCAACCGCCGAGATGTAGAAGCCAGATTGACGCTGCCGCTAGAGAAAGCTTATCAAGGTGGGTACGAACGGATTCGGATGGAAGACGGGCGCTCGCTAGAAGTTGCTCTCCCAGAGGGGATGTTCAGCGGTCAGACTATCCGTCTTAAAGAGCAGGGCATCGCTGGGGGCGACCTATACCTGAAAATCACTGTCGCTCCTCATCCCTTCTTTAAGCTAGAAGGAGAAGATATTTTCTGCCAACTGCCGATTACCCCTAGTGAGGCAGTATTAGGGGGTCTGGTGGAAGTCCCAACCCTGGATGGTCGAGTAAATATGAAAATTCCCGCTGGAGTCAGGTTTGGTCAACGCCTACGCCTTAAAGACAAAGGTTACCCTACAGACAACGGCGATCGCGGCGATCAGTTGGTAGAAATCCAGATTATTTGTCCCAAAGAGCCAAGTCCCCAAGAACGGGAGCTTTACGAGCAATTGCGGCAAATTGAAACTTTTAATCCTCGGTTGGATTTGCCAGTCTAGCGCTTCGCGCCGCCTTCATCAGGCACACTGATAGGATCGAGAAAGACAAATTTAGTGAAGCAATCATGATGGGCAATCTGCGCGACCTGTATCAACAGGTCATCTTAGAACACTACAAAAAGCCACGGCACAAGGGTAAAACGACTCCAGTGCATCGGTATCAAAAGGGGCACAATCCTTCTTGTGGCGACACGATTGAGCTGACGTTGCAGCTGAATGAAGCAGGCGATGCCATCAAAGATGTGAAATTTGAGGGAGTTGGCTGCGCGATCGCTATGGCTTCTGCTGACCTAATGGCAGATGCCTTGCGGGGTAAGCAAGTCGATGAGGCGTTGGAGATGGTGCAACGCTTTCAAAGCATGATGAAAGGACAAGCCGAGTTCCCTAAAGAGCAGCGGAAGTTGAACGTGATGCAGGGGGTGGCACAATTTCCGGTACGGATCAAATGTGCTAATCTCACTTGGCACACCCTCAAAGCTGCGTTGGAATCACCCAATGCTAACCAGCCAGATGAGTTTATCAGCAACGAAAAAGACGACGCCTAAATTGCTATGCCAACAACTGATGTTTTTCTGATTGCTGCTCAGTGGGCGGGTATCACTACGCTAGCTTGCGCTGCCATAACAGTACTAGGTTTCATTTTAAAGTGGGGTATAAGATTCCGGTTGGTCGGTGCCACCGGCTTCCTGGGAGTGCTTACAGGTGGTTTATTTGCTCTTGGTTTAGTGCCTTTCACCCGCACTGTGCTCCCGGGTGCGGTGCGGTTCGCTCGTGTATATGACAATGGCTCAACGCAAGCAGTCATTACTGTCCCACCAAAGATTTCTGAATCAGAATTGTCAGCCACTCTACATCAAGCCGCAAGTGATCTCTATTCTTATGGTCGTTTAGGTAGGGATGACGACGATCAGCTCACTATCCGGGCTCGTACCATTATTCATCCTCAGCCAGGGATTTCACAGCCGCTTTATTTAGGTCAGGTGAAGCGAGCCCTCTCGAATCGCAATGATGAGCAGATGTCAGTGGAGATTTACCAAGATAAACTTGCCCAGTTACAAGCGCCAAAAGCATAACTTGGCTTCCTTCAATCTTTAGAATAGATTCAGTACTTTAAAGCAATAAACTCTAGCAAAAAATCGAAAATGAATCAAGCTCCTACTCAGCTTTCTCTTACTGTTGCTCCAACACAGGTGCTGCGTAGCTCTCAGGCGCTGGAACGCTCGGGAGAATTGATCGCAAATCTAGGTCGTCGCCCCCTGCTTGTCGGGGGCGCTCAAACCCTGGCATTAACGCAATCGAGATTGCAACCCGTCTTAGAACAGCAGGAGTTGTTAGCGATTGGAGCTTCTTATGGCTCTAACTGCAGCGAAGCTGGATTAGCCTCTCTGCGACAGGCAGTGATGGAACACCAAGCTGATCTGATCATCGGTGTAGGAGGAGGCAAGGCACTCGATACGGCGAAATTAGTCGCCCACCAGTGCCGGCTACCAGTAGTAACGATCCCCACCTCAGCCGCCACATGCGCGGCTTGGACTGCTCTTTCGAATGTTTATTCTGACCAAGGAGCCTTTTTATACGATGTCAGCCTCAAACGCTGTCCAGATTTGCTGATACTAGATTATGAATTGGTCAAGTCTGCTCCAAAACGTACCTTAGTTGCTGGTATTGGTGATGCTCTTGCTAAATGGTACGAAGCTTCTGTCAGTAGTGCTAACTCCGAACAAACTCTGATAATTGCGGCAGTGCAGCAAGCAAGAGTCCTGCGGGATATTCTGTTCCAAAAATCAGCTGCCGCTCTTAAAGAACCTGGGAGTACTGTCTGGCGAGAAGTTGTAGATGCAACGATTTTACTTGCAGGAGTGATTGGGGGACTAGGAGGCGCTCAGTGTCGAACAGTAGCAGCTCATGCCGTCCACAACGGTTTGACTCATCTCCCCGTACACAGCAGCATCCATGGTGAGAAGGTCGCCTATGGTATACTAGTTCAGCTGCGTTTGGAAGAACTGGTGCAGGGAAACCAACTGGCGGCTGCGGCTCGGCAACAACTGTTGAAATTCTACTCAGAGATTGGACTGCCTCAAAGACTAGGTGATTTAGGACTAGGTAACGTCACATTGGGAGAGTTGCAAAGATCTGCTGAAATTGCTGTAGCTCCTAACTCTGACATCCACCGCTTACCATTCAAAGTCGTGCCCGAGCAGCTAATGGCAGCAATGGTTTCAACCACTGTGCCAGTAGAGGGACGTAGCCAGCTTGGCTCCCTACCACTAGCTGTTAAGCATGAGGTTCAAGATTAACACTCCCCGACTAGAGGGTGCGGGGCTTCTACGCTTGTTTAAGGTTTTATGAAATTAAATTGGATCAACCCAGCTGAACGTATACAGGTACTGCCGCCCTATGTGTTTGCCCGCTTGGATGAACTCAAGGCTCGTGCCCGTGAGCAAGGGTTGGACTTAATTGATTTAGGGATGGGGAATCCAGATGGAGCGACACCTCAGCCGGTAGTAGAGGCTGTGATCGCCGCCCTGCAAAATCCAGCCAACCACGGCTATCCTCCCTTCGAAGGTACTGCCAGTTTCCGCCGCGCCATCACCAACTGGTACAATCGCCGTTACAGAGTTGAACTTGATCCAGATAGCGAAGCCCTACCCCTACTCGGTTCTAAAGAAGGACTAACGCACCTCGCCCTTGCCTATGTCAATCCTGGTGACTTGGTTCTGGTACCCAGCCCCGCCTATCCAGCCCATTTCCGTGGTCCTTTAATTGCCGGTGGCAAGGTTCATAGCCTAATTTTGAAACCAGAGAACGACTGGCTGATTGATTTAGCGGCGATTCCAGATTGGATCGCACAACAAGCCAAAATTCTCTACTTTAACTATCCCAGTAACCCCACCGCTGCCACAGCACCCCGCGAATTCTTTGAAGAGATTGTCGCCTTCGCGCGAAAATATGAAATTTTGCTGGTTCATGACTTGTGTTACGCCGAGTTAGCCTTTGATGGCTATCAGCCCACCAGCTTGTTAGAAATTCCAGGGGCAAAGGAGATTGGCGTCGAGTTCCATACTCTGTCGAAGACATACAACATGGCTGGTTGGCGCGTGGGCTTTGTTGTTGGCAATCGTCACATTATTCAAGGGCTGCGTACACTCAAAACGAATTTGGACTACGGCATTTTTGCGGCATTGCAATCAGCAGCTGAAACGGCTTTACAACTGCCGGATGTGTATTTGCATGAAGTACAAGATCGCTACCGTCGCCGCCGCGATTTTCTGATTCAGGGGCTAGCCCAGTTGGGTTGGGATATTCCCAAACCTAAGGCGACAATGTACCTCTGGATCAAATGCCCCGTGGGGATGGGTTCAACTGATTTTGCCCTTAGGGTGTTGCAGCAGACTGGGGTGGTGGTAACTCCTGGTAATGCTTTTGGGATTGCCGGTGAAGGATATGTAAGGATCAGTTTGATTGCCGAGTGCGATCGCCTACAAGAAGCCCTACGTCGGTTTAAACAAGCTGATATTCGCTATTCATCGGCAGCACTAGTTTCCAGTTCTGAGTGATTTGACAATCCAAATTCGCGCCTAGAAGATGAAGATGTATCTCACTAATCATAAAAATCGCCATAACTGAACTGAATTTATCTTTTTAAACAAAATAGTATAGCTTTATACTGGCTTCAGGAATATAAATACATAACTTTAGACAGAGCAAAAAACACTACTTATTCAGCGTAGAGTAACACTATCAAGTTAGGTCAGCTCAACATTCTCACTTGGGGAAATTTCTGCTTTCCATTTGTTCGGGTTAAGTAGGGAATAGCTGTAATTCTACCGTTTTCTCGGTTCAATTAACTGTATTAGGATAAGCACTGTCTAGCCTTAAGAAGAAAAATGAAACGATAACGATAAAGTTTAAAAGTTTAAAGCAGTCTCAAAAACATTTTTGAAATGACTACATGGAGAAAATTTCTTACGCTGCTGAGCAGATCGATGTAATGCTTAGCATTATTCAAACTGCAAAACCTTGTGTTGATCTTTTCTTAGACTTAGGTTGCGATAATGGGATATTAGGTCAAGCAATTCTGACGAAATATCCTGAGGCAAAAGGAATATTTGTAGATTCTTCTATGCCTATGATTCAATCTGCTAAGAGCAAGCTTGACCACAAGGGCTACCAACGTAAAGCGGGACAGTGGTACCAAGAGAGGCCAGGCGAAGAAAAGCCACCGTGTGAGTCTAGACTAACCTCTAGACAACCCGAGAGTGAGGCAAGAAATGAAGTTACGCCAACGT
>JAABUQ010000829.1_pt1 | contig 71319 bp, 58 predicted proteins | sample 5560001 | NCBI WGS metagenome assembly JAABUQ01 (sample SAMN10711888, study PRJNA513371) | rock metagenome | isolation source: Antarctica rocks | place: Antarctica: Victoria Land, Finger Mt nord | collected 2015-12-18 | reverse complement strand
ATTAATAATCGCATCAAGTTAATTAAGCGGCAAGCTTATGGCTTTGTAAACTTCGATAACTTCCGTGCTAGATTATTAGCTTGCTTTTCTAATTAGCTTCACTTATCACCTTATCTTCAGAAGAACCTAATTTCTTGACTCCAGAGAGAGGGCGTTATGACGGCGTCAGGGCCATATTCATTAGCAATATACCAGCACAGTTTTACACTAAGATAATGCAGTAGGTATGACCCTGCCCAGAAATCTAGAAACTTACGGGAGGCTTTAATAAACTCCTGCACTGGTGAGAAGGTGAACAAAAATAAATAAGGATGTTTTGATGGTTGTCCTAACTCCCAGCCTTCTGGGAACCTAGCACCAGCGAGGGCAGAAACGGTACTGTTGTAACTGTGGAGTGGGCAATCTGGGATGATCTGGTGGGCGGGAAATAGCAGCGCCTGGGATTGTTTTGCTGCCAGTAATTCTGGGTAGAAGCGCCAGAACCACCAAAAGGTTTTCTTAGCCGCAAGGGTAGCATCTGCTGAATCTGTCAATTGGTTGACAGCTGACTCGATAGCTGGAATATCATTAGTGGTTAAAGCCTTTAGGGTTTCTACTTGTTGCGACTGACCACTAATAGGATGGGATACCCGCACTGAATTGTCACTGTTTTTGGCGTTTGGGTTGAGGTTCACCCGATCAGAGGCACTGCTGATGGCTTGCGACTGCTGCCCCAGTTCCGACTGCCACCAGCTTTGTAGCTGAGGATGTTCTTTTAGGCACTGTACCTGTTGTGCGATATCAACACAGTCGGGCACATGGGAGTTATGTAAAAAAGCATAAAGCTTGCGGTGATAGACGTCCATAAACTTTACCCAGAGAGATTTCCCAAGGGTATCACGCTGCTATAAGCTATCAATTCGCTTTCATGCGAATGACAAATTGTATTTACAACACAGTCAGGCAGGATGCTGATAAAAAAGTCAAGTTAGTAATTCCATTGGTTAAGAGGAATAAACTGATGGGCTAGGCTGTAGTCTGATGCTTCCAGGTTGGCGATAGACTTGACGATACTTAGGTAACTCATACTCTTTGATGAATCAGAGTGCTGGTAGACTGCTAGAATGCCGGGATGATTTGCGTTTGCCCCATGCAGAGTCTGGAAGTCATCGCAGTTGCGAGTTAATAACACACGCTCTTCCTGTTTGGCATAGTCAAGCACAACCGAGTCAGGCTTGCTCATCAAACCCGCTTGGTTGACTGTTATAACATCGTGACCAGCACTTTGTAGCAAATTGACTAGGTGTTTTGCCTGAGAGTCTTCATCGATGAGTAGTCTTAGGCTCAAGGGAGACTCCTTGTTCTTCGAGGCGGTAACGCTCCTCTTCTGCTTCCAGCTTCAAGAGGTCAGTGTGACTTTCGCAATAGCGAACAGCTTCGTGGATAGCGGAAAGGGGGAGGTTCCAATTCTCTGCTGCCTCTTCTAGGGTCATCTTGTTGGCAATCATATCCTGCCAGACAGTTGAGGCAAGTAGTTTTCGCCCTTTGATGTAAAGTTGCCTTCGCCAAGGGTGAGGACGTTCTACTAGATATTGCCAGTCCCCTGTTTGGAGGGATTCAAGTTCTGGGATAAGCAGGCGGACTTGCCCTTGTGGGGTGTGGAGAAAGAGTTGAGTGCCTGGACGTAGGTGGCACTTGAGGGTGACCATCAGATCAATGGAGCGTAGGATTGTTTCTTTAGTATTAGGAGCACCGATAGCGTCGCGCAGCCAGTTGAGCTTTGCTTCTTGCTCTGGAGTAATGTTGAAATTCTGCCGCTTGGTTTCGACCGTTTCTGCATTAGATGATGTCGGTGTGGTCATGTTGCTTGGGTTCAGTGACTTAGGATGATTCCCGTAAGTAATATATGAGTAGTTCATACTTATTAAAGTTTAGCGAATAGCATAAGGTACTCGCACCCACCCCTGCGGCAGAACGAAATAGCCCTGAGTTGAGACAACGACTGAATAAAAGTGACAACTCTAGAGCTTTTCGTTTCCATTAATTCAACTTCCGAAGAAGTTAAGACGCGCTAGAGCAGGTGATGGGGAAGGCAGTGTTCTCCAGCGAGTTTCCATTAATTCAACTTCCGAAGAAGTTAAAACTATCCAGCTAAGGCTAAAACCTGTGTTGAAGCACAAGTTTCCATTAATTCAACTTCCGAAGAAGTTAAGACTACCAAGGTTCCAGGCTTTTCTCTGGCGTGGAAGTGTTTCCATTAATTCAACTTCTGAAGAAGTTAAGACCTGCCAATACTGCTCGCATGTTACAAGAACTTAAGTTTCCATTAATTCAACTTCCGAAGAAGTTAAGACACTTGTCAATATGAACTCATGGAGTTCAGTGACATGTTTCCATTAATTCAACTTCCGAAGAAGTTAAGACGCGATCCAGGTTGATGAAATGCCTGCGATTGGAGAAAATTGTTTCCATTAATTCAACTTCCGAAGAAGTTAAGATGATACTGACACTAATCATGCTCAAATGGCATGCAAACTGTTTCCATTAATTCAACTTCCGAAGAAGTTAAGACCTCTGATGGACATGTTGACTGCACTAAGATGAACCGTTTCCATTAATTCAACTTCCGAAGAAGTTAAGACGAGTTTCTCTGCGTGTTGGAGTCGATGTCACGTGGAATGTTTCCATTAATTCAACTTCCGAAGAAGTTAAGACCTGAATTTGAACGGTTGATGGGTTGGCCTGTGGGATGCACGTTTCCATTAATTCAACTTCCGAAGAAGTTAAGACGCTAGGCTCCTAGAAGCCTTATCCTGACTGAATTATAAACCACCTTTTTTGTGGGGGTCAAGTTTTGTAGCAACAAACGGTATATTTTCCCTATTGCCGCAGGACAGCCTGTAATTTACGACGCTACCAATTTCAAGCGTCCTCATCGCATCGCTCTGCTGCAAAAACTAGCTAAGCACGAAAACGTTTACTGGGTAGCGTTGCAGGTGCAAACACCCGTGGAACGTTGCAAAATCTGGAATCAGCAGCGCCAACGCCAGGTACCAGAGCCAGTTATTGAATCAATGGCGCAGTACTTAGAGACATTTCCGCTTATACCAGCAGAGGGCTTCGCCGCAGTTTATCCAGTCGCGCCGACGACTGAAGACCTGCAACTCCAGTCTAGTGCCACGCTAGCCCGTGCCATTACCAACCGCAAAAACCGTACTAAGAATATTACCATACATCGCTACTCCAGGCTATTGGATTTTGAGCGATTGATGCACCTGATAGCGCTGCTTATCCGCTATCCAGGCATAGGGAATTTGCAAGAAACCTCCCCTCAAACGCTGCAACGGATTCTAGGAACTTCGCCAAGCTACGGCAGTGACCTGGAGGAGATCTGTGCTTTGATAAGTCACTTTCACACATCTGTGTATGCAGATTCCCAGGAAGTTGCGGCTGATCTAGCTTTTTTAGACAACAGCGGCATGCTTGGCGTATTTCAAGCTGACTTTGACATCCCCGACACAGAGTATAACGGCGATCGCAACATGCTAGTAGCCCATGCTTACTCAGATTTGAACGCGTTTGTGCAACTGCTCAAAACTATCCGTTACATTGCCCAATATCCTTTTTTACGAGCGAAGCAAAAGAACTTGGAGCTGCTGCTGGCAGGACTCAAAGCCCATGAAATCTATACGTGCCGGGATACTTTACGCAAAGATATCGAACTTGCCCTTAAACCGTACAAAATCCTGTTGGATAAGCCTATGAGACGCGGTTACTTTCTTGGGACAGGTATATTAGCTAAACATGAGTTGAAAGAAGTCTTTAAGGTGCTGCAATCTCAAGCTGAGAGTTTAGAAGATCCAATAGCCATAGAGATCTACCAGGCCTCGAACTGCTTAGCGTATACACAACCTGAGCGATCGCTCAAGCTCCCGTTCCTCTCCTTCAATCTCCTCCTGTCAGGTTTAATATCACGAACTTGGTTGCTGATTCACAAAGTTCAGGTATCCTGCCACTTTCAATGGCTCCTCAACTAATAAGCATAATCGTGGACTTTTCGCTTTTGGGTGAGGCGAAAGGAATTCTGGAAGCTCTACTAGGACAAGATTTAATCACAGGTCAAGAACTGCAAACCTGGGAACGACTGCTTGCTCTTATCCCAGCAGGCAGAAGTGTAGGCAAAATATCAAGGACAATTAATGCCATAGAAGATGCGGAAAATTTGCTCAGAAATGGTGGAAAGCTTGCAAATGAAATTGGAGATGTTGGTAGAGCAATGCGGAGAGTAGAGAAGAAGTGAGGTGAATAATGATGTCTAATCAATTAGAATTAGAGTTCCTCAGCCATGATTCCTGGCACCAAATACTAGCGGCTCACAATCGCTACACTGAATCTGGAGGCAAAGAAGGGCAGATAGCTGACCTGTCCGCCTACGAAATTGAAGATTTTGATTTCAGTGGACTTGATTTATCTAGCATCAACGCGCGTGGCTCTGTGTTCACCCGATGCCGCTTTATAGGCTGCGACTTGTACGGTGTCAACTTCAATGACTCCTCACTCGTTTCATCAGACTTTCGTGAATCTAACTTGGGTAAGGTAGAGTTCTATAACGTAGACGCAAGTGGCGCTTGCTTTGATAATGCCAATATGGGGTCGGCAGAATTCTATCAAGCCAACTTGCGCGGAGCAACGTTTCATGGTACAAACCTTCGTGGCTCATCCTTTAGTGACTGCGATCTAACAAATGCTATCTTCAATGGAGCAAACCTTGAGTACGCTTCAGTGACGAACAACAAAGAAGATCGCACAAGCTGGGCAGATGTAAAGGGAATGAGCGCAGCTAACACAAAAAGGCTGTAATTCCATTGCTCCCAGAGAGCTATTTGTGAGGGTCAACGATAGAATGCGGGTTTTAGCCTTTAGCCGACCCCCACAAATGGGTGATCCGGGTGAAAAGCACCGTTGCCGCAGCTATTTAAACAATAAACGTTGTATCATCTACAACAAATTCTGGATGCACCCCCAGTACCATAACCTTATGCCGACAATAGGCAAATAACGGATAAAACCGTAGCTGATCTTCATGCCGGGGCTTAATTCTGATAAAACAGCAGCAAAAATCCTCCTAGATACAAAATTAAAATCAGAAAACTCTCAAAGCCGATATTACCAATACCGTGTTTTTCCCTTCGCAATAAGCCTAATAAGAGAATAGCGTTCAGCAGCATGGTTAACGAAATCATGAACACCTGACTTTTCGTGATTGCATGGTAGATCGAGCCAGGGCGGTAAGCAAAGTCTGAGAACGCCACAAACAAAATATCAAAGCAATTGCCACCAATAATGCCACTGACCGCCAGTGTCAATGCACCTCGCTGTACCGCAGTCACAGAGGTCACAAGTTCCGGTAGTGCTGTGCATACAGCGGTCAACAGTCCACCCACAACAGTTTCAGAAAGGCCAGTATAGCTAGCGATCGCTACCCCAGATTCTGCCACTAGATAACCAGCAACCGCGATCATCCCGGCACACACAATAAACTGAAACCACAGATTATTTAATCCGAGACTACCACTCTGGGCTGAATCCGGTTCGTCAAGGCGTGTCTCGTTAGTCTGCTTTGGCCCCCACATCGGTGTCGTTTGGGCTTCAGATACCAACTGCAATCCAAAAATATAAGTCGCAACTAGCAGGAAGGAGGCAGGGTGAATACCAAAAATATTCACATCTGGTCCCGCCATCGCCAGTAGTGGAATCGCCAACAAGGTGAGGAGTAGTGTGACCTGTGTTAGAGTTGTCGCCGAGGCAGCAGCGTGTTCCAGATTCGCCTTGCGGTAGGTTATATCTGCAATCGCCAGAAACACGGTTTGGGCGGCGATACCCCCCAAAGCATTGCTAATTGCCAGTTCAGCATGGCCTTCAGCTCCAGCAGTAACACAGGCAACTAGGCCCGATAAAGATGTACTGCCCCCCAAAAATAATGCACCCACAAGCGCTTCACCCAGCCCTGTTTTGTCAGCCAGACGATCAGCGACCGAGGTCATCTGGGTGGCAACGATGGCAATGACTAAGGCCGCGCTCACAAATAGGCCAATACTAATCGGCAATGATTCAATCACAGTGACGACCCAAGCCGGAGTCCAAAGTATATAGCCTACACTATGTTAAAGTTTTTATCCTATCAGTCATTCCCTCGCCAGACTGATACTAATTCCACACGCGTTTGGGGCGTAGTATGAAGTTTTGTTCAGAATTCACCATGACTTAGCGTTAATGAGATTTAATTTAATTAATGACGTTGATCAAAGAGGACTCTATGTCTATCACTCAGCGGCTACAGCAAACCATACAATATCTCTTAGAAGCAGTATCTAGGATTTTTAGTCCCAGAGACGATGAGTATCCAGCATCAGGAGTTCAACCTTTTGAAGGTGAACCACGTCAAAAGAAAGCCCGTCATTATGAGGAACGATAAGCAGAATTTGAATCTAATTTCATTACTTAAACCTATAGCTTTGTCTAAAAAATAGTGAGCAAAAGGTCGGTTTTTGCGAGAGCATTATATAAATGCTTCTAACAAGGATATTCTAAAATGTCCTTGTTTTAGTTTGAATGGGGGTATCAAAGTGAGGAGAGGGGTTCCTGTCCAGATGCGTGATTCGTTTTCCATTTCAGATAATTTTTCAATCATTCTGACACTGATTTCTCTAGTTTTGAACTAATAACTTCTAAAGTTGATGTTAATTTTGTCTGTTATATTCGTTCTCCATTTGTAACCTCTTTGATCTCAAATAAAACAAAATAATTAACTGACTTCAACCAAACAAATATTAAGTGTAGGCATCAATCAAATTTCGAACTAGCTTGATGTGGCATAATAAGTTAGCTTGCTTCCTGAATAAGGGATTCAACCTTTATGACTGAGTTAACGGCAGCTAAAAAGTGTCAGTAACAATACTATGCCGCTACTCGATTTCATCATTGTTTTCTTACTGCCCATTGCCAACGCTATTTTTGTGATGTCAGAAATGGCACTGATATCGGCGCGAAAGGTACGGCTGCAGCAGATGGCAAACCAGGGTGACGCGCGGGCTGAAGCTGCCTTACAACTGGCTAATGCTCCGAATCAATTTCTAGCACTGATTCAGGTAGGGATCACGCTACTGATCATTGTGTCTGGAGCCTTTGGTGAAAAAGCAATCAGTAAACTACTATTGCCAGTTTTCAATCTGCTCCCGTCGCTAGAACCTTATAGTGAATTGCTCGCTTCGGCAACTGCAGTTTTGTTTATCACTTATCTAACACTTGTAGTTGGCGAACTGCTACCTAAGCGACTGGCGTTAAACGCTCCAGAACAGATTGCTGCCGCTGTCGCCAAGCCGATGCAGATGTTAGCAACCATTGCCTCTCCCATTATTTACCTGTTGAACGCTTCAACTGAGATAGTGATGCGGCTGTTAAGTGTCGAACCATCCGCCGCTCCACAAGTAACGGAGGAAGAAATCAAGCTCTTGCTCGCGCAAGGGGCTGAGGCGGGGACGTTTGAGGAAGCAGAACAAGATATGGTGGAGCAAGTGTTTCGCTTACGAGACTGCCCAGTTCAAGCCTTGATGACTCCACGACCAGATATTGTCTGGCTCGACCTGGAGGATTCAACCGAAGAGAACCGACAGAAAATGGTAGATAGTGGACATTCTCGGTTTCCGGTTTGCCAAGGCAATCTCGATAAAGTCTTAGGCGTAATACATGTTATCGACTTGTTAAACCACAGTCTTTCCGGTCAGCCGTTCGATCTAACAGTATCATTGCGACAGGCTGTATTTTTGCCAGAAAGCACTCAGGGGATGAAAATCTTGGAGTTGTTCAAGCAAACTGGCATTCACATTACCCTAGTGGTAGATGAATACGGCATAATTCAAGGTTTAGTTACACTCCAAGATATTTTAGAGGCAATTGTTGGGGATGTCCCCTCAGAGGGTGAGCTGGAAGAGCCACAAGCTGTACAACGTGAGGATGGTTCATGGTTATTAGAGGGGATGTTGCCAATAGATGAGTTCTTTAAAATTTTTGAACTTGGGGAACTGCCAACACATGAGGGTAGTTATCAAACTTTGGGAGGATTGGTAATCACCCATTTGGGGCGAATACCAACTGTTACAGAGAACTTTGAATGGCAGGGCCTGCGGTTCGAGATCATGAATGTGGATAGCAACCGCGTCGATAAAGTCTTGGTGAACTTAATCCCTACCGACCAGTTAGCTAATGGGATACCAAAAGATTGACAGATCAACCCAAGACAGCATCCATCTAGAAGCGATTGACAATACTCTATGTTATGTTTTAAGAATAGTGTAGAGGTGTAACAGCCTCACCAACTCATTAAACACACGAAGGAGAAGCTCTCAATGGAAGGCTCTGGCAGTAGTAGTAGCCAGATCGTTGCTCAGGTAGGCCTAACGGTTAAAGAACCCCTAGAAGAGGTTTCTCACCGTAGTATGCTGGCGGTCACTTTGATGAAATTACCTGTGGTAACTCTTCCTTAGAGTTCTCTGGTTCATCTCCGACCGCCAGCGCGGCTGACGGTCAAAAACAAAAGAGATGAACTATGGATTTGACTCAAGTTTCATAATCACCCCATAGCAATCTTAGATGATTCGTAAAACGCCTCGTAGCGTAAGCAGGAAAGCCTGACACATTTGCCTGCCGGTGGGCGAATTGTCTGCGCTACAGGTTCAATTAAATCGGATTGCTATAGTCAGTAAGCAGTTTTGGGATAGGTACTAAGCAACAGTAGTTAGTTGTCAGCATAATTATTCCTGCTGATTAACTGCTGTACTTAGAAATAAGGTGCTGGATGCAGTAAAAATGTGGCGAGCTGCTGCTGCACGCTTAAGCTGCATATTTTTTGTTTATTCCCTAACGCCAGTTCTGGAGCCTGGCTCCTTTCCACCTCACTTGTTAAATAAAAATTGAGTCCTGGTAACAGTTAGAACGGACTAAAGAGTGAATAAGCTCGACTTTTCATTAAGGAGAATTAGGAGATGAGAGCCGATAAATTACTAAAGCCGCAGGCCATAGGAGAACGCAATTTCTCAGGAGCCAACTTGAGTGAAACCAATTTAAATGATGTAGACCTGAGCGAGGCAGATTTAACCAAGGCAAATCTCAGCGGCACGCAGCTAAGAGGTGCCAAGCTAAGTGGGTCTAAGCTAAAGGACGCTAATCTTGTTAATGCCGACTTAAGCTACGCCAACCTTAGTGACAGCAACTTATCAGGGGTGAACTTAAATGGAGCTACTTTAAGAGGTGCTGACCTAAGCGGGGCAAATCTTCAGGGTGCCAACCTAAATAATGCCGATCTGAGGCAGGCAAACCTAACCGATAGCAACTTGAGCGCAGCCGAGCTAAAAGGTAGCAAGATTAAGGGTGCAATTGGACTAGATGCTAAATCGTCACCTCTAACTAGGAGACAAGGCCCCCTTTCTTCTCTCTCGTTTGCACAAGTAATTGCGACTTAGTATTAAAGTAACAAGGTTGTTAATAGGAGCGAGAGTGATGACACCACCACCAGACAAACAGAGCTTTCTCTACCCTCGCAGTCCCTACCACGGTCAGGTGAAGCCAGAGAATCTAGTATTCAATGCAAATTTGCAGGAATTTGCTCAACAGATCAGCTACATCTGCAACTTAGAGACTGGTGGTAAGCTCTCGCCAGAAGAAGCTTACAACCAAATTAAGGCCCTCTGGAAAGAGTTGAAACACAGCAAACGAGAACTAGGAATTGGTGAACACCCGTTTGAGGGCGAAGCTAGAACCGATTAGCTATCTGACACATCCCACCGCCCCAAGAAACGATGCTTCTAAGCATGAGGTTCTCTAACCTCTCTATATAGATGGTTCTGCTCCTGAGAGTATATAGGTGTGCAGCTATATACCATACATCTAATTCAGTTTTTGAGGAAGAATTGTGGTCGTAAAAACAAAAACAGAACGCATCGTTACCCTAGAAGGCGTCAACAAATCATATCAGCAACCAAACGGTCAGCAAATTACTATCCTTGAGAATATTAACTTACAGTTGCGCACAGGAGAAATTGTTGCCTTACTAGGACCATCAGGTTCAGGAAAATCTACCCTAATGCGGATGATTGCCGGACTAATAACACCTACACAGGGTCAAGTTCTTTACCATAATCGCCCCTTGATTGGCTTAAATCCGGGAGTTGCCATTGTTTTTCAAAGTTTTGCCCTTTACCCGTGGTTGACCGTACTCGAGAATGTGGAACTGGGATTGAAGGCAAAGGGAGTGCTGGCTGATTCTCGACGGCAAAAAGCCTTACAGATGATTGACATTATTGGTTTAGATGGATTTGAGAATGCTTATCCCAAAGAGCTTTCTGGGGGGATGCGCCAGCGAGTTGGGTTTGCCAGAGCTTTAGCTGTAGAACCAGAGCTTTTGTGTATGGATGAACCTTTTTCTGCTTTAGATGTACTAACAGCGGAAAACTTGCGATTTGAGTTGCTAGACCTGTGGTTAGAAAAACGTATTCCTACACGAGCCATCTTAATCGTCACCCACGGAATTGAAGAGGCTGTAATCTTAGCAGACCGAATTATTGTTCTAGGTCGCAATCCTGGGCGGATTCGAGCAGATTTACTAGTGAGCTTGCCTCACTATCGCGATCGCAAAAACCCTCAGTTTCAGGCTCTCGTAGACCAGGTTTACAAGATTCTGACTAACCCTGAGCTGGAAGAGATCCAAGCATCAGTCCCGGTTTCTGAGCCTGAACCCACTCAAAGCGTCAAGTACCAGTCGCTCACATCAGTGCGGATTGGCTCAATTGCTGGTTTATTGGAAATTTTGGAAGACCGACAAAGAGACCTCTATCGCCTTGCTCAAGAACTGCAGCTAGAAGTGGATGATATTCTACCCATTGTTGAGGCAGCTCAATTAATGGCTTTAGTTAACCTTCAAGAGGGTGATATAAGTTTAACTGATATAGGAAAACAATTCATTGCTGGTGGGATTGATGAACGAAAACAAATCGTCCGAACTCAACTACTAAACCACATCCGCCTAGTACAGCAGATTTGTAATCTCCTTCAGGCTAAGCGGAATCAACGCATTCCTGAAGAATTGATTCTAGATATTTTAGAATGCCACTTCAGCCCCCAAGAGGCACGGCAGCAACTACAAACTGTCATCGACTGGGGGCGCTATGCCGAGCTATACGGTTACGACGAGCCAGCTGGCGAAATTTTCTTAGAGCAAGTAGTTCCCCTAGAATCCAGCTACAGTATAAGGAGCGAAGCGACATGACTCGACCCCTTACACCTGCCAATCAAACTTTGGCACGGGTAGGCTGGACTTGGCAAGATGTATTACTGATTTTAGCAATCGTAACGTTGATCTTGGCGATTGTCAAAACAGCCGCCCAGTTTAACGGTCCCTATAACACTCAATTTCAAGTTGACACTAGCTTGAGTGTCTTACCTAGCTATACAGCCCAAACTCTCTTACGGATGGTGGCTGGCTATATCTCATCTCTAGTTTTCACCTTGATTTATGCCTATGTTGCCTATCGCTCCCGGATTGCGAATCGGATTTTGATTCCCCTGCTAGATATTCTGCAATCAATTCCAGTTTTATCTATTGCACCAGCGGTGGTTCTATCCTTAATTGGATTGTTTCCAGGTCAGCGCGTTGGGGTTGAACTAGCGTCGATCCTGCTAATTTTTACTGGCATGACCTGGAACATGACCTTTAGTTTTTACCAGTCTCTCTCTAACATTCCTAAAGAATTATTAGAAGCAGCACGAGTCTATCGCCTGAGCGCTTGGCAACAATTTTGGACTTTAGAACTGCCTAGCGGTGTGATTGGGCTGGTGTGGAATAGTGTTATGTCTGTAGCTGGGGGCTGGTTTTTTCTGATTGCCGTTGAATCTTTAACTGTAGGAGACAAAAATTTTACCCTGCCGGGTTTAGGTGCTTTTTTGGGTGCCGCAGCCAATCAGGGAAATTTTGGGAAGATTGGCTGGGGATTGGCTGTTCTGATTGGGGTGATTGTGCTGATTGATTTTTTTGTCTGGCGACCGCTGATTGCTTGGGCAGAGAAATTTAAGTTTGAATCCGTTGAAGCCCAAAATAGCCCTCAGTCCTTCGTTTTGGATTTCTTGCGGCGATCGCCCAGCCTCAGGATTTTAAGCGAACGAGTGTGGTTGCCAATCTCGACAGCGCTTAACAGAGGCTTGAGCAAAACATCTGCTCCAATATCTGTACCAAGCAGAAATGTTCCGCTAAATCGGTGGATCAGTTGGCTGTTTGTCAGTGGATTGGGTGTGATTGTACTTTGGAGTACTTGGGAAGCGGTATTGCTGCTGCGGCTCTTGGGTTGGTCAGATTGGCAAAAAGTTTTAACGGGAGCGATCTTTACGGCTTTGCGGGTGTTTAGCGCATTAGTGCTATCCCTGTTGTGGACAGTTCCGGTGGGGGTAATGATTGGTCGTAACCCCCGTCTGGCACAAATTCTGCAACCTGTGGTTCAAATTGCGGCTTCAGTGCCAGCAACGGCTTTATTTCCAGTTTTGCTGCTGTTCTTGGTCCACATCGGCGGCGGAATGCAGATAGGTTCAGTTGCCCTCATGATGCTAGGAACAATGTGGTACATCCTGTTTAACGTTATAGCTGGAGCGCAAGCTATTCCGGCGGAACTGTTTGAAGCATCAGTAGTCTATAAACTTCCCCGCCTACAGCGCTGGCGAACGCTAATTCTGCCAGGGATTTTTCCCTATTTAATTACAGGTATTATTACAGCTGTAGGAGGAGCCTGGAATGCCAGCATTGTCAGTGAATATGTCCAATTTCAAGGCCAAACCATTACTACTCCTGGTTTGGGGTCAATTATTTCTCAGGCTTCAGCAACAAGTAAATACCCCTTGCTTTTGGCATCCACGGTTGTCTTGTCTATTTTGGTGGTTATCACCAATCGTTTGGTCTGGCGTCCCCTTTACCGCCTAGCTGAAGAAAAATATCAATTGTTAGTTTGATATAAAATCCATTACCTAAACAGTAGTTATCTCCTCCAGCCCGGTGAGCTTTGCCAGCGTGGGGGAGACTTAGGAGGTTTTGTTGCTTACCCAGGAAGATCCTAATTCACTTTTTGATAGTGCTGACTTAAACCAGCTGAAGACGAAACTGAATCGCTTACCGGCTGTTGATGTGGGAGATTACATAGCTGAATTACCCCTTGAGCGTCAGGCGATCGCTTTTCGCCTGCTCAATAAAGCTCAGGCAATTGATGTATTTGAATATCTGCCGCAGGAAGTACAGGAAGAACTGATAGGTTCACTCCATGATACGCATGTGTCTCAGATTATGGAGGCAATGAGTCCTGATGACCGGGCGGACCTGTTTGATGAGCTACCAGCTAAGGTTGTCAAGCAGCTTTTGCAGCAACTCAGCCCAGCCGAACGACAGGCGACGTCGACGATTTTGGGTTATCCCGAGGGCACTGCCGGACGCGTGATGACGACGGAATACGTGCGGTTGCGCGAGGGTTTAACGGTCGGAGAAGCTCTGTATAAGATGCGCCTGACTGATCGAGACAAGGAAACGGTTTACTACACCTACGTTACTGACGACAACCGCAAACTGCTTCAAGTCGTGTCACTGCGGCAGTTGCTGTTTTCGATTCCCGAAGCCCTAATCCGTGATATCGCCAGCGATCGCGTGATCAAAGCCCGTACCGAAATGCCTCAGGAAGAAGTCGCGCAACTGATGAAGCGCTATGACCTGTTAGCGCTACCAGTGGTTGACCGCGAAGACCGACTCGTCGGGATTATCACGATTGACGACGTGGTGGATATCCTGGAGGAGGAAGCCACTGAAGACATTCAGAGACTGGGGGGGGTCACTAGTGGTGACGAATCAGCCTTATCATCACCTTTGGTGAAGATTCGCAATCGGCTGCCTTGGTTGCTGGGTATTATGGCGCTCTATATCGGAGCGTCAAGCGCAATTGCACCCTTTCAGAAGACCATTGCGACGATACCAGTGCTGGCAGTGATCATGCCTTTGTTCTCCAACACGGGTGGCACGGTTGGGATTCAAGCGGTAACGGTCACTATCCGAGGACTCGGCGTGGGAGAAGTTACTCCCCGGGATACACTGAAAATTCTCCGTAAGGAAATTCTGGGGGGTTTAGGCACTGCCCTGGCATTGGGTCTGACAATGGTGCTCCTGGCTCTGATTTGGACTCCTCCCCAAGAACGTTGGGTGGCTTTAGTGGCAGGACTGGTGATGGCAACTAATTCAGTAGTAGCAGTAACACTAGGAACTTTTTTGCCAATGGGTCTGAAGCGTTTGAAGCTAGATCCGGCACTAGTTAGTGGACCATTAGTAACGACTATGCTGGATACGATTGGCTTCATACTCTTCCTGACATTAATCACGGTGAGCTTGAATGTTCTCCATTTAAAATCTTAATCCTAACCTCTGATCCCTCTAATGGCTACTAACTCCTGGACTCGTCACCACGTTTTAACCCTTGCTGATTTCACACCAGATGAATACGATATTGTGTTGCAGACTGCTGCCAGCTTTAGGGAGGTGCTGTCGCGACGGACAAAGAAGGTGCCAACTTTACAGGGACAGGTGGTCGCCAATTTGTTTTTTGAACCGTCTACCCGCACTCGCAGCAGTTTTGAACTAGCAGCGAAGCGCCTCTCCGCTGATACGCTCAATTTTGCCGCCTCAACTTCTTCCCTTAGCAAGGGGGAGACGATTCTAGATACGGCGAAGACCTATCTAGCCATGGGAACGGACATGATGGTGATTCGCCACCGAGAAGCTGGGGTGCCGCACGCGATCGCCGCTGAAATGGATCGTCTAGGAGTACGGGTGGGTGTATTGAATGCTGGTGATGGACAGCATGAACATCCTTCACAAGCATTGTTAGACCTGTTCACTATCTGTACTCTCCTGGATTCAGACCACCCAAGGCTTGAACTCTTAAAAGGTAAAAAGATTGCTATCGTTGGAGATATTTTGCACTCACGGGTAGCGCGATCAAATATTTGGAGCCTGACGGCGAGTGGGGCAGAAGTGCATCTGGCAGGACCACCTACTTTACTACCTCAACTGTTTGCAGATTACAATGCTGATCGACCAGGTCAATTGTTTCTCCATTGGACAGTTGAACCAGCTTTGCAGAATGCCGATTTTGTCATGACGTTGCGACTGCAAAAGGAACGCATGAACCAACATTTGTTGCCTAGTTCAAGAGAGTACCATCAGCTGTTTGGGATTACGCGTGATCGTTTGAAACTCTGCAAACCAAGCGTCAAAGTCTTGCACCCCGGTCCAGTTAATCGAGGGGTGGAAATTAGTTCTGACCTCATGGATGACCCCCAGTTTAGCCTCATTTCCCAGCAAGTGACGAGTGGCGTTGCTGTGCGGATGGCGCTGCTGTACTTAATGGGCAGCGGTAAGGTTTAGAAGTCAGTCAGCCAGTTCGCCAAAGCTGTCTCGATAACGAGCCAACATATCTTCCATTTGAGCCGCTCGCTGCTCGGCTTGTTCGGCTCGCTGCTCGGCTTGTTCGGCTCGCTGCTCGGCTTGTTCGGCTCGCTCCTGTGCTGAGGAGCGAGCTTTGACTTCTGAGCGAAGTGCCGCCGCCAACTCATCTGGAATCAACAACTTCTCTCCCGAATCTTCCCGATAAAAACCAATTAGTTCCCCCTCCACAGTCAAGCGTAGCTGCAACGGTTCACTCCGGCTATCTGTAATTGGCTCATAGCTCTCTCCCCGCAGCCGATGCCCCCGCAATTGCTCTTCTATCCACTCCCCCTTGGGATCAAACAACCAGTATTCTTGCACCGCCAACTGCTCATACAGGGTTTTTTTGAAGCCTGTATCTTGCTGTTGAGTACCTGGAGAAGTCATCTCAAAGATCGCAACTGGCACTTGACCTTCTTCCCAAATTTTGTAGTTGTCCCGTCCCCCTGGCTCCACATCAAAAATCACCATCACATCTGGGGCAACTCGCAACCTGGGAAACCCCTGAGCATAGTACAGGAACTGATCGCCCAAGACCGTTGCCTGACGACCCAAAAGATATTGTCTCAGGACTTCCAGCGTTGTCAGTAGGGCGTAGAGGTGAGCATAAGTTTCTGCCACTGGTTCACCATCAGCACTGGGATAGAAGGGTTGATTGACTGTGGGTGTAAGAGTCATAACGCCCTATTAATATAGTTTATAGTTGTTTATCAGCCTGCATTTGAGCTTATAAAGATAATTCTACGCATGAATATACGTTTGAGTGAAAAATTTAGACGGATGACGCTACTTTTAACTTTTGTATGCATTTCTTTTGCTTTTAGCTTTCTAGTTATTAAGGATTTCTCTGGACCACTAGCTGGAGGTGGTGATATCCCACAGTGGGAATATACGGGATTTTATGTCGCTAAAAATCTAAGCTTTACACCATTACTGCAACTGAATCTTGTCAACAACCAAGTTTTCTATCCCTATGGGACAAACGGTGTATTTCAAGGGTGGGGATTTGAGCGAGATATTTTATACGCTGTTTTTTATTCATTTTTTGGTAATGGTCCATGGTTGCAGATATATTATCTTTTAACTGTATTAGTAACAGGAATTGGAACCTTTGCTCTGCTTGTTCGAGATTATGGCTTTTATCGCGCTAGTGGAGCTGGATTTATAACTTCATTTTTTAATTTTTATGCAATTCATAAATATCCACATCACCTCGGCATATCTGTAGTTCACTGGACTACTCTCAGTCTTATAGCTGACTTTCTTATAGTAAAAAGGGTGGTTTGGAGGCAACACGTATCTTTGAATTTTATCTTATTAAGGGTCTGTTTGCTAATTTTATCGCTAGCTCAGGACTTGGGATACATAGCTGGCTTTGCCCTAATGTCATTCACAATTTCTATTCTTTTCATTGCTGTATACGGCTACAGGTATTTTCGAGAAAACTTAAGATCAACAGACTTATTTAAAACTGCAGCAGCAAATTACAGAAGTGATTTTTTTTCCTGCCCTTATAAATTTACATTTTTACTATGCTTAACTATTGTTGCTAGTTATCTTTATCTACCCTTAACTCTCCAGATTGCAAGGGAAGCTAAAAGTTTTGATTTGACCAGAATTGATCCCGGAGCTTGGTGGACAAACCCTTTTAGATTGCTGATTCCGTTTTTCCCTATTCTTAACCCAGGATTAGCTTTAGAACCACTCTTTAAAGATTCGCCAGAAGCCTTTGGTGCTGGGAGCCCCGGCTGGTTCTTGCTTATTATTGGAACTGTAGGTCTAATGAAAGTAAGGAAAATTACCATCTTTATCCCTCTAATTACAATTTTTATACTTTGCCTCTTATACCACCCGTCTTTATTCCCAACACTCAAAATATTTCCCTGGTTTACATTCAATCGTATTGGCGGTCGCAGTACTGTCATTTATCCAGTTATACTTTGTCTTTTCGCTTTAGAAATAAACTTTGATAAACTACGTTTTAGGAGTAAGCAGTTGCTCTCATTGCTCTTAGTTTGTCTAGCATGTACTGAACTTTACACAGCTTACTCTTACTATCGCCCCTACTACTTAGACAAGCCTTACTCCCTAGAAAAAAGTTTCTTCACTTACATGAATTATATTAAAAAGCAGCCAGGAGAAGCAGTTTTAGACTGGCCATTTTGTGTATTAGGTTCTAATCTCGGAGCTAGTGGTGGTCTTTGTCCATACTATAGACAAAATAGTGGAGTTTATGCCTTAAGAAGGTTTCATGAGAAGAAAGTAATGGGTCAATACTTTGGTCGCTTGCATCCTTCTCAAATTGAACCCTATCTTCAAGCTGGCTGGGATAAGCTCTTACTCCCTGAATCAGATAACACTAAAGAAAATCAGAAAAACCACTGCTTTCTTCTGGCTGAGTGGTCTTTCTTTACAGATTTTTATCAACTTAATGACTTTGCTGGTATTAATCTTTATCTAGATCTATTGCCGAAAGATTGTGTAAGCGAGTTCTACACCCGTTTCGGCACTCCAGTTATAGAAACTGTAGTTCCTGCAACTGGTAGGGTAAAATTTATTCCAAAACCTCCTGATTTGAGAAATCAAGTTAACTTAGCTTTGGGTACTAGTCTTAAGCTTGAGCCCTGAGCAGTTGAACAATGAGTAAAATTCGCGTAGCTCTAATTGAAGACCATGACCTCACCCGTAAGGGTATCTTAAGGGCGCTCCAACAGCGCTCTAAATAACATTAGCACCAGCACTGCTATGGGCTTCAGACTTGACAGCCGACTCAATTGAGTTTGGGTCAATGTTAAACTTAGTGGCGATCGCTTTCATTACCCTTGCCTCATCTGGATTTGTTACACCATCCACTTGGGCGATTCGGTAACACTGAGCCAACAGCGGAAACGCAAAGTCGCGGTTAAGTTGATTGAGAAGCCGCTCTAAAGGCTGAGGTGATTTGATGTTTGCAGCAATGACTTTCAGAGAATTTGGGCTGAGGTTTAGCGTTTGTAAATTTGGCAGAATTTCTTCCCAAGACTTCTCTGGATGACTTGCCAAAATCATGTTAACTAAAATTTGATCCATCACCGCTGCTTGCGCGATCGCCACTTCCAAATAATTCTCGTTGGCTACCTCGACTGTTGCCATCGCCGTTTCTGTTGTTGCAGCATCCAGCTTAGCTTCGTAGAACCGGCAAGCCGCATACCCCAGAGAGTAGAACATCGTTGCATTTGCACTAGCGCCAATCACGGCACCGGCAACCGGTACAGTTCGCAACAAACCCAAACCTGCCTTAATCGCCCGACTACCACCGAACGACAGACCAAAAATTCCCAGTACTTCCCCCTTGCGGGCTGGGTCTTTCAAATCTAGCCCATAGGCAGCAGCGATTTGATAAACCATCTCTGCCTGTAGGAGCGTTGTAGTTGCCAAATCAACAGCTAGGAGGGCGATCGCCTCTACAGGCACCAGGCTAGTTACCAACCCCACCCCACCTGCATAAATTGACTTATCAATCATAATGCGGTGGGCGATCTGACTTGGTGATTCATCTGGATGCTCTTGCTGCAGTTTTCTCACCGCCGCCTCTGCTTTCTTTAGATCAACGCGATCAGTGGCATCAACCAGCCAACCGAGACGTAAAAAGCCAGTTACTTTCCGTACTAACCAGTTATCGCTGATGCGAGTGACTGCCTGCCCTGCTTCAAGAGTTGCTTGCTCAATCAGATGGTGTGTTTGTTTCGCCGCCGCCTCGGCTGCCGCAATGCCCGTTTGAGTAACATGATCCATAGCTTCTGTAACCCCGCCTACTGTCTTAGCAAGGTTTTCTAAAGCTGAGGATTGGACTCTAAGCTTTACTTCCGACTCTAATGCGGGTGAATCGGCTGTTTTTTTGGGCTCTATCTGTTGTTGGGAGTTGTCGTCCATCAATCAGCACCGCCTTGAGGAATTTCCTAGCACGCTACAACTGTTCTAGCGAATGCGTGCTCTCCTTTACATCCCCCTGTAAGCGCAACTCTACCCGTTGGTTGAGAATAAATTTACTTTTATTATGGGCGATCGCTGTCTTATGTTAATCACCTGCTACCACTTTCGGCATAGAATTCTTAAAATATCCTGAATTTCTCCTCAGCCCTAGTCCGTTATCCCTTTACTCACAATCTTTAAATTACTATGGCTATTGGCTACGTCGCCTTTGTCCTCCACGCCCACCTGCCCTTCGTTCGTCACCCCGAAAGTGACTATGTGCTGGAAGAAGAGTGGCTTTATGAAGCCATCACTGAAACATACATTCCCTTGCTGCGAGTATTTGAAGGATTAAAGCAAGACGGTATCGATTTCAAAATCACCATGAGCATGACACCACCCTTAGTGTCTATGCTACGCGACCCACTGCTGCAAGAGCGCTACGACAACCACTTAGCCAAGCTGCAAGAACTGGTTGAGATGGAAGTTGAGCACAACGCTCATAACGGCCATATTCGATATCTAGCTGAGCATTACGCTACCGAGTTTAAGGAAGCACGTGAACTTTGGGAACGCTATAAAGGCGATCTAGTAATAGCATTCAAGCAGTTTGTTGACAGTAACAACCTGGAAGTCATTACCTGCGGCGCAACTCACGGTTACCTGCCGTTGATGAAGATGTATCCCCAGGTAGTTTGGGCACAAATCAAGGTTGCCTGCGAACACTACGAGCAAACCTTTGGTCGCCCACCTAAAGGCATTTGGTTGCCAGAATGTGCCTATTATGAAGGGCTAGAGCGAATGCTGGCTGATGCTGGGCTGCGCTATTTCCTCACTGATGGGCATGGGATTCTCTATGCTCGTCCCCGCCCCCGCTTTGGCAGCTATGCCCCCATCTTTACTGAAACCGGCGTTGCCGCTTTTGGTCGAGATCATGAATCTTCGCAGCAAGTGTGGTCTTCGGAAGTGGGCTATCCTGGTGCGGCGGAATACCGGGAGTTTTACAAAGACCTAGGTTGGGAAGCGGAATACGAGTATATCAAGCCCTACATCATGCCCAATGGTCAGCGGAAAAACATAGGTATTAAGTACCACAAAATCACCGGGCGCGGGTTGGGGTTAGGAGACAAGGCACTCTATGACCCCTACTGGGCTAGGGAAAAGACAGCTGAACACGCCGCCAACTTCATGTACAACCGGGAGCGGCAAGTTGAGCATCTCTACGGTATGATGAACCGCCCCCCGATTATCGTTTCACCCTACGACGCAGAGCTATTTGGTCACTGGTGGTACGAAGGCCCCTGGTTCATCGATTACTTATTCCGCAAGTCCTGGTACGACCAAAGCACTTATCAGATGACGCACCTAGCAGACTATATAAGGGCAAACCCCACACAGCAAGTCTGCCGCCCCTCCCAGTCTAGCTGGGGATTTAAGGGGTTCCACGAGTATTGGTTGAATGATACAAATGCCTGGGTTTATCCCCATCTGCACAAAGCGGCAGAGCGGATGATTGAGCTAGGACGGCGGGAGCCAGGTGATGAGTTGGAATGGAAAGCACTCAACCAAGCAGCGCGGGAACTGCTGCTGGCACAATCTTCTGACTGGGCTTTTATTATGCGAACGGGGACAATGGTACCCTATGCAGTGCGACGGACGCGATCGCACTTGATGCGCTTCACTAAGCTCTACGAAGAAATTAACCTAGGCAAAATCGACAGCGGTTGGCTAGAAAAAGTTGAGACGATGGACAACATCTTCCCGGAAATTAACTATCGGGTGTATCGCCCTCTTTAAAGGTATAGTTCATGTCGTCGCACAATCTAATTTCCGATGCAGTGGGAACTTTCCTGGCTTTGTTCCCCATTGCTAATCCCATCGGCGCGTTGCCGATTTTTTTTAGCCTGACAACAGACGACACTCCCGCGATTCGCCGTCGTCAGGCGCGTCAAACTGCCGTGAACGTCTTCTTGGTGCTAGTGGTTTTTCTAGTGGGAGGCAGATTGATCCTAGAGTTTTTTGGGATCTCTCTTGGGGTGCTGCGAATTGCGGGTGGTTTGCTCGTTGCTCACACTGCTTGGGAAATGGTCACACCCCGCCAACGATTGACCAAAAGGGAGAATGACGAGGCGGTGAACAAAGAAGATATTTCCTTCACACCTATGGCAGTGCCTCTGATCAGTGGACCTGGAGCGATGGGGGTAGTGATTGGTTTAGTAGATAAGACGAGTCAATGGCTGGACTACTTGGGAGACTTGATGGGAATCGCTCTATTGGGAGTCGTTCTGTATTTATGTTTCGTTTTAGGAGAGCCATTGATTTCAGCCTTGGGCCACAATGGAATGGGGGCGCTGAACCGGGTGTTGGGTTTTTTCATCTTGGCGATCGCGGTGCAGCTAATTGCCAAAGGTGTATTCGCTCTGCTCCAGGAATCAGCTCCGGGACTGCTGCACTCTTAGGGCGTTCGTAGATGTATACCCAACTCTAGCCAACCCTGACCAAGTTGGCTAGGTACTGCGAACGTCCAGAAACATGATTAGACCTACGATTTTGAGTCATGACACCAGTTGATGAACGCCAGTCTCCTGCTCGGTCGATTGCCAACTTCTTCATAAAGTTTTGATGAAGATGGTTTTTTTTAAACCTCTGATATCCATTTCATAGTCCTTCCTTAACTCTCTACTTGTAATTTGAGTTAAGTACGATACCGTTTGTGATTGTGGAGACGATAGAAAGGCTGGACTTATTATTCCAGCCACTTCCGTCTTAAGCATGACAGTGAGCTAGACAGCGACTGCCATGACAAATGACGCGCCGACAGCAAAAAGTTCTTCTAGCTCTGAATTGACTTCATAGCTTTTTATTAACCTAAAGATAACCGAAATATCATGTTCAGTCAATCAAAATGGATGATCGCCGCTACTCTATACTGCGGTGTATCTGCTTCTGTGATGATTCCTAGCCATGCTGCGATCGCTGAGCCTCTTTCAAAGGCTCGTTACAAGCACGTACTGATTCTTTCTGTCGATGGGCTGCACGGAGCAGACGTTGCTGACCCAGTGCTTCAGTCTGACCTGCCTAATATTCGCAGCTTGGAGCAGACAGGGGTAACCTATACCAACGCCTTCACCACCCAACCCTCGGATTCTTTTCCTGGCACCTTGGCTTACGTCACTGGCGCTACCCCTAGAACGACGGGAGTTTACTATGACAACGCTTATGATCGTCTACTGACAGCGCCGGGGAGCGGCACGCCTTCCTCTGCTGGTTCGCCAACGGAAGGTAATACAACAACAGCTGTAGGTGACGCACCTTACTCCCTTGGTACACACGTCCTGTTTGATGAAAGTATCGACAAGAATCCAGACTTGCTCAGCGGCGGTGGAGATTACGGTGTGGGCAGTATTGACGTGACGAAGTTACCTCTAGACTGTACGAGTGGAACTTGCACACCCTTCTATCCCCATCAGTATCCCAGGGTCAACACGATTTTTGATGTTGCCAAAGCAGCAGGGTTGTATACAGCTTATTCGGATAAACACTCCGGGGCTTATGACATAGTAAACGGACCGAGTGGCAATGCTGTTGACGACTACTTCTCACCAGAAATTGCAGCCATAGTCTCCATCCAAGACGGGCAGTTAGTAGATGATCCGAACGGGAAGGGAGTAACCAGCGACTACAGATTGACTGAAGCCTACGATGATTTGAAAGTCAATGTAATTTTGAATCAAATCAAAGGACTCAATTCTTTAGGAACTACTAGTCCTGGAGTCCCCGCCATCTTTGGGATGAATTTCCAGGCAGTCAGCGTAGCGCAAAAAGCCCAAGTAGGTGGCATTGATGTTGATTCTAATGGAAATGAAATTCCCTCTAAGGTATTGACTGATGCCCTGTCGCATACGGATCAGAGCATCGGTCAAATTGTGAAGGCACTGCAACAAAATAAATTATTTGACTCTACCTTGGTGGTTGTAACAGCCAAGCACGGGCAAAATCCGCGTTTAGGCTCAGCCACGTTGGTAAAAGACAGTATTATCCCCGATGCACTAAAAGCGGCAGGGGTTAATATTGCTCAGGCTACTCAGGATGATGTATCACTGCTGTGGCTAAAAGACCAAAGTCAGGTTAACGAAGCTAATCAGGTGCTAGAGGCACTGAGAGCTGAAACCCAGATTTGCGGTGGCAGCATTCAGCAAAACTGTAATCCTGGTATTGACCAAATTTTCTACGGTGCTGGATTAGTGCGGGCTGGCTTTGGAAATCCCTACCGTAACAGTCGCACGCCTGATTTGGTTGTGAAACTCAAACCAGGTTATGTACTAGTGGGAAATGTGGCATCTTCAGTTAAGAGAGCTGAACACGGAGGGCTCAATGACGATGATACCCATGTGGCGTTAATTGTGGGCAGTAGCGGTTTACCAACTAACCTACAGGGTACGACTCAGACAAAGAAGGTAGCGACGAAGCAAGTTGCGGTAACTACTTTGGGTGCATTGGGTCTAAATACCTATGAGCTGCAGGGAGCTGATATTGAACACACCCAGCCACTACCAGGATTGGGTCTTAAGTTGATTGGAGATTAATTGGCTTGACGTACTCCCCTGGCTGAAGCCCTTGTGATTACCCACATTCCTCGTTCCCAGGCTGGAGCCTGGGAATGCATAATCCGAGGCTCTGCCTCTGGTTCAATGACGTAAAACCGAGCCGTTGCCAGTATTCCAAGTCAATTACCTGCTACTTTTCTACAAAGTCTCATTAGGCGTTATAGGATAAGCCTATAGCTTAAACTTCGTCCGGGTTGATACCAAGCGCCCGTAGTCGTTCCGCTAGTCGTTCTGCTCGTTGGCGTTCAATTTCTTGACCTTCTGCACCAGTGGGAATAACTCGACCTTCGCGATCACACCACCGCAACCACAACCGCGTGACTTCTTCTTCAAATTGTCCTTCCCACAACGTCAAACCGATTCCCGCTGCATTCAACCAAACCAACTGCCCGATCTCGCGAATGCCGTGAGGCGAGGTCAGTTCAGGGTAGCCGTCCGGCGAAATCGACCATACCCGCAGCAATGCTCCATCCATCTCATCCGCTCCTTGAATCTGCTTCAACGGGTCAAAGACGACGTAGTAGCGCACACCAATCTGGGCATAAAGCTCTTTCTTAGCTGTAGTCTTGCCTTTCTGCCGCGATTTCTTACTCAGCATCAACTCGTCGCTTTCTTGGTTCGACACGATTTCGATGCAGACTTCTGGCAGCTTGCCGAATTCCCACACAAAGTAGGAGCGATTTTGCCGTTGGGAAAAGTCGTCGGGTCGCTGCACTCCCAAACTCAGCAAGACATCAGGAACGATCGGATCACTTTTGAGCTTATAGAACAACCCCACATTTGCCGCTGCCAGGAAGGGCATCGGCAGAGCCTTAGAACTGTAGAGCGGTTCAACCAATAACCGTTGCTGCTCTTCGGATTGAAAGTTGTCCACCGGGGTATCGTCCTCAATCACCAAGTGGCTGATATCAAGCTGGGTGACGATTTCTTCATTGTTCAGAAGTTGTCCAGTCATGGGCAGTAACCAAGGGTGATGCTTTATTATCATCTGAATCTTCGGTGAGGATCGAACAGAAAGCGAGTCGCGCTCAGTTGTCGATTGCACCGTTCACGCTCGTCCAGTTCGCATCGCAATACACTTGTGTTACAAAACCTGGACTATCGGTGGACTGACGAGCATACTACTTACAAAAAGTCTTAATTTGGCAAATATCTACCTTTACTGCCTCTAGTTGCTGCAACATGGATTGATTCAATTGTTGGAGGTGAGTTCCCTTTAAATAAACTTGTCGAAGTTACTTGTTGTTTCATCTGAAAGGCTTGCCATTGAGTGCAGATAAGGCTAGTCATGAAGAGCATATAACTTGGTTCTTCCATCCAGGAAAAAATTGCACCGAAAATCAGCATGTTGAGCAGAAAGAACTTGGAGAGATCATCCAAGCATAAGCGTCGCCAGATTAAGAACCCGAGATATAGGTACGCTCCCAGTCCTAGAAAACCCAAATCCCCCCAGATACCTGCCCAGGTGAATGTCAGGGAAAACATGCTGGAACCAGTTGCTGCACAAGTAAGCGGGTTCGTGTCGTTCTCAAGAAAAACAGCTTCTGTAACAGGAGACGTGGTAACGCCTAATGGCTGTAGATACTGTATGTAATCAGGAATCAACCAACCTAACCGTCCAATAGTATGACCAGGGCCGAGACCGAACAGCCAATTAAATGGTGAATGTTCGTAAGAAAATATAATAGGAAATACCGAATATTTTGCTTCATAAGAACGAATAAGCAAATCAACGTTAAGCCAGTATTCAGACCCAGGAAATACAAAACTTGCTGACCAGAGTGCGAGGACAGAGGCGACAATTGTTATTGAAATATATTGGAAAAATACTCCAAACTTTTTTACCTTAGTAAACAATAAAATTACAAAGGAAACCAGAAAGCAAACTACTACTTGCTTTGAGTCACTAAGTGCCATTGCATGGAAAAAAAGTAAGGCAACAAATAACCGAACCCAAATTGGAATAGTTTTGAATATCAGAAGAAAATACACAGCAGCGGTCAATACAATACCACCTCCCATGTGATGGCCAAATCCTTGACCTATAAAAACCCCTTTAATATCATCTGGATCTGCACCTAACCCCATAACATATACTTGGTAAAAGATAAAACCCATATGAATAAAGGCAAAAAGCATTATCCAGAATCGAAACTTTTTAACGCTTGCTTGGGACACGCGTATGCTAACTATTGCCAGTATGAGCAGGAAAGGTTCAGATAGAAGTAAAAAATCTAGAATTACATTGATAACTCCTGCGTGGTTCACAATTGCACTAGTCAAAATCAGCCCTAGCAGGAGAAGTAGCCCAAATAAAAATTCCTTTGAAATCTGGCTCCCAATTTTGGTCTTAATTTTAGATAGGGTGAATGCACAGAGCATTATCACAAAAATAAAATGCACAAAATTAATAACCGGTGGCACACCCATTGCTGCGACAACGCGTGGAAAAAAAACGGTGGCAAACGTTAATAGCACCAAGCTGGAGCTGTTAATTTTGTACCATGGACTTACTTTTTCGTTTTGCATCTGTTTCGATATCCAATTACTTTACTATTTTTTACACCGGCATTCTCTTGGACAAATTATTTCACTAGTCAGCGCTCAAGTTTCTAAGCTGCCATGCATCTAATTTGCCTATAGTAGTGCGGACCCAAAAGCCCACTCAGGCTAGAAGCCTACACCACAATACGCAACTTAAATGTGCAAAAGTTTAGTTACAAAAATGCCTATTTAAGGATGAAGGTAAAAATAAGGGTGTTGCATAATAGCAGAATGCAACACCCCAAATTAGTAAGAATAGTCACCACCTTAGCAACCAAATTTATTTATAAAACTCTGGAAAAATTTTCCCCTAACACTTGGGTTTGGGAATCATCACGCTATTTCACAGCGCCAATATTAATACTGATGGTTTTAAAAAGACACATCTATCCTATCTTAGGACTGCTAGAGTGCACTCTTTGGTGTCTTCTCAAACAGTCCACAGTGGTATAGCCACTGCCATTCTTAGTTAATTGTGAGGTCTTGGCCTATTTACCGAGTAAGCAATCGGTAAGTTGTGTAACTAGTTGTCATGATACCGAAATCTATCGATATTTGCAAACGGCGAAGAGCAATATGGGGAAAAAACTCGAGACTTGGTGCCATAGGGGTGGAAATTCCCCAAAAAAGCCATGGAACAAAGCACAAGTTACCAACCTGTAAGTTTCGTTTGCGATAAATCCCAGAAAACAACCTCGTCCGCCTCGGACTTCAGAATTAACTGATGAGAGGAATGCATCTCACCGACTGGTTCACACACAAGGTTTCGACTGTGAAATGCAGCCCTTACTGCTGCTGTGTTTTCCGGGTGGACACTGAGGAGAAATCCATAGCTAGGAAAAAACAGCAGCCATTGTTCTACAGAGATGAAATCAGGACGGGGAATTGCGTCAAGGTTGAGAACAGCACCGCATCCAGAGGTTTCCAGTAGCATCAGCAAAGTACCAATGATGCCGCCCATGCTAATGTCTTTCCCAGCATTGCATAAACCAGACTCTGCTAATTCGGGCAAAGTGTCTAAATCGCCCCGTAGCCGAGCTGGCTCAACGTCTGTACTGGCGTTCCAGAAGGGATATTTAGGGTGTGGCTTTCCCCGTAGGTCGATTGCCGCTAGCAGCACATCTCCTGGTCGGGCGTTAAAACTAGTAAGTAAATGAGTAGCTCGTCCCAAAATTGCCACCGATAGAGCGTTGTAGGGACTGTGGCAATTCGTGTGACCACCCACAATCGGCACATTATAAGCTTTGGAGGCTGCCACTACGCCCGCCCATAAAGGCTCTGTTGCGACCGTAGATGTTCCCCAGAGTGCATCTACTACGGCGATCGGGCGACCTCCCATCGCGTAAATATCGCTGATGTTAACCATAACTGAACACCAGCCCGCAAACCATGGCTCGGTTTCTACTAACAAGGGCCACATGCCCTCAACTGCTAGGAGCAGATAACCATATTGGTCAGGAATGGCGGCACAGTCATCTCCTAATAAAATGCTGGAGTTTGCATCTAGTGTCAGATGGGAGAGAGACGACGCTATCTGAATATCCTGTTTCTGAATAATTCCGAGAGATCCTCGCAGTTCCTCTGCCAGTTCAATCAGACTCATAAAGCTTTTCTACCTCAGCTCCTACACTTTTTCAGGTTTCCATCTATCAACTGACTCGCATCCTCCCACCATAGACGAGCGCAGCGATATTTTGGTTGGAGGACGCGAATAAGGCTCTAGGCAGAGCCCTCTTTCTTTCGCGGTCGCCTACGGAGGGAAACCCTCGCTCATAGCGCCCTCTTTCTTTCGCCAGTTCCCTACGGAGGGAAAACGCCACTCCCACGCCAGTCCCACGCCACTCCCCTCAACGCGGGGAACCCGCGCACGGGGGTGGCTCCTCAACGGGGACGCCAGTCGCCTACGGAGGGAAACCCTCCTGCAGCGCTGGCTCGGGAACCCCCGCACTCTTCTCTGGCTCCTCAACGGGGGGCTTCGGGGCCCCCACGAAGTGGGGATGGGGGAGACCCCCGCATGGGGGTGGCTCCCCTCCTTCTTTCCCTGGACTCACCGTCTCACCACACCGCATTAACGCTTGCAAAATCGCGGAGCGGATCTACGCTACTCAGGAGCATGAAGTTGATTGAACGTACTTCTTGAGCTGCTCAACTGTAACACCACCGCAGGACGAAACAAAATAGGCTCCAGACCAAAAAACTGGTTTTGAGTATATTTGCTTGAGTTGCTGCTCAAACTCCTTCCGAATTAGGCGGCTAGAGACAGTTTTCAAAGTATTAACAAACTTGCTGATTTGCACTTTGGGATTGTACTCAATCAAGAGGTGAACGTGATCTTCCTCCCCGTTGCACTCAACTACCCTAAATTCCCACTTTAAACACGTAACATAAAAAATTTCCTTCAACCGTTGTAGCAACTGGGCGTTGATAACTTTTCGCCTGTACTTAGTCACTAACACCAAGTGCATCTGAAGGCTAAAACAAGCTCCACTCGACAAGTTATAGGGCATTGCACTAAGCAATAGACTAATTGTATGATACCCTCATGAAGCTAACTTATGTTTACCGAATCAAGCCCACCACCGAACAAGTCGCCGTTATGGATTTGTGGTTGGAGCTGTTGCGGAGACATTGGAACTACAGTCTGGGGCAGCGCCTGGACTGGCTGCGTTGGACGAGATGCCAAATTGACCGTTGCAGCTTAATTAGTCAGCCAATTGGGGAGATTCCCGGCAGGAGACCTAACTATAACTTACAGGCAGGATTACTCAAGCAGACCAAGCAACTGTTTCCCGATTACAAGAACATCTACCACGATGTGCAACAACAAAACCTTAAGCGATTGGAGAAGGCTTGGGAGCGGTGGATGAAGCCTGATAAATCAGGCAGACGTGGAGGTAGGCCGAGGTTTAAGAAACATGGCGACATGCATTCATTCCCATGGCCACGAGTGAATAGTGAGAAGGCTGGAGCGAACATCAGGGATGAGGCATTAATTCTTAGCAAAATTGGCACAATTCCGATTATTCTGCATCGCCCCTTACCTACTGGTTTCACGCCCAAAACCTGCACAATTGTCACTAGAGCAGATGGCTGGTATGCCTGTATCAGTTTAGAAGACGAGACAGTTCCTGCTAGTATTCCACTTGACAAGGTGAAAACAGCGGTTGGTATAGACGTTGGGTTGAAAGAGTTTTTAACTGATTCCAATGGTAATACTGAACCAGTTCAACAGAACTTCAGGCGTACCCAAAAGCGATTAGCTCGATATCAGCGCTCTGCTACTCGGAAGCAGAAAGGGTCAAGAAATGCTTACAAGCAGAAGAATCAAATTGCCAAAATACATCAACGCATCAAGCGTCAAAGGCAAGAATTTCATTACAAAGTTGCACACAAACTAGTTAAAGCTTGTGACCTCATCGGCGTAGAAGATTTAAATATCAAAGGCTTGGCTAGAACAAAACTAGCTAAGTCAATTCTGGATGCAGCCTGGGGAGAGTTCATTACGATCTTGGAAGCAGTGGCGGTCAAACGCGGCGTCCGAGTTGTGAAGGTAAAACCTCATGGCACTACAATTGATTGCAGCACTTGCGGTTGGGAAGTTCCGAAAACTCTAGAGGAACGGAATCATGACTGTCCCAAATGCCAGACTGTTCTAGATCGAGATTTGAATGCTGCAATTAATATTTTGAAACGCGCACTTAATGACGTGGGACTCACGTTGTCAGCCTGCGGAGGGTACTTGAGCTGGGTGACTCGGCATATCGATCATTTGGTGAGAGCCGATGAAACAGGAACATCTAATTGCGAAATTGGAAGACTACGCCATACCGCAAGGTTGGCGTAGGAGGATGTCACGTATGCTATCATCGCCAATCATAGCTAGCGGCAAAGGTGCGAAATAGCTCAATCACCTGCGAGTCTTGTTGGACTCCCCACAACTCACAATTCATCCGCTGGATGTAGGGTTGTTTATCCAGTTCTGTGACTCGGACTGTTCCTCTCCAACTGACCGGAACAGCAGAGGTCATTTGGGATGAGTCTCGATTGGTTGACTTTGCTGGAGCGCAGCGACTGGTAGAATTTCATCTCGATCAGGTGTTGGAAATGAGGAATGCTATACCATTGCGCTGGCGGTTTGGAGACTATTCTACTGCGAATCCAGCGTTTGGCAGGGATAGTTTACCTTAGGACAAAGCTTGAACATGCCGGGAGGCTGATTCCAGCTTAGCGCTCCCAGCTTAAAATTAGGCTCCAGGCGGTTCCTCGCCCTCAACATACATTGGCGGCTCAATCGCAAAGTTATTGAGCATACCAGCCTCATCGACTACATAGCCGTCTGTTGTATGGAACCCTCCCTCTTCGTCTTCTTCCTCTTCAAGCTCCTCAACTTGGTGTTCACTCAGTTCGGCGGGAGCACCAGAGGGAATTATGGCATCAGGAGCATTGACTGCCGTTGGTTGCGCTGTTTGAACGCCATAGTGGTTATCTCCCGGAGCACCTCTCCCAGGCTGGGCTTCAGATGGATCGTCTTGTGGTACTTGTTTTGGTTCGTTAGTCATAGGATGTATCCTCACTTTTAAAGGTTTAACGGGAATGTGTAATTTAGCAAACTTAAACGGCTACTAAATCAGTAAGACCAGTTAGCTGTTCGAGTTTCTCTAAAAAATATCTCAATTTGTATCGAGCTTGTCTCTTTCGGGGGGATTAAATTGCGAAGGTGCGGAGGAAGAAATTCAAGAGCCTCAAATGTCATTCCCAGGACGCCACCCTCCCAAAACTGCTGCAACTCCCAGCGCCGCCGCTGCCAGAGCGCCCCATTTAATCGGCGGATTCATATCCAGCCAATCAGTTAGGCTTGGTATAGTTAAACTGCCAAAATCTCCCTCAACTCGGTCGTGTTCTGGGACTGGTTCATAGAGGTTGTCTGGCGCATCCTCGGATTTTGGCTCGTTCGTCCGTTGCCCGGCAAAGCCGACAAGCACCAACATGTAATCTACCAACTCGGGCGAGATTCGCTGCAGTACATCCAACACCCTGCCAACATCCCCGACAATAAAGTCACGAGTTGGATGCTCGGCGACGTAGAGGATGGCATCAGCGACAAGGCTTGGCTGGTAATAGGGCGGTATCCCTGTGGGCTTGACGCCTAACTTCGTGCGAACGTTATTGTAGAATGGCGTGTTGATGACCGCAGGCTTCACACTCGTCACACTAATAGGTATTCCCTCATGCTGCAACTCTACGCGCAGGGATTCAAGAAAGCCTTCGACACCGTGCTTTGCCGAAGAGTAGGGGCTTTGCAATGGGAGCGCACGCCTGCCCTCCATTGAAGAAATATGGATCAGCGCTCCACGTCCTTCACGCTTAAGATGTGGCAGTGCAGCCATTGCGCCATATACCTGCCCGAGGAGGGTAACATCAATAACTCTTTTAAACTCCTCAGGTGTTATGTTGTCAAACTGGGCAAGGACACCGGTAGCAGCGGCATGCACCCACGTATCGAGTCGCCCGTATTGCTCAACTGTCTTGTCTGCGATCGCCTTTACCTGCTCAAAATCGCTGACGTCGGCAACTACTGCAGTTACCTCACCGCTAAAGCGCCGAATCTCTTCTACCAAGGACGCTAGACCCGATTCGCTACGAGCGGAAACCACCACCTTTGCGCCTCGCTTGGCAAACTGGAGGGCTGTCTCACGCCCGATGCCGCTGGAAGCTCCAATGACTGCGACAACCTGCTGGTTTATTGGCTTCAGTTGCATCGCTACTACTCCTTCAAGGTACTGATTAGAATTTTTTACCTTCACAGGTAAATTCAACTTGGGAACCTGCGAACAAGTTAGGCCCTACGTGATCAACTCCTAATAACTATTAAACAGCTCAAATAAGGATGCCTACATCAGTCTCAAGAGTGACAGTTCAACCTAGTATGTTTGCTTAGGAGGGGGAAGAGGAGCTTGCCAACAAATGTAATTAGCAGTTGCCACTTGTCAAGGTGTAGGGCGACAATTACTGTAAGGTTTGGTAATTTTGCCTAAAGAACTAATGTTCGACTTCAACACTCTATGTGAGTTCTCACGCGCCAACTGCGTTAGTATTTGTACGTTTCTGGTACCAGCCAACTTGGTCGCCACAATGCTGACAATGATTCTTACAGCACTGGATCGCCAGATTCAGGTACGGCAAACTGCCGGCATTGCCAGTATTTTGGCGCTAGTGATGGTATTTCATGTGTTCACTTGGTTCCTAGTGGGAGTGGTGTTGGCTCCCACATACATACTGCTATGGCTGGGAACCGTCTGTCTTTTCACCAACATAGGAGCGATCGCCTTCGCCTACCGAAGCTCAACAGGAGCGAACCGAGCGCATCACGGCAGTGCCAGAGCGACTACTCATCAACCGCTGCTGATCGTAACCGAGCACAAGCTCCCACGCATCAGCGGGGTACTGGACCACAAGTGGTAGGGCCACATCATCCAGCATCCAACGACCATGTAGCTCGTCTACCTTAATATGGAGATCCCAATAAGCCGTCGCAGCTGATGATAGTCCAAGTCGCTGAGCGGCTGCTTGGTAGTTACGGAACCCCGCTGGCACGGAAAGCTCCCCATACAGTAGTCCTCCGATGTAGCGCAGGAAATAGCGCTTGCGCTCAGTGAGTAAAAAGCTATGGTTGATGCCCGCAAGAACTTCCCAGTGCACTAAATCGAAGTATGCCTCTGGTTCGGTCTGCATTTTAAGTTCGGTAAGCATGGTCGTGAAATAGGAAGAGTGCTTGCGACCAAGACGTCCCCCGCCGTATTCTTCTAGCAGCAACCGCGTCAGCACTGCCTGTACCTCATTACCAACACCTCCTAAAGTGCGAGAGAGTTGGCTTGCCTCTACTAATCCATCAAGCGAGGCGATCGCTAATAGGCGACGGTAGCCTGCCTCAGTCACTTGGTCTCGAAAGAACAGACCCTCTGCTGACGGAGCGGGGTCAAGATCAGCAGTTACCCGATCAAGCAAAGCCTGCCTCACATCTACTCCTCGAAGCATCGCAATGTCAAGCTGTGCTAACTCCCACTGCTGCCAAGACTCCTCAATCCGGTGGCGCACCATCTGCAAATAGGTAGACTGCTCATTGGTATAGCGGCGCAGATCGTCGTACCAAAAAAGCTTTAGCCGGTTAATGCGATAAAGCACGCGCTGCAAAAAGCGGTGTGCAGCCTCAGAGCTAGAGGCTAGCTTGTAAGCATCTGTAAGTGCTACAGCGATCGCCTTTTCAAAGCAACTCACAATCTCGGGCTGTGTACCCAGGTTCTCGTCTAGATCCTCCATCTCCAGCAGTTGGATAAATTGCTGCTCGACCTCATCGTAGTTGATGGCTGCTGGTTGGTCGATTGATTTATTTTTCGTCTCAACGTCAGTATTTGAGGACTTTACTAGGTTGGTATGCATGTAATCTTCATCTGTCGTACAACTCTAATTAGATCATCAAGCATCACCATAGTGCGGTACATCCTACTTTAGAGGTTTAGATTACTGCATTATTTTTTATATCCTGGGAATAAGCTTTCACGCAAATAAGATTGCATGTTTTTTGCTTAGGCGGAGAGTAATCCCTACTCCCTATTCCCCACCTAGCCCCTTCTTAGTACATACGACACATAAAAATTTAATACAGATATCTGTCCTACGTGATCTAATGGTCAAGCTTTTATAGTGTTTAATTATATTTACAAAATGCAGAACCAGCATCGCTTTATGTTGAGCGGAAATCAGTGTTGCCTTGTTTTAATCATCTCCGCCGTCTGTCAATACGTCACTACTTATGCTAATTGATACCAAACCTTAACCCTTGCCCAGCTCGATTAAAGGTTGGTAATGCTTACCCAAATATTGTTTCCCCACTGCTAGATGCCACTATCACCCTCAATCTTCTCAGCTCTGATTGTGAAGAATATCGAAGATTCATATCCGCTTTCACCGATGCAACAGGGTATGTTGTTCCACAGTCTGCATGCCCCACAGTCTGGGGTTGATATCGAACAAATAACTTGTGCAATGCATGAAGACCTGAACGTTTCAGCGTTCAAGCGTTCTTGGCAGCGACTTGTCGAGCGCCACCCAGTTTTGAGAACAAGTTTTTGTTGGGAAGGCGTCAACGAACCCATTCAGGAGGTGCATAAGCAGATTACACTTCCTTGGGTTGAGCAAGATTGGCGTGGTGTATCGGCGAGGCAGCAAGAAAAACGACTGGAGGTTTATCTTCAGACTGATCGACGCCGTGGCTTTGAACTAACTGATGCGCCACTCATGCGCTTGGCGCTTTTTCGGGTGGCTGAAGCTGGCTACCAGTTGGTCTGGACTTTTCACCATGCAGTCCTGGATGGTCGGTCATTTCCATTAGTCTTGAAGGAACTCTTTGCCTTCTACCAAGCCTTCTGCCAGGACCAAGAATTAAAACTAGAACAGCCCCAGCCTTATCGATACTATATTGATTGGCTGGGGAAGCAAGACTTTATCAAGGCGGAGAGCTTCTGGCGGCAAACACTCAAAGGCTTCACCGCTCCTACACCAATGCTAGTAGACAGTGCTTACAGTAAGTTTGAAGAAAATAGCCATGGAAAGCAAGGAATTCGACTGACTGAGGCTTTGACATCAGCACTGCAATCCCTGGCAAAACAGCATCAAATAACTCTCAATACCTTAGTACAGGGAGCTTGGGCTTTGCTCCTGAGCCGCTACAGTGGCGAGTCAGATGTGGTCTTTGGAGCAACCAGAGCGTGTCGTCGCTCAGCTTTGAAGGAAGCCGAGTCCATGGTAGGCATTTTTATCAATACTCTTCCAGTACGAGCCCGCGTATCTCCGGACATGTTGCTAATGCCATGGCTAAAAGAACTCCGGGCGCAGTGGTTGGCAATGCGGGACTATGAACATACTCCACTGCTAAAGGTTCAGGGATGGAGTGACATACCCTCTAGAAAGCCCTTGTTTGACAGCATTCTGGTCTTTGAAAACTACCTATTGAATTCCACCTTGCGCTCACTTGGCGGAAGTTGGGAGCACCGGGAATTTCAAGTGCTGGAACAGACAAACTATCCCCTTGCGGTGATCGCTTATGTAGAGCCAGAACTCTTACTACAAATTGGCTACGCTCGGTGTCAGTTCAACGACACTACAATTGTTCGGATGCTGGAACATTTGAGAACTTTGCTCTTAAGCATGGTGGCAAATCCCGAACAGCGACTCTCGGACTTACCGCTTTTGACTCAAGCCGAACGGCATCAACTGCTCGTCGAGTGGAATAACACCCAGGTAAACTACTCCAAGAATGCGTGTATTCACCAGCTGTTTGAAGCCCAAGTGGAACGGAACCCAGATGCGGTGGCTGTAGTATTTGTAGACGCGCTCGGCGCGGCTCCTGGTACAGAGCAGCAGTTGACCTACCGAGAGCTGAACCGCCGTGCCAATCGGCTGGCGCACTACCTACAGCAGATGGATGTAGGACCGGAGGTTCTGGTGGGCATCTGTGTAGAGCGCTCCCTGGAAATGGTGGTGGGACTCTTAGGTATTCTTAAAGCTGGTGGGGCTTACGTACCCCTTGATCCAGAGTACCCGATGTCACGTCTGGACTTCATGTTGCAAGATACCCAAGCGAAGATCCTGCTAACTCAGAAACGGCTGACAGAATGCCTACCTGAAAGTATGGCCAAGGTGGTGTGTCTTGACGCTGACTGGAAGCAAATTTCGCTCTTTAGTAATGAGAACCCTGTTAGCAATGCAACAGCCGAGAACCTAGCCTATATAATTTATACGTCGGGGTCTACAGGGCAGCCGAAGGGGGTGATGGTTCCTCACCGTGGTGTTTGCAATCACCTGCTCTGGATGCAAACGGCCTTTGAACTGACTAAGGAAGACCGGGTCTTGCAGAAAGCTTCTTCAAGCTTCGATGTTTCGGTTTTAGAGTTATTCTGGCCATTGTTGGCCGGATTACGGTTGATCCTGGCTAAACCAGGTGGACATCAGGACAGTGCTTACCTAGCTAAGCTGATTGCTGAGCAGAAGATCACGTTCCTTCACGCTGTGCCCTCTATGCTTCAGGTATTGCTGGAAGAACAGGAAATTGATGCCTGTAAGTGCCTGAGGTATGTCACTAGTGGTGCCGAAGCCCTGCCAAACGAACTCAAAGAGCGCTTTTTTGCTCGAATGTCAGCCCAACTGTACAATGCTTACGGGCCAACGGAAGCTTCCATCGGTGTAATTTACGGCAGATGCAACCGCGGGAGTCATCAACGCCTTGTCCCCATTGGTCTTCCAATTGCTAACACGCAGATCTATGTGCTGGATTCTCGCCTGCAACCCCAACCGATTGGCGTGCCGGGTGAGCTGTACATTGGTGGTGTCGGCCTAGCCCGTGGCTACCTAAATCAGCCGGAACTGAGTAGCGAGAGGTTTATCCCTGACCCTTACAACCAGAAATTAGGAGCGCGCCTTTTCAAGACTGGGGATCTAGCTCGTTATCAATCTGACGGTAATATCGAGTACCTCGGGCGTATCGACCACCAGGTAAAGATCCGTGGTTTCCGGATCGAACTAGGGGAAATTGAGGTAACGCTAAGCCAGCACCCGAGGGTGCGCGAAACAGTTGTCTTGGCTCGGGAAGATATTTCTGGCAACAAGCACTTGGTGGCCTACTTTGTGACTTACAGGTTGCAGGTACCAACAACCAGTGAATTGCGTAACTTTCTAATGGAGTTATTACCCAATTACATGGTGCCCTCCATCTTCGTCAGGCTAGACGCCCTGCCGCTAACATCCAATGGCAAGGTGGATAGCCGTGCCTTGCCAGTGCCTGATCAAGAACGTCCCGATTTAGAAAGAGCCTTTGTGGTACCCCGAGACACAGTGGAACTCCAGTTGACTCAAATTTGGTCAGAGGTTTTAAGTATTAACACTATTGGAGTCAGGGATAACTTCTTCGATCTGGGCGGGCACTCGCTGTTAGCTGTGCGTCTGTTTGCTCAGATCAAGAAAATATTCGGCAAAGCTCTTCCTCTGGCTGCACTCTTTCAGGCAGCGACAGTTGAGCAACTAGCCACCATTCTTCGTCAGTCAGAACCAGCGCTTTGGTCCCCGCTGGTAGCAATTCAGACTAGCGGTTCTAAACCGCCTTTGTTTTGCATACATGAAATCGACGGTCACATCCTCTTCTACCGCAAATTAGCGCTTTACTTAGATGCAGAACAACCAATTTACGGGCTACAAGCACAGGGACTGGATGGAAAACACGCTCCACTCTCACGAATTGAGGACATGGCGGCTCTTTATATTAGCAAAATACGTACTGTACAGCCTCATGGACCGTATTTTCTGGTAGGCTACTCGCTGGGGGGTGTGATAGCTTTTGAGATGGCTCAACAACTCCAAGCTCAGGGTCAGGAAGTAGCTATGCTGGCTTTGATTGATAGCAGTCTGCAAAAAGCGATCAAACTCTTACCGTTCTTTGCCCGGCTCCCTCGACATCTGGCTAATTTCTTACAGCTTGAATCAAAAGAGAAATTAACCTACTTCCAAAAGAAGTTGGGCAGTAGATTTTATTCAAATCATACTCAGCCCTTACCTGAAGCTTACTACAAATCGTCTTTGGAAGAAGCTCACGAACAAGCTAGTAGAAATTACGTACCTCAAGTCTATTCAAGTCAGGTGATTATCTTTCGAGCTAGTGAGTTAATTAAAGACTGGTCAGATTGGTACTCGGTTGACCGTCTTTTGGGCTGGGGACATGTAGTTGCCGGAGGTTTAGAACTCCACTATGTTCCTGGCGACCACTTTAGTATGATTGACGAACCCAACGTGTATATCCTAGCCGAAAAGTTGAGGGCTTGCTTGAGTGCAAAACAACTGCTACTGCTTCCTCCAAATTCTACCAGAAGACAAGGTTAATATCAAGTTTTTCTGTGTTATTTATTACACTGACTATCTCAGTAAAAAGCTAAACTTAAGCATCTTGACTAAGTTACTTTCTTGTCCTCATCCAGGCCCTATTTAGGCTCAAAAAAGGCAGCTCGATAAAATTTGTATAAGATTTGTCTAAAAAACAATGTGTAACTCCAACGGTAGATGGCAGCGAAAGTACTTAAATACTAACTTATTTATAGTTGTTGATTGAATAGTTCTATGCTCACCTCATCCAGCTCCTTGGAAGAAATCTTCTTTTGCCCAGAAGAATCTAATTTTTATTCCCATTGCTTAGAGACATTAGTCCTAAATAATTGTGTTGGTTCAGAGTCCATTATTGAATTTGGTTCAGGAGATGGAACTCCAGTCATCAAATCATTGCTTAAAACAAGATTCGATGGGATAGTACATGGATTTGAAATAAATTCTTTGGCATGTGAAGCGGCAAACTCGAAAATAGCGAAACATGGACTAAGTCAAAAGTATCTAATGCATAATAGGTCGTTGTTTGATTCTTCTGGACCGCAGGCGGACTATTTGATATCAAACCCCCCATACCTTCCTGCAACAGATAACAAGATTTATCAACCTTTCTTACATGGAGGTCTAGATGGAATTACAGTTACAAAACAGCTTCTAGAACTAGGTTACGAAAACGTATTAATCATGCTCTCTAGTTATTCTAACCCAGAAGGCATGATTAACTATGCAAGAATAAAAGGTTACCAAGTTTCTAATTTTCTGGTTTCACCTCTAACATTTGGGTATTACAGCTCTGAGCCAAAAGTGAGAAATAGGATTGTGGAACTCCGAGAAAATAACATGGCTTTCTATTCAAAGAATATTTATCTTTTGGCAGGCGTCTTATTGCAAAAGTACCAGGAGTTTGCAGTAGATTTATCTACTGAATTAGTTCAGTTAATGACATCTTTATAACAAGAGGCAAGACGAACCGAAAAGGGGAAAGGGGCGAGGGAAGAAACATCAAGGGGATTCCCTCGCCCCTCTTAACTACTTAAGGAGAAGCAATAAATGTCCAGCTTGCCATATATGTTCCAGCATATTTATTAGAATAGTCAGTACTGCTATCTGGAACAAACCAGTCAGGAATTGTTTTTTGCTGTTGAATCTTTTTTTCCAAGCCAACCTGCAGTGATATATTCTCGTAAACAATTTTTGCTTTGGCAGTTGTCAGTATTTCTTCTACTGACTTCTTTAGCCACTCTGCTCGGGCAAACAGGTTATGAGATGGATGATCGCCATAGGCAAAAGGCACAATGATGACTAGATATCCTTTGTCACTTATTATGTTGTCTAAGCAAAATTGAATGATTTCATGATCGTCCTTTTTCTCCAAACTTTCCTTGTCAGTAGCATGAAATAGCAAGCCGGCTAGTACTACTGCATCAAATTTTCGGTTTTGAGCAGCAAATTCAGGCAGTAATACCGATAGATCTCGGCAAAGAAAGTTCTTGTTGGGGTAGAGTTTTAAACAGTGTTCAATCGCCAATTCACTGTGATCGGCTCCGAGATAGTCACAGCGATCAGGTAAATATTTGCTCAGAGCCCCGTTCCCGCATCCCAAATCGAACAAAGAGAATGAGCCTTGCTTAAAAGCTTCATTTAGAAAAAAAGCTGTCGGCGTATATCGAGTTGCACTTTCAGGCAGTTCGAAATAGGAATAATAGTCATCTTGGAAACGTTCTTCCTCGGACGTTTTACGGTCAGCAGTCTGCTGGTCTAGCATACTAAAATTCTCCTCTTAAATATTTGCACAATTTTATCAGTTTTTTTAGCAATTTGCTAAATGAACATAACATAAGTTCATGCTGGTTTAAAAGAATACCTGCTTTAATCGGTAAATATTTAGTAAACAAAAGGCTATTGGTTTGACTTGGAGTTGTACCAATGATTGAGCTACAGTGAGCCTGAATAACTCATGAAATCAATTTTTATGCATGTTTCTAGCCACGCGAGCAAGATGTTCGCACTATTTTTACAACTGAAGTTAGATTGCTATAGTTGTTTATGCCAGTAATGCAAAGTCTAAATCTAATTTAATTCTTACTAACTCCTACTAATTCTTACTAAGAACAGTCATTTTAAGCTGTTGAACAAAAAAACACTGTGGTTTGCTTTAGGTATTCCTTTGTAACAAGAAATTCCTTGTCAAACCAGGTTCCTTAACATTTAGATGAATAAATTACTTATGCTTTGGATACGCCGGTTCCAGGCCTATGCGTTTACTTTGCTTTGCACTACTGCTCTAGTTATTGGTACTTCCCTGCTAGCCCCAGCCGGGCAGACACAAACAGAGCCAGCCCGCAGTGCGAACTCCTTCGTTGATTCTATAGGCGTTAATACCCACCTGTACTACGATAACTCCGTCTACTATCAGAATTACGGTGACATCATCAAGCCGAAGTTACTAGCGTTGGGCATCCATCATATCCGCGATGGTGCTGTGATTAACAACAACGGCTATTACGACCGGCTCAAAGAACTAGGAAATCTTGGTATCAGTACTAGCTTGAGCGCTGATCCTCGTGGGGTTACCGTTCAGCAGGCAGTTGACATTGTCAAGAGGCTTGGGAATGCGGTGGAAGCCATTGAGGGACCTAATGAGTACGATCACAGTGGTGATGGCAACTGGGTTAATACCGTGTGCACCTATGTCCAGCAACTCTACCAGGCTATCAAGGGCGACAGCGCCACGGCAACATTACCAGTAGTTGGCCCGTCTTTTACTTCGGAAGCAGCCCACAAAGCGGTCGGTGACTTAAGTGCCGCCATTGATTACGACAATATGCATAACTACTATGCTGGGCGGAATCCGGGTACCGGTGGGTGGGGTTCCTATGGATACGGCAGCCTAGCGTGGAACGTGCAGGTTGCCCAGAAGCAAAGCAGTTTCAAGCCAGTGCTCTCAACCGAGACGGGCTACAACAACGCGGTAAATACCACGGGGAGTACAGGTATACCGGAGGCAGTTGCCGGGAAATACATACCTCGCTTGTTTCTTGAGCAATTCAACTACGGCATCCCCCGGACTTGGAGCTATGAGTTAATTGATGCCTACAATAACTCTAATGCTCGGGACAGTAACTTCGGATTGCTGCGTAACGACGGTTCAGAGAAACCTGCTTATTTAGCGCTCAAGAACCTGCTCGGCTTGTTAAATGACCCAGGGTCCGACTTCAAACAGGCAACCTTGGACTATAGCCTGAGCGGCGACACGACAAACCTACACCATACGCTGCTACAAAAATGTGATGGTAAATTTTACTTAATTTTATGGCAAGAGGTGCCCAGTTTCGATCCCCAACAGCAGACGGAGCTCTTTGTACCTGATTTGTCAGTAACTCTAACCCTAAATACCGTGGTTAGCCAAGCAGCTACATACCAGCCTAACAATTCAATCACTCCCACTGCACAATACACAAACCCTCAGCAACTATCGCTAAACGTTCCAGATTACCCGCTGGTAGTTGAGTTAGTACCTGCTTGACATCCTCTCCCGTTAAGCCTACGGCTGTAACGGGAGATTCCTAAGAGTCGCCTCTTAAGTTCCTGGATCTTCCCTTGCGGGTTTTCGAGCTGACTTAGATGCAGATGTCCCTTTCAGGCAGTATCTAAACCAAATGACCGTACAAAAAGCACCAATCATCGAGCGAATCGCTCATATACAAGCAGAGGTCACTCTCTCCTCAGGCTTCGTTCCCATTTCAGAGAACCGTTCCCGTGTGCCCCACGGTACGTTATGAAGTTGTTTTTTACGCCATTCACCAATGTTAATCGATTACTGCGCTATGTTTATCCTCGTATTCGCTACCGAGTCGCTTTACTGCTTTCTAGGCTGTCGTGTAGCACTGTCTCAGCCATATTTGTCGGGCACGACAAGAGCGGTATTCCAGCCTGTAACTGTGTATATAATATCACTCTATTCATGGGGGTCAATGATCTAGACGAAGGGCGATCGCACGTCGTCTCAGGCAGCTGGGCAATGTGCTTTTAGTCACAGATTCTTTTATACAGCCAAAAGTAAACTGCCTACGCGACCACAACACATTAATCCCAATGTGATTAAAGGCGGCTAGCGCATGAGCAGAAAGGTATTAGGAATCTTGGGTTTTATTTCCCTATTTGTTTTGAGTGTTTATCTATTCACTTTTAAGCGGATGGGCCGATAAACCTCTACAATGCTGTGATTCTAGCAGGTAGCCAAGAAGCTAGAGGCAAGGGAGTGCTGGTTTGCCTAAATGGCGTGATTAATGGCGCACGCGATGTTACAAAAACCAACACATCGCTTGTCGATACCTTCCGCGCCCCTGATCTTGGCTATCTGGGCTATATGCAAGCTAGTGTTCCTCATATCTACAGGCAATCTACGCGTCAACATACTACAGAAAGTGAATTTGACGTTTCTCAACTTAATCAGCTGCCGAGAGTAGATATTGTGTACGGTTATGCTAACAATAGCCGCGTGATGCTAGATGCGGCTGTCGGGGCAGGTGCCAAAGGAATTGTCCATGCTGGTACAGGCGATGGCAGTCTGGATAGCGAGGTCAAACAAGGACTAATCGATTCCCAAAAAAAAGGCGTGGTAATCGTGAGAAGTTCTAGGACTGGGAGCGGCATTGTAGCCCGTAACGGCGAAGCGAATGACGACAAACTGAATTTTGTGGCGGCGGATAATCTGAACCCGCAAAAGGCTCGCATCCTACTGACGCTGGCTCTGACAAAAACCAATGAACCAAAAGTCATCCAAGAAATGTTTTATAAATACTAAAGCGCTTGTCAGTTGGATGCACTACGACTTGACGGGGAGGTTACCCTACTCCCCACCCAACTCAAGCAAACTAGATGTCTTTCACCTTAATCGCATGCTTAGTCGTGTGATTAGTATCTGCGCTGGCTGCATGGCTTCTATTTCAGCCTGACTCCCTCAGACTCTGCGCCTTCGGCGCAGGGTAGTTCCGTGAAATTTCGCTTGAACATAGCTTAAAGGTAGCGTTAAGTTTGTTTTGTTAATTTCACTTAGAATCCCTGTCAAAGGAGTCAATCGTGGCAAATCGCAAAATCCTAGTTATTGATGATAGTCGTGTTATTCGGGTACGAGTACGGGAAATGTTGCCGCCGGGTAACTTTGAAGTCCTAGAAGCTAAAGACGGCGTTGAAGGACTAAATTTAATTTGCGAGGAACGCCCAAGCCTGATAATGCTGGATTTCCTGCTGCCTAAATTGAGTGGATGGGAAGTGTTTCAGCAAATTCAACAAAATGCTGATTTGCAGAAGATCCCCCTCGTACTGATGTCAGGACGTAAAGAAGAGGTGACAGAGAAAATGCAGGAACCTTTTGAATATTTTGAATTTATTCTCAAGCCCTTTGATCAGAAGGAACTGATTGAGGCCATCAGGTCAGCAATGGCAAAGGCTAAACTGCCTCGCAAGGGAGCGGCAGTGCAGACACCTCCAACTCAAAGCCCGTTGGCAGCACAAGCAGCAAGCTCAGCAGCAGGAGCAGACGATATTCATGCACTGAATCAGAAAATTGTCAAGATGCAGGCAGAAATTGATGATTTGAAGCAACAGATGATGACGTTTATCAAACAGGACTTAAAGTAGGAATTAGTATCACTATTGTGCCCCACTGGCCTTGAGCGATCGCACTACATCCCTACAGCCATTAAATTCTGCAATCATTAAAGCCGTGTAGCCACCTCGGTTTTTTAAGTTCACATCTGCCCTAGATCTAAGTAACAGCTCGACAGCATCCGTATAACCCTGAGAAGCTGCCCACATCAAAGCCGTTGCTCCAGCTGAGTCTTGCAGATTCACCTTTGCCCCCAATGCGAGCAACTGTTGCATCACGCCCACATGATTTCGATCTGCTGCCTTCATCAAGGCGGTTTTACCGTCATCCGTTTGGGTGTTGGCATCAGCGCCGTGGTCTAGCAACACCTTAACAGTCTCAGCCTGACCCTGCGATGCCGCTAGCGTTAGAGGTGTCTCACCCAAGTTTTTAGTATTCAGCATAGTCGCAATCTGTTGCGCCTCTACCCGACGCAACAACGCCTGGACAATTTGACTATATCCCTGCAAAGCTGCCACTATCAAAGGTGTATCACCTAGCTGGTTTCTAAGTTGGACATCAGCCCCGCGGTTGAGTAGGACTTCCACAACATCGCCATAGCCTTCCACAACGGCAAGATGGAGAGCCGTTTCACCATCCTTGTCTTGGGCATTAATATCAGCGCCTTTTTCAATTAGAGCCGTTGCGATCGCCGCATGCCCCCCCGCTGCTGCCGCCAAAAGAGCAGTTCCACCATCCCGGTTTTTAAGCCTTACATCAGCCCCTGCCTCCAGCAGTGCTTGCGCGACTTCGGTATGGCCCTGGTCTACACAGAGCGTTAAGGCAGTTTCCCCATCTTGGTCTTTGGCATTGATATTAGCGCCTTTCTCTAACAGGAGTTGAATAACAGGCAGATGACCGGTCTCAGCTGCTTGCATCAGGGCACTTCTGCCATCTGAACTTTTCCGATCCACAACGGCTCCATACTCCAACAACACCCGCACCGTCTGGGTGTGACCTTGACTCGCTGCCAAGGTTAAAGCAGTCTCGCCCCATCTAGTTCGATTTAGATCAGCACCAGCAACCAGCAATTCTTGTACTACACTACTGTGACCATGCTGGGCAGCAAGGTTCAAGGCGCTATCCTCATCCTGATCTTTGACTTTGATATCAGCACCAGCACCTATGAGGATCTGCACAACGTCAGCATGACCTTTCAATGCTGCCGCCATCAGCGCTGTACTCCCGTCATCATTTTTGGCATTCACCTCAGCGCCATTGGCAACCAGTATCTGTACAATATCAACTCGATGATTTGCTGCCGCTAACATCAAAGCGGTGACACCAAATAATTTTCTTTGCAAGTTGATAACAGCGCCTTGAGCCAGGAGGATGCGGACAATCTCGGTGTAGCCCAACTGGGCTGCAAACATCAGCGCTGTAGTGCCATCGCGATCTCTGGCATTAGCATCAGCACCTTGAGCGAGTAGCGCTTTGACCCGCTCGACATCACCACTTCTAGTCGCTCGTATCAGCAAGATATCATTATTAGAAGTCATGTATAAAAAACTATCTTAAAATCTGCTCGGAAGCTAGTAGTAGATTTTTTAGACCGCACCATCAACACAAAGAGTGATTTTATTTTTTTAGTTGAGATAAAATTTCAGCCATGCTAAGTTTTATGAAGATTCTTAGAAAATGGTGAGATACTATGAGCCTCGAAATTCCGGCGGAGATTAAACCTTGGCTGAATTTCTTTCATCCAGTTTTGATGTGGGTACTGTTAGCAGTTTCGATTTATGCTCTGTACCTGGGCGTTAAGGTGAGGCAAACCAGAAATGCTGAAGGTGAAGAAAAGAAAAAGCTGATTGGAGGTAGGTATAACGTTAAGCACTTCCAAATCGGTTCCATAATTTTAGCGCTGATGGTAATTGGTGCCCTTGGTGGCATGGCTGCAACCTACATCAACAACGGCAAGCTGTTTTTTGGACCTCACCTGTTGGCAGGATTAGGCATGACGGGAATGGTTGCAGTTTCAGCTTCACTTTCTCCATACATGCAAAAAGGGCAAAATTGGGCACGCTACACCCATATTGTTTTGAATTCTGCTCTCTTAGCACTGTTTAGTTGGCAAGCGGTGAGCGGCGTGCAAATTATTCAGAATATCCTTAGCAAGATGTAAGCGAAGAGGGGCAGGGGAAGCAGGGGGGGCAGGGGAGCAGGGGAAGCAGAGAGGAGAAGAGTTACCCCCGACACTTAGTGTGAAATCCTGGATTTAGCCATGGAAGATCTAGAAAAGAATTGCATAATTAGAGGGCTTGGCGCTGAATATGCCGCGCCTAAATATTCAAGCCCCCTAAATTGCATCTGTGGCTTTGCTTCCCCCCTGCTCCCCCTGCTTCCCCTGCTCCCCCTGCCCCCCATGCTTCCCCTCTCCCCGGCGCTTCGTGCCTGTCTTGGGTGGAAACGGCAAACCTAGGGATTTGTGAAAATCTTCCTGCACTTTGTAAGTCAAGCGGCGAGAGACTTGTCTCACGATCTTCTGAAGCAGGCGATCGCCAGTGCTTTGAATCAGAGATTTAGGCAATCGGTAAATAAACTTGGGAAAGTGGACGTCAACTACTAGCTCCAGTTGCCACTCAACTCGTGTGAGTAAGTTAGTAGCTGACGATGTTTCCACTAGCTCCATGGCAGAATTAAAGTCTACTTCATAACCGTTTGTGACGTAACCCGGCACCGGAATTGTATTGATGCGATAAACGCCTTGATCCGCAGGTAACAGCTCAAAGCCCACTTTCGGCTCCACTTCATAGCCAAAGGCACCAAAGCGACCAATTACCAAAGCGTAACCGTTTTTCCCTAGGGGTTCCACCTGCATTGGCGCAGAGCAGCGGCAAAACCACCCATGGTGGGCGTTGAGATACTCAGCAACCGTTTGAGCAGAAGCATACATCTCCATGCAGTCGGCAAACTTCCCGTAAAACCGAGTTGGGGTGTTCGTTGTCGCTTCTGGTGCTGAATCATCAGCGGCAGGCAGATCTGCCTCCAGATGCAAAAGTGTCTTGGGAGCCTCAATCGATTGGTATTCGCGTCGTGACAGCATAAATGCCTCCCTCTGTGATTTGACCTATGTTCAGGATTCCCATTTTGGGTTCAGGTTTTCACCTTGAGACTCAATTTTGACTAAAAGACGAGGAATCTACCACCAAGTTCACACGTTTACCTCTCAACCGCGAGAAGGCCCACACTGAAAACAAGGGTACTCCCGACGAGGAGCGTGTTGGGACGCGAGTTTTCGCTCTAGGCAAAGCCCAACGGGCAATCGCGGTCGCCTACGGAGGGAAACCCTCCTGCAGCGCCGTCTCACCACACCGGAAACACAGCGAGTGAATCGCGGACAAAAGAGCATTGACTCCCCACGAATAGAGTAATACTATACACATAGCGGAATACGCTCTAGATATCACAAGGAGTTCTCGCCCCGACTCGTGTCCGGAATGCGCGCATCGCCAGCACGGGAGTCAAAAAGGAAACAAACGACACATAGAGAAGTTTCGACTTTTCGCTACATAACCAACTGGTGACGGGGCACGCCATTAGTTGTAAAACTCTAAAATGCGATCAGGAGATGGTCTGACGGGGTGTAAGTCACAGGGCTGCACTAGTTAAGAATCGTCAACCTGTGGAAATTTCAGGAGAAATCTTGGAAGCCCACGCCATAACGCGCTTCGCGTTTAGCGTTGGGTAGATGTCACTTAGCGTATAGCTTGTAATATGAAAGCATTTGTAGCAGGGGCAACAGGCGAAACCGGTCGCCGGATTGTGCAAGAATTAGTAAAGCGGAATATTCCCGTTCGGGCTTTGGTACGAGACTTAGAGAAAGCTAGAGCAATTCTACCCGCAGAGGCCGATTTGGTAGTAGGTGACATTTTAACCTCAGACCTTGGTGCTGCCTTGGCAGACAGCACAGTGCTACTCTGTGCCACAGGCGCAAAACCCAGCTTTGACCCAACTGGGCCTTACAAGGTTGACTTCGAAGGAACCAAAAATTTGGTAAATGTCGCTAAGGCTAGAGGCATTGAGCATTTTGTCTTCGTTTCCTCTATGTGTACTTCCCAGCTGTTTCATCCGCTGAACTTATTTTGGCTGATTCTGGTTTGGAAGAAGCAGGCAGAGGAGTATATCCAAAAAAGCGGTCTGACATATACTATTGTTCGGCCTGGGGGCCTGAAAAATGAAGACAACCCTGACCCAATCCTAATGTCCTCTGCTGATACGTTGTTCGATGGTAGCATTCCTCGCACTAAGGTGGCACAGGTGTGTGTAGAGGCGCTGTTTCAACCAACGGCTCGCAATAAGATTGTGGAGATCGTTGCCAAGCCGGAAATCCCGCAGAAGAGCTTTGAGGAGTTATTTGCTGCTGTGGCCTAAAAAAGTTGCTTTGAGTCTGATTGCAGGCACCGCCGTTATCGTGCTGGCATTCATGTGGTTCAATTTGCCTGGCAGAGAACCGTATTCAGGTGAACCAAAGTTCAACGTAAATTTCCCACCACTGGTGATGTCTGGGGGTGACCCTTACATTCGTGCTCTAATGCGAACCATCTCAGCAAGTGAGGCCAATGATTCCCAACCGTACTCTATCTTGTACGGTGGTCAACACGTCCATGACCTGAGCCGTCATCCTGAGCAATGCGTGATGATTTTACGCGGCCCCAACACGGGAAATTGCTCAACAGCTGCTGGTAGGTATCAGCTGTTGAATACGACTTGGTTCAAGCTTGCCCAGCGCTATCACCCCCAGCCAACGCAGTTTTTGTTTTGGCAGTCTTATAGCTTTGAGCCAGAATTTCAAGACAAGGTTGTTTACTCTTGGCTATGTGATTCGCCAGCCTGGGGAGCAGACATTCCAGGACTGCTGCGGCAGGGAAAGTTGGAGCAGGTACGAAGGCGACTTTCTGGCACCTGGACGAGTTTAGGATATGGAATAGAAAGCAATTCGATGACTGGGCAATTGTCAAAGATCTATCAGTTGACGTTGCAAGCGGAACTACGAGCAGCTGGTTAAAATATGGCAAATCCATTTAACAGCAGCTGGTAAATCCGCCGCTATGTAATCCGGCTGGGTGTGGTGCTGGTACTGACCACCCAAGACGCGATCGCCATACCCAGTCTGCACCAAAATTCCATAGCAGCCAGCATTGTGAGCCATGTCGATATCTGTCGCCTTATCCCCCACCATAAAACTGCGATCAAGATCCAAATCGTGTTCCCAGGCAGCTGCTACGAGCATCCCTGTGTTGGGCTTACGCCAGGTACTCCAACGGGTAAGTTGTGGTTCGATTCCCCCTTCTAGTGGGCTGAGGTAGGGACAATAATAAAGTGCATCTAACCATGCCCCAGCCTCTTGTTGCAATAGATGACAAAGACGCCGGTGAAGTGCTTCTACATGGTCAACTGGATAGTAACCCCTAGCTGGTCCTGATTGATTAGAAACCAGACAGCAAAACATCTGTTGGTCATTTAGTTGGCGCACAGCTTGGGCAGCACCCGGAATCAGATGTAAATCTTCAACCCGATGGATATAACCTGCCTCGACATTCAGGACTCCATCGCGGTCAAGGAATGCTGCGAGTCTAGCCACCCCAAACCCGCTCCAGAACTGTTTGAGGTGAAATGTCGATCATTTTTCCTGTTGGGGATTTAATGGCAAGGAAGCGATCGCTCGCGGGCAACAATTTTTGTGGTTCTGTAGGACCAAACAAGGCGATGGTATATGTCTGAACCGCCACTGCCAGATGCATCGGTGCACTATCGGTACACAGCATCAGGTTTGCACCAGCAATCATCGCTGCCAGTTTCCCGATATCGGGTGGGGAAGTCACCTTCGCAGCAGGAGAGGACCGCAACAGCTCTTGCACAGATTGCTCATCTTCTGGTCCCTGAAGTACCACCACCGGCAACTCCGGCTGCCGCTGCTGGAAGTTTTGAATAATCTGCTTCCAACTCTGGGCTGGGTAAATTTTATCAATTCCTTTAGCTTGAGCCAACTGGCTAGAACCTCCGTGGATCAGAATGTAGCCACTTTCTTTAATGCCTAGCCGTTTTTGTTCACTTTCTGCCCAGTCAAGATCCGGTAATGGTACATTGACCGTCAGCTCAGGACAAGGTGAGTTAATCCCTAATCCCTGTAGCAGATCGTGGTACATTGCTGCGGCATACTGCGAGGTTTTTAGCGGCACGGGGTTGGTGAGAAAATAAGCTCCCGGACCACTATACCCAACACGCGTACGAATCCCAGTTAGCCAGAGCAGTAGACCGACACCCCTGCGCTGCCCCAAAGACAGGGCGACATCGTACTCGCGATCGCGGATAACGCCTACTAAGTTGCCCCAGTCTGCTAGACTGTTGCGGTCTTTGAAATTAAACGGGATAACGTCTCGAACGACCTTGCACACTCGGTATGCACCCTGTGATCTGGGTTCTACAACCACATCAAGCTGAGCTTCGGGGTAGTACCGCTTCAAGTCATTAAGGGTGGGAAAGAATAGAATTTGATCGCCAATCCCGCCAGGGACAAGGGCCACTATTCGCATAATATTTCTTTACGGTTACTCGCTCCCCATTTTAGGGGAAGATATACACAAAGGAGTCAGGAGTCAGGAGTCAGGAGGAGCCAGTTGCGTGGGCGGGTTTCCCGACTTGAGCAAACTGGCGTTCAGGAGTCAGGAGTTGGGAGAACCCCTCCCACCCTTGAGGCGGGATTTGAATATAGACCTAGATTTATTTTCCTTTTCCGTACATATTGACGGGACTTGTACCAAAGAGTTATCCTCTCATTTGCATAGAAGTTATTCTGACTCCTGACTCCTGACTCCTGGCTCCTGTTCTTCGTGAATATTGAGGAATGCTGTGTATTTACTAATTCCAGCTGCGGGAATGGGGCGTCGAATGGGGAGCGGACGCAATAAACTTTTGCTGACATTGCGATCGCAACCGTTAATTGCCTGGACGCTTCTAGCAGCTGAGGCATCTCATTACATTAGCTGGATAGGTATTATTGCCCAGCCTGCTGATTGGTCAGACCTAAAGGGGATTTTAGCAGAGTTATCCCTCACTAAACCAGTGCAGCTAATTCAGGGAGGAGCTACACGCCAGGAATCAGTATACAAAGGTTTGCAAGCGCTTCCAGTAGAAGCCAAGCAAGTTTTAATTCATGACGGCGCTAGGTGCCTTGTTACACCAAACCTACTAGACCGATGTGCCGAGGCGATTTGCCACTGTCAGGGTCTAATTGCCGCTGTCCCTGTAAAGGACACGATCAAAGTGGTAGATGAGACTGGGTTAATTCAAAGTACACCAGACCGACGGCAGCTGTGGGCAGCTCAAACTCCACAGGCATTTGATGTCCATTTGTTGAAACAGTGCCATGCCGAAGGGCGACGCCAGGGCTGGGAAGTCACGGACGATGCAGCCTTGTTTGAAAAGTGTGCTCTGCCAGTGCGAATTGTGGAGGGAGAGGAGACAAATTTGAAGGTAACAACGCCAGTGGATTTAGCGATCGCAGAATTTATCCTCCAGCACTCCCCCTTGATTGCGGTCGCCAAACCTTAATTCCGTCACTACTACTACTAATGAGGGTATGACTATCTAAGCCGAATTCGACAAAAAGGTTGCTATACCCAGACGCTCTAAAAGTACCAAGGAATTTTCCTGTTTCCAGTCGCCAAATATTAATTGTACCGCCACTTGAAACAGCAAGAGTTTGCCCATCCGGACTTAACGCCAGGTCAGAGGAGCCTGAATTGATTTTATAGATAAATTTTCCAGTACTTACATGCCAAACTTTGAGCTTGCTACTGCCACTCACAAGTGTCTGACCATCTGGGCTGAAAGCTAGGTTAGTCACTTGGCCTGAATTCAGAGTGTTTAGCAGTTTTCTAGTTTTCAAATGCCAAAGCTGAGTATCACTGCTGCCAATAGCGAGAATTTGACCATTGGGGCTGAAAGCCAGGGAAGCTATCTGACCTGAACCCAGAGGGTGCAACTGTTTTCCCGTTTTCAGATCCCAAAGTTGAACACCACTTTTGCCAGGTTGACTATCAAACCACAAATAATTACGGTTACCACCGGCGAGTATTTGACCATCGGGGCTGAAAGCGAGGGTAGTCATCCTACCTGCATCAAGGGTTTGCAGCAGCTTGCCTGTACTCAGGTTCCAAAGTCGAATAGTTTGGTCAAGACTGCTACTAGCAAGGGTTTCACCCTGAGGGCTGAAGGCAAGAGCGCTCACCCAATCTGAATGCCCTGCAAGGATAGCTAGCGGTTTGCCTGTGCCTAGGTTCCAAAGCTGAATCGTCTGACGATAACTACTAGCAAGGGTCTGACCATCAGGGCTAATGGCAATGGAGGTCGCTTCCCTGGAAGAAATTGTGTCTGCCAGGGAAAAACAGAGTGTGGTAGGCAGCTTAGGGGGAATACAAAGACTGTGAGGTCCCATAGGGGCACCCACTTTGGATAGCATGGTGTAGGCACCAATTGAGATGGCAATTGTAGGGGCAAGCACGGCCCCTATAAGTAGCCAAGATCTTTTCTGGGACAAGTTAAAGCCGATGTATAAAATCAACTAACAAGGGTTGCTAGTAAGAGCGTCAAATCATCATCTGTCCGTTTCTGAATGCGCTCTGACCGCAGCAACGCTACTAGCTGCTCTTTTGCCTCTGTCTCATTAGTCACGTCTGCCATGAAGTGGAACAAAGGGGAAAAAAACGGTACATGTGGTTTACCGTCGGTCATCTCAAGCGCAAGCATTTGCAGCCCGTCAGAGAGAACGGCAATATTTGCTGTTGCTCCGTGCCATAAATTTACCTGCGCTGTTTCCAGTGCGTTTGGCGAGACAAGGAAAGTAGTCTCATTTGCATACTCTCCTCGTTGTGGTGCAGTGAGTGCGATCAGATTTCCTTGACTATCGCTTGCTACTGCCACCCCATCGCCCACTTGCGCGCTAGCAATGAGTTTAGGCGTAGCAACCACTATAATTAAGGTCGTCGCTAAATCTCGCGCTGTCATCTGGCACGCTACTGCTTCTGCTTCAACAGCTGTCTTCGCGGCAACAAGTGCGTTGTTCAGGAGCAATTGCCAACCTTTGTCATCTTCAGGAGCTTGCGGTTGAGCCAATTTTAAGCGGATCGTTTCTACTGCCGTTTGAGAAGCAACGATCGCACCTATTTTTCCCAGCGCTGCCGAACCAGCACCATCAGCAACCGCTGCTACTAAAACTCCTTCCGGTAACATCTCCCAATGATGAGCATCCTGACACAGCTGCTTTATCCTCTCATGGCTTGTGCCACGAACCGATGCTGCTACTACCCGCCATTCGAATAGCTCTATAGAGGTACCCATCCGATGTTTGCCTAGTTCTTGAACCTCACTCGCACTCATTAAAGCACTCCCCACCCAATCGGCGGCAGTGCCACCTGCTCGTCTACCTTTGATTGGGAAACTGCCGACATGCTAGCTGAAAGCCAGAGGAACATTTCCGTAAAGTTTAATCCTTTGAGCTTAATAGGAGCGCGTACAGCAATTTCACTTAAGCGCGTCATGTTAGCATTTTCCACCCCTACAGTGAAGAAAGCAACACGCTTGTTAGCTTCATCCTCTCTAATCCGCTGTGATACTTGAGCTATAACATTATCTGGCTCTCCTTGAGGCTCACCGTCGGTAATCATAAATATCCATGGACGATAGTAGGCAACACCGTTGGCGCGATACTGGGCTTTGCGGGCTTGAACTTCGTCTAGCGCCTTATTAATCGCAGCGCCTACGTGGGTAAGTCCTTGCGCTGTTAGCGTCGGCGGATCGAACTGGTCAGCGGTTACGAAGTCCTGCACTACATTCACATCACAGTCAAACGTGATCACCGCGACCTCTACGCGCCGTGAAGCGAGTGAGTTTTTAGCCAGGTCATCTTTAAACGTTCGCAACCCCTCATTCAACGCGTCGAGCGACATTCCTTGCATTGAGCCAGAGGTGTCTAGTAATAGGACACAAGGACAACGTGGTTCTGGGTTCTCAGCGAACTCCACTACTTCATCAAGTCTTAGTTTATCCACCATATTTTTTGGCAGTAGACAGCATGTTCAGTTTCATGTTACTCACCCCAAGAATAAATTCATTAGGATATCTACATGAATACTGCTTAGCTTATGATAGTCCAGCAGTAAACAGGTAGTGTCAGCTTGATGTGCTGCTCAATCATGAGAATCTAACTAAATCTAACTTAAGACGTCTTTAGGCGCTTCGCTTCTTCCACTAGCTCCTTCCCGCCTGCACGTTTTACACACTTAAACGAAACTTTGACCTAAGTTTTACACGCACTGCACACAAATTATACGTTCTCAGGCGACTATATGCACAAGATTGCTAAATATTCATGCCACAATGGTAATATAGTCTAATTAACACAGGCTACCATACCAACCAAACTTCATAAGCTAAAACTAAGTGCAATCAAACCACAATTGTGCAACAATAGATTTAAGCATAAACAGCTGAAAAAGTCAATACCCAGTTTTTAAAAGCTGCTAGCATCAAGAAAATGGTTCTAAAAGCTCAAAAATATGGCCCAGATAACTCTTTGGCTTGTAGAAAAAATCCGCATTTATGAGCTTGAACTTTAACAAATTAAATAGGCAAATTGCTTACACAGGTTAGCTAATTTATGACTTTGAGTTGGCTGATTAATTTTTTAAAAATTAATAAAACCAAAATATCAACGGATAACTTCATTAATGTCTAAGCAATAGATGAACAACCGTGGAACATTTCAAAAGCTGCGCCCATTGAGTTTGTTGGAACACCTATCTAGTTGTTATGATAGTGCTCATTTACAAGTGTCTAGCAAATCGATTTCCTGGTCGATATACATAGAGCAGGGAAAGGTAACTTATGCCTCACATTCAGTTGAACCGTTTGATCGACTTGACCGTCATTTGCGACGTCTTTGCGATCAAGCTCCAGCACTTGTCAATGGAACTCGGGCGCAACTACGCCGGATGTTTGAATCTGGATTAGACCAATCAATTCAAAATCCTGAGTATCAAGCTATTTGCTGGTTGGTTAGCCAACAGTATCTAAACTCCGTACAGGCAGCTGCACTAATAGAGGGAATGATTAGAGAAGTCATTGAATCATTCATGTTGGTAAAAGAAGGGGATTACCAATTAGGAAATAGACTTGATGCAATGCCTGAGTTCTGTCGACTTGAACTGCAACCTATATTAAAACGTTGTCAAAAACAATTGCAAGGTTGGCAATCTTTAGGACCGCACATTTGGTCTCCCTATCAACGTCCTTACTTTTTAAGTCAAAACAGAGCGCAAAGTCAGCTGTCACCAGAAATACGGCAGAAATTAAGTGCTATGCTAAAAGGCTTTAGCTTCTACCATCTTGGCGTTCTAATGAATCAAGATGAACTCCAACTGGCTCAAAGCTTACACTCATATATTAAAGACGGAACTATTTTATTGCATGACCCTCACCCACCATTTGATCAGTTACCAAAGACGTTTGAACAATCAGCAAAGATTTCTGAGCCTCCAGAAAAAGCCTCGCCCTCTTTGAGAAAGCAGATAGGGGAGATGCCACCCAAACCGCCAACACCGACTAGGAATAATGCTGCTAATACTACTCCCAAGGCATCTTACCAATCACCTCCCCCATCCAATAAAAGCACTTACAAAATTGTTTGTGTGGATGATAGTCCAACAATGTTAAGGGAAATTAGCTACTTCCTAGACGATGAAAGCTTTTCAGTCTTTCCGCTCAGCGATCCAGTTAAAGCGTTAATGCAAATTATTCGGATCAAGCCTGATTTAATTTTGCTTGACATTAGAATGGCAACAATAGACGGCTATGAGCTATGTCGCCTTCTACGAAATCACTCACGCTTTAAGAGTACGCCAATTATTATGGTGACGGGGAATACGGGCATTATAGACCGAGTAAGAGCCAGATTCGTAGGAGCATCGGGATACTTGACAAAGCCGTTTAATCAAGCAGAATTACTGAAGATAATATTTAAACATCTAGCTTGATTCACTCCCTCCCTGCTGAAAGATTACCTAAAAATATTGCTTTAACCGTAGGGTGGGTATTGCCCATCAACTCAGAGGATGGTGAAAATGCCCACCCTAATGGTAATCTCACGCCGGGAAAGGAGTAATATAAATCAGGATTGGATCTAAAATTAATATTGCTGCTCCTTGATAAGGACCACTAAACGTGAGTACAGTTTTAGTTGTTGAAGATACTCTCTCTGAGCTGGAATTAATCAGTAGTTACCTCAGGGATAGTGGATATAGTGTAATAGTTGCTACAGATGCCAGAGAAGCGCTGAATAAGGCTGTTACTCAAAAGCCTGATGCCATTGTTACGGATGTGGTAATGCCAGGAATGAGTGGCTTTGAATTATGTCGAAAGCTTAAAAACAATCCGGTTACTGGACAACTACCAATCATTATTTGTAGCTCTAAAAACCAGGAGATTGACCGTTTTTGGGGTATAAAACAAGGTGCGGACGTTTACGTAACTAAGCCTTTTACCCGAGAAGAACTAGTTCGCGCCGTTAAATCTGTTGTTGCTTGAACCTATGAATAGTCCAATACTAGCACCCCAACTTAATCAAGTATACAAAAATCTGGGGGATACTTATCTGAAATTTCAGGTAGATCAACAAACACCAGCTATCTTAGCAATTGAGTATGCACAAGAGGTGCTAGTTGTGCCGGTTGGGCGGATTACGCCAATGCCTAATATGCCTAATTGCGTGCTGGGATTACTGAATCAGCGCAATCGAGTGTCGTGGGTAATCGACTTAGCACAGATGCTAAATTTACAGCCTCTCAATACTAATACCAAACAATATCACATGGCAATTATCCGAGTAGGACAAGTTCCTTTAGGGTTGGTTGTGCAAGAAGTTAAAGGTGTAACGCGGTTTACGTCTGATTGTATCCAATCTTCGCCAGGAATTATCCCACCAACTCTAATGCCATATTTGCATGGATATATCCTGCAACATAAAGATATAGTGCTAGTGTTAAAGGCTGAATCTATTGTAAATTCACCTATGCTACACGCGTAATAAAGTTTTTACATCTTTTTGAGGCCCTCATATGACTACTCAATTCAAGCAGGATTCACAACCTTATAAACAGCGACGGTACGAAGAAGAAAACGAGAGTGTAAATCAGGGTACAAACGTTAACGCAAATGTAATTCTTCCGCAACCTGCTTCAACCGAAGTAGCATACAATACTATTAAAATAGATAAACTAAGTAATCTTGACAATGGTCAGGCTTTTGAGAAATTACAAGCTCCATGGTGGCAACGGCTGAGTTTAAGAACTAAAGCAACAGCAATGGCGATCGCCATAAGCACCCTCCCACTTTTAGCATTAGGGGGAACTGCCTGTTACTTAACGAACAAAAAGCTTACTGAGGGCTTAGTGCATGAACAACAAGACCATGCTATCTCTCTAGCAAATGAAGTTGACCGCTTCACCCTTGAGCGTTATAGAGACATTGTCACAATATCTCAATTGGGTATTTTAAACAACCGAAACGTACGAGAAGCAACTTCTGAACAAGAAAAGCAAGCAGTCCTGAATCGATACTTCGATAAGGGCTATGACAATATTGCTGTTGCGGATCTTGCTGGCAATACAATTCTCCAGTCGACAGGACCTCGGATCACAGGTTTCGGTATACGTGATTATTTTAAGGAAGTTATAAAGACCAATCGTCCTGTCATTACCCCGCCAAGAAGATCAGCCTTGTCGCACGAATATGACATCTATGTCGCTGCGCCAATTGTAGATACTGCTACGGGCAAAACAATTGGTGTAGTGCGATCGCGGACGCCTGTGACATATCTAAATCAAATGCTTCAGGCAGAAGCAAAAGATGTAGCAGATAACAACCAAGGCTTCGAATCACACGAAAACTTTGCGGTCAATAACATTGGAAAAATTTTCGTAGCAACGTCAGCAGAATATATAGGTAAGGATGCTCAAGCAGTCTTTCCTAGCACTACTGCTCAACTGAGATCTGCTAAAGAGGTAGGTAGTATATTCGATACTAATCAGCTCGACGGGAAGAATTACATAGTATCCTATGCTCCTGCAGGAAGACTCGAAGGGCTGCCAGAATTAAAGTGGAGTGCTATGGTTGCCCAGCCTACAGCAGAAATATTTGCACCGCGAAGAGCTTTAGTGTTAACCTTTGGGCTCGGGACTGCGGTGATAGCACTCCTAGTAGCTGCGCTCACTGCTTATCTGGTAAACCGTGCCCTACGTCCAGTACTGAAAGCTACCAACGCAGTGCAAAAACTTGGTCAAGGGCAACTAAACACCCGGATTGTAGTGGAAGGGGAAGACGAACTGGCTGTTTTAGAAACTAACATCAATTCAATGGCAGACCAGCTTCAGACCCTATTAGAAAAACAAGATGCCGCAGCCGAGCAATTACAGCTATTTACGGACATCACCCTCCGCATTCGTCAGTCTTTAAACTTGGAAGATATTCTCAAAACTACGGTTAAAGAAGTCCGAAGAGTACTTAAAACTGAACGAGTCGTTATCTATCGCTTTAACCCAGACTGGAGTGGAATTGTCGTAGCAGAAGCTGTTCTTCCTGGTTGGACTCCATCATTGAATGAACAAATAGATGACTCATGTTTTAAGGAACACGAACATTATGTAGATCTGTACAAGAGTGGTCGTGTACGTGCCATTGATAATATTTATCAAGCGGGCCTAGCAGATTGTTACATCAGATTGTTGGAACGGTTTGAAGTCAAGGCAAATTTAGTTGCACCAATTTTGAGAGACAATCGGCTACTCGGTTTAATGATTACTCATCAGTGTTCAGCACCACGTGCTTGGCAGCAATCTGAGATTGATTTATTCACGCAATTAGCCATTCAAGTTGGGTTTGCCGTAGACCAAGCAATCCTTCTAGAACAGGTAGAAAAAGCGCGCCAAGCAGCTGAAGTGGTGTCTCTTGAGCAACGTCAACAAAAAGAAACGCTGCAGCTATTTGCGGATATTGCCCTTCGGATTCGTCAGTCTCTTAACTTGGACGTTATTCTCAAAACGGCAGTTGAAGAGGTTAGAAAAGTAATCAAAGCGGAGCGAGTGGTTGTCTACCGCCTCGACGATAACTTCGATGGGAATTTCACAGCAGAATCTGTTGCGCCTGGTTTAACTCCAATGTTGGGTGTCAATATAAATGACCCTTGTTTTAAGGAACGTCACGCAAACCTGTACAAGCAGGGCCGTGTTCGTGCCATCAACGACATTTACCAAGAACCAGGCTTGACAGATTGTCATATTAAGACACTAGAGCAGTTTGAAGTCAAGGCAAATCTAGTTGTACCAATTCTAGTAAACAAAAAGCTATTCGGCTTACTGATTGCTCATCAGTGCTATTCCTCGCGTGCTTGGCAGCAGTATGAAATCGAGTTATTCGCGCAAGTGGCAACTCAAGTCGGAGTTGCGATCAACCAATCGAGTCTTCTAGAGCAGTTGGAAAAAGCGCGCCAAGCAGCTGAAGTGGTGTCTCTTGAGCAACGTCAACAAAAAGAAAACCTTCAGCATCAGCTGGTAGAACTGCTGAATGATGTTGAGTCGGCATCTAGAGGCGATCTGACTGTTCGGGCTGAGGTCACAGCGGGCGAAATCGGTACAGTAGCTGATATTTTCAATGCCATTGTTGAAAGTCTGCGCCAACTTGTGACTCAGGTAAAAAATGCCGCTTCTCAGGTCAATATTTCAGTTGGGGAAAACGCCGGTTCCATTCGTCAGCTTGCTGATGAAGCTTTCCAGCAGGCGGCAGAGATTACCCGCACTCTTGATTCGGTAGAACAAATGACCCAATCGATTCAAGCAGTAGCGGATAGCGCACGTCAGGCAGCAGTTGTGGCTCGCACCGCCTCTACTACCGCTGAGGCTGGAGGGGTAGCAATGGACCGCACGGTACAAAGTATCTTAAACTTGCGGCAGACGGTAGGCGAAACAGCTAATAAGGTGAAGCGTTTAGGCGAATCATCCCAACAAATTTCCAAGGTAGTGTTCTTAATCAACCAAATCGCTTTGCAAACAAACGTCTTAGCAATCAATGCCAGTATTGAGGCAGCTCGTGCGGGTGAAGCAGGTCGGGGTTTTGCAGTGGTGGCTGAAGAAGTCGGTGGACTGGCAGCTCAATCAGCTGCCGCCACTAAAGAAATTGAACAAGTTGTTGAAAATATTCAACGAGAAACTAGTGAAGTGGTTAGGGCTATGGAACTGGGAACCACTCAGGTGATTGAAGGCACTGATTTGGTCGAAGATACTAAAAAGAGTCTAGGGCAGATATTAGATGTATCGCGTCAAATCGATCAGTTAGTCCAATCAATTTCCAGTGCGACAGTGTCTCAGGCTCGGACTTCTGAAGCCGTAACAAATTTGATGAAGCAAATTGCCAAGGTTTCTGAACGCACTTCCGATTCTTCTCGGCAAGTTTCTGGTTCTTTACAGCAAACTGTAGAGGTAGCGCAACAGTTACAAGCGTCTGTCGGTGCGTTCAAAGTTGGTGCTGAGAATTAAAGCCATGCAACAGGACAAGGAACTTGAAATTCGGCTTCAGTTTTTAGAGGAAGCGACTGAGTACCTGAACACAATTGAATCAGTGATACTGGGATTGACCACCGTCCCCCATGTGGACAACCAACAAATGGATGCTGTATTACGGGCAGCTCATTCAATTAAAGGTGGTGCGGCAATGATGAGGTTTCAGACTTTGAGCGATCTGGCTCACCGTCTGGAAGATTTTTTCAAAGTTTTCAAAATGCAACAGCAACACCCTATAGAGACTGGGCTGGAGAGTCTACTACTAGCAGCAGTCGATCACATGCGCCAAGCGATCGCTCTCAATTTCCAAGGGAAAGTTATTGATGAGCAGTGGTTAGATCAGGTCAATCCAGTCTTTGAGCAGTTGCTGCAGTTCAGGGGTGAGCCTACGCCTGAAGATACAGCCGCGCTGCTGTTACCAGAAGATGGGCAAGACATGGTAAGCATGATCTTTGAAACTGAAGTAGAAGGATGCCTACAGCGCCTGGAATCTGTTTTGGCAGACCCTGAAAAGCCCTGCTTGTTTGAAGAAATCTCAATCATGGCACAGGAGTTAGGCGGCTTGGGCGAAATGCTAGATCTTGCTGCCTTTAGCAGTCTCTGTGAGTCAATTACTCAACACCTGGAAGCCAACCCTGAGCAGGTTGAAGAAATTGCTCGTATAGCCTTGCAAGAATGGCGGCGATCGCAAGCGGCGCTGTTGGTCGGTCAAGTTGATACAATTCCTGTGCAGATCCAGTTGGGCGATGATGAACTAGTAGGGGCAGGTCTTGTACCTGCCCCTGTACCTGCCCCTGTACCTGCCCCTGTACCTACCCCAGTTGTTGAACATCATCGGGCAGACACAACAGAATATGATGAGGCAGACATAAGACCTGCCCCGATGGAATTCAAAGAATTCCACCTTTCTATCTCACCAGAACTTAAACAAGAGCTTGCCCCATCGAACGAGTTCAAGGAAAATCAAGAAAATACAGTTCGTGTTCCGCTCAAGCAGCTCGAGCAGGTTAATGATTTGTTCGGGGAATTAACTATTGAGCGCAATAGCCTAAACCTATACCTAGAACGTTTACGCAACTTAGTTAGAGTTCTTAGCCATCGGGTGCGTAACTTAGCGCGATCGCATCACCTGCAAACTACCTTTCAACCCAGCGCTGATACCCATTTGCGTGAGTCTAGCGCCGACAATTTTAACAGCTTAGAGGACAAGAGCAGCAACCAGCACCAGTCGCTCAATGAATTGATGGAAGACATCCTTCGAATTCAAGAAGTCACGGATGACATTGATCTTAGTCTTGAAGATACTGATCAAAGTGTCAGTGATCTAAACCGAACCACCAAGCGGCTGCAAACAAGCTTAACCCAGGTGCGGATGCGGCCCTTGTCCGATTTAATCGGCCGATTTCCTAGATTCATCCGAGAACTTTCTTTAGAGTACGGCAAAAACGTTGAGCTAAAAATTCGCGGGAGTGAGACCCTAGTTGATCGTACCATTTTAGAGGCTCTAGGCGACCCCCTCATACATCTGCTACGCAATGCCTTTGATCATGGAGTTGAAGACGCTGAAACTCGTCAAGCTTGTGGTAAACCGGAACAGGCTGTAATAGAAATTACAGCCGCTTATCAGGGTAACCAGACGCTGATTTCTATTAGTGACGACGGTGGCGGTATCGATCTAGATAAAATTCGTAATCAAGCCAAACACCTGGGCCTTGATGCAGCAGCGATCACTGCTGCCAGCGATGAAGATTTGCTGACCCTGATTTTTGAGCCAGGTTTTAGCACCGCAGGTCAAGTCACCGCCCTATCCGGCCGAGGAGTGGGGCTGGATGTCGTTCGCACTAACCTCAGACAAATCCGTGGCGACATCAAAGTTAATACGCAGCTAGGTATAGGAACAACTTTTACTCTCAGCGTTCCATTGACCCTCTCAGTTGCGCGAGTCCTACTGGTAGAGAGCAATAGAATGCTGGTAGCATTTCCCACTGATGCTCTTGTTGAAATGCTTTTACTGAATCCAGAGCAGATCCTAACAGTTGCTGGCAAGGAAGTCCTCAGTTGGGAAGGAAACATGGCACCCCTAATTCGCCTTAACCATTGGCTCAAGTTTCGCTGTCCACAGATGGCAATCGACACTGACGCCACACCTGTTATGAGTGCTCCAACTGTGCTAATGATCTCTCAAGGCAATGAGTTGATCGGACTGCAAGTAGATCAGTGTTGGGGTGAACAAGAAGTTGCTATCCGCCAAGTTGAAGGAACTATAGCTATGCCTCCTGGCTTTACTGGCTGTACGATCCTAGGAGATGGTCGGGTTGTTCCGCTCGTAAATGCTCCTGAGTTGCTGCACTGGATTGCTAGCTGTAAGCAATCGTACAGCTTAGAGCAAGAGGATGAATCGCCAACAATTGTAGTGCCTCCAAGCCAGAACACTATTTTGGTAGTAGATGACTCTATTAATGTTCGCCGCTTTTTATCGTTGTCCTTAGAAAAAGCTGGCTATCAGGTTGAACAAGCCAAAGATGGTCAAGATGCCCTCGAAAAACTCCTAAGTGGATTGCAAGTCAGAGCCGTTATTTGTGACATTGACATGCCTAGACTTGATGGTTACGGCTTGTTAGCTCGTGTCAAATCAGATCCTGCTTTCAAACAATTACCCATTGCGATGCTTACTTCCCGCAGTGGAGACAAACACCGCCAACTGGCAATGAACTTGGGTGCAACGGCCTATTTTTCTAAGCCTTACAACGAGCAGGAATTACTCAAAACTCTAAAGCAATTGATTGACTAGAGAGTAAGGCAGTAGGGAAATCCCCTTGCCCTACTCCCAGATGGTTCACTCGTTTCCAGGCTGAGCCTGGAAACGAGCAATATTTTCCATAGGTTTCCTCACCCCTCACGCCTGCGAGCTTGACCGCAACCCAGGTTTCAAGAAAATCTTGACTAGTCATACTGTACAGTCTAGTATATTGATATCAAACTAAACCGTCTAGTTTTACTACAAGTAAAAACCGTTTGGCGGCTGTTGCCGTCACTAATACGTCAAAAAAATGTAGGTGTTTTTAAAATGTGTTACGATACAGAGCTTATTTTGGAGGAAATGAAAGGATATCAGTTTATTATCATTTGCATCGTAGGTTTTCATGACGTATAGCTTGTGTATGAGTTAAAAACGACTTTAATCTTGGCAATTTAAAATAAGCGCTAGTTTCATATGTGGACTATGACAGAGCGATCACTAAGAGCATCACCAGAAGGCATCAGACGAGCTAACAAAGCAGTACTCATTTTTGCTACCAAAGGTGAACTAGCAATTGAACTAGAAATATCGCGAGCCGCAGTGCAAAGCTTTTTTGCCGGTAAACCGGTGGGACGCGAGAACTTTCACAAAATTTGCCAAAAGCTAGAATTGCCTTGGCGAGAGATAGCAGATCTGCCTGAAGACACTGAAATTGAGACCTTTGAGGAATCGCCAAACTTAGGCTTTGACATTGAGGCTTTAGTGCAAGAGGTGCGCTCGAAGGGACAAGCCAGCATTGTCATGCGCTGCGGCATCATGCGCGTGCTGGATATGTCCCAGCCGATTGGGCTCAATGACATTTACACCAATGTTAACATTCTGGAGAAAATCAACGGGCGTAGGCGTTTAGACATTGCTGACCTGCTGAAAGTTTGCGTTTCCGATGAGTTTGAGCGTCCAGGACTAGGCAGGATTACTCAAGACCGGGTACCAGGTCTAGAAGCCGTCCAAAAATACTCCAAGCTGATTGTTTTGGGTAAGCCCGGCGCTGGCAAAACTACCTTCTTGAAGCATGTGGCAATTCAGTGCAGCTTTGGCCAGTTGCAGGCTCATCGCGTCCCAATTTTTATCACGCTCAAAGACTTTGCGGAAACGGAACAACGCTTGAGCTTGCTCGACTATATAACAGAGCAGTTTGGCAGTTATGAGGTGAGCGAGCCTGAAGTGGTGGAACGGTTGTTGCTCCAGGGTCGGACGCTGATCTTGCTCGATGGCTTAGATGAAATTCGGGAAACAGATTGCTATCGGGTTTTGCAGGAAGTCCGCACTTTTTCGGCTCAGTTCCACTTAAATCATTTCGTCATCACCTGTCGAATTGCTGCACAGGAATATACTCTCGAGCAGTTCACAGAAGTGGAAGTTGCCGATTTTGATGAGTCACAAATTGCCAGCTTTGCCATTAAGTGGTTTGCTGCTAAAGACCCAATACAAAGCAAAAAATTCATTCACAAACTTAAAGCGAACAGTCCGATTCAAGAACTGGCAACAAATCCACTGCTGCTGACCCTGCTGTGTTTGATGTTTGAAGAATCAGCTGACTTTCCATCGAATCGTTCCGAACTTTACAGAGAAGGACTGAACGTACTGCTGAGGAAATGGGATGCCAAACGTAACATTGAGCGAGAGCAGATTTATAAAAAGCTATCTGTCCAGCATAAAGAAGACTTACTTAGTCAAATTGCTTTGATGACCTTTGAGCGAGGAGACTACTTTTTTAGACAAAAAGAAATTGAGCAGCACATTGGTGATTACATTCGTAACTTACCGGAAGTCAGTACACAGCTGGAGGCGTTGCAACTCGACAGCGAAGCTGTACTCAAATCAATTGAAGCGCAACATGGGTTATTAGTGGAACGGGCGCGGGGAATTTACTCGTTTTCCCATCTGACGTTTCAAGAGTATTTTACGGCTAGAGAGATTGTTGCCAGTTCTCAGCCACAGGTATTAGAAGCAGCTTTGAAACAACTGGTCAGCCGGATTACGGAAAACCGATGGCGCGAAGTCTTTTTGTTGAGTGTGAGCATGTTGCGCAATGCTGACTATCTGCTGCAGTTGATGAAGCAACAGATTGATCAGCTACTAGCAAAAGATCAGCACTTACAGGCCTTTCTCGCTTGGGTGAGCCAAAAATCCCGTGCTGTGCCTGCCACTTACGAACTAGTGACTATTCGAGCCTTTTATCTTGACCTTGACCTTGCCCGTGCCCTTGACTTAGTCGGCGGCACCCTTGACCTTGCCCGTACCCTTGACTTTGACCTTGCCCGTACTCTTGCCCTTGACTTTGACCTTGACCGTGCTCTTGCCAGGGCACTTGCTCTGATCTGTGCACTTAATTTGGCATTAGACCGTGCCCGTAGCCTTGAGCGTGTGCTTGCCCTCGCCCGTATCCTTACTGCCATTCTTGCCCTTGCCCTCGCCCGATCTCATGCGCTTGATTTTGAGCTAGAGCGAGCACTGCAAGAACTTAAAGAACAGCTATCAGACTCGGCTGAAGACGGAGAAAGATTTAGTACATGGTGGAAAGCTAAAGGTCAAGCTTGGACTGAGCAATTAAGGTCTGTGATGATTTCTTATCGCCATATTGGTCACAATTGGCAGTTTAGCAATCAGCAGAGGGATGCGCTAAAGCAGTACTACGATGCTAATCAACTACTGGTAGATTGCTTGAATAGCGCTCGCTATGTGACTCGTACAGTGCGGGAGGAGATTTCGCAGACTTTGTTACTACCGATCGCAGAGCTTGATATCGTCTCCGGTTGAATACCCTACCATTGCCCTGAGTAATCCTCCTGTTGCAGACCAACTAGCCGTCGCCGTTTCCAAGCATATTGAAGAATATTAATCCCTAGTTCTTGAGCTGTGCGAATGGCAAGCCGGGGCAAAGTCAACCCTTGGTCAGGTCCCCAGACTGATGCTAGATCGCCAACAATTAAAATAATTCCTCCCCCTGCTAAAAGTCGAATCGACTGTTGATTGACCATTGGTAAAGCAGCAAACAAGAAAGGTCGTGTTCGTAAAGGATGATCCCGCCGCATTTTTTCCAGGGGCTGTAAGGGATACTTCAACTTATCAGCCAATGCCTGAGTAGTTTCCACCAGAGCTGTACCGTCTAGCGGTGCATCAACTAGGATGGTACCACCTGAATCCAAGTATTTTTTGAGAGCTTCAAATTCAGGATCATTTATAACTAGGGCCTGTTGACCCGTCAGATAAAGTAAGTCATACTCCTGAATATTTTCTTCTAAAGTGACCTGATCTACTTCATCATCTCCTCGAAAAGAGGAGCAAAGGGCTTCTACAGCTTGTAGTAAGTACGGGAGGTTGAAAAACCTCCGAGCACATTCAGGGTCATTATGATTCACCTGAGCCATGCGCACAATTGCCTGGGGACGGGCCTGAGCCTGATTGCGGTAACGCAAATCAATATTGTTATAACCTGGGAAAAATACATCAGTCGGCTGGGTAACCAAGACTGGGCCTGCTTGCAAAACTATTCGACAAATCTCTACTTCTGAAGCTACTGGTGGTTTGCTCTTTTCATCGACACGAAAAGTCTCTTTAACGAACTCCTCGCTTCGCCCATCACGGTGCAGTTGATCAGGATCTACATAACTCACCACTAAATAAATTGTGACGGGTTCGGAAGTAGCTAAAACTGTTGTGATCCGAAAATCGAGGGTTTCGGCTACAACAATGAGATTGCCTAACAAATCAATCGCAATACCCGGCTGGATTTGCACCCAGCGTCCATCCCGATATTGAGCATCTACCTCTTTGGGGGCAGGAATGGCTCGGACGCCTAGACCACAAACAATGCCTGGTTGATTCAAGGACTGATAGTGAGCATTTTGCCGCTGACTATGGTACTCATGTGCTCTGCGCCAGCGCTCGGCATTGATTAACAGACCGTCCTTAGCCTGAAGGCGTTCAAAGCGTTTAATCAGCGGTGGGGGAAAGGGATGAGTCATGGTGATCGATTAACAAATCATAGGTGCTAAAAGCAGGTTTTTCTTGCTCAATAATTCGTCGCACTAGTTGTTCATCCAAGCTATTGGGGCAATCTGGACGCAAACGCACTTTGAAGTGATAAGGCTGCCCACCTCCTAAAACAGCCCCTTCTCCCAGTTTCGCTTCCCCTAGCACAAAACCCAAACCAAAACCCTCTGTGATGCTGATATGTTTATTATCCTCCTGAGGTGAGTGCTCGTCTAGGGGCAGGCCGGTATAGAGATGCAAGTAGAGACGGAGACCCTTACGAGTTCCGCGCCAGCGATAAAGCTCAAGCGCACGGCGAATCAGGCGACGCTGCTGGTCCAGATCCCATCTAGGATCCACTGGCCAAGCTACCCAATGAGCTAAAAAGGGCAGCAGCGCCTGTGGTGCTGTCAAGGGGTCCAGGTTTGCCCACATGACATTGAAGCTTTGAATCACTGGTTCAAATGCCTGCTCGAATATTTTTATGAAGCGACTGATAAAGTCTACTTCGCGATATAGAACCGGCAAAAAATCCATGTAGGCACTGTCAGGACGTATGTATAAACCAAAGTCAGTTTCCTGAATTTGTTCTTGGTCAGTACCTGGGTCAACATGTATAGAAACTCGGCTACGAAAGTTGAGAATCAACTGTGCTTTTTTCTCTGGACTGAGTGCTTGCTGATCCTCAAAAAATGTAGCGGGAACAGAGAAAAGAAGCACAGCATCCATCTGGGCTCCAGGAACGAGTTCTCTGCCCTCCGTTCCAATCTGGCACCATTCAGCCGGAAAGTCGCCCTCAACACTTAAACTTAGCCGCAAGGTGCGTCTTTCCAAGTTTTGCACTTGCACGATCATCTCGCTAGGCTCTCCAGGATGCAAAAGTAAACTTGGGCCAAGGACTACTTCTGTTGCCAAGTCACTTGCACCAACCAACGCTGAGCCTGCCAGAGGTACAGCCTCGGGAATTCGCATCGGGGTTAATTGGATGCGTAAGGCTGGGTTAGAACGAGTTTGAACCATAGCATCCTAACATCAGCGACTAATGAGATTGATAACATGACTTGAGCGCAGACGGTTATCAGCCCAGGAACATACTAATCCTAGTGGTCCTGGGTCAATCAAAGGCTCTGGCGCTGGTTCACGACTCCAAGTTTGGTCTTGCTGGCGTAATGGAAAGAGTAGGACTGCACCGAGATAACGAACACCACGAGTTTGTTGCAGTAACGCCACGATATCCGAGGGATAAACAGGTCTGCCAAAAGGCCAGCCGTTGCCCTCTGGTCCCCCAATTAGAGGATTTAAGTATCGATACAGGGCAACGCGCAAGTTGAGCAGAATCTCCTGCTGGGCTCGGGGATTATCATAGGCTGGCTCCAGACCCACTTCTGTCTGAACTGCAACGCCCACATATTCGGGTTCCTGAAGCTGCACCTGTACTCCTAACAGCCGTCTTTCATCTAAATAACTCAAAACTTGCTCTCGGAGTTCAGGGCGTAGGGCAAATAACTCTGGGGCTATCCCCTCTCCTTGAGCAATCGCATCCGTACTGGCTTGGGGCACGATAACTAGACGTACGGTGCCGGCGCTACTGCCAGAAGTCGCTGGCAAGCAACGGACGCGTGCGATCGCTCCAGCGCCAGCCCGTTGAGCCAAGACTTCAAAGTCTTCAGCAGTGACTGCCCGGTCACGGGTTCGTAGCATTTGAGGCGCTCTAAGCACGGCTTGATCCAGTGATTCAGCATCTGCACCATTACGCGCCGGTTGGTGGTTTACCACACGGGCAACATAGGGAACGGCAGACTTCAAAAACTGGAGTGCGCCCATTTGGACATTTCCCTGTCGACCACCTCCTGTGCGATAAGTAACCATGCTAATCACTGAACCTCGGGGGGGGACAGCCCCGTACTGGTGTTCGGACGAGTATGCTTCACTATCACTGATCAGTACCCTCGGTTCTCGCTGTGGCTGCTGTATTCGGGAGCGAATCTGTGTCTCGCGTCTGAGGTGGTCAGGTTCGCGAATCAGAGGTCCGAATTGGACTTCACCAGTTAGAGAATCGATTGTGTAGTGGCAGTCGTGGGGACGAGAATCGGCAAAATCCGTAACCTCTTGCCACTTCTGAGGCAAACTGCCGGGGGGCGTCACCAGAATGTACTCATTTTCTCGCCTTCCTAAAATGGGAGTCCCTTGCAGTTGAAAGGTCTGTCCCGGCTTACCATTACTTATTCCCAAGCTTTCATCCCGAATCAGGGTACTGTGACTGGCCCTTACAGTGCCGCCAATTGCCCTTACCGTTAAGCCAATAATCCGTGGAGAAGCGTTATAACCAGGTTGATTAGCCTCTGCGGTTGTAAAGACACAGCGAAGCCAGCGGCCTCTGTATGTGGTAAAGCTCGTCACCGGCCAATTTTCAGGTAGATGCAGAACCACATCTGCCCCTTGAGTCGGATTGCCGCCCTGCTGTGCGATTTCATAGAAACTGAAGCCCCGAGTCGCATCATCGGCTTCCCGCAATAAGACTGGTTGCCAGTGTTGCCCATCCCAAGCTTCCCATCGGCGAGACGGTTGATCGGGGTTAATACCAGTAGGCGTGCCAGCAGCCCCTTTGAACCTGATTGCTAAGACATTGCCCTCCAGGTTCTCCTCCGGAGCAATCACTAAATAAAAGCTATTACCTCGCTGAGGCTGCTCATCAAAAAGGATTTGCTCACTGCCTCCCCACTCGCCGTTGGGCTGGCGGCTCCACTCACTAGTGACTCGATCTCGCAGCGCTTGAGGAGTGTCGTCAGCAGTTTGGGCCGTTAAGAAGTGCCGTAGACGAGGTTTGTCAATGACTAAAGGATAATCCGTGCTGAAGACAATTGCTTCAGTAGTCTCAGTCCGCGCTGTTGCAACTTCTATCCCAGCAGGAATAGTGTAGGTTTCCGGCAGGTCAGTGCTTAAATAAAAGGTCAAGTTTGTTTGCGCTGGGGCAGGAGCCTGAAGGCGAATGCCCAGTAATTCTAGAAAGGCTACATAATTTTTACGAGGAACTTGGTTGAATCTAAGCAACATCTGGTCAGTCAACCAAGCAAATAGTTCAATTAGCGTAATGCCAGGATCACTAAGGTTGTGGTCTGTCCACTCCGGGCAGTAGCGCGGGATTCGCAGAACGCACTCGTCCACCAACTCATCGAAGGTGCGGTCGTCCAAGTTGGAAGTGGGCAATTTAGGTAGAAAGTCGAATTCCACAGTTACTCCGTCGTTGAGAGCAGGTAAAAAGGATAGACAAAGCTGTGAATATCTGGAAAATCTTTGAGACGATAATTGATGATGTCTACTCTGCCGCGCACAGGATCAGGATCGGTTCGCACCTCATCAATAATGATGCGTGGCTCCCAAGTTTCCAGAGCTTCTAGGACATGAAGGCGAATCCGGATTAGAGTCTCAGTATTCATTGGTGCAAACGCCAACTCCGCCAAGCGTGACCCAAAATTCGGACGATATACCCGTTCACCCAGTCCAGTGCGTAGGATGAGCCAAATGGATTCTTTAACCTTTTGCGCTTCAGAACTTAGCTGTATACCTCCCTGCATACTCAAATGCAATGGAAAAGCCCAACCCGGCTACCAATTTAAGCCGGGACACTTTGCAGGGTAAGTCTTTGAGACTTTGCTAACTTTTTAGAGATTCTGGGTCGGGGCAACTCACCCATCTGCTCCATCACCCAAGCAAACAGGTTTGGGAAT
>JAABUQ010000828.1_pt1 | contig 71370 bp, 76 predicted proteins | sample 5560001 | NCBI WGS metagenome assembly JAABUQ01 (sample SAMN10711888, study PRJNA513371) | rock metagenome | isolation source: Antarctica rocks | place: Antarctica: Victoria Land, Finger Mt nord | collected 2015-12-18 | reverse complement strand
TTCCGTTACCGGTATTGGTAACAGCCAACGGGGTCCCCACGCTCGATGCGGCAGCCGTGGAACGCCCGCCGGGGGGGGTGTCGTCGTCGAAATCTTGGAAGTCGGGGTGGGAGGCTGTGTCGGCTTTGAGTTGGGAGGTTGAGGCGTCCTGTGTGTATTGCGTTAGTGGGAGGTCTTCTTGGGTTGGGGAGAGTGGAGAATGGATGGAGTGCTGATGCATATGGAAGAGAAGGGGGAAAGGGGGCGGTACCTCGATATCAATAGCGTCCTGGAATAATTGCGAAGCGTCGTCGTTGAAGGTCCTCGCGTTCTGACATAACAGTGCGATATCATCCCTATACTCCCTCAGACTCTGGTACTCCTTCTTGTTAATCTTCTTCTCAATGTGATCCATGCAGATCGGGTCTCTGATCAGCATGTAGTATTCCGGATACAGATTCTTCGGCACAGGATGCAAGAACGGATCGATGATCGCTCTCGTGATGGGCCGCTCGTCTTCGTCGCCGGGTTCGGGCTCAACTTCTTGCTCGAGATCCATCAGGGCTTGGAAATTGCTGTTCAAGATGGATTGAAGAGTTGTGCGGTCTTTCACCGAGAGTGTCTCGACAACTTTCGATTTCGTGGAGGCGGGGCGCTTCTTCTTGGGCAGAGGCTCCTCGTCGATTTCCTCTTCCGCCTTTCGCTTGGCGCCGGCGGATTTGCGATTTCGCTTTTTGGATGCCGGGGCTATGGAGCTCTCTCGCGATTCCTCGGGTGTGCTGACATGGCCAGAGGTGTTCTTTGCACGCTTTTCCTTGTTGGCGTTGCGCTTGTCGAGGGAGGCATTCTTCCTCGCGACGGCATCCTCAATGGTGTCTTCGTCGTCATCAACAGCCGCGAGCCATTGCTCCTCTGTAAGACCGTCGTCGTACTTGACGCGAGTTCGCTCGCGAGCACCGCGGCCGGCGATGTCTTCTATTTCTTCCGCCACGGGATTGTCTTCTTGCATGTAAATGTCTGGAAGCTCGTCTTCTGTCATCAAGCGAGGCATGGTGCCGTTTGTCCCGTAGAGAGGATCTTTGTTACGCTCCGCATCGATAGCTTGGAATTGAATTAGCTCATCATCAGACCGCGCCATGATGAGATTGAGATCGTCATCATCCATTTCTTCCTGATTGGCCATCTCTTCCGCCGCTTCAGCGCTGTCGAGCAGGGTCCTCAGCATGGCATCTCGCTCTTCATTCGTGGATTTATTGTCAAATCTACCGGCTTGAATTACTTTGCCGTCCATGTCGAGTTTGTACTGAGCACGCTCCAAGATCTTCTCTTCCACAGAGTTCGAGCTGATGAGACGCAAGATGCGGACCTCATTTTTCTGACCAATACGATGAGCACGATCCTGGGCCTGCAAATCTTGGTGAGGGTTCCAATCCGAGTCGTAAATGATGACGGTGTCGGCCGTCTGCAGATTCAGACCGAGACCTCCCGCACGAGTAGACAGCAAGAAGCAGAAGTATGGCGAATCTTTGTCATTGAATTGACCGAGTAGCTCGGACCGATCATCGGACTTTGTCGACCCGTCGAGGCGTAGATATGCCATTCCTCTCAGTCGCAAAAAATCTTCCATGATATTCATGATCTGTGTCATCTGGAAGAACATCAAGACTCGATGACCTGACGCCTTGAATTTGGGTAAGATTCGATCCAGTAGCTCGAATTTACCAGCTGTGCGCCATAATAAATCGTTGCTGACTTTGTCCGGATTCATTTGATCTTCCACTTGCTCGAACACAAATGGATGATTGCAGAGCTTCCGTAGCTGCATCAACATATTGCTGAGACCGCGAATGCCAGTCTTTCCACCTTTGCCGTCACTGACAGAGATCTTGTTGTAGGTGACTAGCTGTTTGTAGATCTTGGCTTGCAAGGCTGAGAATCTACACTTGATCACGCGCTCTTGCTTTTCTGGCAGGTCCTTCTCCACATCTTTCTTCAGACGACGCAGCAGGAAAGGTCGTAGGACCTTGTGAAGACGACGAATGACAAGGAGTTGCTCTTCTTCGGTGAGCTCAATCTTGTCTTGGCCTCCCGTGTTTGCGAACGGAGTGTTGAACCATTCGTCGAAAGATTTGACCGATTTGAAAATTGTGGGAAGTACGAAATTGAGGAGAGCCCAAAGCTCGGGGAGATTATTCTGGAGCGGTGTACCGGTCAGAATGAGTCTGAAGCGTGTGTTGTAGTACTGAGTCAGGGTGTTGCTAAGTTTCGAGTTGGCGTTTTTCATTCGATGACCCTCATCAACAATCATGTGTACCCATTTGACCCTACTGAGCACAGGCTTGTCCTTGATAATGTATTCGTAGGTCGTGAGGAGAACCTGGAAATTGGATGACCGCAGTTGTTGTTGTTGTAGTTTGCGTACTGGAGGGGGTCCTTTGTAGACAATTCGTTTGATAGACGGTGCCCACTTCTCGAACTCCATGTTCCAGTTGGTGAGCGTGCTGAGAGGAACTATAACCAGGAACGGACCACGTTGATTTTTGTGTTCAATCAGATATGTAAGCAAGCTGATGGTCTGAATTGTCTTTCCGAGACCCATCTCGTCCGCTAATAATCCATTGAGGTTGTTATTGTAGAGGGAAATCATCCATTGCAAGCCTTTGACTTGGTATTCTTTCAGCGTCCCACCAATGAGCATACTTGGCTGCACTTTGATCTCCTCCTTGATGCGATGAGCAACTTGGTAGTAATCCACCTTCGGCCCACCCTCCACGTCCTCCTCGCTGTCGCTTTCCTCTTCGGGCGACTCTTTTCTCTGGTATTGGTCGAGCGCTCCCCGTTGCTGAGCTTTCACAGACGCCGCAAGCTGATTCAAGAAGCCGTCGGTTTGTTTCAACAAGTGCGAAATACGAGAATCCTTTGCCTGACCAAGAAGTTTCAGGTACGTCTCCTCGTCGTCGTTCTTCAAAGCTTGCAGGCGCTGCTTGGCAGTCCTCTCGACACGCTTTTGCTCCTCTTTCTCGATGTTCTGGTGCTGCGTGAGCATGAGACGACCAAGCTTCACCATCCTGGCCCTTTGAGCTTCGGCAGCCTTTTGGATCTCTCGGCCGTGTTGCATGATGGCTTCAAGATGGTCCCTCCGCTTCTGCCTCTCCTGATGTTCCCGGTGATCGCGCTGTTGCCGCTCAAGTTTCTCTGTGATCCGAGCTTCGCGTAGGGTGTGCTTTTTCTGTCTCCGATAGACAGAACGGTTGGCCGTCTGAGCCAGATTATCGTAATGCACGAGATCTCTATAAATCTGCTGACGTAGAGCCCGCTGCTTGGGAAGCAAGCAGAGCATCTTGTACTCAATGAGTGCCTTCTTCTTCAACGTGTCATCTGCTTCCGGCGTGTCGCTCTTACTGGTGTCCCAGACAGTCAAGTCCGCAGGTAGATTCTCGAGGTCCGACTTTCTTGACTGGATCCGATTGTAAGCGATACGATCCCGCTCCTCTCTCGCCCTGTCTTGATCAACGGTGGGAAGTTCTCTATCATGGTAGAGCTGTAATTTCCGGGAATTTATACGATCTGCGATTTTACGCTCCCGGTCTTGTCGGAAATGGTCGACATTAACTCCAGTCGGCATGACGCTGTTGATTTGATATCGATTGATTCGCGCAGTGTGGTCGGCATAGGCAATGGAGGGTCTTATGAAACCTCGAGGGTTGTAGGCGTACTCGTACATGTGCCTCCGCCCGGGCGCATACGCCCACGAGTTCCCAGAGTTTGGATCGTCTTTCGGGTTGTCCTTTGCATCAGCCTTCGAAGCTGCGCGGACCAACTCTTGCGTAATTTGAGCAGCGCTAGCGACACTCTGCGCGATCGTCGGAGGCTGCTTGCTTTGTTGGGACTTGAAAAGGACTTGCTGCGTGGCAGGAGCAATTGGGGTGTTCTTTTGCAGCATCTTGAAAGCCATCATTTGGTTTTTGAGAATGTTCATCTGCTCTTCGGACAGATAGTCATTGCTGCTGGTGGTCTGCGTCCGCTGTCCTGAACCGTCCGACTTGTCTGTTGATAGTGCAGATTGTGATTCGGGAAGAGAAGACGGCATTGATGATGAGGCTTGACCCGATGGTCCAGCCGGGTTGAATGCGCCATTGGCTTGTCCTTTGATTAGTCCGTCAGTCAGGTCATGGGCAGGGTAAAGGCTGAGCGAACCATTTGCACCGTTGGTGATTGCAGCTTGATCATGCTGCTGCTGTAGCTGGCGTTGTTGTGCTTGTTGCTGCAGATTGGCTTGTTGCTTCTGGGCCTGTTTCTGTTTCGAGATTGAAGCGAGAGTTTGGCGTAGCTTTATGAATTCAGGGTCATTTTCGTTGCTGCCTTGGTCTTGCATCCGCCTGAATCTCTGTGAGGATGTCAGTATCAATATAGTACATTAACATAGCTTGATAGTTGGGGAAGAGCTGATTGGAAGTCGGGTTAAGAGGGTGCTCACCATGTAAAGGTCACTTATTTGGTCGCGTGTAAAATTGCCTGGATGAATTGCAGGGCCCTGGTGTAGGGCGGGTGATGATTGAACGGAAGCCATCGCGAGAAGGATATTTTGACGGACGGTGGAAGCAAAGCCCGAGTTGAGGCCGGCAATAAGGCTCGGCGCCAAAGGGTTGATGTTTTGCGGTCAGGCAAGGAGAATTGGAGTTGGTAGGTAGGGGGTAGGGTGGGGGTGGTGGTGCTGGGGGGTGGGGAGAGCACCCCTCAAGCGCGTCTGTGGAGACGTGACGAGGGTGGAGAGGAACTTCTAGCTGGAGTTGGTGATGGCGGGGATGCGACGGAATAAGGGATCTGGATGAGATCGATGGGGGTTGGCCGGTGGAAGGTGATGACCAGACTTCTCTCACCACAGAAATTGCTAAGCGTGCCAAGGACCTAGAAATATATGCTAACTCATAATCGCTTAGTGTACATATCAGAGATGTTCGCCTCGAGATGGGGTCTAAATTTGGCCCTCGGATGAAAAAAGGAAGCACTCTGTTAAATAAGAAAGCCTGTCTATTTACTATACCTACCGAAGCTACAACACGACATTGTATCTCAGACGTGCTTCATGCTACACAACACAATGCGGGCCGCCGACTGCGTTCTGCTGGACTCAGCACATAATGCAATCCTCCTCCTCTCGCCTCTACTTTCCCCCACGCTGTCCCAACAACCCTCCAGACCTCACCCCCGACTTTACCCCCCGTTGCTGAACAGAATGGGTGCGCACACCCTCCTTCAGCTCCGTGACAATTCTTCTTTGAGCTTCCGTACTGCCACGAATGCGCGAACGTCAACACACTAAAACGCGCGGGCATAAGGATGGCTTGTCAAGAATGGGATTGGAAAGCGAAGCTGATTCTTCAGGTCTAGCCTCAAGTCCCTCCATCTAAGGTGTAGATTACCATCTTTAAGCCGTATTGTGCCTCTCCCGTAGAGTAGATCATTCGATATCGAATGGAGAGTATTGTCCTCGTGAGACTTAATAGTTTGCTAGGCAAACGTAACAATACTAGTAAACATGAAAGGCCACTCCTGGCCAGAAAGGAGATGGAGAGTAAAAGCAAATGTGCTTCCGACTGTACTGTACGTATGGGTATCCCATGCTAAAAACCGTAGCCTGCCACACAAACCGAGCGAATGGGCAGCACCAGTACTGTTGTGCCCCGCAAATCCATCTCCAACCCCAAGGGCCTGATCCGGAATGCTCCTGATCCGGTTTGCTCTCAGTGTAACAGCACAAGCACCACCAACACCGATCCGGAATCTAACCCACCCAACTCCTGAACGCTACCTCACGGAATGCACCCAGCTCAAAGGCCACACAGCATTCTGTTGCAGTAGAAATTCCGGACCCAATACCACCTCGGAAACCCACCTGTGCAGGAACCAGCGCCAGCAATAGAAATGGCGACCCTTTCGCAATTCCAGGAACGGATCACGCATACGACACATTCGTAGTACTAAGCGCACTCCTCTTCATCGGCGGTGGGGGCGGAGGCGGTTTCTTCGCCCTCGACGGCGGAGGTGGGGGCGGCTGCTTCCTCCCATTCGCCGCGAGATCTAGTGTAGACGAGCTCACGTTGCGGGACATGGCACTACCCTGCGATGTAGCAGGGGAGGCAGAGCGCTCTCTGTAGGACCTATCAGGGCTGCTGGTGAAGGTGGAGTCGTCGGAGGGATGGCTGAAGAGGTCGTTCTCCGGGTTGACCCGCGCGAGGGGACGGAGCTGTGCTCGTTGGGTGCGTACGGTGAGGTTGTCGCTGGGGACGCGGGTCATGCCTTGGGCTCCTACGGGTGAGATGTCCCGGTTGAGCATGCGTTGGGTTCCGATGGGAGAGATGTCGCGGTTGAGCTGGGTGGGGCCTTGGAAGGTGTTGGCTCTGTTCATGCCTGGTCGTGCGACGGAGTCAAAGTCTTGTGGCTCTCGATAGTGGGGATCGGAGGTGATATTGGAGGATGCCGCGCGCATTGACTTTATCGCTGGGCGGGCGTCTGGAGGTGGCATTGGTGGCTCGTCGTTGAACGCATCGTATCTGTCGGCGTAGGCATGGGCCGTGTTGGAGCGAGAACGAGGATCTCTGCGGCTGTCGCTGCCGTTGGTTTCGTTCTGTCTGTGGATGCTTAGACACAGCCAGGAATTTTGCAGGGACGAACATACCTTGCAGGCCAGTCTTGCTTCAGCTGTACGAGGACATCACGACAACGGTCGTAGTACCTCAGCTCCGCATCCACAAATGCTCCAAGATCAACGATACTGTCTGCTTCTGCTTCTTTGATCTGATGGCTGGTTAGCTAGGCCGCATTGTCGCTAAGTAGAGAAGAGTACGCACGTCCTCCATCCGACGATAGACATCCTCGCTCGTCTCTTCGTATTTGGCCTTTTGGGCTCGAAGTTCTTCCTCCACCTTGAAATCCTCTCTCTTTGCTTTTTGCATCTTTGCCAATGAGGCGTCGTATGCCAAACGCCGACTCTCCAGCTTCTTGCGTGCAGACTTTCCAACTGTCAACGTGAAGCCTTCCAGAAAACATTCATACACTGACCTGATATTCCTTCATCTGTGCCAGAGATCTCTCCAACGACTCAAGCCAGCTCGTAGTCGCATTAGCAACGTAAGATTCCTGGATGCGGCCAACCCGCTCATTGGCTCTGCCCATGCCTGTCAAGTCCATCAGCTTTGCCCATTATTTCGTATGTAGAATACGTACTTATGAGACACTGTCCAAATTCGGAGTCGTCCTCGAAATCTTCACCGTGGCTGACCATGACGCTGCCCAAGCCTGCAACTGGAAGGACTTTCTCCTTATCATCGCTCTCGTTCCGCTTGGATAGCGTTTTGACGTAGGCGGTCATAGTCTTTTGGAGACGCTCCATTCCTGAAGTCTGGTCAGCTAAGGATGTATAGTTGCTGCAAGTGACACCCGCCTTCTTGCCTCAACCCCATTTCGATCTCCAGCGACTTGAAGTCGTCCGAGACGCTCGTCTTGGCCTCCCCACCCATTCTCTCTCCCGCCCATTGCTTGAGCCGGCCGAGTTTCTTATTGACGTTCATGATGTCCTAGTGATAGGGCGTCTCAATGTAGGCTGTAGTCCTCTCGAAAAATATTCCTCCTCAGTTGTGGAATGCAGGCAAGCCAAGCAAATCGTTGACGTGGTGTATGCTGAGGAGCAGAGGCTGTTCCAGTTTCCAGCCAGAAAAAGCGATAGACATTGAAAGCCGTGGCTTTGAAGGATTGTGATGGTTTGGAGAAACAAGGAGCGTTGTGCCAAACGCTGAGGAAATGGGTTTGCTTTGTCGTCTTTTAATTGTTAGCAATATATTTTGGAGCCCCGCAATTCGGCCAAAAATAGACTTCGACGCGATTGACAAGGCGTAAGTTCTCCCCAAAGGGAACCCAAAGGGGACTCTCCTTTAAATGAACACTCAAGGGGCAATTGTTTTGGGCAGACTTGGAAAACCAAGGATGCTCAGGGGCAACTTGGCATCTCTTGTTGCGAGAAATAAATAAATATCGCGATCTCTTGCCTACGAATCATCGATTGGGTTTCAAGGGGTTGTGTTTTGGGATGTGGCGGTTCAAAGAATTCGTTGGCAACCATCACATAGGACACATCCAATGCTTCCATCCATGAAATCCTGCATCGTTGGACCTCGTTTGCACAATTTTGTTGGCTCATGCGACTGTCCATTCAATATGACACAAGCTCTGCCCCGCAAGGTGATTCCTGACCAGCTGAACTTGATATCAGAAACACCATCTCCACACGCTCATCCACTCTAATCCTTTGTCTTCTGAGTACCACGTAACAAACCAGTCCTCCGAGCTGCAATAAGACCCGCCTTTTGACCTTGCGCCGCATAACGTGAGATAGTTGAAGCTTTACCGATATGCTGGTGATTACCACCACCGTGGGGCTGGAAAGTGTGCAAGTCAGAAAAAGGCAAGACGAGATAAGATACTGGGAAACCCTTACATGGTCGACTGGGTTCATGGCAACACCACGAGTCTTGGGCCACGAGTTGCGCTTGACGGCGAACTTGTGCTTCGCGCGAGATGCCTCTACGAAATCCAATTAGCCCGACTGATCAAGACCATAGCAGTTCTTGAATTTTCTCGACATACTCAGTAGTGGCTTGTCTGTTCGTCCTCCTCCAGCAACAATCCCAACCATGCCCCTTGCACTGCTCTTGATGACCTTCTTCGCGCCACTTGGCAACTTCACTCTTGTCTTTCCCTCATCGGGATTGTGGCCAATGACTGTGACATAGTTTCCTGATGTTCTCCCTAGCACGCCCCGATCTCCCATCTTTTCCTCAACATTGGTGACCACGGTCCCTTCAGGCACGGACCCGAGAGGCAGTACGTTTCCGACAGTGAGAGCGGCTTTCTTGCCAGCGTAGATGAATTGGCCAGTATACATACCCTCATTTGCGATGAAGGTTTCGGTGTGAAGTTTGAAGCGGTAGGGGTCGCGGAAGGAGACTTGGGCCAGAGGTGCACCTCGACCGGGATCGTGGATGATGTCTTTTACAACGCCGCGAATGTAGCCATGTTTCTCCGCATAGTCGAGAGTTCTGAACTTTGCAGGCGCCTTGTTCAGGCGAGTGTTGGCCGCTGAACTAGAGTCAGTGCGTCTGTTACTTGTTTGTCGTTCCTAGGGCACAAACTGAAAATGGATCCACGACCCTTCCTCTGATTACGGATGACACGACCCATCTTGCTCGGCTGGTTGAAGCAGTCAGTAACCCATATTCCCCGGCGGTATCAATAGACTGACCTGGGTGCGTGAAGGTTGGTAATGTTGGCGTTAACAAAGTCCTTGGTGTACCTGTTGATGGCAATTGTGGGAGACTCGCTTGATTGGCGCTAAATCACTAGAGCAGCGCTAGGGACATTGGAACACGCCCGAGGGCCTTTGAGCTTCGGATTCCTACATCCGTCTCGTCGACGACTTCGCCATGACTCGATTCAGGCCTTGCATCGACCTCCATGCCGGCAAGGTCAAGCAAATTGTTGGAGGGACACTGAGTATCAACTCTTCAGACCTGAAAACCAACTATGTATCCAAACTTCCACCAAGTCACTACGCCAAGCTCTACAAAGACAATGCTCTTACCGGAGCTCATGTCATCATGTTGGGCCCTAGTAATGAGGAGGCAGCTCAAGAAGCATTATCAGCATGGGCAGGTGGGCTACATATAGGTGGAGGCATAAACAAGAAGAATGCTGCACAATGGATTGAAAGAGGGGCCGAGAAGGTATTCCGCTCTAGTTTCCACTGTGTAGATTAGCTAGCTGATATTTCGCAGTAGGTGATAGTAACATCTTACCTATTTCCAAATGCCCAATTCTCTCTCGAACGTCTCAACTCCGTCCTCGAATCACTTGGTCACGATAGAGACAAATTAGTAATTGACCTGAGCTGTCGACGACAAGGCCAGAAATGGATCGTTGCGATGAACAAGTGGCAGACTTTGACAGATATGGAGTTGAATCAGGGTAGGCTCCTCGTGATTCAGGGAGCAGCGCTCGCTCACCCCCAAGCTTACAGACTCGATAAGTCTCCTCGAACCACACTGCTCCGAATTCCTCATCCACGCAGCCGACAACGAAGGTCTCCAACGAGGAATTGATGAAGACCTCGTCTGCGCGTTGGGGACGTGGTGTAAATTACCAGTGACATATGCTGGGGGAGGCAAGACCGTCGCTGATCTCCAAACGGTGCATGAGCTCAGCGGTGGGAAAGTGGACTTAACGATCGGCAGCGCGCTGGATATCTTTGGAGGCGAAGGTGTCAAGTTCGAGGAGTGTATGGAATGGAACAGGCATCATTGACGGTACCCGTTGGGAGGAACCCTTAACTTTCCCATTCATTATTTCAAGTCCGCATTATGTCAGAAGCCTGTCATTTGATCGCAGGAAATCTCCAGTGTCTTACAATTGAAAACAATGAGCGCCCCTGAATCCTACAACAGCTATTGGAATCTACGTGCAAGTATGAAGGAGTATGCACGGTCCAATGGACCATCTGCTTCAATGGAAGGATATAGTCACGCAACCGCGTTGATAGCAGTTGCTTCAAATGAAGACACACGTTGCTTACTGAGCCATTGTGTTCCGACTGAGGAGATACATCTACTGACCTCGCCATAGCCCTCACGCCAATATGATGCGAACAGGTGACGGAGAAGATGTGGACATGGCGTTGCAGTCGACAGTGTATAAGGGGTTTTTAGAGCAAGGGGACTAGTTGGAGGATTCAGTGGAAAAGTGCCAGGAACCAGTATGGGGACCATGCTGGCATGCAACGGACAGGGATGTCCTTGATACGACTCCATTCCGCAAAAGCAATAGACAGCATACTTCAATGGTCCCACCAGTTAAAGCGAAAAAAACCACTCTCATATATCATGAAGTCTTTGTAGCAAGAAGGTAATAGATCGCCCATTGATAGCAGTTGGAACATCACCATAGTAACTCTTGGCACACCACTACCCTAACCCTAACGGTCCAGCTGCTGCGGCGGCGAACCTCTCAACTGTCACACCTCACCACTCCCCATCACTCGTCCTACAAACGAACTTCCCATCCATCTCTCTAGCTTACCTCTGGAACAAACATCTGGATTGCACCGCTCACTCCACTTCTCCTCACCCCGTCCTCCCCACCACCCACCAACAGCGTCCCGCGCAAGAACATACATCATGAAGCCCGTCGTTTCAGCTTTCAACGCCTGGAGCTGGTACGTCTTCCCCCCCCTTCCTCAAGCATGGCCGTGGACAGCCCGGCGGCATCAGTCCACGTATTCAGAGAGAACGCTAACGTCTGCGCAACGAACAGCATCGTCGTCTCCGTCTTCGCAATCATAATCCTCTCCATCATCGGTGGCCTCTTCTCCGTACTTTCCCCTCCCTCCTCCCCCTCTCCCCTCCCCAGCTAGCCGGGCTGGTGCTTCATCCAAGACCGCCTCGCCCAGCCGCAACGTCTCGAGAGGCGCAAAACGGCCGGTAGCGCAGCAGATGATTGAGTTGTTCTAGAGACAGGAGAAGGCTAATGGTTATGGTTCTGGGGATAGGCAAATCACCACAGTATGGTCGGCCAAACCGAGGATCCAAAAGACGGGAAAGCGGTCGCGGGGAGTGTTTTTGCTGCTGTGGTTGTGTATGCTGTATGCCACCCCCCATGTTCCCCCCTTCTTTTCTCGCGCTACGCGAAAGAAATGCTTCTGCACTTGCTGTGATTGTGTTTGTGCTGCAGGAGTTGAGGAAGGGTTGCTGATGACGATGATGGAATAGGTCTTTTTGGTCTTCTGTGGCGCGCAAGCGTTTCTGCACTCGAGGCAGAGCCAGCGGGGGGCTATTAGTTTGAATTGAGGATGTTGTTGGGGGGGATGATAGGGTTAGAGGGTTGGATCTGGTGGATTTAAAGGAGTTGGCGTTTGGGTGAGGGGATGGGGTGTGCATATTCTAGAATTCTTGCTGTCCTGCTGGAGGGAGGGGATTGGCTCTGTGACTGGGCAGGAGGGCATGTTTCATGCGAGAGAGGGAGAGATCGATAAGGTATGGGTGATGGAGACGGGGGTGGATTAGATATACCCTTTGTGAATGGCAGGGAGTTCTAGATGCCCTGTATAGTTATATCTTGGCCACTTATAATCCAACTATTCTTTCTTCTAATCTACGGGGTATGCAACGCCCCCAACGTGTAAATGCAACCATATCATCATCTCCAGTCATAAAAGGCATCAATCATCAACCTCATCTTCACTCCGCCTCTCCAAAATCTTGCTCATGTACGGCCCATCAAGTGTATACCCCAACCTCGCATAATAACTCCTCACCCCGATCCCACTAATAACAGCAATCTTCCCACTCCCATGCTCATCCCTTGCAATCCGCTCCGCCTCCTCCATCAACAACGTCCCAAACCCCTGATGCTGAAACTTCCTCGGGTCCCGCGCATGCACCGGCACCGCACTCCCATACACATGCAGCTCCCTCACCAGACTCGTCCTCTGCCCCGTCAACTCCGGCCGGAACGTGTGCGTGTCGCTGCACCGCCGCAGCCTCAACAGCGCGATCAGGATATCATGTTTGGGATCCTCGTACGCGAGGAAGGTTTCCCACCCGCTGTTGGCGACGTAGTCGCGCCGCACGAGCTCCACCTGCGACGGCCGGATCTTGTTCTTCACTTCGTTGATGCCGACTTCCCGCGTGCGCACGTCGCGGCATGTGGTGCCGAAATCTTTCATCCGGCTCAAGGCCAGTTCGCGGAGGTTGCCGTTTTCGACGCCGGAGGTGACGAGCGGCATTGGGATGTCGCGCTGGACGCGGTAGATGCGTGTCCAGGGGGGCACGAGTGCGAGGATGCGGGCCACGAGGTCGATGAGGGCGTTGGGGGTGTAGTTTTTGTATCTGCCTGTGCGCCAGAGCTCGTAGAGGCCGGTGCCGCGGATGACGAGGGTGGGGTAGATTTTCAGGCCGTCGGTGCGGAAGTCGGGGTTCTCGAAGTATTCTCGGAATTGGTCGAGGTCGCGCTCCATGCCTACGTTGGGTAGGTCGGGCATCATGTGGCTGACGACTTTGAAGCCGGCGTCTTTGGCGAGTTTGAAGGTTTCGGCTACGGCGGCGACGGTGTGCCCACGGTTGGTGTCGCGGGCGACGTCTTCGTAGAGGGATTGCACGCCGATTTCTAGGCGGGTGCAGCCGTAGCGGAGCATGCTGCTCAGGTGGGGGTCGAGGCAGTAATCGGGGCGGGTTTCGATGGTTATGCCGACGCATTTTATGTTGGACATTTCGCCGGCTTCGACGGCTTCGTCGACGTTTTTACTCTGGTAGCCGCTTAGGGCGTTGTGCAATTGGGAGATGAATTCGTCGCGGTAGTCCTCTGGGAGTGACATGAAGGTTCCGCCCATTATTATGTATTCGACTTTGTCGACACTGTGACCGAGAGCTTTGATTTGATCCACTCGTCCCCGGGCTTGCTCGAAGGGATCGTATCGAGCTCGAATGGCACGCATTGATGTTGGTTCGTAGCCGGTGTAGGATTGTGTTGAGTATTCAAAGTCGGAATCTGGTCCACCAGGGCAGTAAACACATATATTTCCAGTATAAGCAATATGTGGACACCGATGGGGTTTGCACATGACGGCGACAACTGCTATTCCAGAAGATGTTCTTATAGGTTTAGCCATGAGTTTCGGGAGAAGATATTTCTTAAAATTTTCTGGTATGGCTGCTATGATGGCTGTTAATGGGGGTTGACTGCTCAGCCTATGTTTCTTTGCCATTTGGCCTCTCAGGCTGTTCAGATTCAGGTCTTTCTTCGGCATACTGTCATCCTGCTGCGCTTCATGGTCCTGTATCAAAGCGCTGGCGATGTCTGAACAGGCTCGCATGTAACGTTCATTTTCCGGTGGAAGCTTTAACTGTTTTGGCAGCTTGACCTTGGTGGCCGGCCAAGCGATTATCGTCTCGGTGGCCATAATGTTGCCGTCTATTTGCTACTTCATGAATGAGATTGGGCTGTCTTGAAATATATATGGAGTTGTACGCAAATGTTATGTAATTTAAGGTATGAACGACGGTACGGTCGACTTAGTATGGGACTAGGCCTATTGGAGACTACCTTAGGGTTGGAGCCTTGGTATTCATGCACGTTCGTCAACATCTCTCCTTCTAATATCACCAGTCCAAGAACATCCACTTCTCACTTCGAGTGAAAACTGGACGACCTTCTTTATCCCCCTGTGAAACAATGACCCGAACCTTATTCGTATTCTCCGTTCCCATAAAACCTTCTTTCCAATCAAAGCTCCTGCACATCTCGATGCAGCAATGGCAGAAAATCGTGAGGTCGATCTTCCCCTATTGCTTTGGCATCCGTGGATATTCATGCCGTCAGGGAATTACAATACTCCCGCATATACAAGCTCCCGACGTCGCGCCTAACGTTGATTCCCTACTCTCTTTTCCTACAAAGAAGGATATGTGCTGGATGATCCGCCTGAGCTTTCTGCTCCTTGCAGAACCCGTATATTCCTCACGTTCAGGAGGACTTGACATGGCCGACCGGTAATGCTAATGATTGGCTTTGCAAATATTCCCACAACAACACGTGGTAAGACTAGAAAGAGTGAATGAAGACTTCCGATTTGCTTTCTACCACTCATAAACTCCATCCTTCCACACCAACTTCCCCACATCTTCATCTCTCTTTCCGTCTAGAATGCTTAACATAATTTCCCCAGACTCACTCGCAGGCTCAGCTTTCCCCCATCCACTCCTCAACTCCTCGCTCGTTCCCCTCAGATTCGACACCACGAAACCCGGGGACATCGCAAACACTTTCAATACCTTCTCCGCAAACTCCATATGCTCTCGCAACGCAATCATATTCAAAACCGCCTTACTCACATGATACGCGCCCCCGTTCTTCGGCTCAGGCGCTTTCTCCCGCTTCCCGTTGAATCGCTCAAGTGCCCGTGCGAATGAGCCAGCGCCGCTGGACACGAAGATGGAATACGGCTTTGACGACCTGAGGAGGAGTGGGCGGAAGACATCGGCCACGACGGCGGGGCCGATGACGTTCGTGTCCATAGTCGCTCGGAACCTTGTATAGACGTCAGGATCACGGTTTCCAACGGCGGCGTTGTTGATAAGGGCATCGAGCTGGCCGAACTTCTTCTCGATGAAGTCGCGGGCGCGGGTGATATTGACGTTGTCGGTGACATCGAGTTGCACAACGGAGAGGCGGGAAGCACTGTTGCTGTTTTCTGATTCGACCTCTGATTTGGCTGTTTCGGCTTTGGAGAGGGATCGGGCGGCCATGATGATGTGGTAGTTGGTGGATTCAGCGGTGAGGACTTTGGTGGTGGCTAGACCGACGCCGGAGTTGGCGCCGGTGATGAGGACGATTCTGGGGGACATGTTTGGAGTTTTCTGACTTGAGAACTGGGGAGGAAATTTGCTAATAATGGTCAACAGTCCTGTCTCAATGCTTGGGACCCTCGGGAGTGCCTTGTGTACCTAATTATTATGATTCTAGCGGATTTAAGCCTGAAAAGTCCGCTACACTGGTCTCACTAAAGACCGCAAAAGCCAAAATGCCGAGCTAGGCCTGCTTAAGAGATACCTGCAAAAGGGGCATCCAGATCGTGATCACGTCGAAGAGGAAATGTTGATTGTATCTTAGGCTTAACGGAATTGTTGAAGTACCTTCCCAATCAATGGTGCCGCATATTTGCGTTGATTGCGAGCATAAGAAAATATGATTCTAGAGCTTGAATCCTCTTCTTTGGGTATCATGCATAGGATCACTATACTTACATATTGTGCAAGCAAAGAGATGTCGTCGCTTGGTTGAATCTTTTGTTCGGAGAAGGAGAAGGAAGATTGCCCATGGCCCGTTCTCTAAGCTTGGCCGTCCAAGTGGCTTCTCGTTTGCCAATGAATGTTATACAATGCTCTGGGCGAACCCCTGCAACGGTCTCATCACTTGAATACTACCTCATGCGTGCGGGGAGACAAACACGGTCAGCAGCCCAACAACATTTGGCGCCGTTATTCTGTCCAGAAAGACCTGGTCACAATGGGCCCAATACAAAACCTGTCCGACAGAGATTCCGCCTTGTTTTGATCCTGTGTTTCATCCTCGCGAGAATCTTCTTCCAAGACATCCTTACAGAATCAGCTTCCATACTTCGCAGACGAGCTGAGAAGAGCCGCTTCTCAACCTCAACAGTCTTGTCTGATGACTTCGGAGAGTACTCACAAGCTTGCGGACTAATGTCAGAGCAGCTCAGTATTGACGAAAGGCGGATTAAACGAGTCCTGATATGTGGAAATAGCCCCGATTACTAGTGAGGAAAAGAGTCAAAGACATGATCAAAGAGAGATGAGATGTTGATGGAGACATAGTGACAGAGCTAAGACACTTTCTTCCTTGCCCTCGAGTATTATCCGCTTAGCTACAGGACCACGAAGATTTAGTCAAGTTGTATGCAACGAACATGTTAGCCATCCAATGGCATTGAGGATAATTGATTCTACTCTCTGTGCCAAATTGAGGCTATCGTAATGAGAAACGGGGGTTTTTGATACCGCAGGATAAAGTTTTATGAAATTTATGCAGGGTCTCGATTGAGGGGATTCGCTTGGCCTTGGCATTTCTTGGCGGCTATTGAAGCTCGAGATCTCTGTGCCCATGTCCACGCCAACCCCACTAGCTCTCACGTCTCATCTCCTAATGAAGTGAACTGCATAACCGGGCCGCCTGCCTGTTGCTTTCTGATCTCATCGCTCGTTCGTAGCGATGCAGGTTTTCAGCCGCCGAACGGCTGGCGCGCTCAAAGCTGCCGCGAGGAAACAATGCTACTCAACAGCGACCTCTGGTTATGCAGCTACAGCAGAGAACCTCAGGATAAATAAGGACACGAAGGTCATATATCAAGGGTTTACGGGGAAGCAAGGGAGGTAAGCAACATCAAATACCCATCTGTCTCTAGCCGTGGCATTGCTAATCGCTCATCCCAGTTTTCATGCCCAACAAGCCATTGATTATGGTATACAAGGCTCTGCAGCAATTCCAGTCAGTCATGGTATTGATTGGAGACAGGCACCCAAGTCGTCGGAGGCACCAACCCCAGGAAAGCAGGAGAAACCCACCTAGGCAAACCCGTCTTCGCCAAAGTCAGCGACGCAATGAAAGAAACAGGAGCCAACGCCTCCGCAATCTTCGTCCCGTACGTCTCTCCCACCCCACCACCCTCACTCTTCCCCCTCTGACTACCACCAATCCACAGCCCACCCCTCGCAGCTGCCGGAATTGAAGAAGCCATCGCCGCGGAAATGCCCCTCGTCGTCTGCATCACCGAAGGCATCCCCCAACACGACATGGTACGCATAACAGACATCCTAAAAACACAATCCAAAACGCGCCTCGTCGGCCCCAACTGCCCCGGAATAATCGCCCCGGGCCAATGCAAAATCGGCATCATGCCCGGCTTCATCCACAAACGAGGCCGCATCGGCATCGTCTCCCGCTCCGGGACCCTGACCTACGAAGCCGTCAACCAAACCACGCAGGCTGGGCTCGGGCAATCGCTGGTCGTGGGCATCGGTGGGGACCCGTTCAGTGGGACGAATTTCATTGATTGCTTGAAAGTCTTCTTGGAAGATGAGGAAACGGACGGGATGATCATGATTGGCGAGATTGGCGGGTCGGCCGAGGAGGACGCGGCGGATTTCCTGAGGGAGAACAATACGAGCAACAAGCCCGCTGTGAGCTTCATTGCGGGGATTTCGGCACCGCCGGGCAGGAGGATGGGGCATGCTGGTTCGTTTTCACCCTCCCCTAACTTCTCCGTTTGTAGTGGGACAAGGTTTGCTAATCTGTCAGCGCAGGCGCCATCGTCAGCGGCGGCAAGGGCGGCGCCGACTCCAAGATCTCGGCTCTCGAGGCCGCGGGCGTGATTGTGGAACGCAGTCCGGCCAGTTTGGGCAAGACGCTGCATGCCGAGTTTGTGAAGCGGGATCTTATCTGAAAGATACCCCTGGTTTGTGGAAGGGTTGTAGTCCATAAAGCAATGCAGAGCGTGAATGCTTTTTCTTGTGTAGGTATTGAGTCATGTTGTTTGCAGCTGAGAGGCTTTGATCTGTGAGCCTGGCTGGAGGAGTGCGGTGTGCCGCTGTCCCGATGTGATGGCATCTTTGGAGATGCAGACAATAGGCAGTCTTTCATGCCTTTGTTCCGGTATCCATCCTACCCCGTTTCTTGACTTGAGCCTTTGCGGTTTCATTACTGTCATTGCGTTCCAAAAGAGCGGCCTGAGAGCCGCTTTGCGCGTATCTTTACTTTTCTCAGAGGGGATGATTATACAAGCGCCATGGATATTCGTGCAATGTAGCATGTTCGAACACACACTGCCGGAAGGATACATCATTCGGACTTCTATTATACGAATCGGCTATTAATATAAGACAACGAAAAGAAGCATATAACCCCACCCCCCCCGGCTCACACCCCTCTCACAGATCCCCAAACTCCCACATCATTACCCCCCAATCTAAGTCGACGCAATCGCCTTTTTCCCCATCGTCTGATCAAAGACCTGCAGCGCCAACGCCGGCTGATAATACGGGACCTCATGCCCCGCCCCAAACACCCTCAAAAACGAAAAATTATCCACCGTCTTGAACGTGCCCCCCTGGTTCCCACTAACCGTATACGGCGCTAACGACATTGCTTGAAACGTGGATTGACCACTGAAGGTGACGGCCTCGGAGGCGGCCTGCCCGCCGAACCAGTTGCAGATCCAGTCGGCGTCGCCGGCCCAGATGACGGTGGTGACGCCGGACTTTACGACGGAGGAGAGCTGGGGGAGGAAGTTCTTGGAGACGTCCCCAGTTGAGGCGAAGTTTTTGTAGGGTGTGTCCGCGCATTGCTGGAAGTTTGATACCTGCGCCCCGATGGCCTTTTGGACGGCGGGGTCATTGAGGTAGGTTTGGTAGGTGGATGGGGGGTAAGGGTCTGCGCTTGGCTCGCGGACGTCGTAGACGTCGAAGTCGACGATGGCGACGCCGCCTTGTTGCGGGTTGTTGCTGCTCAAGGGGCCTTCGATCTCGTTTTCGCAGACGTTCATGGCGTTGACGCAGTCGGTGTCTGAGTTTGAGGCGAGGCATTGCGTGAGAGCTGGTGCGCAGTCGTTGTTGTATGCGGTGAGGTATTGGTTGTATTGGGCTTCGGTGATGAGTGGTTTGTAGGTGTTGTTGTAGCTGAACTCGACCAGAGACTTCTCTTGGATTAGATTGTCAAAGAGACCATTGTTGATGCCGAGGGCGACGAGATTGATCTTCTGTCCTTTGCCAGCGGCGTTTTGTTGTTCAAAGTAGTCGGCGAATTCGGGACCATAGTGGCCACCGTATGATTCCGTGAATATGCCAAAGTCTCGACTCTCATACTGCGTGAATTGGGCATAGAATGCTTGGAGGAGCGTCCAAACCGCGGGCGCTGCGGCTACAGTGCCTGTAACATCATCGGTACCGTACGAAAAGCCGACGCCAATGGGTTGATCCACATATAGCATATTGGCATTAGTGTTGAAGCTGTACGGATTCAATGATGGAGTCGTAGCTCCGTTTTCGAAGTGGCAGGGACCGTTTTCTTGGAACAACCCAATCATTGACGAGCAGCCAGGTCCGCCGTTAAACCACGTCGCTAGCGGTGCCGTCGTTGGATTGTTACGTGCCTCAAAAAACCAGAACCACCTGCAACAGGTCAATAAAAGATGGGAGAGGCCCAGGCAAGGGTGCCCACATGTTTTGGTTGGTCCCGACGCTGAGATAGCCAGAGTACTGATTCACACCAGGCGTAGTCTCGCAAATGCCAGAGTTGGTAGTGAACTCTATCTTCCCACCAGTAGCAGCGTGTTCGAAGACAGTAACATTGCTTCCATCACGTTCAAGGATGTACCGTTTGTCTTTAGGAGAGTTAAGGAGTGGGGAGGCCAACGAGATTGTGGTTAGGGCGAGCCCAGCTATCATTTGAATGAGAGAATGCATGCTGTGTAGATAAGGACGCAATGTGAGAAGATGGGAGTGATGAAAGTGACACTGAACAGGACACTGTACTTATAGAAATTACGACGTGGACCTGGACAGGCAGCATCAAGCTGACCTGCCTCAATGCAAGATATGGCCGACAGGCAGCTCGGAGGTATGAAGAAACTTTGATTAGAAAATCACAAGCACCTAAGGTAGTACGACGATTGTACATGATACGACTGCTGCTGCGAATGAGTCCAATGCCCACCCTTTCGCATTGGAGCATCCTGTTTGGGCCAGTAGACCGGCGATACATACGGTTTGTCGGAACGTTGCAGGTCATGCTTGAATTCGATGAATAGCATGATTGGCTCTCATTGACGCAGGATCGCCCTTCCTTGTGGGCTTCTCGAATGGAGGCCGGCGAAGGCGCGGCTGATTGGGTGGAGGTAAAGGACTCCAAGGCGTTTGTTCTCGTCAGGGGGGCCAACCGAGGAAGGCAACTGGTGATGCTTTTCCAGAGTGCGAGATAGCATTTGCGGCGAAGAAGAAACGCATATTTGAGGTTCGATGACAATGGCCGAAGGGGCGACGCGGATTTCTTTGCTTGGAAGGCGCCCAAAGATTTGAGAATTGAAAAGAAGGGGTGGCGCCGAGGGACCGGTGATGGGCAGACTAGTGGACCCTAAGGGAGACACCTCGGCCCGGGGCTAATCCCCCGCTGGCCCCCACCTGCCCCGGTGCCTGCTTCTTTCCTCCAGATTTTGCACCCACTCCTTCCTCATTCGCTCATATTCTCCATGGGCACCTATCGTCGCTTGCAATCGAGAGGTATATCACTGCACACCATCTAAATTCTTCGGATTCGTACCATATCGCCCATCTCTTTGCTCGGATTGTTCCTCGGCTGTGGCTGGATTAGATGAGACCCGTCACCTTGCAAGGTTCGCAGGAGGGATTGCATCCCTCGGTGAATCCCTATCGTAGAAAGTCACTGTGGCGTCGTATGATTGACACTCTTTGCGAACCTGATGCTTTGTGAATATCTGTGTGTCATTAATATCTTGTTAGAAAGCAAAATCCCCAAGACGACGGAGCACATCGCCCTGGATTCTCTTAACAGGAACAGAATTTGGTACCTAAACACTTTGTCGACGACGGATATTCACCACGATGAGGGCATTCATCAAAGAGAGGGCGAAAGAGGGTCTGATACTGTCGCCGCTGGAGAACTCAAGAGTCACACCTTTGGAAATCTCCGACACACAATCCACCCCTCTCTCCGTCCGTCGGTCCTCGGGATTCCGGTTTGCCTCTGGAGAGGTCTTCTATGGTATCGCAATCCTTCTAATCCACTCTTCAAATATAATCTTCAACATCTTTGTCAAACATCATATTGGATAGATGTGCTAGCTACATGTACTGCTAGCACGCTACCATTCTAACAAACTTGAATTTGATTAGGCTGCAGCCTAACTTGGTATGGAGATCTCAACGACGTCTACAGCTTCTCTTGCCTTTCGATCGTGTCACTCCACTTTCCTCATCATCTTCTAGGGGCCAATAATCTAGACAATACAAAAAGATCGTCTTTCATTCAACGGAAAAGGTCCTGCTAAGGCTTTATGAACGGGTTTAATCACTTACAGCACCTTGTGATCCAGGAAAAGCCTCTATTTCCCAATTCACGCCTCTTTGGTGCTAGCAACTATGTCGAGGTATGTAAATTCTGTCCAGGAAGGAGTGTGATGTTTGGTCCGACTTATCATCGTGACCTGATCATGAGCAAACTTCATGCTTGCTTCACCGTCGGATTCTTACACTGAAATTACAATCATGGGCGATCAACCATACAGTAAGTAAGCGTCATTAGGTGATGTAGCTTTCACCTAGCCACAAGTGCTCTTGATCTTGATAGTATTCATGGGACTAGTGTTCTGCGCTGATGATTCGGTTGCAAACACTGGCAAATTCAATGTTATACCTAGAGGAAGTGAAGTAATACTGCAAGACAACATGGCTTGCATATTTCTGCTGCTTGTGCATAGTCGACATTCATCGTCGTATAAATATATATCTCCTACTTGGCCTAGGGCTCCTTCTCTATCGGTATGCTCGTCGTGGTCGGACTAGGAGACTTTGCATGGTAAGTGTTGACAGCATATCTGCCCCACAGCATCACACCTTTCCTCACTTTTTTCAACAAACCCGTTGACACTCTTGTTACACTCGTCCCAAGCTACTTCTTCTCACAAAACTCCCAGCCTTCACCATTATTCTTCATCATCCTGTTTGATCATCTTTCTTCATCATTGTCCTACATCATCTCTCTTCAACAATCCTCCTCAACAATCTTCTTCCCCGACCAGCTCTCTCAACCTACCATCCATCAGGTTTCGTTGTATCAAGTATAAGCAGTATTGCAGTAATATTACCAACCGAAAACATGCCCCGACTCGATGGGCACATTTACACCGTCGACTTGAATGTAGTGGCGAAAGCCCTGGAGATGGGATTTGACGACAAGTGTCGGCACACGACCAACAAAACACTGGTCACTCAGGTATTATTCTCCCATTTTAAATCAAACCTTTTACTGACTGATGTCGTAGGAAGGTTACTCGGCTGCCGGTCGAGTTGCACAGCGATGGAACGCACTCAGACGTGCTTTCTACAAGACGAGGTAAGAAAGCACTCAACACCTTCAAATCGCAGATTGACCCTATTCAAGTAAAATAAGCACCCGAGTCTGACCGAGTGCTATCAGGATGCTGAGGAAGACGCATCAATGGCCGAGAGCGATGATGCCTCCAGGAATTGGCATCAAGAGCGCCAACCTGCCTTGTTCCACGTTTCTGAGTCTCGACCACTGTCACAGGCAGAAACATATGGAGAGATACCTATGGAAGAGGAAGACCTGAGCTACCGACTACGTCCTTCGATGGTAGTTCTAGCAACAACAAAAGTATATCCCTTCGCTGACCATCAACCTGCGCTGGATGAGAGCATATCAACATCCAAGAATCCTAGAAACGGTTCGTCGTCTCTCTTGCTATTATTATGTTTTTACTAACTCGAATAAGGGCATGCCATTGTCGACTGGCTTCAAAATGTCAGTTTCCTGGGCCGGATCCTAACTCCCCGGCGCCTCTCCATCGCCTCCCTGGTGAGATCTTCCAGGAGCTCATCACCTACACTCCACGAGGACTCGGATAACGCGAAGTCCGAGATGGACCGTCTTCGGTTTGAGCAGAAATATACGCTCATGAGGTACAGTGCGGAAGAGAAGGCTGTGTCTCGGTTGACCGCTGAGAATACTGGCCTTCAAGCAGACCTGCACAGCGTGACGTCGGAAAATCTACGGAACTAGGAAATGTTGTCCAAGTCTGCAGTTCAAGAAGGCCTCCTCCGAGCAGACTTGGGGAGCATAAAGACCAGAAATTTTGAACTCCAAGGGGCACTGTCGCACAAAAGTGCCGAGAAGGACTCCCTCCGGACGAAGTTGGAGGAAATGGCAGACAAGAACCTAAAGAACGAAACGGCCTTGTCAAAAGCCAATCGAGTAATGGCTCTTTTCCAAGACGAGCTGAAAGCGTTGAGGTTGGAGGGCTTGGAAAGCGAGAAGGATTTTGCGAAGACTGCTAGGGAAAAGAACTTCCTCCGAGCAGAATTGCAGAAAGCCAACCACGAATGTTTCGAAAAGGGAGAAAACCTATCAGGGGTTTATGCGGAGAAGAAAACCCTTCAAGCAGAGCTACGAAGGACAGTCACCAAGGCATCGGAGAATGAAAAGGCTTGGCTGGAGCAGGTTGCTGAGACTAGTAAGCTCGAAGACCAGCTCAAGACTCAAAATAGCACTATAGATCGATATGTCAACACCATCCAAGCGCTCCAGTCGAAGATGAACGTGTTGAACAACGAAGCTCTCGTGAGGAATGCAAATAATCCAAAGACTGCAAGCCTCCAAAGTCAAAATGCAGGACTCAAAGATCGAAACGCCCAACAGCAAAAGGCATTAGCAGAGATGACAGAGCGTCTGAACGAGGCTGAACTGACTGCCAAGGAAGCGGTGACGGACTTGTTAGTCTGCAACGACGATCTCGAGGCCAAACTCACAAAACGGCTGCCTTCCAGGACGCCTGTGATGGTCTTTCGCCTGGAAGGACTGCAGAGTTCGACAATCACATCAGACTCAAGGATCAGCAAGTGGAGATGCTGGAGGCAGAACTCAAAGAGTGCTCGGACAATCTCCAGTTTGAGAAGCTTGAGCGCGCTCAAGACGCAAGAAAGGTCGACGTGCAGCATGAAGCTCTTCTGGAGAGGGCGCTGAACGCCGAGCGAGAAGTGAGGATGCTCGAAGCACGCCTGGGAGAATATCAGGGTCAAAATGAGCAGCTGGTGCAGAAGATGGAAAAGAAGAGACTGTGCAGGAACGAAATAGACCAAGCGTTCGACGCACACCATCGACTCATCTTGCAAGAGCACCAAGAGCTAAAGATCCAGGTTGCACAGCACATGCGGGACAAGGCAGAGGAGCCCCAGACCGACACCCAGATCAAAGACCTCAAGTTACAGATCATCGACTTCGAAACCCAAGCCATCAAACAACTCGTACGACTCCAGGAAGCTGAGCAACACGCCGAGACCTCAGCCCGCCAGCGCAAGATCGACAAGGAGACATACGACCTCGACCTCGACATCGTGCGCAACATGCGAGAATCAGAATTAATCCCAGGCTTCAGGCGGAATATGCGCGACCAACTCCTGCTCACCAGAGACAAGAATATCGCAGATTTCAAAGCGCTGGTCGAGCAGCTCTTCCACCGTGTGATTCGCCTATCCCTGAATATTAGTGCACTAGGCGGCCAGCTAACTGATGACGGGTTGAAGGAGATTAGTGATAAGGCGCGTCAACTTGCTGGGCTGGACGAGCAGGAGATTGTTAAGGCTGTATATGCTGAAGAGGGGTCTGAGGATGGGGATGGCGAAGCCGCACCCGAGGGGGGTGACGAAGTTGCGGAGGATGGTGTTGATGACGGGCAGGTCGCCACGAGGTCACGCGAGACCGAGGATGAAGGCCAGACAAGGCCGGCGGCTACTGTGAAGGATAAGTTTAACCTCGAAAATTGGCGGAACATCGCGGCCCATCGTGACGAGAGCGAGCGGGTGGACGCTGCGGGCGAGGTATTTAGTTCGCCATACAGCATTTTCTGAGAATTGGAGAAGCGGTAGCGAGTCGTTGAACTTGGGAATATGAACGGGGCTTGCATTGTAAGAGACTAGGCCTGGGGCGGGGGGTGTACAGCTAGCTAGGTACCTCTTGTGGAATGGGATCAGTCCCTCGTGGCGTGAATAGGGGCCGTGCCCCCGCACCCTCCCATAACGTAACTTTGTTCCAGTGAATATCATTCCCTTGTCATAACCACACCCAATTGATCCGGACAATGAACAATAAACACATCCACGTCCTAGACCCCTTTCAACCATACAGTAGAATAAAAGATCTGAATGAATAAAACACTAAACCCTTATCCTAGATAAAGGCCAGGAGGAAACAAGAGTATTGTCCATTGTCCGGTTCATTCACAGGAGATTAATCAGGGGGCATGCAGCGATTGCAGTGTTCTGATGGTGCTTATAGGTACCCCTTGTGAAGGTTGGGAACTTGGTGGAGTAGATGTCGTGGTAAATAAATATATTCCTACCTCCTGAACCGCTCCTTGATTCTTGCTCGAAATCCTTGGATTATTATTCTTTAATATCAACACATAACCCTTACCCCATCCACGCCCTGATATCAACACAACTTCCTGCGGGCAGGTGTGATCATCACATACAGATTGAGAGTGTTTCCAAAGTGATATCACAACACTTGGGAACACTCCATCACGGCACTAGCTCAGGGCTACTTATTCGGTGTCCTCCTCCTGAGGTTTTGCTTTTCTTACAACAATCTCATCCTCGGTCTTGATATTGCGTCGTTTGGTCTTGCACTTTCGTCCCTTCCACCTATCACCGTCGTGATCGTCATCATCATCATCATCACTCTTCCTCAACCCTCCTTGTTACTTCTCATCTAATATTATCTATCATCCATCATCATCACACCATCCCACCTCTCAACTCGTAGAAACAATGCCACACCGCAACCGGCGACACAATACGAAGCCAGCACCAATGGCAAACCAAAACAAGTCACCCACCCCATCGGGCAAGGAGTCCAAAATGCTGGTGCTCGCTCACGGTATTGGTCATGCGAGAACATTCTTCCACAGGAGGAACGAGGTATGTACTTCCTTTTCCTGACGAAGTATAAAGTAGCGCTTGCTGACAAGTCGAGAAGAATCCTGAGAAGCAGGTCACAGCCTCTGACACCTCGCCGATGGGTGCTGCTGGCATAAAAGATGGCATCATGAGGAATGTGTTTGGGCATTTCAGGAAGCATGTCTGGAAGGCGCAGAAGGTATGTAGCCCCCCATTAATGGCGGAGTGTTTCCCTGGCTGACGTTCGCAGGGCGCCAGGCTTCCAACACAGGATGAAGGTGTTGAAGACGATGGTGTGTTGACACTTCCGGAGACAGCTGGAGATGCAAGTGGTTGTTTAGTTCCGTTAGAAACTAATGGGATTGATGCTGCTGGAGCGAGTACTCTCAATCATTCCACGGATACTCGTGCGTACGATACTCCTGCTCTCGTCTTTGCGACGAAGCAACGATCGGACCACGCCACGGATGGACCAGAGTTCACTGGTAGTTCCCCTTTCCTCATATCTGTTATCAGAACACTCACACGTGACGCAACAGCAGATGCTCCTCACTCACCAGGCCAACATGCAAGGCCTAGCCATGGCACTGCGTCTCCTGGATCGCCAACATCAGATAACACAGCGGTGAATTCTGTGGCAGGTTCGCCAACATCACGTGTCTTCCCAAAGCACGATTACGTCGAAATCGAAGAGCCTCTATCACTGGGGACAATGCCAGAAGGATCATCTCACCAAGTCTTGCAAACAAATCCCTATGAGGTAGAAGAAGAAGAGGCGATGATCCTGGTGAAGACGCAGATCAAGATAGTGGAGAAGCCTGCTGGCGTGTGGGAGTGGGCCATGGAAAAGATCTGCAAACTCGAAGAGAGGGTAGAAAAGCACATGAAAGATCTGCAGAAGGAAGAGCAGAAGGCTGGGGATACAATCAACCCAGTCAAGCCGCGTCTTAGGAGAAGTGAAGCGAATGGTTTCGAGAGTCCGGAGAGTGACAACTCTTCCGACGACGATGATAGTGATGATGAGGTTGAGAACTTGGGACGGCCCCTTGTTTCTGCTGCCGAAGTTTTTGAGGGTCTCGGAAAAGGTAAGCACACACCTCCAAATCCCTCTGAATGTTTGGACTTACACGTTCAAGACAAACACACGAGTGGTAATGCACGACTTCCACCTACCGCTCTTAGCTGCCCTAGCGATATGTCCACCTCTCCCTCCACTTGTTCCACAGGAGAGCAGCTTAACAAAAGCGAGCTTGCGAGGCCAACTGACGGCAAGAAGGAGACAGTTGAAGAGGCCAACGCCACGTGGGAGAAGATTGTGGACAGCTTAAGGGAAGAGCACGAGGAAGAGCTTCAAGATCTGAAGAAACAAGTCGAGGCCTACAAGAAAGAAGGACGCAACAACAAGCAGCGTGGCAATGCTCTGGAGAACAAGTTGAGAGCGGCGAACAAAACCATCGAAGATCTCAAGACCAAAATTAAGGGCAATGAAATAGAACACTCAAAGGCGATAAAGAAAGCCACAGACGAGAAAGAGGCGAAAAACAAGAGTCTTGTAAACGCTTTGGCGGATGCCGACACCACAATCAGCTTACTCGACAGCTCACTCACATGTCGGATTAAGGATCTTCAAAGGTTCGGAGAGCACTGGGAACCTCTTGTGACCGAGCATGCACATTACATTGACCGTGCCAACGCGAGATTCTTTGAGGTTCAGGTCGCCTATAGTGATCTTCTTGCACAACACCAGCAAGCCGAGCGTACAGCGGCTGCCAATCTTCAGCAAGCCATGCTCCAGAATGAGCAGAATCAAAGATATCAGATCCAGGTGCGAAGACTGGAGCAACAACTTCGAGCAGCCAACTCGCCTCCTATACCAGTCAATGAGCCAGCTACAGGCCTGGACCCGGAGAAAGAGATCGAATACAGGGAGCGCATTGAGTTCCAGGAAGAGAGCATCTTGGCCTATCAGGACCGAGTAGAGGAGCTTGAGGAGCAACTTCGAACTGCAAACTCACGTCGCCCACATGCCGGTACCGAGTTGGATCCAAGGAAGGAGAAGGCATATTTAGAGCACATTGGCAAGCAACAGGACCGGATTGAAGCTCAGTGGAATCGTGTGCTGGCTCTCGAGCAACAACTCGAGGCAGCAAAGGCTGAAACATCGAGTGATCATGACGATGACCATGCTGCTTGTGCAGTGCGAGTGATGGAGCTCCTCGAGAGGTTGCAAGATGCAGAAACGAAGTTGGCGGACTCAGGTACCGGCGGTGTTGCTTAGGTGAAGGCAACCTAAATATATAGCACGTTGGTGTCTCGTATTGTGGAGAAGAAGGTCCGTCCCAAAGAAGCGATGGACTACCTTCGCATCGCCCTCATGACGATAAGATTGAGCTGGGTCCAAGCACCAAATCTGCCAAAAGTTGGGTCTACCCAATGTCGACTATAAACCTCAGAAGACGAAGAGGTACGTCACGGAGAACCTTCAGGAAGGTCTCATCACTCCGAGCCAGGCCACGTCTTCCCTCCCCATGTCGTTCGGTTTGAAGCCAAATGGATACCTCCGAAAAGATTTTTCTGTCAATTATCGGAAACCGAATGACCTCACCGAAAGCAGCCGTGAAGGCAAAGACAAAGGTCAGACGACCGGGGGAGGAGTAGGACATGATGAGGCACCGCCATAATGACCGTAACCGCTTTTGCCGGTATCCCATTATAGGCTTGCGTACGGCTTGTCTGAAGCGCGGAACGCTGGCTATATGTTCGGGGATGGCCCATGGCGAGAGCGTGTTCGCGAAAAAGCTAGGCAGAGCAGTGAGCCGAGGACAAGTGTATGGAGGAAGCCGAGAAGGAGGCGAATGAACCAATGCCGTTGGTAGTAGAGAGAGCGGTCACAAAGCCTTGATTCAAAAGATGGATTGGGCGCTTGATCCATCTGTCGTAAGCACAATCCTTCCGCACGCCCGCATTTGACAGTATCTCACTTGCGATACCAAGTACCGACTCTCTCTTCGAATTCAAGGAACGGTCAGAGCGTGGGATAGAAACTTGTCTTGTCTTGTTCATGACCAACATAGTGCTGTATCGATCTCCTTGGCATTGAGTTTAAGGACTTAGAAATATATATACACCTCTCCTGGCACGGAGAGAATCCGTCAAGGAATATACCTGAGCAGGCTGTCCGACCAAGAGCACAAGGGGCCCTGAATGGTTCGGCAACTCGGGGTGGGCTTGGGCCGTCCAAACGCGGAAGCTGACAGGGTTCCCGCTACCCGGAACGATGATGCCGCTGCCGGGGAAGATGCTTGGGAATCCGTGGCCCTGGATACTGGCGCTGCTGGCGTTCGGGGGAATGGGTTGCTACCGGTCACACAACCGCGCCGTCCTGGAACCATTCCCAGATTTTGCTCGCACAGTCGACCGGTGGAACACTCCTGCCACCGATACGATGCCCACACCCAGTCCTTCCAAGGGAGCAGCGAAGCCTCTAACCAGCCACCGCCTCTAGCAAGCTACCAGGGAAAGAACGGCGGGATAAGCAGTCATGACTGAGGTTGGGGGTGGGGATATTTTCAGAAAAGGAGACGATCATTGCTGGAGTTCAGTGGCGGACGAGTCCACTTTAGTGACGGTGAAGCCGATTATGGGCAGATGTGGTTTTTTGGATGACTCCGAGGACCTGAAGGTGGGGCAAATTGGGATCTGAGCAATGTTCGGTGGTCACACGCTTCATGGCTTAGACGATGGGAGGATGGAGGAATAGCATTAGGCTTGCTGTATGCATAAGAAAGGATACACTTGGTTTGTAGTGTTGTTTGATATTAGTTGGGAAGGTTGCGAATGCACAGACTGCTAGCGATTCGACGTGCCTTGTCAGTGTCTTTGTGCTCTCTGTTCCTGTTGTCCTTGCTGTTCTTGCTGTCATGTCGAACTGGCATCTGAGACTCGACAGTGTGGCTCGTGTAAAAGGCCAGCAAAATATTCTTTGTCGAGTGTGACGAAGGAGAAAGAGAGGAGGGATGGAACAGGATCTACCGGATTAAGTGCCCCATCCGCCCCGCAGCCGCTGAGACCACACATATTTCGCTCAATACAGCTTGCTATAGAAATATAACAATAGATTTTGATATTATATTTTTGCGTATTGAATTACAATCTTCAATCGACTAATAATTTCTACAATATATTTCGTTTTGATCAAAGCTTTACATAAAAAGTGTCAGATGTACTCAGGGCTAAATCGTCTGATTGATAAATAATGGTACACAGCACCCTAATATACATAATGATAAGGCCCTAGATAGGGGCAAATAAATATTCTTAGCCCTGTTTTATACCAATTGCTTCGCCTAATAAAGTAGAGAATAAATAATATAATAATAATATTTTAATAATATAATTAAGGGTCCAAATAACCCTAGAAAAAATAAAATAAGAAAAATAAATTAATAAAAAAAAATAAAGATAATAATAATTAATATACCCTCTTAAAATAATAATAATTTAATTATTATTATAATTTTATTTAATTAATAAATAAAGCTATATAACTATTCAAATTAACGAATTATAATATATAAATAAATTCTTTATATTTCTAATAAGGAAAGGGTTTAATAAAACTATTTATTAATATTTTAATTATAATAATTTATTTAATAGCGATATAATTATTCTAAACTTTTTAATAAAATTAATATTAATATATATCGATATATTTAAAATATATAAATAACTTAAGAATAAATCGGTTAATAAAGTTTAATATTTGTTAATTATTATAAATAATAATAATATTTTAGCTTATTTGAAAATATATATATTCGAAAAATTTATTTTATTAAAAATAAGCAATTTAGCTTTAATATTAAATATAATAATAATAATTTGTTTTAAAGCTTTCTAATTAATAAAGCTATTATATAATTAGAAAAGATAACCGAATAAGCTTTTCTTAATAATAGAATTATCGATAAATATAATATTTAATATTAATAGAAAAAAATTATTTTATATTTAATTATTATATTTAATTATAAGTATTTTAATAATAAGTAAATATATTATTAATTAATTAATTAAAATTAAATAATAAAAGGATAGATTTTAGAGGAATTAAATAAATAAAAAATTAATAAAAATAATATTTAATTTAATAATAATAATAGCAAACGAAATAAAGCTAATATATTATTAATATAAATATATTTATTTAAAAATAGCTTAATATTTATATAAAAGAATTTCTTTTATTAATAATAATATTTTTAATAAAATATAATTTTTAAAAGGGAATTTATTAATTATTTTTTTTAATATATAAATCTTGACTTAGCCAAACTTATTTAATAAAGCGATTTCTAATAATATATATATTGATAAATTATATTAATTCTCTTAAATACCGAAGCTTATATATATTAAAGAAAAATACTTTAAAAATATTATATTTAATTTAATATTATTTATTATATAATATTATAAAATTATTAATATAGAAAAATATAATTAATTAATTATTAATAATAAAATATTTTATTTTTAATATTATATATAAATTAAAATATTTTATTATTTTAATAATATCCTAAAATCAAAATAATAAAGATTTTTTTAATTTATATAATACTGTTATAAATAAAAAATATTTATATAATATATTTAATCCTTTCGGAAAATTAATACTTTTAAAATAATAAATATAAATTTCTTTATTAATATTGCTATTAATAAAAGCGTTAATTATATTATATTAATAAGATTCGAAGGAAAAAGCAATTATAATAATTATAAATATTTTTAAAATTTTAATAATTAAAATAGCTATAGTTATTTCTTATTCCGTTTATTATAAATCTTTTTTAATATATAAGCGAGCTTTATATCTTTCTAAATATTTATTTTTATTATATTTATATTTAAAAATTTAAATAAAAAAGAGAATATTTGCTTTTTAAGGTTTAAAGCTTATTTAAAATATACTTTTATTATTAAAGTTAATATATTCTTTATATATAACTTATATAAAAGTATTGCCGTAAAGGTATTTTATTAAGGCTTTCTAGCTTTTTAGCTTTAATAAAAGGTTATTATAATATAAATATTTAATAAAATTAAAGTTTTTTATAAAAGCTAAATAATATTTTATATTTTAGCCGAAATTTGTAATAATTAATATATAAATATAATAATAATCTCTTATTTGTATTCTAGAAAATAAAATATTATTTTTAATTATTTTTAATAAAATTTCGAAACTCTTAAAAATTAAATTTATTATAAATTAATAAAATTAATATAATATTAATAATAATAATAATATAATAAAAATATTATTTTTTAAAATATAATTCTTTAATATATTATTAATATTTTAGCTTAATATTATATTTTTAATATTTTTAATATTTTAGTTTAATATCTCCCCTTCTTTAATAATAGATATATAAACTAATAATATTCCTATTAAGGTATTACTTAATAAAAGAATAAAAAAAATAAAGTAAGAATAATTAATTAAGGTTAATAAAATAATAATCGTTGTTTTTAAAGTTAATAACGAAATTTGGTAATAAAATTAATTTATAATATTAATATTATTAATAAATAAATTTATTTTATTTATCTTGTTTAATAGTTAATTATTAATTAATAGCCGATTTATTTTTTTATTAATAATATTTATAGCTTTATTAAACTCCGGGTTATTAAATAATAAACCTAAATTAATATTTATAAAATTATAATAATAGTTTTTATTAAATAAAATATTCTTGGCCTAAATAATATATTTTTTATTTAAAATTTATATTTTAAAAATATTTTATAAATTATAATTAATAAAATAATTTAAATAAGCTTTCTATTAAAGCTTTAGAAGTTTAGGAACTTCTAAATATATAAATAAATATATTTTATAATTAAAAATATAAAAATAAGCTAATAATAGTTTTATATAATAGAAAGCTTTAAATAATATTTTATTATTAAATACTTTAATTAATATCTGATTAAAGAAATATATTATTATTAAAATAATCTTAAATTATAAATTATAAAGAAATTTTAAAATTATTTATATATATTTACTTTTTATCATAATTACCCCTTTAGAATATTTAAATAAACTATTTTATTTTATAATATATAAGGCTATTAGCTCTATAATAATATTATTTTCTTATATTAATATATTAAATAATTTTCTTAAGGAAGGTTCGTTATTGTTATAAAGGTATTTAATTGAATAATTATATTATTATTTAATTAAATAAATTATTTATTTTATTATTTTAATAGTTTAATCTTTTATATAATAAATCTATATTTAATAATATTTGGTAATAGGGTAAATAAAATAACTTAATTATTTATACTTATTAAATCCTTTTTCAATAGGAATAAGGTTATAATAAATATATTCTAATAAGTTTGTTATTTTGTATTTATAATCTTAATAATAAAAAATAATCTTTTTAACTTTAAAAAGATAATATAATTAATATACTTCAAATTAGCCCTAAGTTAATAGGGTAATAAACTTAATTTTAATAATATTTTTTAATAATATTATAATTGCCTTAAGGCTAGGATAGCCTATTAGCAAATATCTATAATAATATAACTTTAATTAATAATCAAAGGTTTTTAAATTTATATTATATTATTAATATAATTATAATAATAGGTTTTTCTAGGAAATCCTAAATTTCTAATTAATTGATTTATAAAAGTTAATAAATTTAATATTAATAAAGTTTACAGAAATAATCCTTATAATTATCCTTTATTATATAAAATATATTACTTTTAATATTTTAATAAATATTAATTTAATTAATTTTATTAAAGGATATTAAATTAATTATAAAATTAAAAATTAAAATTATATTTTAAAACTCGATTATATTATATTCTTTAATAAATATTAAAATATCGATTTTATATATCTTAAAAACTTTAATTTTATATAATATTTTCTTTAAAATAATTATATTATTAAAAATAAATAATCGTTGATAAAAGAAATAGTTTCGATTATTATATAAGGTAATAAAAAATAAAAATATTCCTATTTAATAAATTATCTTTTTATTTATTTTATATAATTATTTAACTTTTTATATAAATTTTTCAAAAGTTAATAGAAATTTCCCTTTATTCTTTTTATAATTAAAATATATTTTAATTATATTAAACTAGTCCTAATTTATAGAATTAATATTCTTAATAAAATTAATCTTTATTATTATTATTTAGAAATTAAGGTATTTAATTTCGATAGCTTTGAAAAATAGTATTTATTATTTATTTAATTAGAATTTTATATTTTGACCTTTAATTTTTCTAATATATAATGTTCGATATTCTTTATTAATATCAAAATACCGTATTTATATAATAAATATTAATTAACGTTTGAAGCTTTTAAAAGCTTAATAAAGAATAATATAATTAATAAAATATATAATAAGATTTATAAAAATTAATTTTTTAATATTAATTTATAAAATTTATAAAATTTTTATTTAATTTAAATAATATTTCTTTTTATAATTATATTCGGTATTAAATATTCTATATATTTCTTTAAATATATAACTTTTATATTTAATTTATTTGCTTATTTATTTTGCAAATAATATAATAAGAAATATTAATAATAAATAAGAAAGTTTTTTAAATACTTTAAGGTTAATAAAATATTAGATTTTGGTAAATATTATTTTATTCTTAATATTTAAGATTTATTAAAATTAATTATTTATACCCGTAAATATAAAGGATATAAGAATAATAATAATAAAAAATATAATATTAAGAATATTTTATGTTTGGAAATATTTAAGTAATTTAAAAATAATTTTAATATAAATTATATTTATTTAAACTTAATAATATTAAATAATTATAATAATAACTTAGTAAACTAATTAAATAAGTTTAATATAATAAATTAATAATATAATCTAGGTTTATAATTATCAGATATATTTAAAGCTAAATTATTTAATTAATAAATAATAGTATATAATACCTTAATATATATAATAATAAAGCCTTAAATAAGGGCAAATAAATATTCTTAACCTTATTTTATACCAATTGCTTCGCCTAATAAAGTAGAGAATAGGTAGTATAATAATAGTATTTTGGTGGTATGATTAAGGGTCCAAATAACCCTAGAGAAAGGAAAATAGGAAAAACGGGCTGACAAGGGAAAATAGGGGCAATGACAGCTGACAAAAAGTTATAAAGCTGTTCATCAAAGCAGTTGGAAGCAATTTCCTTCCCCCTTTACCGTTACAAGGTACGTAGGATCATCTGTGTCATACTATGGTTCTAATATGAAAACTTATATACCTTTCGTTTATACTAGAACATCTTTCGTCAGATTCCTAGAGTGAAGTTGCTTTCAATTGTATTTCTACATTCCCGTTCAGGAAAATAAGGGACTGTCTAATATACCGTCTTGACGCTATAGACGAGGCACCCGGCCAGGATGGAACCACCACGACCCTTGTTTTTACCCAAGCACGAATTACGTTAGTTCAAGATTGTAGCCAACATTAAAAGTTCCCGTGGCTCCTTCAGGTACACAGCCGTCAATCGAAACAATCGAAATGTCATAAACATCATCTGCTGGAGTGTCGCCCTCATAAAGCTTAGCGCCAGTGAAGATCTGCTTTCCGGAAGGCCAACTGCCGACAATGATTCTTAGCTTTAGGTCGACACTGGATTGTAAGTACGATGTCTGAGACCCGTTGTTCGAGCAGAAGTAATACGTAGATTTCTCAAGATAGCTCTCGTGGCTGTCTCTTGTACTATCAGTCGGTGATGGCATACAGGTCGGGCTTGCAGTTGCCGGACTCTCTACAGGGGTGACAGTACTGTGAGGAACGCTCGTACCGCTGGCAATGGCTCCCGACGCGGATAGCATACAGATATTAGCAGGCTGAACCACTTTGAATTGGTCACGACGACCAAGTGGCCCACCGTCGTCAGCCGGTCCAGCCGGAATTCCAACACACTCGCCCGGATTGGCGCCAGGACGCGCCCAGAGAATAGTCTTCCCAATCTCATCCGCTAGGGCTTGGTGTCCAACGGATTTGGGATGAAAAGCTTTAATCCAATCCTCGCCTAAGATAGCCCTGGGCTGGGGTTGTGTGTCCCTGGCAGTAACGTTTTTTTGTGCAGCGGGCGAGGCAAGATACCTCGCAACATCGCAGTCCCATGCGAAAGCATGATCTGAATCGTACCGAGGGTCTGTCAAACACGTTTTGGGATCCGTATCGGTCGGCGCGGCTGTTGCATTTGAACCCACAACGACTTTCTCCGACCCCACTTGGTCGGGCTGAACACCCCAAAGGCCAAAAAACCAGATCGAGTCAAGGTTAAATTGGGCGTCTTCCTGACCAGGCTCACAGAACCTATGACCGTCAAACGTACCATAGTAATCGGGCCGTACCTCAAAGAGGCGATTATACTTCCATTCTGGTACCGCATTCAATTGGTACGGCATCTTTCGCATGACATAGACCTGAATGATCTGGGAGAGCGCGGCATTAAGGTCGTCCACGAATTTGTTCAGTTTTTGGCGTAGAGGAATATTCAGATAGACTTGATCGGTCGGCCACAACGACATCGACTTTGTATTACACCATGTGTTGGTGACGTCCGCATTGAAAAATCGTTCATACATGAGATGGTACACCTGGTACCGAGTATATGTGTCGTCTTCTGGATCAGCCTGTTTCTTCTGAGGCAAAGCCTTAAAGATGCCATCATAAACCGCGTACATTTTATCTCTGAAGGCCTTGCTGTTCATTACATCCTTCGATCTGGAGTATATTAGATTGAAAAATTGATGTCCGGCGGATATCCTACAGACTTACTTGGTAAGAGTATCGTCACACTCGGCGGAAAATTCACCGCCTGGTTTCACGACACAGGCTTTGAGGATTTTCGTGAAGCCGACGTCGTTACCTCCCAGGCTCAGAACGACTATATCAGCTGGTTGGTCATTAGGAATTTCAGCCAATTGTTTATCGAGCACATCTTGGGTTGTATCGCCGGTACAAGCTATGAAGGTTTCAAGGTTCCCACTCCCTGTCAGTACTGGAAGTCCGTAAGGCCCGGTCCCGCTAAGTATATCGGGGTAAGACAGCTGGCTCCGGTAGCAATTCTTTTCGCGGGTCTCAACCGAGCCCACTGCAGAACGACCTCCAGCACCCGGTCCTGCAGTGTAGGAGTCGCCCATAAAGAGAAGCTGTTGAGGAGGTGGATGCGGAGTGAATCCATCAGGATTTGGGTCGTTGTTATGATAGTATGCGCGGCCAACGAGCTTGTCAGACGCATACCTTCCGGATTTTGACACTAGAGTTTCAGCCTTTAGATTGATGGCCAGGATCTCACTAAACATACCGGCAAGAGCCACAAGTAAGGTTAACACCAGGCCGGCGTGCTGAAGGTATGATCGAGTCCCGTACATTGTTCACCGTGGGTAAGGGTCGAGTAAAATAATGACTTTTGATGAACTTTCAGTACCCGTATATCTGCCCTTGGGGCTTTAGCTTTACTTAATGTCAGATCGAAGACAAGAGTATAGCGATACTTTATGAAACATCGGTCTAACCTGTTCGTTCCATGGATGCGAGATTCCACAGTGGTATTACAAGAACTTGCTGCTGCTACAGCAAACGAGTTTCATATGCCCGGCAAGAATGGCATATTCATGCTTAGCAGCATTGAACAACAAAAATATCACCTAGATAGGAAGCGGTACGGGCTTGAAGTGTGGTTTATCTCATGACTCTGGTCTGGATGTCGAGGCGCGAAATTTGCCTTTGATCTTCTTTCCTGGCCAAGACATGGATTGCTCCAGTTGTTGGGAAAAGATATGGTGCCTCGGTCGTCCAATTTCACCAATGTATCTCAGGTTTGGCAAGTCACAGAGAGCAGTGGGTTGCCAAGAGAACGCTCCCACCATCATCAAAGCTAATGTCGTTAAGTAAGGATATAACTTACGAGTTCTACAAAAAGACGTTAACAAGGAAAATCAACATCCAATGCCGAGGAGGTTCTTGAGAAGGATGATGGCTGTGCTGTTACGGATAGAGCGCTTTTCGCCTCAAAACGTCGAATCTGGCCTTGCCGGATCCCTTTTGAGTAACCTCGGCTTTCATTACTAGGTAGCACCGAAGTCTGAAACAAGTTCCATTTATTGAGGGGTCCGTTTGGGTGTTCGTGACGTACCCAAATAAATCTACCTCCATTCACAGAGAACGGCCAGTGTATCATCCAGCTCTCCGCGACAGCCATTCGTTAAAGCCTTCCGACTCCGATTCACGAGTGTGTCCAATTTTCGGTCTCCGTTGGTTTACAGTGTAAGCAAGTCGATGGGTATGCGGTGATTGAATCTGCCATTTGATTTCCTCAATGCCACAGCATCATCGCCTTGGCGGTCGCTCAAGACCCTGGCAGCCAGGCCTGCAATAGCACTTACTCTAGCAAGATCTCCATGTGCCATGAGTGAGTGGTAGTAATGCACTACAGGGACTACTGTGTTGTGTATAATATCATAAGTGGTACTGTATATTAACACTGGCCTACCTTTTATGGCGTAGAGGTAACGCGGCGTGCCTTCCGTATCCAATCTCTATGCACACCTGAAACGTTTCGTAATAAGCAGCAGAGACTTTCATATATACTTTATGGAGCGTCTTATATATGTGGTATAAAACACGTTTCGAATCTTTGGCTCACTGCGCTTACTGACATTCTGAAATATCATCGAAGCCTTTGTAGCTTGCTCGTCCGCTAGTCCTAGAGAGGAAACAAAAAAATCCTCCGGAATTTATCTGACACTGTGGTCTAACCCTGTGGCGGGAGCCAACAAAATGGCGATTCGATTCGATGACAGTGTCTTCAGAGAATTGTAAGACCCAGTACACAGCGAACAGAGCCGGGAAACTTACCTGTACGTCGGACCTTTTCCATCCTTGGCACTCCATCACCACTTTCATCCAAACCTGCATTGTCCGCTGTACCTTACGCTTACCGGAATCTCGATTGGCTGTTACGCCCGGCCGTAGGACCTTGCCCGCCTTGGCCATCATCTCCTCTCTTACCATCTTTGTTGCCGCCTATCTCGTTGCCTTCACAGGATCGATCAGGTCCGACAGTCACACCGGCGCCGCTATGTGGTTCCGTCTGCGCAGGGGGCTTTGGTGAGAGGGGGGTGTCGGGGGAAGGAGGAGGAGGGCTGGAGAGGGGATGATTTGTCTTCTCGTGGAGGGTGGGTGTCCTATTTGGCAGGCCTCTGTCAGCGGTGAACACAGCGAGCGAGGGTTTCCGGGTAGAGATTTGTACCCGGCTCCTGAGCCTGGCGCCGAGACTGGTGGATTGTCGAGGAGAACGGGGTGAGTCCGCGGGCGAATTTCTGTCACCTTGGCAATCTGTCTTCACCTGAAATAGCATATCTTTCCCCGGACCAAGCCTGGCCCTATGTGCGAATTGTTGTAGATTCACTGTAGCTTGCTAAGAATTTACGAGAAGGTTCTCAAGATAGGTAGTGTACATCAAATTCATCTCAACGCTAGCAACGCCACGCTCCAATATCAGTCGCTGTGCATGGGACACTCAAAATCCCCAGAATGCCCACATTTAAAGAGATAGCAAAGTCTTAGCCACGGAATCCGCACTCTCCTTCCCTCACATCCCCGGCACCGACCCCTTAAGCCCGCCCGTAACCCCTTGTGCAGCGTTACTCGCCTTCCCGGCCGCCTTGCCCACATCTGCACTCTCCTTTGGGTTGCTCATATCCAATCCGGCCTTCTTGCCCGCATTGCCGACCTGATCCTTAACCCCGTTCAACCCCTCTGTCGCCCCACCATTCTGCCCTCCCTTTTCCCCTCCCTTCTTCCCCTTCCCCTCTTCAATCTCCTTCCTCTGCCTCGCCCCCTCCTTCTGCCCATTCTCCTCCATCTCCCCCTCCTTCGGATTACCATTCACCCCAGGCTCATCCTTGATCCAATCATTCGCTTCATTCTGTAGACCCTCCTTCATAGGCACGTGGATCCCGGGGATGGGCTTCTCGTTGAATTTCTTGAGGATGTAGTACGTGCCGACGCCCCAAAGCCAGATAAAGGTTGCGATGGCGGTGGTGGCGAAGAGGGTTGGGAGGAGGAAAACGAGGGCGAAGCCAACGCAGACGACAATGAAGAGGACGGCGCCCAGGAGGGCGATGATGAGGGCTGCAAGAATGGCGAAGATGCAGACGGAGATCGTGAGGACGATGAAAAGGCCGAGGGGGAAGCCGGTGAGGGCGATGTGCGATGCGATAAAGGACTGGATGACGAAGGGGTGTTAGTGGAGGTTGAATAAGGGGAGGGTGTGGAGGAGCTGGGGGCCTGGTGGGAGACTGAGGAGCTGGCAACTCGTCTGGCGAGGATTTGCATGGCTTTTGTGCAAGGCGCCGCTAACTTTGCTGGCCCTGGCTAGGGACCGCATGAAAGGAAAGTCTCGGACATACAGCGAGCATGGGTTTTTCATTTGCGAACTTGGTGACCCAAGCAATGATTTTGTTGCGGGTCTCTGGAGGGACTATCTTGTCCAACCACTGGGTTCCCATATTTGTGAGTTTGCCGACTTGGCCTTGGAGGGAGCCAGTCATGCCGCTGATTGCTTCTGCCATATTGGCGAGATCTAGGGAAGTGTTTGAGGAGGTTCGTTGGTTTCAGAAGAGGGGAGAGAGGGGTTGATGTAGTTTGCTTCACGGAAATTGTGGAAGATGGTGGGAGGACGGTAGGATTTCTGGTAAACTAAAGAAAAAAGGAGCAACTGAGATATTTTCTTGCCAGCATGGTGATCTGAGAAGAGCAGCGTAGGAGAGACAGTGTTATGTTTATTCTCTTCTGTTAATTCTGTGAAAGAGAATCTGGAGAGAAACCGGGTTGTAGCACGCGCTAATTGAAAAGGCTTGGCGCTCGTCATTCGTGAGAGACCGCGTTCCTCACATCCACTCATTCATCTTTTTTTGTCTTTTTGAAACGAAAGGTCTAAAGTAAAGATACCTACAGCCTCTCTTGAAATTACTCCACAGAGTAATGTCTGTCATAAATGAAGACGAGCCATGTGGTCTGACGCGTTGCGATCACGTTGAAAGCAACCTCCAAATTCAGCCAACTCGACGGGGACGTCAATCACCAAGCATCCAACCATCCTCAGGGGGTCCAGAATGAGCTGGACTGGGCCCCTACCAGAGACGATGTTTCGCGGTTCATACCCCCCAAAGCATCTATTTTTGCTTATACTGACCTTCGTTAGCTTACTCAGATCCAAAATGAAGCCTTCTAATCGATCGTCAATATAGGAGCCACACCGACTTCTCGGTAAATAGGGAAGGCAAAATAGGAGGTTATCGTCTCTGGTAAGGGACTTGTTCAGCTTGCTCTGACCCCGGCGCGCCATCATCCCTGTCAATTGGCTGTAATATCCCCCAATGGTTACTAAAGCATTATCTACCAAGCCCACATCACCAAGCAATGAACGCTTTCCAGATGGGAGACCATTGCAGCCAAGCGACGACGCTATGAGGTCCGGTGTAAGATTTTGCAAAAAATGCCCTGGATGATGGTAACTCCAACAGACCGGGATTGTACGGCTCCAAACGGTCTCATATCCCCAGGATCTCCGTTTCCCTTCTAAACTCTTGTCGAGCACTCTCCTCATATTTCCATGTCTTGAGTACATCTGGCTTCTATTATTTGTCTCTTTCATTGCCACTTCTGGCTTTTCTCCCTTACCTTTCCATCAAGCAAAAGGTAATTGTACTTCGGTTATTGAGTACAGTGACAAGACAAGGTTCGACAAACGAAGCCAGACCACCAAAGCGAGCTTGGTGGATGCTAATGGGAGAGAGATGGTCCTCATGGATCTCAATATCAGTATTGCATAACGCTTGGAAATGGAGGCACGCCATCATGTCCAAAAAAACCTTCTAACTGTTGTTCAAGCAATACAAGCCTAAAAGCAGTGTTGGATGATCTCACATCCGCGAGAATGGACAACGATCAGTCTGAGAAGGCTCAATCGCCTCCACCTATGCTGATCTCCCCAGTCCGTGGGCCTTCTACCGGCTGACCCGTTGTGGGCATGGTCCGTAAGATACAGAAGCCTGGGTCTGGGTGTGCGAGCACTATGAATTCGGGGAGGGGAAACACCAGTCATCACAACAGGAATGGGGGATGGTACCGCAGTATTAGAGATGGGTCGGGTCGCTTGTGCCTTTGACATTTCATTAGCTACACTCCATGAAAAGGTGGCACAACGCTTATGGAGTTGGACCGAGGCGCCTTTCCCGTGTAAATTTGATAATTTCTCGTGTAAGATCCAAAATCGATCCTATCAATATATTTTCTCCTGATCAACCAAGGCTACTCACTAAACCCAAACGCGCCTAGTTTTATTCGAATGACATCCCACGTTATGTTCTTTTTCATGTTTGTTAAATGTTCAAATCGCCGTAACCGTGGTCTCCTAACCTGACTGTCTAACTGCTCCAAACTTCAAGAGTGATGTTGGTGGTGAGTGGTCAGCCCATGCATTCGTTCGACTGCGTGGGGTGGGAGCAACCAATTAGAGTGGCTCGTCCCGCCACGAGAGCTCACAGCCCCATCCCTCTCCAAGACTATGCCCATAGAGCATCTACAGCATGCAAGTCGAATCGATCCACTGCAGACGAAACATCCACCGTGCCTCCGCATACTCACATAATGACACTGCTACTCTGACAATCCGGGGGGAGTATCAAAAGCCGCACGCGTGACTCTTGTCTTACTGCCCCAATCACCGACCCGCGTGTCCTGCCCCATCCGTATTCCCTAGGCTACAGTTCTGCAGAGGGCGGGCGTCAAGGGCAAGGAGCTTCACAGCCGTCTTGCAGATCTTGCATCTCTACCGTGACTCTTGCTGCATCTCCTCCATCAGTTATCATGGCTCGTACCTCCTGAGTCGTTCGAGGACCCACATGTGCAACTCGACACCTAACATTAACACCAACTTAAGCTTGCACCAGCTACTGATTTACCTCAGCTCCGAGGACGATCGCCGCTATGGCGTTCAATTTCTCAATTGGCGATATCATGTTACTCTCGTCGCTTGCGTGGAAAATTGGCAGGGCATTTACATCAGGAAGAAAGGGGGCGCCCGCTGAATTTCAAGAGGTGGAGAACGAACTCAATGCTCTCAATGGAGCTATCACTCTACTTGCAGATGCATTGGACGATGATGATAGTATTCTTGCTCGGTCGGATGACAAAACAAAAGAAGGACTCGATAAGATTCTAGGCTGCTGTCAGCAGGTCAGTTCCCTCTTCGCAACATATCTACTTCCTCTCGCTGAGTGTTAGCTAAACATTGGGGCAGACACTAGATAGTCTCGAGTCTCTCGTCAATCAATACCAAGAGATAATCAAACCCGAAGGAGATGGTGGTGGCACCTATCGAAAGTGGAAGGGAAGCTTCCTTCGCAATTATAAGAAGATGTGGTGGACATCGGAGGGAGGGAGTATACAAGACTTGCGGAACATGTTACACATGCACGTTAGTTCCATATCATTGACCTTGAAAGCTCTGCAAAGGTTTGTTATCCCAGATTACATGACTTCGCCATCTGGCTCTCCGGTACGACGTTAACGCAAATGCAGCAAATCATTAGCAAGACTCGAAAGCACAATCGAGCCGATGGCTAAAAAGGTAGACGGCATCCACAATAGTCTGGTTGACAATTTGGAAGGCAAGATCGCAGATATGCACAACCTTATGATGAGCATGACAACACCAGGAGCTTCACCACCGCTTGGACCTCAAAGAACAAATACAGCGATGAGCCTAGCTGAGACATTGACTGGAGACGCAATGAGGAATAGCGACTCATTAATAAATATTCAGCAACGGTCGGTGTCCTTGCCGAAATTGGAAGAACATGGAGTGGCGCACGGCCTCGAGAGCATGCAAGCAACTCCAGAGTCGAAAGGGTCTGAATTCTCATCATATTCTTCACCCGTCATACCAGAAAGCAGGGAGGACAGATGGTCGGACATGATCCCTCGCGACTCACACTACAGTATTGCCAGCGCCACGGACTCGCTTTCCAAAACGGACACCAGCAGGTGGAGTGGGGTTTCGGATGAAGTTCCGACTTCGATGGCAGAAATGAGTCCTCGGACCAGGCATATTCGGCGGCCATCTTCCTCACTTGGAGTATCGACATTGTCGCCAGTCAGCCTTCCACCGCCCGCGATGAGGGAGCGGTCTGCTTCCGGAGAGGATGGCCTCCACATCGTGGTCCCGTCTGGGCTTGAAGTGGAGCACGCAAATGACCGGTTTCCAAAAATGTCCGTGATGGGAGACCCAGATGTGTCCGATCGAGACATAATGACAGCAGCGAGGCTGGCAAGCAGCATTGAAGAAAAGGAAATGTTTGAGAGAGCGATCTACACCGATTCTGCAGTTCTCTGTGAAGCGTGAGCCACTTTACCAAAATCTCGTGTTGTTTACTAACTTGCGATAGCGAGGGCGCAGCCGTGGAATACACACAACAAGTCGAAGACAAGCCGGGCGAGTTCGAAATGATCGAAGCCAGCTCATCGTGCAAGATTAGCATTGTCACCAAAGGTTACAGGATTTCAGAAAACAACACACGCTACATCACCAGCATTTGGGCAATGAGCGACGACCGAAGCGTTCGTCTGCAACAGAAACGTACGTTTGCAGCTGTCTGTTCGAACCCCGAGACTGACCATGACAGTGGCCGATGGCGCTGAAATCATACCCTACACACTATGGGGCAACATACAGAAGGTAGTGGTCCGCATCCCCACGGAGCTTAAATTTCACGGCGTCACGCCAAAAGACAAGCCTCTCGATATAGCCAGCACATCCTGGATCAATTACATATTCAAACACGAACGAGGAGCCATTGAGTTCCAAAACACCCTGATGGGCAAACGCCTCCTCCACTCCTTCAAAACCCGGCGCACCCTCCGCCTCCACGACAACATCGTCTCCAACACCTTCACCTTCCAGGAACAACTCTGCGGGCTCGAAAACCTGCGTCTCTGGTCCGACGACGAGGGCGACGGCTCCGTCCTCGCCATGATCCAATACTCGGCCAACTTCAAAGAAGGATACCTCGCCTTTCGCCTCCGCGGGCCCTACACCACCGTCTTGGTCAGGGACGAGGCCGAGAAGTGGATCAAAGTGAAGGGGCTTGATGTGTCGTTGGGCAGCGGGACGGATCCGAAGGCTTTGAAGAGGAGGAAGAGCAGCGATGCGGGGTGGAGCCCGAAGTTGGGGAAGGAGAAGAGGATCACGGCTGTCAAGATTGAGTTTGAGACGCTGGCGGATAAGAAGGTGTTTCTGGAGCATTATAGGGTTAGGCCACCGAAGAATAGTTTTTTTGGCTGAGGGGTCTGGTTTTGTTAAGGAGGGAAGGAGGGGGTGTCGGCGTTTGGGTAATCGTTCCGCGAGGGCCGCAGAAGGCGTCATGGATCTGTTTTGTTTAGCGAAGGCGTTGGATGGCGGTGTGGCACCTGATATTCACTTCTCCTGCAATATGCGGCGGAACAGACGAGAGAAATGGTTATGGTCATTTACGAGGGCCCATAGATATGCCGACATAGAGCTGCGGACCTAGACGGCGCGGGCGATATTGCTCCAGCTTTCTACCTTTCTTAATCAAATCCATGATACCGCTTTCCAGCTAGCATCTCTGCCTTATTATGTTATGGAGTTTCTCCTGCGGCAATGATTAGTTAAAATTCGTTGAGGTGACGGTGGAAGACCTCTATTGATGGGTAGAGAGCCAGGAGCAACTTCAACAGGAGGAGTTTGATTGGGATAATGCTCAGCAGAAGAGCGCGAGACGGGAAACAGACTGGCGGACTCCATCAGAAGCCGACGTGGAGAGCGTTGGTGGAGAGCAATTTGGCTGATGGCTTGATTGATTTTTCTAGATGATGTCCTATCTAACGGTGCTGGAGCTATTTGGTGCTTGAGCACTGACGAAGCACATGCTGCGTTTGCACCTTCCAGCAAAAACGCAAAGACCAGCAATCAGTAAAATGTCCTCGCTCAGCTCTCCCCTTCCTTCTTCATGATATAGCCCCAATAAACCTGGTCGATGTCTCAAATGTCAGAATCGCGATCGAATAGCGCTGTATGCTTTGAGCCTCCGAGAGGCTGCTTCCTCTGCCTTGTCTCTCCACTCCATCCTCCTCGTTTCCACTGCTGCCGTAGCTTCGGCAAGCTTCTCATCCTATATATATAAAGCTTTGACATCATGAGCCAAAGTCTCTTCGACACTGCGGAGGGTGGCATCCTCCTGGTAGTAGTGGTCAAGTGCTGCTTGCAGAGGATGAGGCTCCGGGATAGCGCTAGGAACTGTAAGATCCTGGATGTTATGGAAGCACGAATAATCACTGGGGGTCGGAGGAAAGAGCTTCAAGAACTCGGGGTGGATGTCTCCGTCATCGGTGGTGTGCTCATTCATCCATGCCTTCTCCACTTCAGTGATCCTCTGCATCCTGGAGAATTCTCGTAAATTCACTTCAGTGGAATGCCAATGTAGGAACATCTGCCAAGCGGAGGGGAAATTCTCAGCTGCGGCTTATATATTTACCTGCGTAAGGATTCCAATTTGCTGTTGGCGCTCCCTCTTCATTCAGTTATATACTTCTTCAGCCTTTTCTCGGACATCTTCATCATCTTTCCCAACGCCTCATGGTGGGGGCATTGCGCCGATGCCGGCATCAGCCAACTCTTCATCTGTGGGCTCAATGAAGAAACGTGGCAAACGGATGTCGGGTTTAAGAATTCGTTTGATGAAAACGCTGACCTTGTAGTGAGGGGAAAGCTGTTGCAGGTTGTTGATATGTGAATCCATAGCCTGGAATCTTGCTGCCATAATGGCATCGAGGCCGCTCTTTAGGTCGTTCCTCTTCTGGGTCTCCAATTGCGTCACTCGCTCATTCCACTTATCCCAGCTTTTCTCGATGTCTGTCTTGGGAGGGAATGGTTGTCGACCCAGTCTATCTTGTTCTCGCAGTACATAAGACTCTCCCCAAATCTCGTCTTGTGTTTCGTCTTCGAGAATGGGCGTACCCGTAGAGATAGGCTGCCGAATTATATATTTATCAAAGACCCTGTTCTTCATCTCGGATGACCTAAAGTAAGCTTTAGTAAGGGTTTTAAGTATAAAGAAAGACTTTGAGTATTAAGAAGTAGAAGCATTTGTCGAAAAAGCACCTAGAGCAGGTAAATGTTATATGCGAACGAAGATTTCAGAAGCGAAGTAGTCTCGCATATGGCCCCAAATTCTTGCCGGCGACATTCTGTCATCCGCCCACATCCTGATCTTACCCAACCAACGTTTCCTCTCATCTGTATGCTCTTTGGCATCATCGTCCTCATCGTCGAAATCATCCTCCTCGCTATCCGACGATGCATCAAGACCCTTATTAGGGCCGTAGTCGGAAATAACATCTTCAGAATCACTCCCATCCTTGGGATCAGTGTTCGCAGACAGACTGTTCGTCTTCGGGAAGGATACAAGGGCCTCAGTCTGGCTTTTCTCCCTGACTCGCCCTCCAGTGCAGGGATTGAGCTTTCCAGGCGCTTGAAGAAATCCGACTGAATCTCACGGAATCCCTTGAGCATTTTCCCATGCTCGTAGGTCATGCCTTGCCTCATGAGCATTGGGTGGTCGGCATGTTGTTGCCATGCCCCTTCTTACCCTTCTTCGCATTGTTTTCAGCACGGCTGCGCTCTTGTCTCGAAAGCCCCGTGGGAGCATCGACCAGATCTGCTGTGGTAGAAGGCTGCTTGGAAAAGGTCACAAGTACAGCCGCAATCTCGGGCTGATAGCTGTAGCCCTTGCCAGTGTAATAAGGCGACACACTCTCCACATAATCTCTCCGGAACCATTCTTTTTCTCTACGCGATAATGACCCATCCCAGGATCGAGGTCGACGCTCCTTGATCCAATCTTCAATGGCGTCAAGCTTGTTCGTGACACCATTGACCGGATGTTGTGCGATCATCGGTCCTTCAATGCTCAAACCGGCCGCATCGGCGAGAGATTGAGCGTAAGTACGACACTCCTCCCACAAACTTTCATCTCCGATCTTGAAACAATATTCACGACGGGGGCGAGTGTCATGTTGACGTCGGCCAGGTTCTCCGATCCATTCCAAACCGATGAAGCGGTCTGGATGCGATACGTCTACTATCAGCTTGCCCCCGGGAGCTACCATAGACATCCATCCGCGCAATACTGCTGCGTGCCGTTCTTTCTTCACAGTGAGAAGCACTTGACGTGCTGTGATAAGCTCTGGGCGCGGGCGGGTTCCGAACGCAGTGAGGATTTCATCGAACTGATCATGACTCGCACGAAATCAGAGCACTTGATCATGGCGTAGAGGGGGGTAATGGTGTGGTTGACAGTCATTTCCTTCTGGACCGAATTCTGTCCTTCTGCCCCGACTAAGGTCGTCGTCCCAGACACAGTCAGATACCTCCATTTCCCTCCCGACAATTTCTTGGCTGCTTTCCCGCAGCTTCGATACCCAAGGACCGTGCCATTTTTCCAAAAATTGTGCGGGAATCAGGGTTCCCAAAAAGCAGGAATATATATATATAGAGTAATGAGTTGCAAAATCCAAAGATGTGACACACCTCTTGGAACGCAACCAAATTCCCAAAAAGCAAAGGTACTTATTTATATATAGCAGTGTTTCGCAAGCCCGAATGAAGAAAGTGAAAAATCAAAGGATGAATATCATGTATAGTTTATTCTCTCTTCCGTCTTTCTTCCATGCTCTATCGAAGCAATGTTGCATCAAAAATTACCTTCGCATCTCCACAAAGCGAGGGTGACACACTTAATCAGGCAGGGAGAATTCCAATTTCTTTATGGTTTTGGGAGTGATCTCCAGAAATACAACGCTGAGTGCTAGCAAATGGGATAGCTGAGTGAGAATGTTCAGTCGTCAAAGCAAGGAGTACCTGTACGAGAAGATGACTTTTGAGCCTTGTGTTAGAGCAAGAAGAAGTTTGGTTTCTCCATAGCGTCGGTGAAGTGCTCGATTGAATCATCAAACTTGCGTTGACTGGCATAGGATTCGGAGGTGAGATGTTGAGGTAGGATGTGGAAGTAAGACGTGTAAAAGGGAGGTAGAGGTATGAGGTGGAGGTGGGAGGTGGAGGTGAGTGATAGGAGTTGAAGGTAAAAAGGGAAGGTGTGAGGTGAAGGACAGAGGTGGAGGTGAAGAATGGTATCCATTAGCGTGCGGTTTCTGGCCTCAGCGGTGGTGATGGCTGCTCGGGTCTTGTTTTCCGGGCAAGGAAGATGTGATATATCACGTCGCTATTCTTCCCATGAACCTTTACGTACTGGCATTAGCGCTGTCGTAGAGGATGTGGCATAGGGTTCCCGCTTCTGTAACGTAGAATCGTGCTTCGGTAGCAGTACTCACAGGTATACTCGAGTCATATCGCCAGCCTTCTCATACTCCGGGCTAGATTCCGGCTGTAGAAATCAGCTCGCCCGCGTCATCTCCCCAAACCTCAACGCCTTCCAGGCCTTCGTCTGCCTTGTCTTTGTGGGGTAGCGCATCCACATGCTGTGATAGCAGACGTAGTCCAATTCATATGACCACGGGAACCACCTCCATACCTGCCGCTTAACCATGGCAAAAAACTTTCGACTTTGTGCTTGTCTAATGTTCTTGAGCTGACTGTCCTCCCGCACATTCCTCTCGATTTCCTCGGCGGGAAGACCCCCTTCTTGCCGAAAAAAAGTTCCCTGATGGGTCGTCGTATTCTTCTTCGTTGGAGGCCAGGGACTTCGCTTCTTCCATGTCTGGGTTTCCCAACACTACTCCGCCCTCTTCACCCGATAGCGAGTCTTTTTCGAAGACCTGGGACTCGCGAGAGCTGATTTCCTCGCCGCCATCTGACATTTGGTAATCTGTGTCGAGGTTACCCTGGGCATCAGTCAACAAGGTCCTTGATAGATAGCAGTCCTTAAACTCACCAGAAGCATTTCGTGGAACCCCCGAAGTCCCCAAAAGGCAGGAGTATATATTTATATATAACATTAGTTTGAAAATCTCAAGAAAGAAGAAAGAAAAGGCAATCTAGAGGAAGTCTTTATATATATATAGTATTCAAGCTACTACAGGCCACTCCTTTCGTGAATGTAGTGAGAAGTAGCAAGATATACGTCAATGTTCTTGACTGAAGTCCAAAGATTGCAGAAACGTCAGAGAAACCGACTGAGAATTGTGTGAGGCAAATGCTAATAAAATAACGAGAGTCTGCTGAAGATAGTGTGAGATTCTCACTGGCGCCATCTGGAATTGCAAGTGGGTAAGCGCAGTTGATGGACAGGACGGAGAATAAGTCATGAGCTAGGTATGGTGATAATTAAGAGACTATGATACAAGCTGTGATCAAGGAAGTTGCACCAGATGGGAGGAGTAAGCCATTTGGAGAGTGGAATGGAGAAGAAGGTTGATGGAGGCACTCGAGATATTTATACACGCTTGGGGTTCGTTCGAATCACTCGAGACCTTTGATTCACTCAGTGGAAATGAACACTGTGCAGAACCAGTGAAGAAAGGGTGATAGAGGCCATGCGACAGATTCAATGAAAGGGCACGCTGGATGAATCCAGCTCAATGTGAATGTGCTCTCAGGGTCTCGTTTTGAAATAAGCTCGGGCCTTCACCCAGTCATTCACTCTGTGTTTCAGGAAGTAGCGGTGATAATTGTCGACTACTATCGACGGAAAGGATGTCGAAAAAGATGTTTGCACCTTCGATGAAAATTTCGAATTTCATCCAGTCACGTATTGGAAACTGTTGAGGCGAACTCTCCAAGATTTCAATCGCATGACATCAAGGGAATCCATACACGTGTCGGAGACATCAGACACCGCCCGTCCCCTTCGGCAAACCTCTGGGTTCGGGCCGCAACGAAAAACATAAGGTAAGTTTCGACGACAAACAGCAAAACCGCTCAAATAGTCTGCGGCATCAGGAAAGAATGCACGCTCTGTAAGGTTGAGCGGGAGGGACTGATGTCCGGTTTGAAGGTGCTGATGAGCGACAGGCGACGTCTTATCATAGCCTTGTCAATAGTGGTAGATGGTGGCCCTGTGCTAAAATGATCTACAATGAGGCGTCAGCCAGATTTCGAGAGCAGCGGGAACATAGGCCACTGTAGGCATCGGGCGAAATGGCAAGGACTCACAGTCGTCATCATAGAAGAGGCAGAGCACAGCAAGAGCAGCGGCAACGGAAAGATCTTTGCCGGTCGAGCAAATGAACAGGATGCTTGGAGGTTCCTTTCGGCAGGCGACCGCATTGACAAAGGGCACGACTAAGTGGAGCTGGGTGCGAATAGCTCGGCTGCCGAGCTTGCCGTTTGTGCATTTGAGATGTAAAGTCCGTGGTTCCTTTCTCGGCTCTTCAGGGATGTCTCGCGCGGGGAATTTGTCGTCAGTGCAGATAATTATGCCATCATACGAATCCAACTTGATGGCACGTCCCTTTGTACCGATGTAAAGCGTGGTGGGCCCAAGTCTTACAGCAATGTCGTTGGTAGGTTGTAGCTTATACTCTGATGCCATAAACGTTGAAATGAGTTTTGGTAGGTCCTCCTCCATAGCTTGTAACAACGGCTTATGATGTTTCCAGAACACCGTTGGTGTAAGGCCATGTGCCCACCCCTCGCTGTCATCTCCAGCTCCTTGAATATATCCACTCTCTAAGAGCTCGACTCCTTCAACGCGTCTGGAAGAAGTACAACAGATGATCTTGTTATAGTGGGGAGGGATTGTGAGCTCTTTGTCGAGAGAGAAGTCCGGCGTAGTCCAGATCGGGTAGAGAGGCTTCTTCAGGACCCGACGAAGTGAGCAGACCTCGAGATGGAGAGACTGGTAACTTAATATGACTGTTGCTGGATCTTTGGATGATCAGAGATTACCTTTGCATCTTCCACCAATCTCTCGAGTCGTGCCTCGATCTGACCTTGCTCCGATGATCCCACAACATCAACAGGCACGCGCAGCTTGTGAGACAAAGGCAGCCCTGGGAACAAGAGGCGATTGAAGACGCTGCACCATATGGGAATCGTCTTGCTGAGAGCATCCGGCATACTCTTGCCCCGCCGCGTCGAATCAACGATCACACATCTAGTATCTTGTCAGGACGGGCATGATCTTTCCCAGGTCTAGATATTGCAGAGAAGAAAGATCAGGAGCCTTACCCACCCACCACTTTTCCCAATAATCTCTAGTATGTGCAGATTCAGTCTTCTGGTGCTGAAAGCCCATTGTTGCCAGTGCCCATCTGTACTTTTGAAGTATGCGCTCGCAGCCTTCTTGTCGAGAGGGATGTACCAGGAACCGCAGCGCTCGTTGGCTATAAGCGGTAGATTCTGGCTTGAGGCGACAGATTGGACATAGTAGGAGTCTTCTTGTATCGAGTGCAGGCGATTGCGAGTTGACAGGGTTGAGCGTTTGAGGGACGAGAGGGTATTGGAGAGGTTTCCGGAGAGGAACGGGAAGACCAGTCCAGAGCATGTTGTGGGAAAGTCGGACATTGTAGCCAGCTACTCGAGATAATCGAGACACAAAGCGGCGTTGAGATTATCCAAATTGCATCATTGTGGGAAAGAAGTCATTCTTGGGTGTTTGATCGTGGGTCACGGCTACCTCCAGTGTTACCCGGCGCTGGAGACGTATCTTTAACAGTGGAATAGATAGAATTCTTCAACAACAGGCTTCCACTCGTTCCTCTCCCTTCATCTATCAAACTTGCATTTGCACATGCCCGGAGAAATACAATCTTGTCGCCTTCTCCCCGAGAACGTAGCCGAATGACTATGGCGCATTGCCGCCCTCCACCACCTCACCCGTACCGTTCCCATCTGGAGCTCGAAATCTTTCCGCCCCTTCGGCCCTTGCTTTCCTTCTCGCCACCGATGCAGCTTGGTCCACTATTGCATGATACTGGGCTCTACCCTGTTGAGACTCTGCGTTTCCCACTTGGGCTAATGAGAAGTTGTAGCCTCTCTTGGCCTGCTCAAGAGTGACCGGTGGCGTCGCTGAGATTTGGTAGAGTTTTTGAATTGTCGACTTGAGAGCCGCTTCATCTGCGTCTTTCGGCCGGGGGCCTTTCGAGTAATGCTTCTCAAACACTACCGCCCCAGTCCATCGACACCATTCTTCCCATGAGAACTTATTTTGCCATCCTCCAGTATAGAGACGGAATCCTTCGGTCTGAAGCCAAGCCGAATAAGCTTCTTGATTCTTTGGCACGACAGCACGCAGCCTCATATGTTCCGCATCGGCCACACACCCTTCCATCAGTGAATTATTCAAGGCTTCGCTCATTGGTCCTCGTTCCATTTCTCTCTGTAACCTGGCATCTGCCCCACGAAGCTCCTCCTCTCCCATCTCGAACAGCTCTTGCTGGCTTGGCTCATCACTCTGTCTAGTCGGCTGAGGGTCGTCGAAAGGATGATAGGGCTTCTGGCTCGGATCTCGATGCTCAAAAACCACTGTTGCCGTCGTTAGGCTCGAGATTCCACCGAGACACATCCCGATCTTAGCCAGCTTGGGTACGTTCTGCCTCCTGAGGATGAGGTTCCAGTATTGCTGCAGACAGTATTGAAGATATGCCCACAGGTCAGCGTACGACCTGTCCATTGGGAGTCTTGGAACTGGACGTCCAGTTAATACACTATAATCGGCGAAAGAAGGCATCAAAGCGTTTGAAATAGTGCATACGTCCGTCCAAAGGCTTGGAGCAAGGGTCCGTGCATCGATTTGCGGCTTGGGTGGTAGGCTAGGTGCCATTGGAGTGAGCATCATAGCCTCAAACTCGCCGACAGAGTTCTGTTTTTGAACATCCCAATCTACCCTTGTCTCCATGGCAGCATCGATTGGTTTGTGTTCGGGAGGCACCAAGTCAAAAGGCTTGTGATGTCGGTAGATGTCCAGTGTTTTGAGGTGTGCCAGGCTCTCGTATTGTGTCGGGTGAAGTGATTGGAGTCTCTGTGACTACTCCCAGCAAGACAATGTGGGTAAGCCTCAGTTTCTACAGGTGTGGAGGAGTGGGCAAAGTCTTCACAGATGCTGAGATGAGACTAGACTGGACGACAGCTCTGCGAAGGATGCGGGGTCGTGCCTCGAATCACGCAAAGCTGTTCATTGGCTCATGTTGATTCAATATGACATTTGTGTAACCCTTCCTAAGGTGACGTGTGAAGAAACCTCAATATGCCCGAACAAGGACAAGCTTGTTAAGCTCACATGTTCAAAGACTTTGACACAATGGCTGGCTTACTACTGCTTACAATTGAAACGATTCGACTCCCTCTATAATTATTCTGATGATGAGTGGTAAAATGGCCCACCTTAGCCGCCAAGAATCACATCAGAGGACCTGTTCAGAATCCAGTATACGACACGAATCCCACAAATGGAAAAAAGGGTCATTAACAACAGTCATCCATTCTATCTGGTTGCTCCCTTGACCCGATTACGTTTGTATACGATAGCCCAGACAACGCCACCAGATATAGTTCAGAGGCCAAGCGCCACCCTTCAGTATTCTTTACCTCCTACCCGAACCATAGAGCCACTCCTCAGGCTGGACGCGTGGAATACCGAGAGCGTGTATGAGAGGGTATTCGACCCCAGCCACGTTCTGATGTACGGTCCCCTCGCTGTCTCGGGCCTGAATAGTGGCGGCAGGGAACCACCATATCTCAATGTCCCCAGTCAATGTCGAACCCAGAGCTCGAGCTACCAAGACTGCCCGTGGTGACGTGAATTCCCGACTTTGAAGCTCAGCTACCTCTTCGTCCGAGATTCTCGCAAATAGTGGGATCAGTTCCGGGACATCACGCCGTCGAAGCTGGTCTCCAGTAGCTTGGAGGATGAAATCCAGCGTATCCTGCGCAAGGCCAAATAGCTCTTGAGTAGAGAGGACCTCGTGGGTGTATTCAAAGTTCAGTCCATTTTCGATTTTACTTACTTCGTCGACCGGCTCCTCTTTATCAGAATCTTCCCTGTAGTGGCCTGAGTCCGCTCCCAAATCGGACGTAGAGGCTCGGGTTGTTTTATCACTTGTTTCAGAGGGGCTGTGCTCGGCTATCTCAGAGGCTTCTTTGGCTTTCTTGCCTGCAGTTCTGAATCTCCGCGCCTTGATTCCATTGTCTTTGCGGAAACGCATGGCTCGATTCGTGAAGCCACGGAGGGTTTGGATAGGCTTTCGGCCCTCCGCAGTAACGCGTGTATGTGGCATTCGCCCTCGGAAGCTATTGCTGTCAGTCAGCTTCTTTATAGTGGGAACACTGATAGGGGCACAGGGCTGGTCCTTACTCTGGCATAATGGTCTGTGGGAATAACCTCTTCAAGGCTTCGATGCGGAAAGACTCCAGCTCGGAAGAAAAAGCCCGGTTCAAGCCTGGGATGTGTCTGACTGGATGGTTGTCCTGGTCCAGTAATACCAAGCCATCATGAATCCAAGGTGTGGGCTGTGGAGGTTTGGGGAGATCGGTAGGCGGCTTGAGTTCGTATAAGACTTTTCGTCCTCTCGCGTCGACAATGTTGTCCCAGTCAGCCCGATCAGGGCCCCAACTGGCTTGAGCGGGCTCGAAGCTGGTATCGTCGTCGTCCCTTTCTCCGTCCCCTCCTCCTCGAGCAGGTTGTAAACCCAGGACGTCAGCGGCATATCCCAAAGTTCGGCTCTTTTAACTTACGCCACTGCCCACTCCGAGAATCCTCCTCCATGAACTTGGCTCTGTGGTCCTGATGATATGCTGCCTTAGCTATATCCGTATCAGTACCATCATTCTCAAGATATTCTATCATTGGGTAGGATACTCCAGTCTTTGAAGCTTGCGTCTCTGAACCACATCACTCTCTCTTTGTCCCAGCGTACTTCACCCTTTGGTTTGAAGTCGTCGCCGACTTCGCCTTCGATCGCAGCAACTACCTCCGAAAGCTTGGAACCTTTCACCGTCCGTCTAGAATAGATCCGGCTAGAGCTTTTGTGGTCGTCACCAGTGATCTGCTCCGGATCAGACTTGGCCCTCTTATGTGGAGGTGATCTTGAGTTCGAGATATCTTTTGGCTCAAACTTCTGCTCTTTTGTGTTAGAAGTTGCCCTTTTTCTAGGGAAACGACGTGCAAAGCCATGTATGGTCTCAGCAAGTATGTTTGCTGTCGACTGTGCTCTTTGCTGCGCCGCCTGAGTGGACGACGGGCCGGACTCGCTCAACGACGCCGCTGCCGTTATATCAGTAGTGACTTTTTATATTTACGGATGATGCAAGAAGTTTTACAAGGCCGGGGCGGTAGCCTTAATGCACCTTTTCCAGAGCTCACAGATTCTCGGTCTGTTCTGGCTGTTCCAGGGATCCTTGCCCTCGACGTGGGTACTGATCGTCGAGCCGACCTGCGCGGCTGATTTTCTTCTCTTTGGGTGCCTTCAGACTGATCCTGGTCTGTGAAGCTGGTCAATCGGCATCTCTAATTCCCCTCGGAGCCGACTTACCATGCACATGAGCCTGTGGAGGAGGGCTGGCCTTCTTGGGCGCCATGCTATGATCAAAGTTTAGTAAGGGCGGTTGAAGAGGATGTTTTCCAACCAAGTACAGAGTATCTTCGGGAAAGGACCGGACGAAAGTTGACGTGTTGAGTCTAAGAGTGTTGTGGATGAGATAGAAGCCAGGTGTTGTCCAAGCTTCTGGCAAAGCAGGAGTCGAAAAGAATAGGATCGATTTAATGACAGTGGGCTTAGTCCTTAAGAAAGACGAAGATGACGGGCGAAGAGCTTGATGAATTGAGAATGACTGGGCACTTCTGTTGTCAAAAGTTTTGAATGGACTTGATATCCAAGGTACGCAACTACCGGTACTATGGGACTGGTACTAGTGATACACACTACCGATATTAGGGTCCCCCTGGATATCAACAAAGAAAGACCCTTAATTTCAAGATTCTCTGCTGAAACATGGATCAGAAGAACAAAAAGACCAACAATGGGCAATTTCAAAGGCCCCAGAATCGCCACTATGGACCGTGGTTTGATAAATTTGAAGGAGCTGTTTAGTAGTTCCGAGAATCGGCGGTAGGTGCCGCCTAGATGGTGCAGTTAACCTACTACAGTATTTCCCCTTCCTCCAGCTCCATCTCCTTATCTTCTTCCATGGAGGGGAGACTCTCATTGATGGGCGCACAGCCAGTAGTAGCGCGAACAAAATACGGCATATTGAGAGAAGTCTCAGCCGAAGACTGCGTGATGGAAGCAGGCTCGCTGGCTTCATCAGAGGCCGATTTGAGAGGCGTTCTGGGAGACGACTCATCACACATGCTGATAACCGTCGATTTCGCTTGTTTGGCTTGCAAGGCTTTCTCCTTGTTCTTATTGCTTCCTCTCCGGTTGTGCCAGGCGGCCATTTTATTCTTCGGTCGGAATCTCATCGTGCGGTTCGTGAAACTGGACAAACCCTGGACTTTGAATTGCTTGCCGCCTTTGGTCATTCGCTGAGCAGGCATTCTCCCCCTGAAGTCTTGTGTAATGCTTTGGGGGAAGATTCTTCGTAACGCTTCCATCCGCCAATCCTCGAGCTCAGTAGAGAACGTGCGGTTGAGACCAGGAATGTCTCGAACAGGATGGTTGTCCATGTCAAGCAAGATCAAACCTTCGTCCTTACCATCGTGCTTCATGGGTCCTGGCTTTAACAACCCCCTTAGAAAACCCAATGGTGGCTCGAGTTTACCCATAACAGTGTTCCCGTGGGCGTCGACGATGTTGTCCCAATCCTTGGACTCAGGACCCCAATCCTGCTGGGCTGGCTCGTAGCTAGTCTCGTCCCCATCTGCGTGACCGCGAACAGGTGTGTTGCGAGGTGTGCCTCTCCTAGCATCCTCGGCTATGAACTGCTTGCGAAGGCTTTCGTGGTAGACGGCTGGCGTCCATTCTGGATAGTTCTTGTCCTTGAAGAACATCTGTCCGTCTTCCCATTTTACCTCGCCTTTTGCCCTCCCTTTTGCCCTCTTATTTCCTGCCATTTTGCCAGCAACCCTAGTGACTCCTTTGGCTAGCTTGGACTCTTCTATTTTGGTCTCTTGTCCCTCGGGGTTTCCCTTGTTCTCCCCTTGAGTGGCCGGGTCATTTTTCACTCGCTTTCTCCGGCCATTTAGCTCACTCTCCGAGTCAGTGACATGGTCAGCCATGGTACTACACTCGATGGAGGGCCGCCTCATCCGCTTTTGCTCGTCTGAACCTTCGATTTCCTCGTCATCCGTACCAGAATATCCGTAGTCAGATGCGGTGTGGGGGCTATATTCATGAGGCTCAACGGTGTTGGGGATACTGGGCTCATAGGACATCTCCACATCTATGGCATTATCTTAGCTTGCGTTCTTCGGTCGCTGAGGGAGCAGTTTACCTGTCATTTGTGGTTCTTTCGGGGCCATCAAGAATGCTTGAGCTGCTGGAGTGCTTGTTATGACATTTGTTGGTCAGGGGAATAGGGCGAGGCAAGGTAAGTGTTGTTGAATTTTCAGAATTTGCACGGTCGAGCGCTAATATTGAGAAACCCCAGAATTAACCCCCAACCTTCCCACTTAAGTACTTCTGAACAATCTGTGCACTCTTCCAACGACCGTTTCTTTTTCAGCCTAGTTTTTTGTTGATTGTGACGAACACAAAGACTCAAGTCCGCAGACAATGGTATGAACAATTCTATCCACTGTTCATCACTTCAATGTTGACAAAGGTAGCATAGGGAGACATGAGTATAGTACACGCTCCTCATCGATACCAAGTCACTTTTGCCACAAGGGATCGAGACACATTCATGTGCAGGAACAATGGGAGGGAACCGCCCACCCCAATCAAGAAGGAAATGACGAGTACTAAAAGAATGGCCCTTGCGTTCTCAACAGAGGTTTCTCAACCTCAGAACACACCTTCATCTCAGTGGGCAAAAATCGATTTAGAAAGAGACAGCTTAATTCTTCAAATTCAGAGAAGGCTTATATCTATATACACTCTCGCAAAAATGCCACAAATCCAAGACCCACTTGGAAAGTCAGCTGAGCACACCAAGTCAACTACATATAAACAGCCTCCCCCAAAAATCCAGGCAACGGTATGAACAATGAGACAAAATCCCAAACAGCGGGCCATCAGCCCTTATCAAGCAACAATGGGTTGTCTACACACAAAGAAACCCTCCCTATCTTTGGGGCATCCCGCAAACGGCCAAGTGCACAAAGAAAAGAGAAAGCCATTGAGCTAAAATATGATTCGGTACAAAGAGACGTTTCTGCTGAGTAGACCTGGGGATTTTGATTTGGGCTAGGTTCGCGGTCTTGAACACATGCTTTTCCTCAGATGCAACTGCTCCTTCTGTGTATCTCACTTGTCAGTCTCCTGCTTGTGTGCAACTCTCATCCAACTATATGGCAGCAGTACTGTTCATTTTGCAAGGTTCCGTGCCACCAGACTGCTGCACTGACATCTGTCTCATCCTGAAAGTATGGGAACTTTCCCTCCGACTCCATCGAATTTTGGAGCTTTCGACATTCCTGAAATGTTGGATCCAGACAAAAAAGGGAAAAAGTCATCAAGCAGGTTCAGTGCTACTGAATATCTATTACCATCTCAATTTACTCTATTCGATTCCAAAAGATGTTGAGAGCGTGATTATGGCGACATCAGCGCTCCTTATCCTAAGGACCGGAATCCTGCCATTGCAATACTTACAGGGAATGATGATGAGTGCTTGGCAGGGCGTATCTCATCGGAAGTGAGACTACAAAACACCATAAACCCTTGTACTCCCGCCTAAAAAAACAGACCGAAGCGGAACAACTGTATGATCACAAATGGAATATAAAAGAGACTTAGAAAATTGACAGCGACGTGTGCAGGTCCTGTCCCTACCTATTCACACCCTCCTCCTCTCAGCAAATCTCCCACTCACATTCCCCTGCCTGTCAATCCCCACCCCGAGACCCTTCATCACCAGCTTCCCTCCCCAGCAGCCCCAGCAGCCCCAGCCCCCCTTTCGCGTTCCTCCTGTCCAGCTCACCAGTCTTCCAGCCTACAAGATGCTCGCTCTGCAGTATGAGTGGCGCTAGTCCGAATCTCAAGTATCCCCCGGTGAATTCAGGCCGATGTAGGTGATGGGACAAAGCACAACGTACGAAGGACGTAGACGTAGAATATTCCCTCTACAATCATGTATGGGAACTGGTTTGCGGAACGGCGGGTTAGCAGCCATCAGCTTGATTTACTGGGATGGAGGATCGCCCTGCATGTGTGGCAGTTGACGTGTTATCACCGTTGGCAAAGTAGGGCCGGGGCGGGGCTTCTGCAAGCATAAGCCGTATTCAGCCTGGAAGTATTCGTGTTAGATCCTCGAGCTTTGCCGGAAGAAGACAAGAAGATTGCGTTGGAGGGATGAGAAGGCTTCAGCCTGGTGACAGCACACTCTAGCCTATCCCCACAACCAAACTCAAGTATTTGAGAACGTTTCAATCTGAGGAAGGGACCAGGGGTACTGGGGACGACTTGTGAGGATCCCGGAACCACTGGATTGCTTCTTGAATGACAACCATCGTCCACGATAGCGATATGCTGGGGCCTTAGTATTGCCAATTATTGGTCATTCTCTGTTTCTCGTTCATTCTTCTGCAGAGAATCTCGGTATCAAGGGCCTGGTTCTGTTGATATCAGGGAGACCGTAACATTGGGAGGCTGCACTGCCAGCGCAATTTTAATAGTACCCGTCCTCGTGTGCCATCTCCATCCCATGCTTTTGACAATAGAACGAACAAGTCATTCCTGACTTCCTAAGCTCGTCGCCCATCATCTTCATATTCCCTCGCTATGGACGCCTACCTGCATCTTTCTCCCACCCCCTCCCGGCCTCTGTTGCAACATCCCCGTAAGCAGGAGGAGAAGCAGGCACCCGCTCCTCGGCTGCCAAGCCCTCAGCCCGCGCGCCCTCGCTTCTTCTACTGTACGTCCCGCCGTTGAATTTCGCTCGCCTCCATGACCGCCCCGCTGATCTAGCCATTCCCTATAGGGCCTACTGGACCCTCATTGCTCATTGAACCGACTACCCCAGCCTGCGGAGTCTGCTGGGACTGTGCAACCTTATTGCTAGCCTGTTGTACCAAACCTCTCGCTAAGCCTGTGGGTCCCTGTTGTCGGGAGGACTGGTAGTGTTGCTGGGGATACTGTTGGGAATGTTGTTGGGAATATTGCTGTGGGGACTGCTGAGGGTAACTGCTGTCCCATTTGAGGCCCTGCCATCTGATTGGTGTTCGCGGGATAGCTACAGTGCCACGTCAAAAGTCTGGGCCAAGCTAAAAACAACCCCGTACCACCATTTCCCCCATTATATCCAATTTGCCAACCATTTATAGGAGAGCCTTGTATCTTCGTATAATAATTAATTAATAATAGTATATTAATTCCCTAAAAATATTTTGCGCTTAATATTTTGTATATTATCTTTTAACTTCTATTATTATATTTATTTTCTTTTTTATATTCTTAGTTAATAATATTAATAACTTTTTAAGAAGTAATTGCTAAGCTTATTTTAAAGCCTCCTTTATAACCTCTTATACTTTCTTATTATTTTTATATACTTCTTCGATATCTAGCTATATTTTATAAACGAACTCCTTAAATCTTTTTTAAAAATATTCGATTGGATTAAGATCAGAAAAAAAAGGGGATTATTCTAATATTTTAATACTATATTCTTAGAGTTATATTTATATTTTATATATTATATATATAAAGGCGTTATTTTATATAAAAAAAAGGTTTAATTTATAAATTATAAGGATTTTTTTTTCTAAAACCTTAAGATAATTATTAATTAAATATCTTCCTTATTTTATAATTTTATCTTTATTTATAATAATAAGGTTATATTATTTCGAATTATAAAAGCCTTTTTAAATTATTATTAATATACCTTTGCCTTTTGGAACAAATTATATTATTTTTTTCTTAAAATATTCATAAGGCAAACAGAATATTTATTTATATTTTTTACCTTTTTCTTATTCTATAGAATACTTATTAGATCAGATTACTTTTTGCTATTATTCAGGAGTCCAGTATTCTTATATTTTATATTAAGTTAATCGTTTGTGTATTATAGCTTCTGAAAATAATAATCTTTTCTGGGCGAGCTAATTAACGAAGCTATACTCCTTAAGGCAATAGTAGAAGTTATTCCGGCCCGACGACACCTCCGGCCCAGCGATACCTTAGACGAAAAAATTATTAAATTTTCAATTATAAATTACTTTACTTATAATGCTCGTATTGATCTCGCAGTTACTAATTTATATTAGCAAAAAAAGCTTAATTTCAAAGCTACCGCTAAAAAATATATTATTAATAATATAACCTTGAAATATCAATATTAAAGCTGATAACTATTTAAGCAAATTGCTTTTTCTAAATATTATTAATATTTTATTTTCGCTCAAAAAAAGACTTTAATAAGTTTAATTAATAATTTAACCGATTATAAAATACCTCCTACTAGCTAGATTATATATAATTTAATATAAGAAATAATTAGCCGGCCGGTAGGGAAGAACTAGATTAACGATTTTATAAATTATTATAAAAATAGGCTTAAGAACCTTTATCTACGAAATATCAATAGTTAATAAATAAAAGCAGAATATATACTTCTATTTAAGCAATTGTATAATTTAATAACTTATTTCAAATATTAATTAATTAAATTATTAATATCTAATATAACTAATTGTTACTATCGAGAAATATAATATTATTAGCGATAACTTTTATAATTAGAATAAAAAAGGCTTCGTAATTAGCTAAATAAATATTATATAATATATAATAAGTAAGGAAGCTTTTAAAAACGGTTATATTATATATATAAGTTAAGACGGAAGTAGAAAATTTATTTACTTATTAATATATATTAATATTATAAGAGCTATTTTCCCTCTATTTTTTATTTACAAAAGTAAATTTATATTACAAAATATATAATTAGAAAACTAATTATTTAAGAATATAATTTATTTTGCAGTCTTATCAAATAAATAAAGTTATAATATTTTAAGTTTTTATTAATTAAAAGTTATATTTTATTATTATATAAGCAAAAGAACCAAAAGAGGACGTCGTTTATTAATTATTAATAAATATAACAATTATATTAACTTATAGTTTATTAATTTATATAATAAACTATATATTTTTGTATTAATTTTACTTTTATATTTAACATATTATTTATAACCTTTTGTTAAAGTATATAGTAAATGGCAATATAAAGTATAATAACTAGATATAGCTGCTATAATAATAGAACGCAAGCAGAACGCGATAGATAAATAATTGCTATTAACCCTATCCTTTAAGAGGATAGAAGAATTAACAATTATTATTAAAAAAATAAAGGATTTTTAAAATAATAAGATAAAGCTTTTAAGCAGGGTAAATATAAAATTATTTTAATAAATTTAATATTAATAATATTTATTTTATAAATTTTTATATAATATTTAACTTTTTAAATTAAAATAAATAATATAAACATTATTTTATTATTATTTATATTCTTTATAAATATAAGTTTTAATAAATTTTTCTTATTTTTATAATATTCTATTTATTTTATTTTATTCTAGCCCTATTTATAATTATATTTATATTTAATATTATATTTAATATTATAATTTTAATAAATAAATAATCTCCTTATATATCTTCTATATTTATATTTATATTTTATTTTTATATATTAAAATTAATACCTTTAACCTTATTAAGATAATTATTAAGATAATTTTTATTAAAAGTTATTATAACTCTTTATAAACTATAAGGTTAAAAGATTTTATATATAAAATTTTAATTATTAAAATTATAATTTATATAAAAAAATTATTAAAAAACTTAAAAACGGAAATTTATAATAATTATTATAAATTTATTATTTTATAAAACGCCTTTAATTCCTTTATTATTTATTTAAAAAGATTATTAATTTATTTTTTTTAACTATTATATTTAATAATCCTATATAATTTCCGTTAATTTTTATAAAGGAAATTTATTGCTAAAGGAATAAAAGAAAATATTATTATTAAAGGGAATGAAATTATAAAACTTAAAAATATATTTATAATTTCTTTAATAATATTCATAATATTTTAAAAAAAAAAGGGAAATATAAATTCCGTTTTTATATTAAATTCTATATAACTTAATTAACCTTTATATAAAAGGATATAGAAATAAGGAGTATTAAAGAAGGAAGAAAAAAGGGAATAAAAAAAGAAAAAAGAGAAGATTCCAAAATTATAAAGAAATAATATAAATATAAATATTATAATTAATATTATATTATAACTGCTTTAATATAGGCTTAATATAAGAATAATTATTAAATTTAGCTTTAAAGAGGCAATATTTTTAAGCTTATTTAATATTAAAATCGAATAATTATTATATTCTTAATATATAAATTTAATTATTAAATAATATATTTTCTTTATTACCTTCGGGCTTTTTAAAATATTTATAATAAATATATTTATATTTAATAAAATTATTATTGTTTTATTTTATTTTTAAAGTTCCGGATATTTTTTATAATATTTCTTATATTTTTTTTATTAATTTATTTATTATATTTTAAATCTTAGTTTTTTTATTTGATTTAATATTATATAATACCTTTTTAACGATATTTCCTTAATACCTTTTTTATTTCCTATTCTTATTAATTATTTATTAATTTAAAAAATAATATATATTTTTAATTATTTTCTTATAAATTATAATAAAGTTTTAATAATAAAATATAAAAGATTAAATAAATTCGATAAATATTAAATAATATTAAGCGATAAGCTTATATTCCGATTATATCGAGTATTTAAAAAAGATTAATAAATTTATAAAATAATTTATTATTAGAGTATTTCTGCTTTAAGTTTTTAATAAATAATAATATTAAATTATTTATAAAAAATATTTATAAAAAATATTTCTTATTATAATATTTTTATTAATATTTTAATATTTTCTAATAACTTTTTTTAAATTTAATATAAATAAATTATAATTTTTCTATTCTTTCTTTTATTATTAATATTTATTTATTCTTAAATATTTTATTTTTAAAATAAATAATAAAATTATAATTATAATATATAAAAAATAAAGTTATTTTAATATTTTTATAATAATAATTATTATAAATAAATTCTATTATTAATAAAAATATAATTTAATTATTTTATTTATAATTATAATAATTATATAAATATTATTTTAAAATATTAAAATATTAAAATATTATATTATTAGTTTAAGGGTAAAATATAATTAATAAATATTTTTTAATCTTAAAATAATAATATAATTTGGATTAAAAGGTATTTATAAATAGAAATTCTTTATTAAATATTATACTTTTTAAAGAATTATATTTAATAATTATGTTTAAAAAAAAATTAGCAAATTTTATAATTATTATAATCTTATTAATTAATATATAATATATTATTTTATTATATTAATTAATAATAATTAATATTATATTATAAATATAGCTTTTTGATTTATTTAATAATAAATTAATAATAAAGTTTATAATAATCTTTGCCTATAGCCCTTTAAATTATAATAGGTTATAAAGCTTTTTATATAATTTATATTATTATTTTTTAATTTTTTAATATTTCAATATTTTAATAAATATTATATATTTTAATATAATATTTTATATATATAATAATATTTTTTTATTAATATTTCTATTATAATAATTTAAATATTTTATTTATTTTAAAATATTTAATTAGAAAATTATTATAATATTATTTAAAAAGCTTTTATTTTAATATTTTATCTCTTAATATATAATAATTTTTTTAAATAATTAAAATCGTATTAATAAAATTTTATATATTATAATAAAAATTTTATTTACTCTTTATAAGCTCTTTATTAATTAATTATATATTTTTAATAAAATTATTATTTTATTATAAAATTTTGATTAAATTTATAACTTTAATAATATAGTCTTTATAAATTATTTTTATAATTATATTAATTTTTTGTTTTAATATAAATATTATATAATTAATTTCTTAAAGTATTTTTATAATAAATATATTATATAAATATTCTGCTTATAAATCTTTATTTTATAAAGCTAATTTAATTTAAAATATTAATAATAATTATTTTAAATTATTAGAATTATTCTTATAATTAAGGCGCTATAATAATATATTAATTAAATTAATTTTCTTAAATTTATAATTAATCTTAAAATTATAAATAATTAAATTTAAAACTTATTTAATTTATTTAAGGCTTAACTTTTTAATATTTATAAAAATTTTAAAATTATTATAATTTATTAAAACTTTTATAATATAGATATTATTATTAAAATAATAATATTAATATATAAATATATTAATAATAACTAATAACTTTTGATTATAAACCTTATAATTTTATTTTATAAATATTATTTTTTTAAATTAAAAAGTTATTAAATATTATTATTTATTATTTTATAATTATAATAATATTATAATAATAATAAATTTAAAAAATATTTGTTTCTAAATAAATTCTTTTTTTGAAATCGAAATATATTAGCAAAAGTATTTATATAAAAGCTTTATATAAGATATAGAATATTTATATAATATTTTCTAATTATTTGAATTCGTTAAATTTCTTATTTCCCTTATTACTTTTTAATAAATTAACTAAAAAACTCGCTTTTTTAAAATAATTTAAAATAAATAAATAAAAATAGTTTGCAAACCTTAAAAATTATTAAAATTGATAAAATAATATTAAAATTAATTATTATATAATTATTATATAATTATTATAATTCTCTTTAAAAATATAAATATATTTTATATAAATATTATAAAGCCGAGAAACTTAATTATTATTTAATTAAAATCGTATTTAAATAATTTTATAAATAAAGAATATTGTTTTAATCTTTCTAATATTTTATATATATACCGTTAATATTATAATAAATTTTTAAAATAAACTAATATATTATATACATTATATTAATTAAGTTTATTAAAGTTTTATTACTATATACTTAAAAGGTTATTAGGATATTAATTAAATTAAATAGTATTATTAAATATTTAAAATATTTATATTATATATAGAATATAATCTTTTATTTATTATTCTTTTATATATAAATTCGGTAATATATTTTTATTAAATTTAATTTAATAAATTTAATATTTTTATAATTAAAGGGAATAAGTATTTATTCTTTTTAATTATTATATTTAAACCTTTATAATTAATATATAATTATAAAATACCGTCCTTTTTAAATATAAAAATAATTAATATTTTTATTAATAATACCAAAGGGCGGATTATCCTTTATATAATTATATTATTAATATACCGACAAAGTTCTTTAAACTTTGATTTGAAAAGATTATAAATAAATTAACAAAAAAGATTTTTACCTTTTAATTTTATTATATAATCGCCTTTTTTAAAAGCTAATAATTAAAATATTCTATTTTTATAAAATATATTTTACTAAGTTTTAAGCTCTTTAAATAAAGTTACTTTTTTATCTTAAATATAAATTAGTTATAATATTATATATATTATCTTAATTACTCTTATTAATTTAAGAAAACTTTTATTAAAATATTTTATATTTAAAATTTAAAAATTTATTAATAATAAAAAGAAATTTTTATATTATTATTCTAAAATCGGTTTATATATAAAGATTTTTAAAACTTAGTACTTCAATAATTAATTAAGGCCCAATTTAATTTATAATATAAAAAAATAATTTATATTTTTTTAATAACCTTAATTATCTTTTATAATAAAGTAAACAGAATAAATTTTATAATAATATATATTTAATTTATTAATTAATTTAAATATAAATAAATTATAATCTTTATATAAAAAGTTATATAATATAATTATATATTAATTAAATTAAATTAAATATTAACTTATTATTTAAAAGGATTTTAATAAATTTCAATTTTTATAAAATAAATATTTTAATATTATTTATATTTAATAAAGACTTTATTTTTATTTATTTTAATTATTCTATTTATAAGGTATTTATAAAATCTTATTATTTCCTGTTTTTATAATAAAATTAATAGGATTTTTGAATAAATAATTTTTAATTTAATAACTTATTTACTTATAATAATAATAATAATAATAATATTTTTTAAAAGAATATAAATATTTAAAATTAACCGGAATCTAATTTAAATTATTAAATTTTTTATAATTATTTTTTATTTTATAATTAAATTAAAATTAAGTTTCCCTTAATTTATCCTTTTAATATTTATTATTTAACGATTTCTAATACCGATTCGGTTTAATAATTCAATCTTTTAAGAAGCAAATTATTTTATTTTTAAAAATATATATATATTATTCCGTTATACTTTTTAAGGAATTTTATTTAACTTTATTATATTATTTTAAATAGGATATTTTTATTATAAAATCGGTATAAATATTTAATTCTTTTCCTATTATAACTATTAAATTACGAATATAAAACAATAATTTTCTATTAAAAGTTTATTTTTTAATAATTTCCTTTTTATATTTAAAAATTATTTATATTTCAATATTAAAAAGATAAATATCGAAATCGTAAACTAATTAATATTCTTTTTATTTTATTTTATATTCTTATAATATAATATAACTTTAATTAATTTATTAATTAAATATAAAATCAAATTTATTAATATTTTTTTAAAGGTTTTAAAAAAATATTTAAAAAACTTATTTTAAAAATTTTTAATATTCTAAATATATTCTAATTATATATTATTTAAGCTTAATTTCGTAAAGGAAAATTTTGAATATATTATTAAAAAAATAATTAAAATTTTATTATATTTAATTTCTTAGCTTCTAAAATTAATTATTAAAGTCTTTAAATAATTTATTCTTATATTATAAAAAATCTCTAATATAAGGTTTTTTTAATATTATAATTATTATATATAAAAATTTATTATTTTATATAAATTATATATTTATATTCAAATTCCGTTATTATTTTTTTAAAATATTAATTTCTATATTTATAAGTTATAACCTAAAATAAGTATTTTCAAATTTAATTTAATATATTTTATTTTTAATTTCTTTTAAGAATATTCTTAAATTAATTATATTAATATTTAAACCGCTTTTATTATAATTTAACTATAAAAATTACATATTATATTTAATTATCTTGTTTTAAATAATATTAGGAAGGAAAAATTATTAAAATTATTAAAATATATAATAAATAATAATATAAAATATAATAATTAAACATAATTATTATAATAATAAAATATAAATAAAATATAATAAATAATTAATTATTATTAATTTTATCTTTTAAGAAAATAAAAGAATTAATAATAATTATTAAAAGAATAAGGGATTTTTAAAATAATAAAATAAAAATTGTGAATAAGGTAAATATAAAGTTGTTTTAACAAGCTTGGTACTAACGTAGCTTCTAGTTATATACCGGAATATATACGGAATATATATATAATACCAAAACCTGCGTATAGCTTCACACCTTTTGATATATTCCTTTTTGTATTTTTAATATTTTATTATACCAAGAGTCTCAATAAATTGATAATAAATAATTTAACTATAATTTCTATATCGAAAAAGGCTTTTTAAAGCGTCTTTTGGCCTATTTAATAGAAAATATTTATACTTATAAATATCGCTTCTAGCTTTAAAAAAAACTAGTATTTAGCCTTATTATTTAATAATAATTTTAAAGAAAATTATCAAGCTAACTCCGTTTAAAGCCTTTTCGATAATAAAGATATCAATAATATATTGTATTGTCTGCCGAGTCCAACGATAATATTATAATTAACCGAATTCGCCTTTATTTAAGAAGCTTTTTAGAGCAAATAAATACTTTGTTTTTCAGTACTTAATAGACTAATATATCGTTAAAAGCTTAACGATATTCCTTAAGAATAAAAAGAAGAAAAGATAATATAGCAAACGCCTTAATTTACTTGATAAAGAAGATTCTAGGCCTTAATTTTTTAGCTTATAGCGAGTATAAGCTACCCGTCAATTTCAAGTTATAAAAGATATTAAAAAGGTATTATAATAATAGCAAATCCTTTCCAAAAAAGCTTTAACAGCTATTAGAAAAACTTAAAAGGAAGAAAATAAATTATATAAAGTACAGTTGATTGTATTATGGTGGGCGGTTCTGCAATTTGGATTTCCCCTACTATCAATACTACGAAAAAGTTAATTACCCGATTAGGCTTAGTATAAAAAATTTGAAAAATTTGAAAATATAATAAATAAAGGAGTATTTAGGCTTAAGGAAGTATATAAGGGGGTTATAAGTATACAAGGGAAGTATTTAGGCTTAAAGGAATATACGGGGGAATATATATATACAAAGGGAATATATATATATAAAAAGAGTATATAAGCTTAAATCAGGGGAGTATATAGGGCCCAAATATATATATATATAAGCCTAAATAGGGGAGGTATATAGGCCCAAATGGGGGGAGTATACAGGCCCCAAATAGGGGGAGTATATAGCCCCAAATAGGGGGAGCATACAGGGCCCAAATATACATGCATATAGGCCCCAAATGGGGGAGTATACAGGCCCCAAATGGGGGGAGCATATAGCCCCAAATAGGGGGAGCATACAGGGCCCAAATGCACGTATATATAGGCCCAAATAGGGGGAGCATGCAGGCCCCAAATGGGGGAACAAACAGGGCCCAAATAGGGGAGCATAAAGGGCAAACGCACGTATACGTAGGCCCTGTATAACCCTGTACGCTCCCCCCGTTTAGGCCCTGCAT
>JAABUQ010000827.1_pt1 | contig 71517 bp, 73 predicted proteins | sample 5560001 | NCBI WGS metagenome assembly JAABUQ01 (sample SAMN10711888, study PRJNA513371) | rock metagenome | isolation source: Antarctica rocks | place: Antarctica: Victoria Land, Finger Mt nord | collected 2015-12-18 | reverse complement strand
CCGATCGAACGAGCTCGAGAACCTTATGCCGGAACTCGGGCGGATAGGCCCGAGGGGGATATTCTTGGCCATGATGGAGTCCTTCGCTGTAAAGCAGAAAGTCTCCACGGAACCGACCCAACATCAGTGCGAAGAACTCGATGAAATGGCGACGGCTCCGGAAAAGGCCGCTGACGAAAGCTTACCCATACGTGATGTTCGACGCGCTGTACGAGAAAGTAGAGTTGAACACTTTTCTCGTTCGCTCCGTGGTCTTCTGTTTCAGCTATTAAGCAGCTCGGCGTTTACACCCGTCCGCGGACTTTGCCGATTCGGATAGCAGCAGTTCATCACTAGTATTGAGTGAGATACTGCGCCGAGCATATCTCGTTATGCGGCAATCAGCCGTACAAAAAAAGCCGACTACGCTAGGCGCTACGACGCTCCAGCCCTTGTCTGCGCCCGCGGGCGAAAAGCGGGCCGCGACGGGCGACGAGGAGTAGAGGGTGCGGTGCCCGTGCCTGCTGCATTGGGCTTGCACGCTTGGAGCACGAGCACCAAACATGGCCGCGGCCTCGGACCTACCGCTCGACGACGGACGACCGGGTACTCGAAGACGTACGCTCCCCGGACGTACGCTTCCGGTCGAAGCGCGTATCGTCCTCATCGCTCTCCTCGCGTTCGTCGTACTCGATGCGGCGATTTTCGCGACGCCGCTCTACCGCGGCGTGCTCGCGCCGGATTCGACGACCGGTAGTTTCGAGCGGGGCATCGCGCGCGTCGCGGCATATGCACCGCAGTCGAGCGGCGACGTGCTGGTGCTCGGAGACTCTCGCATCTTTAGCGGCCTCGACGTCGCTCGCGCCGATGCCGCCGCCCCCGGCCTGCATTTTATCAGCGCCGCCGTTCCCGGCACGACGCCGCGGTGTTGGACGGTGCTCGATCGCATCGTCGATCCGCGGGCGGACCGCTATCGCGCGATCGTCGTGACGGTCGATACGTATGCCGACGACGATAGCGCGATCGGCAGCATCGACGGCGACGACCGCGCGTTCGATCTGCGCTACATCGCCTTGCGCGCGAACGCGCGCGAGAGAATCGCCATCGCGAACAGTTTTTCGGACCCCGGTACGCGCCTCGAGGCGTTCTTCGGGCTCGCGCTGCGCGGGCCGATCGTACGTGACGACGTGCAGGCCTTGGCGCGCGACCCGCTCGGACGCATCGCAAGCCTGCACGCCGCACCGCGATTCGACGAGCCGAGCCTACGTCACGAATCGCTTGCCGGTCTCGCCGTCGACTTCACGCACGATCGCGTCGTCGCGCCGGCGTCGTACACGCCCGAGCAATCGCGCGAACTCGCGCATCAGATTCTCGAACGGCCGAGACCGAGCCCGAGCTACGCGCGCTACCGGCGCGAATGGCTCGGACCGATCGTCGAGCGCTATGCCCGCACATCGGTCCCCGTACTGTTCGTGCGCATTCCCACGCGGCCCGCACATCGCGCTGCGCCGCCGCCGCCATCGGGAACGCTACTCGCGTTCGCGCGCGAACGCGGCGGGCGTCTCTTGCCTCAAGGACCGTACGTAGCGCTCGAGCGACCGGAGCTCTTCGCGGATCTCGACCACGTCAATAGCACCGGCGCCGCGCGCTTTAGCGCGCAACTGGGCCGCGACGTCGCGCGAGCGCTGAGCGATCGGGCGTACGGCAGCGTCGCGATGGCCTCGCCACCGTCCCACCCCAAGGCGACCGGCGTGGATGCGACTCCCGACGGTCGCTTTGCCGACGTCGCAGCGCTCGCGCTGCTCGGCCCGATCGGCACGCCGATCACGTTTCAATCGTACGAATTCGCGCTCTTCTTCGCCGCGATCGTCGTGCTCTTCTACGTGCTGCCGAACGCCTACGCGCGCAAAGTGCTGTTGCTCGGCGCGAGCTGGTATTTTTACGCGCGTTGGAATGCGTGGTATCTCGCCGCGCTCGTCGCCTTGAGTGCGATCGATTATACGTTCGGCCTCGGCATCGCGCGCAGCACGGGAGCGCGGCAGCGGCTGCTGCTCGCAGTCGGGGTCGGCGCGAATCTCGCCTTCCTCGGCACGGTCAAGTACGCGGACTGCGCGACGCGCACGCTCGCCGGAGCGCTACGGCTGCCGAACGATCCGTGGGCGCTGCACGTGCTCGTGCCCGTCGGCATCAGCTTCCATACCTTTCAAAGCATCTCGTATCTCGTCGACGTGTCGCGCGGCAAGGCACGCGCCGTGCGCGACCCCGTCGACTACGCGCTCTATCTCGCGTTTTTTCCGCAGTTGCTCGCCGGACCGATCGTCCGCGCGGCACGGTTCTTCGGCGAATTATGGGGCTGGCGCCGGCCGGCATCGGCTGCGGTGTTGCGCGGACTCGGCGAAATCGCCATAGGGCTCTTTAAGAAAAGTGCGCTCGCCGATCGCTTCGCGCCCGTAGCCGACGCGTATTTCGGAGCGATCCCGGCGCACCCGGGAGCCGCCGCGGCCTGGAGCGGTGCGATCGCCTTTGGGCTGCAGATCTACTTCGACTTTTCGGGCTACAGCGACATCGCGATCGGCTGCGCGCGCGTGCTCGGCTTCGATTTTCCCGCGAATTTTCACCGCCCGTACCTTGCATGGAGCATCACCGAGTTCTGGCGGCGCTGGCACATGACGCTCTCCGCGTGGCTACGCGATTACCTGTACATTCCGCTGGGCGGCAACCGCGGCGGCACGCTTGCGACGCTGCGCAACCTCATGCTCACGATGCTGCTCGGCGGACTGTGGCACGGCGCGAGTTGGACCTTCGTTGCGTGGGGCGGCTACCACGGCGCGCTGCTCGCGCTAGAACGCGCGCTCGGCATTGGACGCTCGCACGACGGCCGGCCTCCCGCCCGCACGGCGCGCATCGTCGCGACGCTCGTGACGGTCGTACTCGTGCTGGCCGGCTGGGTGCTCTTTCGCGCGCAGACGTTCGGCGATGCCGCCGCGGTGATCCGCGCACTGGTCGCGGGCGGCAGCGGCCCAGGCCTGCTCGACGGCGGTGAACTCGCGATCGCCGCGCTCGCAATCGGTGCCGAGATCGCATTGGAAGTCCGCCCGCGCATCGCTGCGGCGCCGCGGGTCGCAGCCCAAATCGTAGCGGCGGTCGCGCTGCTTTTCGCGCTCGAACTCGCGGCCTACCCGGGCGCCGCCGCGCCGTTCGTGTACTTCAAGTTCTAAGGACCGGCAAGAAGTCCGGAACTCGGGCCGAACGCGTGGCGTTGGCCTTTTGACGGCCGCCGTCCAGCATCCATGTGAGGTTAATTGAAGCACGTTCCTCCGCCGCGTCTCGCCTCGTCGCTCGCCATCTGCGGCGTCCTCGCGTGCGCTGTCGCCTTGGGCCCCGCGAGCGGCTCGCGCGCGGCGGCGCAGGGTGCGCCGCCTCCGCCGCCGGCGCCCAACGCCACGACGCGCGTGCCAACGGCCGCCCCGACCGTGCTGACGAGCACCGCGCCGTTACCGGCTGGGCCGCTTGCGAGCCCCAGTGCAAGTGCCGAACCGCGCGGCAGGCGGGGCAAGGGCAAGGCCGGCCCGGCGGCTCCGGGGCCGCAAGCGAGCGCGCCCGAACCGTCGGCGACCCCGACATCGCCCGCCTTCGCCACGCTCGACGGCACGTGGGAAGTCCAGGTGCAGTACATCGATCGCACGGAGTACTCATATTTCACGATCGCGCAGGGCGCCACCGGCACGCTCAGCGGCTCGTGGAAGGTCGCGGGCAAGCCGTATTCCTTCGAAGGAACCTACGATGGCCGGCTGATCCGTATGGTCGTCAAACAACCCGATCGCACGGTGACGATGAGCGGCTATGTCGAAGGCGCCTCGGACATGGTCGGCACGGTCGATTTCGGCAACGGCAAAACCGAACTGACCGCCTTCACGGCCGAACACCGGCCTTCGGCGAAGGGCAGCATCTTCAAAAAGGGCGTCTAACCGCTCCGTCGGCGCAACCGGTCGGCCCCCGGGCGCTGTCGAATCAGCGTGGCCATGCACGATCACAGCTTCGGCTTTCGGACGCGCGCGTTGCACGCCGGAACGCCGCCCGATCCGACGACGGGCGCACGTGCGATGCCGATTTATTTGACGTCGAGCTTCGTCTTCGACTCGACCGAACACGCCGCCGAACTCTTCGCGCTGCGGACGTACGGCAACATCTACAGCCGCATCGGGAATCCGACCGTCGCGGCGTTCGAAGAACGCATGGCGAGCTTAGAAGGCGGCCTCGGTGCCGTGGCGTTTGCAAGCGGCCTCGCCGCCCAACTCGCGGCCGTGCTCTCACTCGCTCAGGCGGGCGATCACATCGTTGCGACCGCCAGCCTCTATGGCGGAACGGTCACCCAATTTACCGTCACGCTCAAGCGCATGGGCATCGCCTGCACGCTCGTCGGGGGCGACGATCCCGCGGCCATTGCGGCGGCGATTCTGCCCAATACCAAGCTCGTCTACACCGAAACGATCGGCAATCCGTCGGGCAGCGTCGCCGACCTCGAGCGCCTCGCCGCAATCGCGCACGAACACGGCCTCCCGCTCGTCGTCGACAACACCTTTGCCTCGCCCGCGCTCTGCCGTCCGATCGAGTTCGGGGCCGACGTCGTCACGCACTCGGCGACGAAGTTCATCGGCGGCCACGGGACCGTGATCGCGGGCGTGCTCGTGGAAAGCGGCACCTTTGCATGGGGTGCGGGGAAACATCCGTTGCTCTCGCAGCCGAGCCCGGGTTACCACGACATGAATTTTGCGGAGACGTTCGGCGAGTACGCGTTCCTCATGCGCGCGCGCACCGAAGTGCTGCGCGACGTCGGAGCGGCGCTCTCGCCGATGAACGCCTTCATGCTTCTACAGGGCCTCGAGACGCTCTCGCTGCGCATGACGGCGCACGTCGAGAACGCGCGCATCGTCGCGAACTTTCTGCGCGCCCGCGACGAGGTCGCGTGGGTCAATTACGCCGAGCTCGACGACTCGCCGTACCGCGCGCTCGCCAAGAAGTATCTGCCGCAGGGTGCCGGTGCGATTTTTACCTTCGGCTTGCGCGGCGGTCGCGAGGCGGGCCGCGCGTTCATCGAGGCGCTCGAATTGTGGAGCCACCTCGCCAACGTCGGCGACGGCAAATCGCTCGTCATTCACCCGGCCTCGACGACCCACCAACAACTGGGCGACGAGGAACTCGCGGTCAGCGGCGTGTCGCCGGATATGGTCCGGCTCTCGGTCGGCCGTGAAGACCCGAGCGACCTGATCTGGGACCTCGAGAACGGGCTGCGTGAGGCAAGCGCCGCGGCCGCGCGCGCCGGGGCAACGGTATGATCGTGCAGACGGTCGCGCAGCGGCGCGCGCTGCTGGGGCGGTCGCACACGGTCGCACTCGTCGGCGCCTCGCCCTCGGCGACGCGGCCCAGTTACTTCGTCTTCTCCTACCTGCGTACGAAGGGCCGCTTCGCGATCGCTGCGATCAATCCAAACGCGCGCGAGATCGACGGCGTGCGCGCGTACCCGTCGCTGAGCGCGTACGCGGCGGAGTGCGGCGCGCCCGATATCGTCGACGTGTTTCGCAAGCCGAGCGAAGCGGCCGCCGTCACGCGCGATGCGATTGCGGTCGGCGCCAGAGCGATCTGGTTTCAATACGGCGTCATCGACGAAACCGCAATTCGGCTCGCCGACGATGCGGGGCTCGACGTCGTGGTCGACCGGTGCATCAAAGTCGAGTCCGCCCGCTTCGACGGCGGACTCTCCGCCGGCGGCCTCAACAGCGGGCTTATCACTTCTAAGCGTATCGCTCCGCAGCGCGCCTGACCCCGTCGAGATGAAGGACGACGTGACGCGCGACCTCGATGCGCGCTTCCTCGCGCTCGTGCGCGCGTTCGCAACGACGGGCGCGGGGCCGAGTGAAGAAATCTTCGACGCGCTCGCGCGTGACACGTTTGCGTACCAGTTCGCCCGCAACGACCCGTACCGCCGCTTCGCGACGTCACTCGGCGTCGATGGGGCGCGCGCACCGCGATCGTGGCGCGACATTCCCGCCGTGCCCGCAAGCGCGTTCAAAGACGCGACGCTCGCCACGTTCGCGATCGCATACGCCGAACTCGAATTTCATACGAGCGGCACGACGGCCGCGACGGCCGGCAAACACTACATCGAGCGCGCGGTGCTCTACGACGCCGCGCTGCTCGCCGGCTTCGACCACTTCATGCTCGCCGACGGCGCGAAGCTGCGTTATTTGATGCTCGTACCGAACCCGCGCGTGCGCCGGCACTCGTCGCTCGGCTACATGCTGGGCCACGTTGCGGTGCTGCGCGGCGACGGGAAGGCGGCGTACTATCTCGACGACGACGGTGTCGACGTCGCGGGCTTTGCCCAGGCACTCGATACCGCGATCGCGCAAGCGCAACCGGTCTGCATTGCGGGGACGGCGTTCGGACTCGTCGCGCTGCTCGATGGCCTGCGCGATCGGGGGCGCACCTTCGCGGCGTCGCCGGGTTCGCGCATCATGGAGACGGGCGGCTTCAAGGGCCGTGCGCGCGCCGTCGAACGCACGGAGTTCTACCTTGCGCTCGAAGCGGCGCTCGGCATCGCGCAAACCGGCATCGTTGCCGAGTACGGGATGACCGAACTCGTTTCGCAGTGCTACGACGCACCGGTCTCGCGCCCGGCAGGCGTCCGCATCAAAGCGGCGGTTCCGTGGCTTCGCACGCTCGTCCTCGACGCTGCGGGCCGCGAAGTGCGCGCGGGTGAGGTCGGGTTTTTACGACACGTCGATCTCGGTAATCGCTCGTCCGTCGTCGCTATCGATACCGAAGACCGCGGCTACGCAACGCCCGGCGGCATCGTGCTGCTCGGACGCCAATCCGATGCGCCCCTACGCGGCTGCTCGCTCGATGCGGAAGACGTGCTCGCGACGCGGGCCGCCGCGCCGCGCTGAGAGTTTAGATGCGATACGGTGCGCCCGCGTGCACCATGTTGCCGCAGCGTTCGTACACGAGATTTTCCGACTGCACCGATTGCGTGTTGAGCACCTCGAAGCTGTCGGGCGTCCCCGAGACGGGTTTGCGCAGGAAGAGCGCGAGCATCGGCTGCCCGGAGTCATCGCGCGGAAATGCGTAGCGCAGTTGCGCGCGATGGTGCAGCGACGTGCGCTCGTAATAGCGCGCGATCGTTGCGCGCTGTGCCGGCGTCACCGCGCAGCCCTTGGATACGTGCGCGGTGATAGGCGTCGAACACGCGACCCCATAGTCGCCCGGACGCTGCGCGGCGCACGTCGCGCCCAGAGCGGCCGTCGCCTGTAGGGCAGCCGCGACGAGCAGAACCAACGACATGAACGCGAGTCTCCCCTTCGATGACGATCGCAGAGACGAAGCTCAGACGCCAACGACCGTCCGAATCAGCGCCCGCGCGAAGGGCACACCGAGGCCCGTGACTTGGTTATATCCACCGTTCGGGTTGGCGCTGTAGCCTGAGTCGACCGGGATCGGAACGGGCAGCGGCGTGGCGGTCGCCCCCGGCGCCGGGGACGGGCAATTCGCGGTGTCGCCGCCGTGATAATAGCAGTACTGCACGAGAGCGTTGTTGCCGTAGGTCACGGGCAAGAACGTCGTGGCATAGGCCTGCGCGTTCTTGTAGATGCCGTAAAACGCAGCGTTCGGATTGCCGAGGCGATACGGCCGCGGACCGGTGCCTTTCGCGGCACACGCCGGGGTCGATTTGCACGCTTGCAGCACGAGAGCCCACATGGCGGCCATCTCCGGCGCCCCAACGCTCGTGCCTCCGAAGGCCCGCAACGACGCGCCGCCGAGGGCCGGATCGGCGTTCGCCAGCGTCGCGACCCCGGTCCCCGGCGCGCCTTCGAGCGACACGTCGGGCGAATTGCGCTTCGAACCTAAGATGCCGGGAAGCCCGACCTGAAACGCGGGCTGCGGGAAGTAGGCGCTGACGCCGCCGCCCGAAGCGGCGAGGCCGGAACTCGTCTGCACGCCCCAGGACGAAATCGGTCCGACGAGTTGGCCTGCCGAATTGACCGGCGTCGTCACGCCGCCGACGCTGACGACGCTCGGATCGGAGCCCGGATAGGAGAGGCAGAGATTGTCGACTCTGCCGCGGATTGCCGGCGACTGGCACTCGTTGGCGCCCGCGTCGCCGCTAGCGACGAAAACCGCCACCCCCATTGCCGCGAGCATCGCGAATTGGTTGGGCGCGAGCCCCGTGCCGTCGGCGGCGAATTCGTAGGGCGGACTGCCTTGGCCGCCGGGCGCAACGTTCCCGGGTTCGCCCCCGCCGTAGCTGAGGGAAAGCACGTCCGCGCTGTTCCGATCGATCGCGGTCTGAACTTCCTCGTCGTTTTCGGCCAGTCCCTGAAATGCGAACCCGGCGCCCACAGGACACGGGCTCGCCAGGCCGACGTTCGGGCAGCCGTCATTGGGATTGTACGCAAGATAGAATTCGATCGCGGCATCGCGCGCGAGCGTTCCGGCCTGCTCCGTGTCCAGCTGCGCTTCGAAATCTTCGGGGTTGCAGGTGGCCGTCGGAGCCAGCGATGGCGGGAAACCGGGGTAGCTCGGCGTCGTACACGGCGGCGTAACCGGCGGCGGTGGAGCAAAACCGCTATTGGCGTTGACGACGGGATCGAGCGCGCCCGGCGACACGACGGTCAGCGCGCTCGAACCCGCGACGTGATATAGGTTCTTGTACGCTTCCAGATCGCCGATTCGGCCGCCCGACGAGGTTTGCACCGGGCCCGTTCCGATAATGCCGACGGTGACGCCCGCTCCGGTGTATCCCGCGGCATAGGCACCCGTGTAATCGAACGCGGCGGCGATCTGCTGCGGCGCAAGTCCGGTACCGCTCCCCTTGTTCGGCTCGAAGAGCGCGCGGTAGGGCGTGGCGCGCGCGACGATGTTCGTGGACCCGACGACGGGGACACCCGCATCGACGGACGGCGGCGTCATCGGTGCCAGGAACGTTGCGCCGCCGGCGTCGCGGTACGTGCCGAAACGCGTATGAAACGCGCTCTCGAGTTGCGCTTGAGAACCCGCGACGTGCAGCAGCATACGCTGTTTCCACGTCGCGACCGCAAGGCCGGCGCCGTGGAAGTACGCGACGGCGCGGGCCTGATCGGCGGCCGAGGCCGCAAAACGGTCGGCGAGTTCGGCCGGTTGCAAGAAGTGGCGATAGTCCGCCGACGACGGGTCGCTTGCGGCAGCGGCAAAACGCCGCAGTCCCGCAGCATCGCGCATCGGCAAGACGACGTCGACAGCGAGCCTTCCGAACGAAGCCGGCCCGACGAGTTGGCCGCGATTCACAAATGCGGCGTCGTAGGCAAAACCGCTCGCCGCCGCGAGAGCCGCGGGGGCGGTTGCAGGCGCGGGCGGCGTGCCCGGCGTTCCATGCGATCCCCCGCAGCCGGCGGCAAGGACGAAGACGGTGAACAGAGCGACAGGGGTGCGGCGCATTTAACGACCTCTCTCGCCCGCGCGGGCGATCGCGACTGCACGGCGCTGGGCACGCTGCCGGGCGAGGAATGCATCGAAGCGCGCGACGCTCGCCGCGACGACGCTGCCGCCGCCAATCGAGTTCCGGTGCACCGAATTCAGACCCAGGACCGCAGCTTGCGTGATGCCGAGCGTTTGGGTCGTCGTCGTGATCTGTTCGGGCGTCGACTGCGTGAGAATCAAAAACGGCGTCTGCCGCGAGAAATCGTAATACTGCGTGACGACATCGCTGAGCTGCAGGCAGGCGACGCCGATGCCGGGCTCGGTGTACGTCGTTGCGGTCGAGGCGGCGATCTCGCCGAAGATCGGGTCGACCGTCGTTTTCGTTTCGACGAGCTGATTTGCGTTGCGGGTGAGCCCGGGCGCGACGTTGCACCCCGCGGGCAGCATCGTGCGGCCGGTGTTGACGAGCGACTGCTGGGCGAGCACGAGCGGCGTCGGATACCAGACGCCGACCCTTCGACGCACGATCGTCGGCGTCGGCGTCGTATTCGGGGTCGGGAATAGTCCCGCGGCGTAGGTGATCGTGATCGGGATGAAGGGCGTACCCGACGGGTTGGGCTGCGGCGCGCCGACCGCGAACGTCGAGTTCGACGGGATAATGAGCGGCACCGAGTACGAGCCCGAGCCATCGGCGTTCGCCGTTGCCGCCGCCCGGGTGCCGTCGGGAAACGCCATCGTTTCCGTGTAGGTCCCGTCGGCGTTGGTCGTCCGCGTCGAAGTTTGCGTGCTAGCGTCGGTTTCGGTCCTTACGGCCGCCGCGTTGTTCGCAGGAACGACCGCGCCGGCAGTCTCGGGAAGCACGTCCAGCAGACCGTTGCCGGGTCCCAACGTCGTGCTGAACGTGCTGCCGTCGGAGGTCGTGGCGGTCGAACCGAGCGTACGAAATTGCGCCGTCGCGCCGGCAGGCACGAGCGAATCGTAAGCGTCGGTCGTCGTCGTCGTCGTTTTCAAGCCGCCGAGAAGCGTGTCGGTTTCGACGGTTTTGAAGTCGAAGCTCGCACCGGCGAACGGGCCGCTCGCCGGTCCCGCGGAGACCGTCACGGTTTGCGCGATCGTGTACGAGAGCGTTTGGGAATTAGTCGGGTTGGGCGACGGAATGGGTTCGCGCGTCAACGGCGGCCGCACGAACGTCTGCGTCAGCGTCCCCGCGTAGGCGAACGAGTCGCCCGCTGCCGCCGGGCGGTACGACGCATTCGTGGGCGTGGGGGTGGGTGCCGGCGTCGGGCCGCTGCCGCCGCCGCCGCACGCCGCAAGAAACGCGGCGCACACGGTGGCGGTTGAAAACGCGAAGATCCGACGAGAGTACACGAAATGGCCTCGCAGACAGAGCTCGGGGTCCCTCGCGGGTTTTTATGCGGAGTAGTCGCTTCCTCCGTGGCGAAGCCCCACGCGCGATGCCCACTGACGTCGCCCGGGTGGCGCATGCGATCGGCGATGCCGCGGCGCGCTGGCGTAACGCCGATTTTCCGCCGCGCGTCCGGACGGTCCGAGCGCTGCGCGCGCGCACCGGATACACCGAACCCGTGGTCGACTACGCACTCGACGCGCTCTTCGGTCCGATCGACGCAGGCGCGCTGCTCGCGACGATTACGGGCGAACTCGGCAGACTCACCGCACTGGACGGCTTCGTAACGCGCGAGGGCCGCCCCGACGTATCGTTCGTTCCGCTCGCGCGCGCCGCGATCGTCTCGAGCGACACGACGATCGGCGTGGCGCTCGTACCGCTCGCCTTCGCACTCTGCGCCGGCTGCCGCGTCGACGTGAAGGACCGTGACGATGGCCTCGTGCGCGCGTTTCTCGCGACGCTCGCTCAAGAGTGGCCCGCGCTCGCCGCCCGCGTTACAGCGGCAGCGTGGCGCGGCGAGGATGACGACGATGCGCGCGCGCACCTTGCAAACGTCGATGTCGCGGTCGCCTACGGCGGCAACGCCGCACTCTCGGCAATTCGCGCGCGCCTACCCGCGCACGCGCGTTTCGTTGCGTTCGGGCATCGCACGAGCATCGGCTATGTCGCACGCGAATCGCTCGATGGTGAAACGAACGTCCGTGCGGCGGCGCTCGCGGCGGCGCGCGACGCGCTCCTTTACGACGGCGAGGGATGCCTCTCGTCACATGCACTTTTCGTAGAAACGGGCGGCGCGATCGCACCGGCCGCCTTCGCCCGGTATCTCGCTGCCGCGTGCGACGCGTGCGGCGTCGAATTCCCGGCAGGCTACGCCCGCTTGGACGCATCGGTTGCGGCGTACGTGCGCTCCACGCGCTTCCGCGCGTCGCAGGGCGACGGCGCCGTCTTCGTGAGCGCGACGGGGCCGCACGTCGTCGCGTACGAACCGTCGCGCGACGTGCCGCCGCCGCTCGTACGCCGCACGCTCGCGTGCTACGCCGTTGCCGATGCCGGCGAAGCGCTCGCTTTCCTCCGTCGCCACGCGCTGCCGCTCGAAGGGGTTGGGCTCTCGCACGAAGCAACGGCCGAGCTGCGACCGGACCTCGTCGCGTTTGCGCGCGCGAGCGGCGCTTCGCGCATCGCGCCGCTCGGCGCATTGCAAACCCCGCCCCTGGGCGGCGAACACGGTGGCGAAGGGCGGATTCTGCCGTTCGTGCGCGCTATCTACCGCGCATGACGGCCGAGCTCGAAGCCATCGTCACGGACGTTCCGGGGCCTCGTTCGCGGTCGCTTGCGAGCGCGCTGCGCGCGAACGAGAATCGCGGCGTGACCTATCTTGCGGCCGACTTCCCGGTCTTTTGGGAGAGCGCGAGCGGCGCGCTCGTCACCGACGTCGACGGCAATCGGTACATCGACGCGACCGCAGCATTCGGGGTCGCGACGACCGGCCACGCCAATTCAGCCGTCGTGCGCGCCATTGCGGAGCAAGCCGCGCGTCTGCCGCACGGCATGGGCGACGTGCACCCGAGCGAGATCAAAGCGCGGCTGCTCGCCGCGCTCGCCGCGCTCGCTCCGATGCCGAACGCCAAGAGTTTTCTTTGCAGCGGCGGCGCCGAGAGTGTCGAGTTCGCCCTCAAGACCGCCATGCTCGCGACGGGCGAACCGAACGTCCTCGCCTTTAGCGGCGGCTATCATGGCCTTTCGTACGGGACGCTCGAAGTCGGCGGGATCGCCAAGTTCCGTGCGCCATGGCGCAAGCAGTTGCGCGAGTCGACGAGCTTCGTGCGCTTTCCCGACCCGCGCGAGCCAAAATCGCTCGACCGCGCGCTCGACGCGGTCAAGAAAGCGCTGCGCAAAGATCGCCGCATCGGCGCGGTTATCGTCGAACCGATCCAAGGCCGCGCCGGCGTCATCGTTCCGCCGGACGGTTTTCTGCGCGGCCTGCGGGCGCTGTGCACGCAGTACGACGCGCTGATGATCCTCGATGAAATCTATACCGCCTTCGGGCGCACGGGCGTGATGTTCGAGTGCCAGCGCGAAGGCGTCGTCCCGGACGTGCTGTGCGTCGGCAAGGCGCTCGCCGGCGGCTTTCCGCTTTCCGCCGCGATGACCAGCGCCGAAATTGCCGACGCATGGGCGCCGAGCGCAGGCGAAGCGCTGCATACCTCAACGTATCTTGGAAATCCGATGGGCTGCGCGGCGGCCCTTGCGAACCTTGCGGAAATCGAACGCCTCGCGATCGCGCGCGTCGCTCGAGAACGCGAACCGATCGTGGCCGCCGCGCTCGGCGCGCTCGCGCGCGACAATGCGACGCTCGTGCACGTGCGCGGCCGCGGCATGCTGTGGGCGCTCGAATTCACCGCCCCCGCCCTCGCGAACGCGAGCGTGTTGCGGGCGCTACGCGCCGGACTGCTGCTCTTGCAATCCGGGGTACGCGGCGAGTCGATCACCTTCGCTCCGCCGCCCGTCATCTCCGACGCGCAACTCGCGCGCGCGTTCGCGCTGCTCGGCGCGGCGGTCGCAGATCCCGTGTACGCGTGACGAAATTGCGCGTCGGCATCGTCGGGGCGAGCTTTGGAGGCAGCGTGCACGCGCCGTCGTTCGCCGCCCAGGGCACGTTCGACGTCGTCGCGATTGCGTCGCCGACGCACGCCGCCGACGTGGCGCAGCAGCGCTCGATTCCGCACGCGTTCGCATCGCTCGAGGACATGCTCGCGACGGTCGAACTCGACGTGCTCTCCGTCGCCTCGCCGCCGTTCGCCCACCACGAGGCCGTGCTCGCGGGACTCGCGCGCGGCCTGCACGTGCTCTGCGAAAAACCATTTGCGCTCGACGTCGCGCAAGCCGAAGAAATGCTCGCCGCAAGCACTCGCAACGGAACCGTCTGCGCGCTCGCGCACGAGTTTCGCTACACGCCGTCGCGCATGGCGCTCGTCGAGCTCGTGCGCAACGGTCACCTTGGAGCGCTGCGGGCGCTCGAGGTCGCGTGGTACGGCGGGATGCTGGGCGCCGAGGTGGAGCGCCCGAACTCGTGGTGGTTCTCTCGCGCGCGCGGCGGCGGGCTCACCGGTGCGATTCTCTCACACCTCGTCGATACGGCGACGTGGCTTGCGGGACGGCCCCCGCTGCGCGCGACGGGCTACGAACGCACCGCGAATGCGGACCGCACCGCGGGCGGTGTCGCCTTCACGAGCGATGTGGCCGACGGCGTGTTCGCAACGATCGATTACGGCGACGGCCTCGTCGCAACGGTCACGGCCGACGGCACGCGCGCGATCTCGGCATCGACGCTCGCCGTCCACGGCGCGACGCAAACTGCGATTACGAGCGGCAAAGACTTGCTCGACCTCACGACCTTTCTCGTCGACGAGGACGAGACGGCCGAACTGGAACTCGTGCCGCAGGCGCATGCGCACCTGGCAGCCGCGCATCCGAATCTGCCACCCTTCGTCACGCTGCTCGATGCGTTCGCCGAGGCGATCGCGGGCCGGCCCGCGGAACTGCCGACGTTCGCCGACGGCCTCGCCACGCAACGCGTGCTCGAGGCCGTCGGTTACGGATCGCGTTAGAGCAGCACGGGGACCGCGCCGACGGGATGGACGACGATACCCGTCGCGGTCGTGCACGGTGCCGTGACCACACACGCTTGCGAACTGCCGAAATAGTCGCCCGCGTCGACCTTTCCGTCGCCGTTGGCATCGTACCAGACGCCGATCTTATACGCCGCCGTACCCGCGGGAATGTCGGCGATGCGGAACGTGCCGTTGCCCGCGACGCGCACGCCCGTCGTGAAGGTGACGTCGAGGATCTGCGGCACGTTCGTGCCGTTGGGCAAGTACGCGAAGGCGACGAAGTTCGCATTGGTCGGAACGGCAGGCTGAGCCGAATCGCCCGTCACCGCCGCGAGCGCGCGGTATGCGTCGAGCCGCCCCGCACCTTCGTTCGGATCGCCGATGTCGTCAGCGGTCGCACTGAGAATCGTCTTGACCTGCGAGGTCCCGAGCGCCGGATTTGCCGCGAGCATCAGCGCCACCGCACCCGATACGTGCGGGGCAGCCTGCGACGTGCCCGCAAAAAGCGCGCGACAGTCCGCCTTGTTGCGGCACTGGGCAGCGGGATCGGCGGCGGTCGTCGAGTACAGGCCGGCGATCCAATGGAGCAAGTCCGTGGGGCTGCTCGCGCTCATATCGGCTGCGGTCGGGTCGCCGCCGGGCGCGACGAGTGTGAGCCCCGGTCCGGAATTGGAGTACGAGGCAACCGCTTCCGTGTTCGCGGGTGACGGCACGCCCGGCGAGCGGCTGTCGTCGAGCTTCGACGCGCCGACCGCGATCACGCCGTCGTAGGCCGCCGGAAAATCGACCGTCGACGAGCCGTTCGAACAGCTGGGGTCGCTGACCCCGCCACCCCGTTCGTTGCCGGCCGCGGCCACGACCGTGACGTTGTTCGCAAGCGCATAGGCGACGGCGTCGCGCTGCATGGGATCCGCGCCGGCACCCTGACAGCTTCCCAGGCTCAGGTTGATCACGCGCGCGCCATGCGAGACGGCCTCGTAGATCGCTTGTGTCACATCACCCGAGTTGGCGCTGGCCGCGTATTTGTTGGCAGCGGTGCTATCGGGGAACACCTTGTAGATTTGCAAGCTCGCGTCGAAGCCCACCCCGGCGTAGCCGAAGCCGTTGTTCGTGTCGGCCGCGGCGATGCCCGCGACGTTGGTGCCGTGACCGTCCGTATCTTGGGCCGCCGCATTACCCGATGTCTTGACACCGTTGATGATGCTTTCGGCGAACGTGATCTTCGGGCCGGTGAGATCGGCGTGATTGAAATCGGCACCCGTATCGATCACGGCGATGGCAGGGCCGGCACCATGCGTGTAACCCCACGCGTTCGGCGCGTTGATCGCGAAAAGCGACCACTGCTGAAGGTTGTCGAAGTGCGTGTCGCTCGGCGTGACGGCCGTCTTACTTTGCGTGTAGTAGAGCCGTTCGGGCGCCGCAGAAGCGACTTCCGCTCGGGCGCGCAGGCTCGCGGCAAACTCTCCGATCGAACGGCCCGACGGCACGTCGATCACGCGGGTCACGACCGCACCGGTCTGCGGACCCACGTCGACGCCGCGCACGACGCCCTCGGCGGTCTCGATTTCGCGTGCACGCCCGAGACTGCGCAACGCCGCCGCACGATAGCGCACGACGACGCGGCTCGCGCTCTCGCGCGGCCTGTTGAGCCCGCCGCGCGAAAAGCGGCGCGGCAGGCCCGCCTCAACGCTCTGTGCCGTCTGCGCCGCGACGGGCGAACCCGTAAAGCCGCGCGCCGACGACGAGGTAGCGATCGTGCCGAGCGAGCCGTTGGTATCGGCAGATTGATTGTAGAGGAACGTACGGCTTCCGGCACCGTGCTGATCGAGCGCGTAGGAATACGCAGGTGCGCCGTTGCTCGGCGTGATCGAGATGAGCGTTTGAAAGTTGGAGACGATCGGCGTCGTCGACGTCGGTGTCGTCGCGCTGCGCGAGGCAGAGCCGTTTGTGATCGTGACGCCGAGCCCGGCAGGCACCGATTGCACCGATACCGTCGTAGCTCTGGGGTCCGCGGGTGCACCGGGCGGCGTCGCCGTCGGAGTCGTCACAGGTTGCGTGGCGGGCGGGATCACCGGGACGCCGCCGGGCGAGCTGCCGCCCGGGGACGATGACCCGCCACCGCCGCTGCAGCCCGTCAGGACAAGCGCGACGACGAGACCGGTGGAGGCGACTGACGGACGGTGCAAATCGGGTCCTTTCGCAGGGCGGCTACGCAATGCTAACGTGCGGCAAGATAGTTTGGTCGCTTTCGAGCCGACGCCAAAGCACGTTGAGCGCGAACATCGTCGTGCGCCTGCGCACTTCATCGCGGGTACCCGGAAAGGTGATGCGGCGCACAGCGACGTCGCCCCCGCGGCGCGCCAGAGCGACGTAGGCCAGCCCCACGGGCTTCCCCTCGGTCGCGCCGGACGGGCCGGCGATACCGGTCGTCGCCAGGCCGTAGGTCGCGCTCAGCCGCTCGCATGCCCCGCGCGCCATCGCGGCTGCGACCTGCTCGCTGACGGCGCCGTGCGCAGCGAGCAGCGCGCGCTCGACGCCGAGCAGCGACTCTTTGATCTCGTTATCGTACGCGACGACCCCGCCGCGAAAACAGCGCGACGCTCCGGGCACCCGCACGATGGCATCGGCGATCGCGCCCCCGGTAAGCGACTCGGCGCTCGCGAGCGTCTCGCCGCGGCCGGCGATCCGCGCAACCAGCGCCCCCGCCAGCGTCTCATCGTCGACGCCGTAGATGCCCGCGCCGATGCGTTCGCGCAGTTCCGCTTCGACCGGAGCGATCAGAGCATCGGCGGCGGAGCGGCTGGCCGCCTTGGCCATGATCTTGACGTCGACTTGCGACGTGTGCGCGAGTACGGCGATCTTCGGGTTCTCGAGCGTGCGAAAGAGCGGCTCGATGCGCCGGTCGACTTCGGATTCGGCGATGCCGATCGTGTGCAGCGTTCGCGTGTAGATCGCGTCCCGCAAGTCGTAACGTGCGGCGAGCCACGGCACGAGCGAATCCGCGAGCATCGCGCGCATCTCGCTCGGCACGCCCGGCATGCACGCGACGAACTTTCCGTCGGCGCGCTTGGCGATGAAGCCCGGCGCCGTGCCGTGCGGGTTGGGCATCACGCTGCAACCCTGCGGCAAGAGCGCCTGCCGGCGGTTGTTCTCGGCGAGCGGCCCGGTACGGCCGAACGATGCGAGCCGCGCCTCGATCGCGCGCACGGACGGTTCGTGCAACGCGAGCGTCGTGCCGACCGCGGCCGCGGCGGCCTCTTTGGTGAGATCGTCGACGGTCGGGCCCAGGCCGCCGGTCGCGACCACGCCGTCGGCGCGCTCCAGCGAAGCGCGCAGCATCGCTTCCAGTCGCATGGCATTGTCGCCGACGGAGTGTTTGGCAAACACATCGACACCCGCATCGGCGAGCACGCGGGCGATGTGGGCGCTATTGGTATCGACGAGCTGACCGAGGAGAATCTCGGTGCCGATCGTGACGATCTCGACGCTCGCCACGCTACAGCACCGTCGGGCGCAGACCCGCGAGTTCGTCCTGGAACCACTGCGGATACGTAATTTTGACGTCGATCACGAGGCCTTCCGCTTTGGCGATCATCGCCGCGCGGCGTTCGGCCGACGTGGTGACGCGCAGCTTATTGCGCTCCTTCTGCGCGTTGTGGCAGTCGATGAAGCGCACGAACGTCGCATCCATCGCCGCTTGCAGGGCGGCCCGTAACTTGCCGCCGACCCGCGGCGCGATGCCGCCCGTCGAGATCGCCACGCGGCAGGGTCCCGCCTTGACCGTCGCCTGCATGGCGACGAAACCCCACTTGGGTTGATCGATCGCACAGAGCAAGAACTTATAGCGGTCGGCAAGCGCGCGCACGCGCACGGCGGGCGGCTCCTCCTGCGGTGTGAAGATCACGAAGAACGCATCGGCGACTTCTTCGTCGCCGTAGTTCTGCCAGTCGGTGATCCGCGTAACGTCCGCGCCGACCTCGCGCAACGCTTCCTCTTTCTCGATCGCTTCGCGATCGGTCGCGGCCCCGATGACGACGCACTTGCGCCCGCGCAGGTTCAGACCGACCGGAAAAAAGACGAACGGATACTTCGTGACGTCGAGGGGCTTGGCAATCGTCATCGTGTTAAAAATCCACCGGGCGTAAGTAAAATTCGTTGATGGCGCTATTGGAGAGCATCGCGGTCGTCGGGAGGTGGCGTTTCCAATGCGTCGAGTCGACGCGGTTGCGCACGAGCGCAACGTCGGCGGGGGCGATGCCGCGCGCGACGATTTTCTCATCCGCATAGCCCTCGAGCATGAGCGCGAGGATGCGATCGGCCTCCTCGTACGTGATGCCGAGATCGCTCTCGTCCGTTTGATTCGCTTCGAGATCGGCACTCGGCGCCTTGGCGATGACGCGAGCCGGCACGCCCAGATAGCGCGCGAGTTGCCACACCTGCGTCTTGAAGAGATCGCCGATGGGGTTGACCGGCGGCGAGTCGTCCGCGTGCCACGTGAAGTAGCCCATGAGGCGTTCGGTCTTGTTGCCCGTCCCGACCGGCAGCGCGCCGAGTTTGGCCGACTGATCGAAGAGTACGAGCATGCGCGTGCGCGCCATCACGTTGCCGCGGCGCCGCGCGTCGGCGCCGGGTTCCAAGCGCAGATAACCGTCGACGGCGTCCCCGATCTCGATCGTGTGCGCCCCGCAGCCCAGCGCGTCGATCACGGCTTGCGCGTCGGCGAGACTATCGGGGCTCGAGGACGTGTACGGCATGCGAATGCAGTGAACGTTGTGCGGCCCGAGCGCCCGCGCCGAGAGGTACGCCACGACCGCCGAATCGACGCCGCCGGAGAGTCCGAGCACCGCGCGTTCGATCTTGCGCCGCACGACGAGCTCGTCGTAGAGGAATGCTTCGAGCCACGTTGCGGCGAGCTCCGCATCGATGTCCAGCGCCGGCATGGGCGGCCCGGGCGCGTCGACCACCGGCAGTGCCGTCGTCATTGCAGCTGCGCCGTCGCGAGGGGGGCCGGGTTTCGCCGCGCGTGATGCGGCTGCAACTCGTCGTCGTAAATGAGGTCGGGCAGCACGGCAGCGAGGTCGCCGAGCAGCGGCAGCCGCGCGCGGGCGACCTCGACTTCCGAGAAATCCAGATTGGCTCGCAGGACGTGCGCGCCGAGCGCCGGCAGCGATGCGACCGTGCGGCCGAACGGGTCGATGAGCGTCGACGAGCCCGCCATGCCCTTACCGCCCTCGAAGCCTGCCAGGCCCGCGTAGATGATGAACACGCCGTGTTCGATCGCGTAATCGGCGAGCACGCTTTTCCAATGTCGCACGCTCTCGAGTTCACCGTTGCCGTTTAGGCCGCGGCCGGGCGAGGCACTCGGGATAACGAGCGCGCGCGCACCTTTGATCGCGGCGATGGTCGGCATGATCGCGTGCCACGCGTCCTCGCACAACAAGATCGCCATGCGGCCCAGGCGCGTGTCAAAGGCCTGCAGGCGCCGCCCGCGCGAGAGAAACCGCTCCTCGTCGAACACGCCGTACGTCGGCAAGAACATCTTGCGATGGACGTGCACGACCGCATGCGTGTCGCCGTCGACATGCAGGTACAGCGCGGCGTTATAGTACGTCCCGCCGGCATTTTCGTAAAAGCCGAGCACGATGTCGACCGGCTGCCGCCCGGCGCCCGGCGCCGCGCGCCAGAGCCCGGCGATGCGGGCTGCGAGCGCCTCCCTTTCGAAGGCCAGTTCGTACACCGCACCCTCGAGAAAATATCCCGTGAGCGCGGCCTCCGGAAAAACGACCAAGTCGTACGGCTCGGGCTCCGCCGCGAGCTGCGTGAAGATCGCCGCAAGCTCGGCGACATTGGCTGCGACGTCGCCTTTACGCGGCTTGCTCTGCACGATCGCAAGTTTCATACGGTCGTCAGACGACGGCCGCGGCGACGGCGTGCGGCACCGCCATCTGCCGGACGATGTCCTCGGCGGGATACGTGAGGATCTCCGCAAGCGTCGGGTGGAGGTGCGGTATGGTGACGAATTCCGCGACCGTGCCGCCGTAGAACATCGCCACGATGACCTCGTGAATGAGGTCCGACGCTTCGGGCCCGATGATCGCGGCGCCCAGGATTTTGCCGTCGTCCGGCGAGGCGAGCATCTTGACGAAACCCTTGGTCTTGTTGATCGCGACCGCCTTACCGTGTTCGCTGAAAAGATAGGAGCCCGCGAGGTACGGCACGCCGTCCGCCCGCAGCTCTTTCTCGGTGCGGCCGACGACGGCGACCTGCGGATCGGTGAAGATCGTGTGCGTTTTCTGCAAGCGGTAGTCGGCGATTTCGGAGGTGCCGAGCACCGCGTTGCGCGCCGCGATTTCGCCTTGAAAGATCGCGACGTGCACGAGCGCGTAGACGCCCGTTACGTCGCCGACGGCAAAAATATTGGGCGCGGCCGTGCGCAGGTCGGGCCCGACATCGATGCCGGTGATGGCGTGACAGCGGACACCCGCGCGCTCGAGCTCGAGACCCGCGACGTTGGGCACGCGGCCGAGCGCGTGGAAGATTTCGTCGGCCTCCACGCTATCGGGAATCCCGTCGCGCACGAAGTGCACGACCTTCTTCGCGCCGCGTCTTTCCACGTGCGACACGACGGCATTGGTGTGCACGTCGATGCCCTCGTGGCGAAAATAAAACGTGAGCGAATCGCCGACGTCGTCGTCCTCGCTCGAGAGCAAGTGTTTCGCGCGCACGACAAAGGTCGTCTTGACGCCCATGCGCGCGAGAAACTGGCCGAGTTCGCAGCCGACGTACCCCCCGCCGAGCACCACGATCGAGGCCGGAAGTGTGTCGCGGTCCAGCACCGCGTCGCTATCGATGAAGCCCGTTTCCGCCAAGCCCGCGACCGCGGGCGGCGCGACGACGGACCCAGTCGAGACGATGAAGTTTTTTGCTTCGAGACAGACGTCGTCGCCGACGCGCAGCCGCGTTGCCGACTCGAACGCCGCGAGGCCTTCATAGAGCGGAAACGACCTGATACCCGCGATGCGGTAGTCCGCGAAACCCCCGATGATCTCGCGCTTGCGCGCAAAGATGTGTGCCAAATCGATCGATCTTACATCGGCCCGCACGCCGAGTTCGCCCGCCTCGCGAACCTCCTGCACGGCGTCGCTCGAGGCCAGCAGCGTCTTGCTCGGCATGCAGCCTCGCAAGATACACAGCCCGCCCAGCGGTCCGTTATCGACGAGTGCGACGCTCGCACCGAGGTCCCGTGCGGTGCGCGCGGCGGCGTATCCGCCGCTGCCCGCGCCGATCACCACGAGGTCGTACCGAAAAGTCTTCACTAGGCTCCCAACACGATTTGCAGCGGCAAGTTGGCGGCGGCGCGGGGCTTCCCCCGGGGCCTTGCGAAGAGGGCCTCCGGATGTCCGCTCAGGCTACATTTCCAAACCGCGTGCGCCGACGCTGGCAAGCCGTCGAGCGGATAGCCGCCAGTGGCCCCCTGGCACTCGTTCCGGTGGGCCTGGGCGGTCTGGCGTTGGGCGTGTTCCTGTGGTACACCGCCGTCGTTGGAATCGGCCCGTCACCGGGGGTCGCGGAGGCCGCGTTCGTGGCGGCAATGCTGGCCGGCCTCGCGGGCGCGTTTGCGGGGTGGTACGCCTACGCCGCGTACTTCGCCCGGCGGGCGGGAATCGACGTCGTGACCGCGCTGCGCTGGGATGCGCCGTCGTGGAGCGCATTCGCCCTCTACGGCGCGGGTCTCGTGCTCCCGGTCGCCTACGGCGGCCCGGCCAGGGCGGCGGCATACGCCGTCGCACTCTTCGGGCTCGCCAAAGTGCTGGTCGCCGCGCGCTTCCTCCCGACGGTCCGCGACGTGCTCGTCACGTTCGTCGTGACGCGTATTCCGATCATCGTTATCGCCGAGCTCGCCTCGGTAACGATCGCACAGCGCCCGGGCCAGCATGTCGCCGAATCCACCAATCCACTCTTAGCCGTGTGGGGCCGCTGGGACGCGGTGCACTACCTCGACATCGCCCGGCGGGGTTACACGGGCACGGATATGGCGTTCTTTCCGCTATACCCGGTGCTGATACGCCTCGTGGGGGCGTTCGCCGGCAGCGGGCTCGTCGCCGGCCTGATCATTTCCAACGTCGCGCTCTTCTTCGGGCTGCTCTTTTTTTACAAGCTCGTCGAACATCAGTACACCCGCCACGTCGCGCACCGCGCGATCTTCTATATCTCGATTTTCCCGACGGCAATTTTCTTTTCGGCCGTCTACACCGAGTCGCTCTTTTTCGCGCTGACGGTCGCGTCGTTCTATTACATTCGCGAACATCGCTGGATCGCCGCGGGCGTCGTCGGTGCGTTCGCCGCCCTCACGCGCTCCGAGGGCGTCCTGCTTGCGATACCCTTCGCCATCGAAGTCGTCGCCGCCGCCCGAGCGCAGTCCCTGCAAGAATTTCTCGCGACACCGCAGCGCCTCGTGCGCATCGGGATCGGAGCCGCGCTCATTCCGGCGGGTCTCGTGACGTACATGGCGTGGCTGTGGGTGCTCAACGGCGACCCGCTCTATTTCTCCCACGTTCAGAGCCACTGGAATCGTCACTTCGCGCCGCCGTGGGTCAGCGTCGCGCACGCCTTTCACGTCCTTGCGACCGCAAAGTCGGCGCTCGTTTTTGCAAACGTGTCGATCGAGATCGTCTTTACGGCGCTGATGCTCGGGGTATTTGCGGCGGGTCTGAGGCGCATGCGCCCGTCGTACTCGGCCTACATGGCGCTCTCGATTTTGATCCCGATGTCGACGGCCAGCCTCATGAGCATGCCGCGTTTCGCACTCGTGCTCTTTCCGATGTTTGCCATCCTCGCGGTTTGGGGCGGACGCTCGTGGGTGCATAACGCGATCGTGGCCTTTTCGCTGCCGCTGCTCGGACTCTTCACCGTCCTCTTCGCCAACTGGTACTGGGTCGCGTGAGCGCGATGACGCTGGTGCAGCGCCTGTCGCAGCGGCGCGGCGTACGCCAATTCGTGAAATTCGGCATAGTTGGGGCCTCCGGGTTTATCGTAAACTTGGTCGTGTTCTCGATATTGCAGCACTACACGCCGGTGGACCAGCAAAAAGCGCACTACTCGCTCAACTATTCGATTTCGTTCCTCTCCGGCGGCGTTTCGAATTACTTCCTCAATCGCATTTGGACGTTCCGCTCGAGCGCGCACGCCGTACTCCAGGGCATGCAGTTCATCGGCGTATCGCTCATCGCACTCGTCGTGGGGCTCGTAGTCTCGCATTTTGCGGAGCCGCATTTTGGCCCCGGACACAAGACCTGGTTTCTCGCGACGGTCTCGGGCACCGTCGTGAACTTCTTCGTCAACAAATATTGGACGTTTCGGGAACCGGCTTAAGGCGCTATCGCTTCGTCGCGCTGGCGGCGATTCTGGTGCTTGGGCTCGCGCTGCGATTGCGCGGAATCCACGATCCGATTCTCGATCATCCTGGCTGGCGCCAGGGCGATACTGCGGCCATCGCGCGAAACTTCGCGACCTTGGACTTCAACCCGCTGCACCCGCAGACCGACTACAACGGTCCACCGCCCAACTACGTCGAGCTGGAGTTGCAGATCGTGCCGTGGCTCGCGGCTGCCGGCTACAAGCTCTTCGGCATTCACGAGGTCTTCGGTCGCCTCATCACGATCGCGTTCAGCTTGGGAACGGTCGCGCTGCTGGACGCCTTCGCGCGCTGGCTCTTCGCGAGCCGCCCGGCGGGGCTCGTCGCCGCACTCGCATTTGCGATTTATCCCGGCAGCACGTATTACGGCCGCACGTTCATGCCCGATACGGCGATGGCGTTTTTTTTGACCGCGGCCGTGTTCGCGAGCGCCCAGTGGATCCTCGACGGCGAGGCGCGCTTCGGCCGCCGCTTCGCGCTCGCGGCGACCTTGACGGCGTTGGCCCTGCTCGCCAAACCCGTCGCCGTCGTGGGCCTCGTGCCGATCGCAGCGACGCTCGTCGCCGCCCGCGGTTGGCGTGCGACCTTGCGCGCTCCGGCGACCTACGCCTTTTTCGCACTCGCGCTCGTGCCGTATCTCGCGTACGACGCGTACGTGTCATCGATTGCCGAGTGGCACTGGGCGAGCGGTATCACGCGGCTGCACGTGCTTCCGTCGCTGCGCGCGGCGTTGTCGTCGCGGACGGCCTTTGCCGCCAAACTCGGCGACTTGGGTGGCGCCTACCACATGCTCGCGTCGACGATGATCGGGCGCATCGGCGTCACCCTTGCGCTGATAGCAATTGCAGTCACTCCCATCTGGCGGCTGCCGAGCCGCTCGCAGACGTTGCTCGTCGCATGGCTCGCCGCAGCCGTCGCGTACGCCTACGTGGTCGTCACCGTCGAACGGGTCGACTATTATCTCTACGCGTTCTTGCCACTCGCTGCACTGTGGACGGGCGGCTTCGCGGAAGCGGCACGTCGCCTGCTGCCGAGCGGCGCGCGGCGCATTGCCGCGGCGCTCGTCCCGGTTGTCGCGCTCGCAACCGTCCTGGAAGCGCGCGCGGCGGTCGCACCGTACTACCACTACAAGAAGAACGTCTACCGCGAGGCTAAGGCGCTCGCCGCGACGCTGCCGCGCGGCGCGATCATCGTCATGGGTCACTACGACCCTTCGGTGCTGTACTATATCGACCGTAAGGGGTGGCAGGAAGACCCCTACGTCTGGACGCCGTTCGACGAGCAGAGTGCCATCCGCAAAGGCGCCCGGTACTTCGTCGCGATCGAACGTCGCCGCTTCGAACGCAACGTCGAGTTGCACGCATGGCTGCAGCGCTTTCCCGTGCGCGATCCGCTGGCCGCCTGGCCCGTGTACGAGACCGATCCCGCCAAGATCGTTCCCGGGGCGGAGGCCCGCTGGCGCGCGTTCCGGCGCGCCGAAAAAGCCGGCACCCTGCCGCCTGCCTAGGGACGACGCTCGCAGCTGCGGCCATCCCTCGCTGCGGGCGGCGCTATATCCCTGCCCAGACCGAACGTCGCCATGCACTCATGGCCGCCCGCGACTCCGCACGAGCGCCTTCCTGAAGCAATTGACTCATAGCAAGGAACCCTTAGGCCTCTTGCTGCGAGGCCCGCTCTCGGCCATCGTCTGTAAAAGCGGTCCTCGGGGATATGAATCCTACCCTCAGCACGAGTAAGACGGAGCCGATGAACCTATAGTGCGGACCCCCGCTTATGGCCCCGGGCCCCCGCTCAGCCGACGAGCGGGATGGCATGTGCTCCGTCCGCTTGCCGGGGCGCTTTTTGGCTTCCTGCTCGTTGCCGGAATGCAGCGGGCGATCGGCCACACGAGTTTCTCGCCACGAGACAACGTACTGGATTACCGAGTCGTGGCGTGCGGGGAGCGGGCGATGCTTCGCGGAGGGGACCCGTACCGTATCGAACCGCTCCGCACGTGCGAACATGCATTCGGACTCGCAGCGAGCGAACCGGCCTGGGCCGCCACGCCGTTTTGCTTACCGCCCTATACGGCAGCGCTCCTCGCACCCTTCGCCGTACTCGATCCGCAACTCGGGCGCACGCTGTGGTTCCTGCTTATCGTGCTTGCGACGTGCGTCACCGGGATAGCCCTCGCGAAGATTCTCAATCGATCCGCGTTCGCCGTCACGCTCGTTCTCGCGCCGACGGTCGGCCTTCTCAATTTGCATTACGGCGAAACGGTCCCGTTCGCAATTACTGCCGTCGCGCTGGCCGCGCTTGCGGTCCAACGCCGAGCACCGGTGACCGCTGCGCTTGCGGCAGCGGCAGCGCTCCTGGAGCCGGCGATTGGCCTGCCTGCCGTCGTCGGCATGTTCGTGCTCGTACCAAAGACGCGAGGGATGCTTCTCGTCTTCGCCGGGATCCTCGGCGCGTTCAGCGTCGTCGCGTTCGGTTTCGCGAGAAACTTGGAATACCTCGTCGCGTTCTTGCCCGCGCATGAGGCGGCCGAACTCCTTGCCCGAGATCAATACAGCCTGACGCATCTTGCCTTTCTGGCCGGCGCGTCGCCCCAACTGGCAGCACGGCTCGGATCGATGTCATACGTTCTCGCCATCGCAACCGGCGTCATATCGGCTCGGCGGGTGGGGACGAGGATGTCGCTTCCCGCGCTCTTCGTACTCTTGCCGGTCGGCGTCTCGATGCTCGGCGGTCCCTTCGTGCACGACGTCGAAATCGCGGCGGCGTTGCCGGCGGCCCTTCTGCTCGCACGAGACTCGTGGCTCGCACGGTGTACCGTCGCCTTCCTTGCCGTCGATTGGACCGAGGCCTTGCGTCGCGCCGTGGTACCGGTCGTCGGCGCGGCCGCCGGAGCGGCGTTGCTCTTCGTCAAGGGGAAACCGCAGCATCGGATGCTCTACGTCTTGGTGGCCGCGGTGACGGTTCTGGGCCTGCATGCACTCCTACCGCAGTCGCCTTCATACGTGAGCATCATCCGCGGTCAGCCCGAACCGGCGATCTCCGCGCACGCTCTCACTCCCGTTGCGTGGGGGTGGCGCATTCGCCTGGACGCCTCGCTAAATCGAGTCGCTCTCGCCGACCAACTCCGAAAGGTGCCGACATGGTTCGCACTTGCGTTATTACCGCTTGCGTTGTCGCCGTTTGCCCTCAGGGGCAGAGAACTCCGCCAAGCGTATCCGTTGCGGCGAAGCCCGGTTCCGAGCACGCTTCGTACGGTTGAGCTGGCACCTCGACGTGTCAGGGGGCGCGCTCAGCGCGGGACGCGTGCTCACGGCAAGGGAAGCAGCGAGGCGGCCGGGGCGAGCGGAGCGTCGGCGTTGCGTTCGGGCGAACCGGATTCGACCAGTTGACGGTAACTCACCAAGCGCGCCGTTAAGCGCGAGACGTCGGCACCGAGGGCGTTGGACTGACGAATCGCTTCGACGAGTTCCTTCGCGTCGTAGGTATAGTCGAAGCGCTGCAAGGTCGCGACGATGGCGTTGCTCTCCTTGCGCAGTTGGGCGTAGGAGCGCCGTAGCGCGAGCCCCGTTTCGCCGTACGTCGGATAGTTCGAAAGCACGATCTCGCGTTTGACTCGCGCTTGTTCGACTTCGCTGCGCAATTCCGCGAGCCGCACGCTTTCGGGATCGTATTTCGCCGCGACCGCGAGGGCCGCGAGCGCATCGTCGAATTTAGAGAGCGTGTAATCCTGCGCGGCGATCTGCAGTTGTACCGCGGCGAGCCCGGCGCGCGCGTGCGGATCGTCGGGCGCGAGCCGCAGCGCAAGGCGATACGCAGTCGCGGCGTCGGGAAAGTTCTTATTGTGCAGCGCCATGTCGCCCTGATGGTTGCGGGTCGCCACGATAAAGCCCGATACGCCGCCCGAGCAGCCGGCGAGGCTCGGGGCAACGAGCAGAAGCGCGAGCGCGAACGTGCGGGCGAAGCAAGTCACGGCATCGATCCTAACGGGGGGCGTTGATGAGATGGGCGGCGCCGCCGATGAACATCGCGGCGGGCACGAGGATGAGTTGCGAGGCAAGCGTCCCGACGACGGCGGTCGCGCCGAGATACACGACCATCGTCTTCACGTCGTGTTGCGTGCGCTCGCCTTTGACGGCCTGATCGACGATGTACGCGCTCGTCGGGTCGACCACGAGCGCGAAGGCGATGGTCGCGATTCCATTGACCAGTCCCGACGCCGATAGCGCCGTGCGCGCCACTTCGGGCCGCAGCACGCTCGCAAGATACGCGGCGACGACACCGACCGCATAGATGCCGGTGACGATCACATTGCCGATAAGCAGCTTTGCCGGCACGTCGCGCAAGCGAAAGCGCACGAAGGTATCGAGCGGCGGGAAGCGCAGCGTCCGGACGATGTCCCCGAGCACGCGCGGATCGGCGAGCCGGGCGAGCGAGCGCGGGATCGACCCGCGCCGTTCGAACGCGCCCACGCCGCGCACGAACACGTAGGCGAACGTCGGCAGCAGTAACGCCCCGATCAGCGTCCCGACGCTCGCGGCTAGGACGATCGCGCGCATCTGCAATTCGAACTGCTGCGCGGCCGCGGCCGACGCGGCCGGCACGCATGCGGTGAGTTTTTCCGCGCGATCGGAGATCGTGCCGAGCATCGGCGCGTAGAACAAGTTCGCGAAGCGGCTGATGGTAACGAACAAATTGAAGAGCGAGATCGACGTGCCGACGCGCCCCGTCATGACGCCCGCCAGCCGCGCCGCATAGGCACCGATGAGCACGGCATTGAGAAACGCGTTGAGCCCGATTGCCAGGAGCAGTTGCGTCGACCAAAATGTGGCTGGGGCCACCCCCGCGCACAGAGCGGCGACGCCGTGCGAGTTCACGCCGCGTGACGAAGTCCGCGAATCGCATCGGCATCGAGCGGCCCGAGCACACAGAGTCCGATCGCCTCGGGCACGAGCAGTTCGCCCGCAAGAGCGGCCACGTCGTCGCCCGTGACCGCGTCGAACCGCGCCTCGATCTCTTCGATCGAGTGTTGACGTCCGTGGGCAAACTCGCTGCGGCCCAGGCGCAGCATCCGGCCCGAACTGCTCTCGAGCGAGAGCGTCAGGCTGCCCTTGATGTGCTCTTTGGCGAGCGTGACTTCCGACTCGGCCGGCCCGGTGCGTGCGAAGTCCGCGAGTTCGCCCGCCATGACGTCGACGCACTCTTGCGCGCGTTCGGGCGACGTGCCGGCGAAGACGCCGAAGAGCCCCGCAGCGCGATAGGTCTGCTGAAACGAATAGACGCTATACGCCAGGCCGCGTTTCTCGCGTACCTCCTGGAAGAGCCGGCTCGACATGCCGCCGCCCAGAATCGTATCGAGCACCGAAAGCGCATAACGTCGCTCGTCGCAGGCGCCGAGCCCGCGCGCACCCAGGACGATATAGGCTTGTTCGGTGTCTTTGGTCCGCACGACGGTTTGCGGCGTCGTGCGCGGACGTTGGGGTACCGGCAGCTGTGCTCGCCCATCTAACTCCGTAAACGCGCGCGCGACGAGTTCGACGATCGCGTCGTGTTCGACGTTACCTGCGGCCGCGAACACGATGGCGTTGGGAGCGTAGTGCACGCGCAAGTGTTCTCGCAGGTCGTCACTCGTGAGCGCCGAGACCGTCCCCGCATAACCGATCGTCGGTTCGCCGAGGGCCGAGCCATTCCACATCATGCGGGTGAACGTCTCGAAGATGATGTCGTCGGGCGAGTCGTCATACATGCGGATCTCTTCGAGCACGACGTTCTGCTCTTTGGCGAGCTCGCCCGGCGCGAAGGTCGAATGCAGAAACATATCGGCGAGCACGTCGATCGCGAGCGGAACGTGGTGGTCGATGACCTTTGCGTAATAACAGGTCGATTCTTTATCGGTAAACGCGTTGAGGTTGCCGCCGACGGCATCCATGGTCTCGGCGATCTCGCGCGCGCTGCGGCGCTGCGTGCCTTTAAAGAGCATGTGCTCGACGAGGTGCGAGATGCCGCGCTGCTCGCTGCGTTCGGCGGCGCTGCCCACGTCGGCCCAGATGCCGAGCGATGCCGAACGGACGTACGGCATCGCTTCGGTAATCACGCGAACCCCGTTCGCAAGCGTTGTTTTTCGGTACAAAAAGCCTCCACCCCAGCCGGTCGACTGGCGAGAGTTACGGGTACGTCCAACCCTCCCCTTGCCGTCGCACGTCAGGTGCGGCCGAGTTCTCGCCGCCACTTGGCATCCCAGTACACGTCGTCTCCGCGGCGGAGGCGCTCGCGAAAGGTTCCCGCTTCATTGCGGCGGACCGTCGCCGCAAACACGGTGTAGGACGTCGGCTGGGCGAGGTCCCCCGCGACGACTTCATGGGCGTAGGTGGGCAGCGGCAGAATTGCCCACACGTCGACTTCTTCGACCGCGCTCGCCGCAAAGGTTTGCGAGACGAGGGCGATGACTTCGTCGAGCATTCCATCGGGCGTGAGGCGCTCGTGAAACTTCGTGCCCGACAGGACGAGCCCCGTCACGAGGTGCGCTCCGACACCGTCGACGCGAATCTTACGCAACTGGGCCGGCCACACCGTACGAAAGAGTGTTTGTCCGATGCGGACGGCCTCGGCGCGGTGGTTGCCGGCAGCGCGTCGCGCCGCGTTGACTTCGGCGAGCGAGCCGCCTGCTAACGCGGGTTCCCAACGCAGCGCGCACGCGAAGGCAAGCGCGGCGACGGTCGCCGCCGACCGGTGCGGACGCTGCACCGACTAGTAACTCTGGGCGAAGTAAGCGCGAACGGTCGCGGGCTCGCCGCAAGCGACGCACGCCCCACCGCCGCCGCTCAGCGGCCGGGTGTTGCGCGTCGTGGCGCTGGTCTGGGCCTTGACCTCCGCCTCGCAGGCCGCCAGGCCGCACCACGCGATCTCGATCATCCCCGCGCGCTCTTTGCAGCGCGCCAAAAATTCGTCGCGGTCGGTGACGGCCAGGGTGTGAGCTTCCAAAAATGCGCGCGCCTGAGCGTAGAGTTCGCGTTGGATATCCGCGAGCAGCGGCGCGATGCGCTCGGCGACTTCAGCGAGCGGGACCGCGACCTTGCTGCCTGCCTCGCCCTTTTGTCTATCGCGCCGCACGAGCGTCGCCGTCCCGGCTTCGAGATCTTTGGCGCCGAGTTCGACGCGCAGCGGCACCCCGCGCATTTCCCAATCGGCAAACTTGTTGCCGGGACGTAAGTCGCGCTCGTCGAGCTTCGCGCGAATGCCCGCCGCTTTGAGCGTCGCGAAAAGGTCGCGCGCGGCGGAAGCGACCGCGTCGCTGCCGGCACGTACGATCGGCACCACGACCGCTTCGATCGGCGCCATCAGCGGGGGAATGCGCAGGCCGCGATCGTCGCCATGCACCATGATCAGCGCGCCGAGCATTCGCCACGACATGCCCCACGAGGTCGTCCACGCATAGCGTACGGTCTGGTCTTCGGCGGCGAATTTTATCTCGTAGGCTTTCGCAAAATTCTGGCCCAGCTCGTGGGAGGTGCCGGCCTGCAACGCGCGCCCGTCGGGCATCAACGCCTCGATCGAGAAGGTGTGCGTCGCGCCGGCGAATCGTTCGGTACTGGACTTTTCCCCCGAGTACACCGGCACCGCTGCGACGTCTTGGGCCACCTCGCGGTAGACCTCGAGCATCTGCTGCACTTCGGCTGCGGCTTCCGTCTCGGTCGCGTGCGCGGTGTGCCCCTCCTGCCAAAGAAACTCGAGCGTGCGCAGAAACGGCCGCGTGCGCTTCTCCCAGCGCATCACGTTCGCCCACTGGTTGATGAGGATCGGCAGATCGCGGTAGGACTGCACCCACTCCGCATACATCGTTCCGATGATCGCCTCACTGGTCGGCCGGATCGCCAAACGTTCGGTGAGTTTTTCGTTGCCGCCGTGCGTCACCCACGCAACCTCCGGCGCGAAGCCCTCGACGTGCTCCGCTTCGCGCACGAGCAGACTCTCGGGAATGAGCAGCGGAAAGTAAGCGTTCTCGTGCCCCGTCGCCTTGAAGCGCGTATCGAGCGCGGCCTGCAGCCGCTCCCACAGCCCGAAACCGTACGGCCGTAGCACGACGCACCCGCGCACCGGCGAGAGTGAGACGAGTTCGGCTTTGTAGCAGACGGCTTGATACCACTCGGAAAGATCGTTCGCTTTGGGCGGGATCTCTTTGACGAGCGGCGTTTTCTCGAGCGTATCGGAGTGCGACATGACAAGCAGCGATTCTTCGTAGCGCGCCCGTGCAGTCCTCGACCACCTGGCCGGCGGGGCAGGACGCGGGCCGCAACTCGCGCGCCCGGAGGTGGACCCCGCTGCCGCGAAAGCTCCCGGCGTGCCAAAGCTCACACGAATTTACACCCGCACCGGCGACGACGGGACCACCGGTCTCGTGGGCGGGCAGCGTGTCAAAAAGAATGCGCTGCGCATCGAAACGTACGGTACGGTCGACGAACTCTCGTCCATCATCGGGCTCGCGCGGACCGCGCTCGCCGAGGCCGCGCGCACCGGCGGGCGCAGCGGCGAGCGAGCGATAACGCTCGATGCGTGGCTCGCGTGGACGCAGGATGCGCTCTTCAACCTCGGCAGCGACCTCGCGACGCTGCCGGCGGACCGCTGGCCCGGGATGCCGCTCATCACGCCCGCAGACTCGGAGGCCCTGGAACGCGCCATCGATACCGCTCAGGGCGACCTCGAACCGCTCGCGAATTTTATCCATCCCGGCGGTTCGTACGCCGGCGCCTTCCTGCATCAAGCGCGCACGATCGCGCGGCGTGTCGAACGGCTCCTCGTGACGCTGCAGGGCAACGAGCCGATTTCCGGCGACGCCATGCGGTACGTCAATCGGCTTTCCGACGCGCTCTTCGTGTGGTCGCGCTGGATCAATACCGCACTCGGGCAACCCGAACACCTCTGGAATCCTGCCACGACTCCGCCGCCCGCGACCCGGCCCTAATGCTTCGCAGCTAAACTTTTGCGGAGCGCGGCCCGGGGGGAGTGCTGATGCGGCGTGAGAACCCGAGCCCAATGTCGCTCGGTGCCCGATTGTTTGCAACGACCAGCGTCGATGCACTGCGCGAGCAGGGTAAACGCCGCATTCTTCGCCGGGTGTTGACCGCGCGCGATCTTGCGGCAATTGGCCTAGGCACGATGATCGGCGGCGGCATCTTCACGACGATCGGCACCGGCGTCAAAGGCGCGGGACCCGCGGTCATCATCTCGTACCTGCTCGCGGGCCTCACATCGTTTTTCGCGGCGCTCTGTTACGCGGAACTCGGAGCGATGGTGCCGGTCGCGGGCAGCGCCTACACCTACGCCTACGCGACGCTGGGCAAGCTCGCGGCCTGGATCATCGGATTCGCGCTGATCTTCGAGTACGGCATCAGCGCGGCACCCGTCGCACAACAGTTTTCCGCCGCGATCCAAGACGTCTTCAAGAGCGCCGCCATCGCGCTGCCGACGTGGGCACAGACCTCGAACCTCGTGATCCGCGGCGACTGGTGGAATCCGGCCGCCTACGACCTCGCGCACTCTCAAGCGGACATCGTCGCGGCGCTCTTCGTGCTCGGCCTTTCACTCTTGCTCGCCGTCGGCATCCGCGAGTCCGCGACGGCGAACAACATTTTCGTGGTGCTGAAAATTTCGGCGCTGCTGGTCTTCGTCGCCGCGGGCGTCACGCTCTTTCATGCCGGCAACCTGCATGACTTCCACCCGTACGGGTGGGGCGCGCTCGCACCGTTCGGCGGAGCCTCCGAATCGTCGCAGCAATTCGGCATCATCCCGATCGCCGCGTACGTGTTCTTCAGTTACATCGGCTTCGACACGGCCACGACGACGGCCGAAGAGTGCAAGGACCCGCAGCGTGACATTCCCTACGGTGTGATCGGGGCGCTCGCAATCGGCACGCTGATCTACTGCGCGACGGCAATCGTCCTCGTCGGCGCGGTGCCCTGGGCGCACGTGCCGGAGAAAAATCCACTCGTCTACGCGCTCGCGCCGCTGCATCTGCCATTCTTGAACTGGATCATCACCATGGGCGTGCTCGCAGGAACCACGAGCGTCGCGCTCAGTTCTCTGCTCGGACAGACGCGGATCTTCTACGTGATGGCGCGCGACAAGATGTTGCCGCCGATGGTCGCGAGCATCCACCCGCGCTTCAAAACGCCCGTCGTCACGACGCTGACCACGGGCGTCGCGGTCGCGCTGCTCGCGCTGATCGTTCCGCTCAACCAGCTGCTCAATCTCGTGAACATCGGAACGCTGATCGCCTTCGTCGTCGTGTGCGCGGGCGTACTGTTCTTACGCCACCGCAGGCCCGACTTGCCTCGGAGCTTCCGCGTGCCGTTCGTGCCGCTCTTTCCGCTTCTCGGCATTGCGTTTTCGCTGTTTCTCGCGGTGTTCGGCCTATCGCGAACGACCTGGGTGTGGTTCACACTGGCGCTCGTCGTGGGGCTCGTGTTCTTCTTCTCGTACGGCTTTTGGCGTTCCGATCCGCGCGACATCGTCCCGAGCGCCGACCCGCTCGACTACGCCGAGTAACGTCCCGGGCGCCTTGCTTTAGGGCGTTTCTTCCTGTGCCCCCGCCTCGAGGAGACCCGGCGTCATGACGTCGATCTTGGCGTGCGAGACGTCGTAGCGCACGTTGGTTTTGAGCGCGCGGGCAACGACTCCGAGCGACACCATGGTCCGTCCGCGCACGGCAAAGGGCACGTTTTTCAGCGTCATCTTCTTGCCGTTGAGCGTCGCGACACTATCGCCGACACGCAAACGGAGCGTATCGTTGGCGCGCGTGAGTTCGATCGTGCCGGTCTTCGCATCGTAATTCGTGTCTGCGCCCAGCGACTCCGCGACGGCGCGCAGCGGAACGTAAGCGCCCTTGGCGGTCGTTACCGGCGGGACGTCGGAAACCATTCGCTGTCCGTCCACGCGCAGAGCCGCCGGATGCGATAGCGACGTCAGCGCCGCGGCGAGCGTCGACACGGCGACGGTAGCCGTCACCGTCCGGCGCTTAGGATACCGGAGCGAGGTCTTTTCCATGTGCCGTCTCGTGAACGAAAGTGGGATACAAGTCGACGATGACTTTTTCGATTTCCAAGCGCAGCGCGCCGAGTAAATCCGCTTCGGGAAACGTGCCAACGAGCTCGCCCTTCCGATAGATCGCGCCCTTGCCCTTGCCGCCCGCGACGCCGACATCGGCCATTTTGCTTTCGCCCGGGCCATTGACGACGCAGCCCATCACCGCGACCTTGACGGGCGCCGTGTACTCCTTGGCGATCGCTTCGACCGAGCGGGCCAGTTCGACGACTTCGATCTCGGCGCGACCGCACGACGGGCACGCGGTGATGTCGAAGCCCTTCTCCCGAATGCCGAGCGCCTTGAGAATGCCCCAGCAAACGGGGATCTCTTCGACGGGGTCGGCCGCAAGCGAACAGCGCAGCGTGTCGCCGATTCCTTCGAAGAGCAAAATGCCCATGCCGATGGACGATTTGATCGTCCCTTCGCGCGGCAGGCCGGCTTCGGTGACGCCGAGATGCAGCGCGTACGGCGTTCCTCGCGCGGCGAGCATCTTGTCGGCAAGGCGGTACGACGCGATCGTCGTGAGCACGTCGTGCGCCTTGAGCGAAATGACGATGTCCGTGTGGCCGAGCTCCTCGAGGATCTCGACGTGGCGTAGGGCGCTACGCACCATAGCATCGGGCGTGTGGCCGTACTGCTTCTCAAGGTCGGCCGCGAGCGAGCCCATGTTGACGCCGATGCGAATCGGCGTGCCCATATCCTTGGCGAGTTGCACGACCTCACGCGTCTTGATGCGATCGGTGATGTTGCCGGGGTTGAGGCGCAGCTTCGCAACGCCGGCTTCAAGCGCGGCGAGGGCCATCTTATGATCGAAGTGAATGTCGGCGACGATCGGCACCGGTGAGCGCGCGACGATCGCGGGCATCCCGGCCGCGTCGGGGGCATCCTTTACCGTCACACGCACGACTTCGCAGCCCGCCCCCGCGAGTTCGTAGATCTGCGTGAGCGTTTTTTCCGCGTCGGCCGTGTCGGTCGTCGTCATCGATTGCACGACCACGGGGTGGTCGCCGCCCAGCCACACTTTCTTCGCACCGCTCGACCACTTGGATTTGTTCTCGAGCAGAATCGGCTTGGATTGACGACGTAGGCGGACCATGACCTAGAAAACTCCCTTACCGGTAAGAATATTTGCGATGTCGTGGTAGGCGACGAAGAGCATGAGAACCATGAGCATCGCGAAGCCGGTCACGTGAACGAGCGCTTCCTTTTCGGGTTCGACCGGACGTCCGCGCAGCATCTCGGCGATGATGAAGACGCCGCGTCCGCCGTCGAGCGCCGGGAATGGGAGCAGGTTGAGGACACCGAGCGCAATCGAGATTGCGGCCGCGAGCGACAGGTAGGGCCCCCAACCGAGGTCCTGGTACGCCGAAGCGGCGCGGGCCATGCCGATGGGTCCCGAAATGCTCGAGGCGTACTTCGCCGGGTGTGAGAGCAATTGGCCGTACCCGGTCAGCTGCGCGACGGTCGCGCCGGCGAACTCGCGCGCGGCAACGGGAATCGCCGCGAGCGGCCCGACGCGTTCGAAGGTTGGAATCGGACTGAAGCCGATGCGGCCTTCCGTCCCATGCCCGTTGTTCGCTTTATACGGCGTGATCGTGAGCGTCGTGGTGACGTCGTGGCGACGGTACGTCAGGCGAATCGGCACGTTGGCCGAGGAATGAATCTTGGCGACGATGGCATCGCCCGACGTGTACGCTTTGCCGTCCACGGCGACGATTTGGTCGCCTAGCTGCAGCCCCGCCTTTTGCGCGGGCGAGCCCGGCAGCAAGATGCCGACTTGCGGACTGATGGTGTTCGAGGCGACGCCGAACGAAATAGCCGCTACGAAAAAGATTGCGAAGGCGAGCAAAAAATTCGCGATCGGCCCGGCCACGACGATCGAGAGGCGCTGCAACGGCTTCTTGCTCTGAAAGTTGTCGTCGGCGGATTGCGCGGGGCCCGCAACGCGGAGCGGGCCGGCGGCCGCCGCGGGCGGCACCGTTGCGGGGCGCTCCAGCACGGCAACGCCGCCGCTCGCCGCGACCCCGGCGGGCGCAACGGCCGGTTGCGATTCGCGAAATTGGCGCTGCTGTTCGGCCTCGCTCGTCTTGCCGTCCTCGCCCTGCATCGCGCAATACCCGCCGATGGGCAGCAGGTTGATCCGGTAGTTCGTTCCGCTGCGCGGCGAGGTCCACTTGAGCAGCGTCGGCCCAAAGCCGACGGCGAAGTCGTTCACACGCACGCCGTTGAGCCGGGCGAGCAAGAAATGCCCGGCCTCATGCAACACGACGAGGACCGAGAGCATCACGAGGAAGACGGCGATCTTGCCGAGACCCTCGAGGCTACTCGGGAGGGCGAAGGCCAGGAGGTCCATCGAGACTGACATTAACGTCCTTTTCAATTCGCCGAGGGCTCGAAGCGGGCCTCGACTTCCGCGAGCGCGAGCTCGCGGGCGCGGAGGTCTGCCGCCCGGACCGAGGCGAGGGTGAGCGTCTCGTCGGGCGTTCCCGTGAGGGCACGTGCGACCACGCTTGGGATATCGCCGAAAGTAATCGCTCCTTTAACGAACGCAGCCACGGCGATTTCGTTTGCGGCCGAGAGCGCCGCGGGCACCGTTCCCCCGCGTCTCAAGGCCTCGTAGGCGAGTCCCAGGCACGGGAAGCGCTCGGGATCCGGCGCGGAGAAGGCGAGCGTCGCCGACGAACCGCCGAGCTCGGCGCCTAGGGCCGCTAGCGCGCGCACATACGGCCGGTCGGCCAGCCGGTCGGGATAGGCGAGCGCATAGCCGATGGGCAGCCGCATGTCGGGGGGCGCGAGCTGCGCCTTGACGTTGCCGTCGGTAAAGACGACGAAGCCGTGCGCGACCGACGTCCGGTGCACGAGCACCTCGATTTTTTCCGGCGGCAGCCCGAAGAGCCGGCTCGCTTCGATCACCTCGAGGCCCTTGTTCATCAGCGATGCCGAATCGACGGTGTTCTTGGGACCCATCTGCCAGGTTGGATGACGCAGGGCGTCGCTGACCGACGCCGCGGCGATCGCCTCCCGGTCCCACTCCCAGAACGGCCCGCCCGAGGCCGTCAGCACGACGGCGGCGATGCGTTCGACGGGCTCGCCCACCAAGCACTGGAACAGGGCGCTATGTTCGCTATCGACCGGTACGATGTCGGCGCCGCAGCGGGCGGCGGCGGCCATGAAGAGCTCGCCCGCGGCCACGATCAGTTCTTTGTTGGCGACCGCGATGCGGATGCCGCGTTCGACCGCCGCGAAGACGGCGTCGAACGCGATCGCGCCGTCGGTCGCGGCGACCACAACGTCCGCGCCGCTCTCGGCTGCCACGGCAAGCAGGCCCGCGGGTCCGCTTGCGACTCGCACGCTTACCGGAAGGGCCGCACGCAGCGTCGCGACATCGGTTTCGCGCGCGCAAGACACGACGTCCGGGGCGAACCTGCGCGCCTGTTCGATCGTGTCCTCGATCCGCGTACCGGCCGCAAGCGCCACGATGCGAAAGCGGTCGGGATGTCGAGCGACGACATCGAGCGTCTGCGTTCCGATCGAGCCCGTCGAGCCGAGAACGGCGACCTTTTTGTGCACCGGGACCTCGTTCGGATTAGCGCGGAATGTGTCCCGTTACGAAGAGCGCGGCGTAGAATGCGATGCCGCCGAAGAGATAAGAATCCGCGCGATCGAGAAGCCCGCCGTGACCGGCGAGAATGGTGCCCGCATCTTTGACCAGCGCGTCGCGCTTGAGGGCGGATTCCACGATATCGCCCGCTTGCGCGGCCACGCTCGTAATAGCCCCGATGAGCGCGCCGTCGGACCACGAAATGCCGAGCAACGGAAGGGCCCCCATCGCGCTGCCGATCCCGACGCTCGCGACGAACCCGCCGATGGCGCCCTCCCAGGTCTTCTTAGGCGAGATCGACGTGAGCGGAGTCTTGCCGAGCGTCGTCCCGACGAGCATCGCGAAAATGTCGGTAAACGCGATGACGACGATCGATGCCACCGTGTAGGCGGTACCGACGTGCGGCAAGTTCCGCAGCGCCAAAAAGTACGAGCCGAGCCACCCGATGTACAGCACGCCGAGCAGCGTATAGGCGCTGCGCGCGATATAGTTTTGGCGGTCGCCGGCGAGCGCGAAGGCAAGCGATCCGAACAGCGTCGCGCCGAGCACCAACTTCTCGTAGGCGTGCTGTGCGCCCAGCGCCGCGAGCACGACGTACGATCCGATCGCGAGCGCCCCGACGGGAAAGACGAGCGGTTGGCCCTTTTTTGCCGTCAGGCGGGAGAGTTCCCAGAGCGAGCCGATCGTGATGACGAGCACGGCGGCCGTAAAGGTGGGCACGGTTGCGACCGATCCCAGAACGATCGCCGCGATGGCGAGGCCGCTTGCGATACGGCGGCCGAGGTCCGTGCCGCGGGCGCGCCCGGCGGTCGAAGCGGTCACGAACCTCCGCCCGTCGCGGCCGTGCGCGCGCGATATGCTTCGATGGCACGTGCGAAGTGGACCCGGTCGAAATCGGGCCAATACGTGTCGGTCAGATAGAATTCGGCGCCCGCGAGTTGATAGAGCAAAAAATTCGACAGGCGCGACTCGCCGCCCGGCCGGATGAGCAGATCGGGATCGGGCATATCCGCCGTCGAGAGGTACGACGCGATGACGGACTCGTCGATCGCGGCGGGATCGAGCATCCCCGCCGCAACGTCACGTGCGACCGCCTCGATCGCGAGCCGCAGCTCCGAGCGTGCGCTGTAATTGACTGCGAGGTTTAATTGTAAACCATCGTTGCCGGCCGTCTCCGCGACGAGCACGTCGAGCGCGTCGCGCGATGCGCGCGGCAGTGCGCGATACTGCCCGATGATTCGCACGCGCACGTTGTTGCGCCGCAGTTCCGCGAGTTCGGTGCGGGCGAAGTACACGCAGAGATCGAGCAGCAGCGAAATTTCCGTCGAGTCGCGCTTCCAATTTTCCGTGGAGAAGCCGTAAACGGTCAGGACCGGCACGCCGAAATCTCGTGCCGCGCGCGTCACCTTGCGCAAGGCGACGATTCCGCGGCGATGTCCCTCGATGCCGGGCAGCCGTCGTTGTTTTGCCCAACGCCGGTTGCCGTCCATGATGATCGCGATGTGTCGGGGAAGGGGACCTGCCGCGAGTTCCGGGCCGGGGGAGGGCGCGCCGATCATCGTTCGACGGCCCGCGGCGAGTCCGCGAGCCGAGCGTAACCATCGTAGCCGGCGACAATCTCCGTTGCCCCGTCCCGTTCGCGAACGCGCAGCAACCGCAACGTTCCCAAACCGACCGCCGGGTAGGACGGCCGCAAGAGACGGAACCGGAAGGGCCCCGCGCCAAGGCGCACGCGCGCGTCGAGTTCGGACATGAGCGCGAGCGACTCGCTCTCCGGCTGGGTCATCGGGAATCCGTTGAGTGTACCGGCGAAAAACCCTGGTCTGCGTTACGTTCGAGCTCGGTCTTGCCGGGGTTCGTGCGGCGAGAAACGAGCCGTCGAAGCCGCGCGAGCCCCGGATACGGGCGCGAGAGCGCCGGCACCTCGGCCCGCGCCCCGCTACAGCCGCGAGGCGGGGGTGAGCCTCATATTCCGCGCAACCAAATCCGATGTGGAACACGACGGCCTGGGCACGCGCCTCGCTCGATTTCACTACGGGAGTCATTCAGTGTTGAAAGCATTTTTTGGAAGCGTAACGCTCGCACTCGCGGCCGCTATGGCGACCGGCTGCTCGGGCGGGCACGGATTTCTTGGAACCGACTTCCTGCCCAAAGGCGACATCACGATTACCGACTTCGCAAGCGGCGCGCCGATAACGTCCTCGGTCGGAAGTCCCTTCGTCAATAGAAAATCCGGCTTTACGATCGGGATCGCAGAGACGAACTTCGACGGACCGTATACCGTCGCCATTACGGCCTGGAACAACGGCTTCAACAAGCCGTGTTTCGTGCCGCACCAAATCAATCCGCAAAACCACGTCAACGCCGTACTTTTCAGCGCCGACAATGCAAACGCACCCGGTGGCGCTCCGACCGCTCCGAACCCTTGCGTCTCGGATCGGAGCGACGAAGAGACGGTGCTCATTAGCGACGGCAAGGGCCATTCGCAAAACTTTTACTTTATTTATTAACGACTCGGCTGCGGCGAGCGCTCAGACTTCCAGGATTTCCTTTTCCTTGACGGCGACCAGCGCGTCGACGTCTTTGACGTGCTTGTCGGTGATCTTTTGGACGCGCTCGCCCGCGCGCTTGTTGTCGTCTTCGGTGATTTTTCCGTCTTTGAGCAGTGCCTTGATCTCGTCGACGCATTTGTGGCGAACGTTGCGCACCGCGACCTTGCCGTCTTCGGCCTTCTTCTTGACCACCTTGACGAGATCTTTACGCCGCTCTTCGGTCGGTTGCGGAATCTGCAACCGAATGTTGGAGCCGTCGACGTTGGGCGTCAGACCGAGGTCGCTCGTCTCGATGGCCTTGCGAATGGCGCCCACCGTGTTGCGATCGAACGCGGTGATTTGCAGCGTTCGTGCATCCGGGGTGCTGACGCTGGCAAGCCCCTTGAGCGGCGTCAGCGCGCCGTACGCCTCGACCTGCAGCCGGTCCAAGAGCGCGGGCGAGGCCCGGCCGGTACGCACCGAGGCGAAGTCGTTGCGGGTCGCATCGATGGCCTTTTGCATGCGCCCTTCCATGCTTTTTACGATGTCGTCGATCTCGCTCATGGCGCTACATTCTCCACGATTTCGCGCAGCCGCGCGGGGGTGCTCACGAGCGTGCCGATCGGCTCGCCGAACACCGCGCGCCGGATATTCCCGGCCACATTCATATCGAAGACGACGATCGGTACGTCGTTATCCATGCATAAGGTCAGCGCGGTGTTATCCATGACTTCGAGGCCGCGCTTGAGCACCTCGAGGTAATCGAGTTTGGTGAAGCGCGTCGCCGTCGCGTCCTTCTGCGGGTCGGCGCTGTAAATGCCGTCGACCTTCGTCGCCTTCAGGATCGCCTGCGCGCCTATTTCGACCGCGCGGAGCGCGGCGGTCGTATCGGTCGTAAAGTACGGATTCCCCGTGCCCGCTCCGAAAATGACGACGCGGCCCTTGTCGAGATGGCGCATGGCGCGGCGCCGGATGTAGGGCTCCGCGATTTGCTGCATCTGAATCGCCGTCTGCACGCGCGATGCGACGCCGATGCGTTCGAGCGCGTCCTGCAGCGCCAGGGCGTTGATGACCGTCGCGAGCATGCCCATGTAGTCGGCGGTCGAGCGATCCATGCCGCCGGCCTCGTGCGCCTTTCCGCGCCAGATGTTGCCGCCGCCGACGACGACGGCGATCGAGACGCCCTCGCGCGCAACCTCGGCGATCTGCTCGGCCATCCACGCCGTGGTCACGGCGTCGACCGAACTTTGGGCGCCCGCGAAGGCTTCGCCCGAAATTTTCAGGAGGATTCGATCGTAGGCGGGCAATCCGCGGGCGTTACTCGCCAAGGGCGAATTTTGCAAAGCGACGAATTTTGATCTTTTCGCCGAGCACGCCCGTGGTTTTGGCAATGAGCTCGGAAATCGTCTGATCGTCGTCCTTGACGAACGACTGCTCCTCGAGGACGTTTTCCTCAAACCACTTGTTGATCTTGCCCTCGACGATGCGCTCGACGATAGTGGGCGGCTTGCCCGCGGCTTCGCTCGTGAAGCGGTCCCGCAACGGCGCGAGTTCGCCCTCGGGTACCTGGTCGCGCGAGACGTACTTTACCGGGATCGCGGCGACGTGCATCGCGATGTCGCGCGCGAGCTGGCGAAAGAGATCGTTGCGGGCCACAAAGTCGGTCTCGCAGTTGATCTCGACGAGCACGCCGACCTTGTTTCCGGGGTGGATATAGGCTTCGACGAGCCCCTCGTTTGCGGCCCGATCGGCTTTTTTGGCGACCTTCGAAGCGCCTTGAGCGATGAGGCCCTGCTTCGCCGCCTCGTACTCGCCGGCCGCTCCCACGAGTGCCGCACGGCAGTCGAGCATGCCCGCTCCGGTCTCTTCGCGGAGGCGTTTGATGTCGGCGGAGGTCGGTTTATAATCCGTTGCGGAGCTCACGCGGCTGAGTGCCTTTCTGAGGTCGTACGTGGAAAGACGCCGCTGGCGCGGCGCCTTTCGAGCGTGGCGTGGGTTTCGGGGCGGTTAGACCGCCGCCTCCTGTGGTGCGTCGTCGGCGACATCGAGCGGCACGTCGGCCGGCATCGCTTCGGGGGCCGCATAGTCATCGTACTCATCGTCGAAACCGCCGCTCTCCGTCTCGGTCCGGCCCTCGATAATCGCGTCGGCGATCTTCGAGACCATCAGGCGGACGGCGCGAATCGCGTCGTCGTTGCCGGGAATCGGATAGTCGATTTCCTCGGGGTCGCAATTCGTGTCGATGACCGCAATGATCGGGATCTTGAGCTTACGCGCTTCGAGAACGGCGATGCGTTCTTTCTTCGGGTCGACGATGAACACCGCATCGGGGAGGCGGTGCATGTCTTTGATCCCGCCCAGAAACCGCTCGAGCTTTTCGAGCTCGTCGGAGAGCCGCGAGACTTCTTTCTTGGGCAGGAGGTCGAAGCTGCCCTGAGCCTTCATGCCCTCGAGTTCGCGCAAGCGTGCGATCCGCTTTTGGATCGTCGCGAAGTTCGTCAGCGTTCCGCCGAGCCAGCGCTCGTTGACGAAATAGGTCCCGGCTCGCTCGGCCTCTTCTTTGACGACGTCCTGCGCCTGCTTCTTGGTGCCGACGAAAAGAATGACTTTGTTGTCGCGCGCCATCTGCTTGACGGCGGCATAGACCTCGCGCATCATCACGACCGTCTTGGAGAGGTCGATGATGTAAATGCCGTTGCGCTCTTGGAAGATGTACGGCTTCATTTTCGGGTTCCAGCGGCGGGTCTGGTGTCCGAAATGGACGCCTGCTTCGAGCAGCGCTTTCATTGAAATGACGGAAGCCACGGTGGCTCGCTTTCTGGTCTCCCGTCGCGGCGCTCCGTGCCGGCGGCGGTGCGGTGAGACCATCGCACCCGGCCTCCGTGCCGGGTGAAGTGGGGACAACCAGCAGAGTATACCACGGACGTGCCTCGCGGAAAACACCCGGCGCGCCTCGTGGGTGCGCTCTACGGCGCCGGGTCCGGAGCGCCGGGAGGGCGCTCGCCGGCCGGCCCGGGCGATGTCGTCGGAGACCTCCGCGCGGTGCACGCTGACGTCGGGCGGGGCCTCGATGCCCAGCCGCACGCCGCCCCCTTCGACCGCTACGACCACGATCCGGATGGCGTCGCCGATCACGATCGCCTGGCCGGCCTTGCGGCTCAAAATCAGCATCGCCGGCTACGCGAACTGCGCCGCGTGGAGCGCCGCATAGGCGCCCCCGCGTGCCAAGAGATCGTCATGCGTGCCCATCTCGATGACCCGCCCCGCCTCGATATAGAGAATCTTGTGCGCGCGCCGGATCGTGGAGAGCCGGTGGGCGATGATGAGCGTCGTTCGCCCGGGCAGAAGGCGGTCGAGGGCCGCTTCGATCAGCCGTTCGGAATGACTATCCAGGGCGCTGGTCGCCTCGTCGAGGATAAGGATGCGCGGGTCGCGCAGGACCGCGCGGGCGATCGAGATGCGCTGGCGCTGCCCGCCGGAGAGTCGCAGGCCACGCTCGCCGACCGGCGTCGCGTAGCCGAGCGGCAGATCGAGCACGAATTCTTCCGCGTTGGCTTCGCGCGCCGCCGCCTCGATGTCCGCCTGCGTCGCATCGAGCCGGCCGTACGCGATATTCTGGGCGACCGTGCCGCTGAAGAGCATCGCTTCCTGCGGCACGATCGCGATTGCGGCGCGCAGCGCAGCGAGTGGCAACGACTGCAGCGGCCGGCCGTCGAGTTCGATCGTGCCCGAGCGCGGCTCGTAGAAGCGCGGCACGAGGTTGACGATCGTCGTCTTGCCGGCGCCCGACGGTCCGACCAGCGCCACGACCTCGCCCGCCTCGATCGTCGCCGAGAGGTGGTGCAGGACGGGCGGCGCGTCGGGCTTGTACGCGAAGGTCACGTCCGCGAAACGCAGCGCTCCGCGGATCGGCGCGCCCGCCAACAGCTGCGGGTCGTCCGATTCGATCGGCAAGTCGAGTATTTCGAAGATGCGCGCCGCACCGACGAGACCCTTGGAGATGTCGCCGATAAAGGCGGCAAGGCGGTTGAGCGGATTGATGGCGAGCACGACGAGCGTCCAGAACTGGAACACCTGGCCGCTCGTCAGACGGTGAACGATCGTCTCGCGCACCGACATCGCCATGATTGCCAGCAGCGCCGTCGTGACGATCATCGAGACGATCGGCGTCTGCGTTTGACCGAGCTGCAGCGATTTCATATAAGCCCCGAAGTAATTCTCGTTGCTGCCGGAAAAGCGCTCGACTTCGTAGGACTCTCGACCGAATGCCTTGACGATGCGTTCGCCTTGCAGCACCTCGGTAAGATTGGCGGAGAGGTCGGCCACGCGTTCCTGCGCGCGCCGCGTACTGGCGGAGATGAGCCGCGTAAAGGTCGCGACGACGAAATTAACGGCCGGCGCGAAGACGAAGAGAAAGAGCGACAAAAACCAGTCGACGTAGATCATGTACGCGATCGACCCGACGAGCGTCACGAGGGAGACGAAAAATTGCGGCAGCGAAATGCTCAGCGCGTCGGTCATCAAGGTGAGATCGTTCGTGAAACGCGCGATGAATTCGCCCGGGCGCCAGCGGTCGAATTCTGCCATCGGCATACGCAGCGTGCGTTCGAAGAGCCGCACGCGAAAGGATGCGATGAGGCGCTGGCCGCTCCAGGCGGTGAGGTAACTCTGGCCGTACGTCGCGGCGCTGGCGACCAGATTGACGGCAAAAACGCCGACCATGACGAGCACCAGCAAGCCGACGGGATGCTGCGGGTTTTCGACGACCCGGTCGATGATCAGCGGAAACGCGTTGCTGAACGCGAGCGGCCCGAGCCCGGCGACGACCCCGAGCGCGAGCGCGAACGCCAGCCGCGGATAATATGGCCGAGCCTCCCTGAGCAAACGGGCGATGACGGCGCGCCGGTGCACCCCATCGAGCGCGGAAGTGTTGGAAATGCTCGAAACCTTTCCTCTCGCGCCCGAGTAGGTCGGGCACATCTCAGCGTTCGCCGGAGCATCCGCCGTGGACTGTTACTATCACAACGCCGTACCATCCGTCGCGGTCTGCACCGACTGCATGCAAACCATCTGCGCGACGTGTCGCGATGAGACGGGGCTCTGTCCCGGCTGTCGTCTCGAACGCCGCATGGCCGCCGCGGCCGGAGTGCGGCCGGGCCTCGTGGGAGGTCGCGGGCCGCAGAACCCTCCGCCGGGCCGGCGTTCGCGCGACGCATATATCCCGCCCGAAGCGGCTCGCGTCCCCGGCACCGCCGTCGTCACGGTCTCAACCGAAACCCGCGCGCTGCTCGGCCTGGGCTATCCGCTCTGGCCGCTGGCCGCACTCGCCTTGCTCGATCCCACGCGTTCGCCCGCCGTGCGCCGTCAGGCGACGCAGGCGCTCGCCGTCAACTTCGGGCTTTTCGGGCTTTGGATCGCCCTCGAAGCGATCGTGCGCGTGCCCCTGCTCGGGCTCTCGGCCTGGCCGCTCTTAACCGCGCTGTTTCCGATCTGGCTCGTCGCGACCGTCATCTACGGCGTGAGGGTGTGGCACGGCGAGGACGTGCGCGTGCCGCTCGTCAGCGACTGGCTCGACGAACGCGACCGCTCGCGCGACTCGATCGCCGTCTGAGCGTTATGGCGTTGGCCGCTGAGCCTCCGGCATGTCATCATCGTGAGCCGGCAAGGTAAGATCCGCGTCGTCCAACTCAGCGCCGCCATGGAGCGTTTCGATGGCGCGCCGTGATTCTACCGGTGCTTCGTTGGCCGCTTCGTCGCTTCGAGTATCGTCGCGATTGGTCTGCATGAGTGCCGCCGTTCCTAGCCGCAAGTTGGGATCGATCCGACGATTCGCCCGGCAGCGTAACTGCAGACGATCGTAGGAAAATTCTAGGCGAAATTCCGGTCACGTTCCAGCACTTAGCCGCGGGCCGGTGCCCTAAATCTCGCGTACCGCGCCAAGAATGCGCGGGCCTCGACGTCATGCTCGACGACGCGCGCGGGATACGCCGCATCGGCATACAGCGGGAGCGGCACCTGCGTCCGGGCATCCGGCGGCGTCGCGCCGAAGAGGTCCGCGTCGGAGACGTGCGCGAGTTCGGGTATCCAACGACGGACGTACGTACCGCGCGGATCGAGCGCGCGCGCCTGTTTGTGCGGGTTGTAGATGCGCGGGAACTGCGCGAGATCCGCACCGACTCCCGCGACCCACTGCCAATTGCCGCTCGCGAGCGCGCCGTCGTCCTCGACCAGTGCGTCGTCCCAGGCGTCGCGCCCGACCCGCCAGTCGACCCCGAGGTCGAAGCAGCAGAACGAGGCCGCGACCAGACGCACGCGCGGGTGCATCCAGCCCGTGGCGCGCAGCTCACGGATGCCGGCGTCGACGAGCGGATAGCCCGTCGCGCCCGCGCGCCAGGCAGCGAGCGCCGGATGATCGGCCGCAAAGAAAAAGTCGCGCATGCGCGGCTGCAGCGTCGCATCGGGCGTTTCTTCGAAGAACCACGCGAGCTGTAAGAAAAAATCGCGTTGCGCGAGCGCGCGCACGAATGCCGCAAGGGCGAGTCTTTCTTCGCTGAGCAAAAACGGATCGCGCGCGCGTTCGGCGACGCGCTGCAGCAGCGTGCGCGCCGAGAGCACGCCGAACGAGAGCGCCGCCGAAACACGTGCGGTCGGACCGTCGGCCGGCACGACCCGCGCGCTGCGATAATCGAGAACCGGCCCGGCGAGGTAACGGTCGAATCGGGCGAGCGCCTGAGTTTCATCGCATGGTTCGCCCTCGCCCGGCGACTGCGACGACGGCGGAAGTGCGTCGCTGCGCAGCGCGTGGGCGACGAACGGAACGCGACTTTCGGCGACCGGCACGCGCGGCACGAGCGCCCAGACCGCCGCATACGGCGCGAACGCACGGTAGCCGCGCCCGTCTCCGTCCGTCCGCAACGCAGCGGTTTGCTCCGGCGCGACGGCCGGCGCATCGTGCACGATTGCCACGCTGAAGCCCGCTTCTTCGAGCACCGCCTGCACCTCGCGGTCTTGCGCGAGCGATGCAGCATCGTACCGCGCGCACCAGGTCACGGTGTGGGCGCCCGCTTCGCGCGCGAGCGCGAGCACCGTCGCCGCGAGCGGACCGCGCCGGTACACGAGCTGCGTGCCGCGCGCGCGAAGTGCCGTCGCGAGCGACGCGACGGCACCCGCGAAGTACTCCGCCCGCCGCGCGTTGCCGGCGAACGGCGCGCCCGCCGCGGGCTCGCTAACGAGCGCGGGGACGACCGCACCGTGGCGCGCGGCTTCGGCGAGCCCGGCATGATCGGCGAGCCGCAGATCGCGCCGAAAGAGGTGGAGCGTCCGGGCCGGGCTAGAGGCTTTCGACGTACGCGGCGACGTCCGCGACGTCGCTTTCGCTCAGCGGCGCGGGATAGAGCTTCGGCATCGGCGGCTGCGGATTTTTGATCCACGCGATGGCCGCATGTAAATCTTTACGGCTTTTCTCACCGACGAGTTTGGGACCGATACCGCCGCCCGCGCCGTTCGCGCCGTGACAACTCGAGCAGTTCTGTCCGTAAATCGCGGCGCCGTGCTTGGGATCGCCCGCCGCGACCTTCGCGCCGGCAACGGGCTTGAGGCCGCTCGCACCGGAATCCGTGATCGGCCCCGTTGCGGCGGCGGCGGCCTTCTCCGAGTGATTCGAGCAGCCCGTCACGAGCACGCTCGCGAGCATCGCGCCAAAAAGTACCGTCGCTAGGCGCGTGAGCGCCGGGTTATCTCCGCTGTGCATACGCATCGTACGCTTCGGGCACCCGGTGCGCGCGCCTTCCCAACGCGTCCCGCCGGCTGCGTTGCAGGTCGTAGGGGCGAGACTGCAAACGATTGCGGACCAATGACGCGTCTCGCTCGCTCCACGTCGCCAGGGCCGTCGCCGATGCCGTTCGTCAAACGCGCGGTGCTCTCGCTCGTGTGGGCGGAGCGCGTCATCTTTTTCGCGATCGGCGTCCTGCTTTTTCTCGGGGCGCTCGCGTTACTCAAAGAGAGTGCGGTGGTGCTTTTTAAAATGTACGTCGGCGGCGGCTTAGCCGCGACCGCGTACGGCTCGAAATTTCTCGATGTCGTGCTGCTCGTGCTCATGATCGTCGAGCTCGCATACACGGTCATCTTGTCGCTGCGCGGTTCGGTGCTGCAGGCCGAACCGTTCCTCATCGTGGGCCTCATCGCGGTGATCCGGCGCATGCTCGTCATCACCGTCGGCGAAGTCGGCGGTCACGGCGAATCCGTCGCGGCGAGCATACCGGAACTCGCGATCCTCACCGGCGTCGTGGTCGTCTTCGTCGGTTCGATCGTCATGCTGCGCGTACGTCCGGCGCACGAGCACCCGTTCCCCGACGACGATCCGCTCGCGCACGACAGCGGAGCCCTCTAGGGCTCGCGCGTTCGCCGAGGCGCTTAGCCGCCGATTTCGGAAAAGGCGCGCATGCGGCTGCCCGGCTCGCCGAGTTGGAGATGGTGCCGCTCGGGCTTGATGAGCATGCCGCCTTGGAAGAGCGCGGTGAGCTCTGCGCGGCTCGCTCCCGCCCGTACTGGCGTGCGCAGGTCGATGTGGTAGTCGCCGAAGAGGCACAGCCGCAGCCGGCCGTCGGCGGTCAAGCGCACGCGGTTGCAGGTGTCGCAGTAGTCGTGGCTGAGCGGGCTGATGACGCCGACGGCGCCGACCGCGCCGGGAAACGCGAAGTACCGCGCCGGACCGTTGCCGCCGGGGCCGGCGACGCGCTCGAGACCCTCGCGCTCGCCGATGCGGGCCAGCATCTCGGCGGCGGAGACGTACTCGCCGCGCTGGGCGCCGGCGTTTTCAACCACCGGCATGAGCTCGATGAACCGCACGTAGAGCGCGCGCTCGCGCGTCAATTCGGCGAAGTCCAAGAGCTCGTCGTCGTTGACGCCGCGCATAACGACGCAGTTGAGTTTGATGGGACCCAGGCCCGCCGCACTGGCCGCGTCGATCCCGGTGAGCACGCGGTCGAGGCCCGGCCGCCGCGCAATGCGCTCGAACCGATCGGCCCGCAGCGTATCGAGCGACACGTTCACGCGGCGCAGACCCGCGCTCGCGAGCTCGTCGATCTGCGCGGTCAATAACAAGCCGTTCGTCGAGAGGGCGATATCATCGATCCCGTCAATTGCCGCAAGCGCGCGCACGAGGCTCGCGAGGTCGCGGCGGACCAGCGGCTCGCCGCCCGTCAGCCGGATGCTGCGGACGCCCGCGACGGCGGCCGCCGCAACGATGCGTTCGATTTCCTCGAACCGGAGAATCTCGGCCTTCGGAATCCACGGCAGGCCCGCTTCGGGCATGCAGTACGTGCAGCGCAGGTTGCAGCGATCCGTCACGGAGATGCGCAGGTACGTGATCGGCCGAGCGAAGGCGTCGGTGAGTGGTGCGACCGCGGCCGGCTTGCCCCCGATCAAATCGATTGTCTGCTGGGCCATCTTCTACGGTTCTCTGCGGACGAGTCGCTCTCCGTTGGTTGCCCGGGGCTACTTCTCGGCGAAGACGCTGTCGTTGATCGCGACGTTGAGTTTGTAGTTCTTGAAATTCGACGTGACATCGGCCTTGTACGAGGGAAAGTCGACGTGGCCGACCTGCTTTTCGACGAGGTACGCACCGCCCACCGACGTGTAAGACTGATCGAACGTCACCAGACCGCCGTCTTTGTAGGTCCACGCATAGGACTTGATCGTCGCGTTCGCTTCGTCGACGCGCACGTCGAGATGATCGACGCGGCCGGTCTTCTTCGGTACCAAACGAAAGACGGTGGCCCCGTCCTCGCTGCCGACCACCCCGACGCCGTAGAGCGCGAGCCAGCGGCTCGGCGGGTCGACCTTGGGGTACACTTTTTTGAACTGCGATGCGAGCGCCGGTACCGTGTCGAAAACGACGGCTTCCTTATCGGGCTTCTTATAATAGACGTTGCCGTCGAGCGAGGGACTGATGTAGGGAAACGTCTTGAGCGCGACGTCGAGGTGCACGTCGGCCTTGTACGAGCGCACCGCGGCATTGAGCGCCACGACACGCTTATAGAGCGCGGTCGTCCGGGCGTCGAGCGGCTTCGCCTCACCCTGGGCGCGAACACTCCCCGCCGTAGCCAGTGCCGAAACGAGCACCGTCAACACGGCAAGCGACTTCGAGATGTTCACGGCGCTTCAACGCGCGGCGACGCGGGAAGGTTTCCCGACGGATCAAGCGAGCGCCGCCGCAATTTCCTCGAGCACCGAAGCATCGAGCTCACTTGCCTGGCGCGCCGCGAGCGCCCTGCGCGCGGCCGGCGAGCCGATGCGCCCGAGCGCCCAGGCGACGTGGCCGCGCACGAGCGGATGTGCATCACACACGAGGGCCCTGGTCAGCGCCGGCACGGTCGCGCGGTCGCGCGCGTTGCCCAGGGCAACTGCGGCGTTGCGCCGCAAGACGGCCGCGCCGCGCCAGCCCATCGCGGTGTCGCGGTAGCGACGCTTGAAGGTCGCGCTGCGCAGCGCCAGCAGTTCGAGCAGCGACGGTGTCGCGGCGTCAGCGCCTGCCGGCGCGAAGACGGCGTCGATGACCGGGCGGGCACGCCGTGTCGGGGGACAGACCAGTTGACACAGATCGCAGCCCCAAACCCAATCCCCGAGCAGGGGCCGCACCTCCCGAGGAATGGCATCCGTGCGCTGCGTCAGATCGGAGATGCACCGGGTCGCGTCGATCGTGTAGTCGCCGCGCAGCGCCCCCGTCGGACACGCGACGACGCAACGCGTGCACGAGCCGCACGTCTGCTTGAGCGGCGCATCGTATGCGAGCCCGAGCGTCGTCACGATTTCCCCGAGGAACACGAAGGATCCGAGTCCCGGTGCGATGAGGTTCGTGTGTTTGCCGACCCAGCCGAGGCCGGCGCGGCGCGCAAAGGCCCGTTCGGCCAGCGGTGCGGTATCGCACACGACCCTCGTAACGGCCGCACCTGCCGCAGTATCGAGCGCCGCCGCGATGCGGTCGAGAATCGCGCGCACCGTGCGATGGTAGTCGCGCGACCAGGCGTAGTTGGAAACCCGCCCGGCCAGCGGCGCGGCCGCGCGCGCGGCGGGCGCCCCGTCGACGCGCCCATAGGGGATGGCGACGCAAATGACGCTGCGCGCGCCCGCGAGCAGCGCGCCCGGTTCGCTCGCGCGCGTCGCGTATGCGTCGTCGTAGCCCCACGTCGCCAGATCGCCGCGCGCGAACGCTGCGGATAGCGCCGCGAACGTGTGCGCGGACGCCGTGGCCGCACCGATCGCGACGCGTGCCGCGCCGGCTTCGGCGGCGACGCGGCGCACGAGTGCCGCGAGCGCGCGTCCGTGCGCGCCGTCATCGGCGTCGCGCAGCACGAGTCCACCGGCGTCCATGCGCGCCTTAGAACGCGTCGAACGCGCCGTCGAGCAGCGCGTACGCGAGCAGTCCGCCGCGTAGATGGTAGAGCCGGCGCAGCCCCGCGTCGTGCAGCCGCGCGACGGCCCAGCGCGAATTCGCGCCGACGCGGCACGCGACCACGTAGGTCTTGGATGCGTCGAGTTCGTGCATGCGGGCTTCGAGTTGCGAGACAGGAATCGCCAGCGCACCGGCCGGCGCGCCGAGCACTGCCTCGTGCGGTTCGCGCACGTCGAGCAGCACGGCGTCCGCGTGCGTCGCGAGAAACGCGTCGAGATCGGCGACGTCGCATTCGGCGACGCCGAGCGGCGGCGCGCTCGGCACGACGTCGGCAACGTCGACGATCGTGGCGTGCTCGCCGTGCAGGGCGCAGCGCGGATCGACGTCGATGGCGAACTCGCGCACGTGCGCTCCGAGCGCATCGACGACGACGAGCCGGCCGACCAGCGGTTCGCCGATCCCGAGCAGCAGCTTGAGCGCCTCGCTCGCCTGCCACGTTCCGACCATGCCCGCGAGCACGCCGAGCACGCCGCCCTCCGCACACGAGGGGACGCTGCCCTCGGGCGGCGGTTCCGGAAAAAGACAGCGATAACACGGTCCGCCCGGCGCGAACACGCTGAACTGCCCGTCGAAGCGGAAGATCGAGCCGTAGACGTCGGGTTTGCCTTCGAGGCGGCACGCGTCATTGATGAGATAGCGGGCGCCGAACGTGTCGGTCGCGTCGATGACGACGTCGTAGGCGCGCACGAGTTCGCGCGCGTTGCTCGCGTTCAAGCGCAGCGGGTAGGCGTCGACCGCGACCTGCGGATCGAGCGCCGCGAGGCGTTCGCGGACCACCTCGACCTTGGGCCGTCCGACGTCGCCCGTCGCGTAGAGTACTTGGCGTTGGAGGTTGGTGATATCGACCGTGTCGTCGTCGACGACGCCGATGCGTCCGACCCCCGCGGCGGCGAGGTACTGGAGCACGGGCACGCCGAGGCCGCCGGCCCCGACGACGAGCGCACGTGCGCGCGCGAGTTTTTCCTGGCCGGCGAGGCCGACTTCGGGGATCAGCAGGTGCCGGCTATACCGGCGCAAGTCGCGCCGCCCGGCGAGGGTCGTCATCGAGGGTGACGTTCGCCGAGCCACGCCAAGACCGCTGCCCGCGCGTGTTCGCCCGCACTCGTGTGGTCGCTCGCGATGGTCGCGAACGTCTTGGGTTCGGGCGCGCGCGCGAAAAGTTCGGCGGCGCTCGCCTGCGAGACCATCCCGTCGCGCTCGGCCGCGACGTAGAGCACTGGCCGGCCGGCGAGCGCCGCCAAAGCTGCATCGAGCACCGCTTCGGTTTGCTCGACGACCTCCTGCAAGGTTAAGCCGTCGACGTACGCGGAACGCAGATCGATCGATCCGCGGAGCCCGAGTGCGGTGAGGGCCCAAGGACGGCCGTACCCCGTCGCGATGGAAATCGCGCCCGCGATCGCGGGATCGGCCGCGCACGCTCGCAGCGCCGTCATCGCGCCCATGCTATGGCCCGCCGCGTACAGCGTCGGGCCGTAGCGCTCGCGCGCGAACGCGACCGCCGCGGCCATGGCACCCGTGAGATCGTCGATCGACGCGAGCGTTCCGCCGCTGGCGCCCAATTTGTGGCCGGGGAAATCGAGGCTGATGACGCGGTACCCGTGGCTAGCCAAAAAGGCGCACAGGAAATCGAGGTTGTGTTTGGAGCTCGAATATCCGTGACCGACGACGAGCGTCACGTCGCGCGCCCGGCGCGGTTCGTAATCCAGAGCCGCAAGCGTGCCGCCCGCGGCGGTGCGCAGGCGAATCAGGTCGAGCTTCACGCCCCCGGGACGGCGTTCTCGCGCCACGCGGCGTCGCCGTCCGCGTAGTGCTCCTTTTTAAAGATCGGGACGCGGCGCTTGAGTTCGTCGATCGCGTATTCGCACGCATCGAACGCCGTTGCGCGGTGCGCCGAGGCGACCGCGATCGCCACGGCGGCCTCGCCGAGGCCGAGCGACCCGAGGCGGTGCGCGATCGCGACGCGCGCGGGTCCGAACTTCTGCGACGCTTCGGCTCCGATGACGCGCAATTCGGCTAGCGCCAGCTCGCGATGTGCTTCGTACGAGAGTCCCGTCACGGGACGGCCGTCGTCGCTGCGTTCGCGCACGTAGCCCACAAAGGTCACGAGCCCGCCCATCGCATCGCTGCGCACCGCGCCGGCCAGAGCGGCAAGATCGAGCGTTGCGGTCGTCAGGTCGTAGAACATCAGCCGCCGCCGAACGGCGGAAGCAGCCCGAGTTCGTCGCCGTCCGCAAGCGCCGTGGCGGAATCGGCAAAGGCGCCGTTGCGCACGAGCCGGGTCGAGCGTTCGAGCGGCGCGAGTGCCGGAAACTCGCGCGCGAGCGACGCCCACACCTCGCCTGCCGTCGCACCCGGTGCCGCTTCGCGCGCGAGGTCGCTTGCGCCGACGATCTCGCGGATGCGCGCAAACGGCTGCACGCGAACCGTCATCGCCTTAGTAGCCACCGAGGTCGGGCGTATACCCGCGTTCGCGCAACCACGTCCGCGAATCGTCGTGCAGGCCGAGCAGGTCGATGCGACTGCAGGTCATCTTATGCAGCATCACTTCCCAAAAATGCTGGGGCTGCGCGTACACATCATCGGGCACGGCGTTGTGCTCGCGGGCGAAGTCGCGTAGCGCCTGCCAGTCGCGGGCCGCGAGCAGAGTCCGCAGCCGCGCTTCGTAGTCGGGCGTCGGTCCGCCTGAGTCGATCATGCCGGGCGCGCTTGGGAGAGGGTCACGAAGCGCTCGATCGCGAGCGCCACGCCGTCTTCGGCATTGCTCGCAGTCACGTAGCGGACGCTTTGCTTGACCTCGGGCAGCGCGTTACCCATCGCGACGCCCACGCCCGCCCAGCGCAGCATCGGCACGTCGTTACGCGAATCGCCTACCGCGAGCACGCGCTCCGGAAGAATCTGAAAATCCGCGCAGAGTTGCTTGAGGGCGTTTTCTTTGCTCGCCTCGCGGCTGAGCACGGCGCATTCGTAGAAGTCGCCCCACGTCTCGTACCGGAAATTGAGCGGCCAATCGCCGAACTCGCGCTGCATGACGGCGACCGACTCGCGTCCGAGGAAGCGTAAGAACGTCGGCGCGCCGTGCAGGATGTCGGCGAAGGTCGTCGCTTCGCGCCAGGCGGGGCCCGTCATATCGTCCATGAAGACGTGGGAGCCCTCGAGCCGCCAAAAATATTCTTCGGAATAAATCGCAAGTGACAGGCCGTGTCGCTCGGCATATTCGACCATCGGCTTGGCGTACTGTAAGGGGACGGGCCGGTGCTCGAGCGTACGGTTCGCGCCGAAGTCCTTCGTGAGTGCGCCGTGGCAGCAGATGACCGGCAAATTGAGGTTCAGTTCGCGGGAGATGCGCACCGGAAGATCGGTGCCGCGCCCGGTCACGAGGACGACGCGAACGCCGCTTTCCAGCGAGCGGCGGATGGCGGCGCGACTGCGAGGGGAGATCAATTCGTCGGGCGAGAGCAGCGTTCCGTCGAGATCGAGAGCGATGAGATCGATGCGCATGGGGCTTCGCGACGTTAGGGGTTGTTTTGGCACCCTCCTGTGGTCGGCATGCGGTGAAACGGCCAAGCGTGCGGAGGCGTTATGGTGGCATGATCTTTACCGTGCGGGCTGCGTTCGCCATCGTGGCGCTCGCCGTCGGGGCCTCGGGCCGGCCGGCGCTGGCCGCTGCCGCCGGCTGTTCGGCCGACGCCTTTACGGTCAAAGGCACGCCGCTGGGCGTCGAACTCTGCGTGCCGGTACCGCACGCGGCCGGCAAGACGGTCGTTGCGACCGAGACGGTGAGCGCGCGTGGCCAAGCGCCGCTCGTGCGTAAAGTGACGCTCGATGTCGTCGCTCCCGACGAAGGCTCGCACACGATCGACGACGCGCCCCTGCAGAGCCTCGGCATTGCCGGGACGCTGCACATGACGATCGGCTATAAATCCGGAACCGTGCGACTGGAACACGCGCTACTCGTGCCTGGGGCAATCGCCCTTAAATAGCCCGGCGGGGCCGCAACCGCGGGGCTGTCGATTCGTTTTCGAGGGGTTCATGAGACGCCGCTACATTGCGTTCTCGAGCGCGAAGCTGCTCGAGTGTCGAAGCCGGGCGCACCGCCGGGCGTACACGGGGTAAAACGCCGCAGTGGGTTGCATCGCGCTCGATCCGTCCATGACCGCCCGGGACCAGGCTCTGTTCCTCAACGACAAGATGCCGGGCGGCCTCTTCGCCGGAGTCGGCGTCGACCAGAGCCGCGTCGCATGGCGCTTGTCCCCCGAACCATTTTGGCTCTCGCCGCAGACTTTGGCGGCGATCGAGCGACTCGGACCCGATCTGCTCAAGTTTTATCGGGCCCTCGCGAGCCTGTACCAGCGCAGTTCGCGCGGCACGGCGCCCGCATTCATTGCCGAGTATCTCGATCTGGGCAAACCGGAATCGATGATCAAACTCGGCCGGCAAAATCGCTTCAAAGGCGATATCCCCGGCGTCATCCGGCCGGACCTCATTCTCACAGAATCCGGCTTCATCGCATCCGAACTCGACAGCGTTCCCGGCGGCATGGGCTTCGTCGGGGCGATGGCGACCGCATACTGCGAACTGGGTTACGATACCATCGGCGACCGCGAGGGCATGCTCGAGGGGCTGGGCGCGATGCTCGCGGCAACCTCCGGCATGCCGCATCCCACCACCGCCGTCGTCGTCTCGCAAGAAGCCGACGACTATCGCGCGGAGCTGGCGTGGCTTACGGGAGCGATGAACGCTAGTGGGCTCGGAGAGACATACGTGTGCCGCCCTGAGGACGTTGTCTTTACCGAAGACGCGCTCTTCGTCCGCCTGCCCGACGGCGAGGAGAAAAAACTCGACGTCCTCTACCGCAACTTCGAACTTTTCGATCTCCCCAACGTCCCCAAACAAGATCTCATGCTTTACGCCGCGCGCCACAATCGCGTGAAGATGACGCCGCCGCCGAAAGCTCATCTCGAGGAAAAGCTCGCCTTCGCGCTCCTGCATCACCCCGCGCTCGCCAAACTCTGGCGCGCCGAACTCGGCGATTCGCTCGAGCGGTTGCGCGCGATCTTCCCGGAGACGTGGATACTCGATCCGCGGCCCTTGCCACCGCAGGCCGCGATCGTGGGCCTGCAAGCCGCGGGCGATCCGGTTCGGGCGTGGGAGCAGCTCGTCGGGCTCGGCAAGAGCGAACGCGATTTCGTCGTGAAGCCATCGGGGTTTTCGGAGCTCGCCTGGGGCTCCCGCGGCGTCAAGGTCGCGAACGACCTGACCAAGGACGAATGGCAGGCCGCTCTCGAGGGTTCGCTCGCGTCCTTTGGGAAAACGCCGTACGTCCTGCAACGCTTCCATAAGGGCAAACGCGTCCGCGTGCCCTACTACGAGCGCAAGTCCGACGCGATTGCGACACTCGACGGCCGCGTTCGTTTATGCCCGTACTACTTTGTGGTGGGCGACGACGTCAAGCTCGGCGGTATCCTGGCGACGATCGCCCCCGCCGATAAGCGCCTCATCCACGGGATGGCGGACGCGGTCATGTCGCCCTGCGGCGTTCGCGAGGGTGGCTACTAGCGCATCGCTCCGCGTCCGCGCTCAAGCCGCGCCGAGCATCTCCTTGGTGTGCCAGGCGACGTTCTGCGCGCGGTCGCCGACGCGCTCGAGATTCGTGAGCACGAAGAGCATGATCGTGCCGGCCCGCACCATCCCGGAGTCGGCCTGCATCTCCTCCTGCAGCGCCTCTATGCCGCGTGCGTACAGGTCGTCGACTTCGTCGTCGCGCGCGATGACCGCCTCGGCGAGCGCCGCGTCGCGCTCCGTATAGGCGCGCATGACGAGCCGCAGCATCTCCGATGCGATCGCAGCGATGCGGCCGATCTCGACGCGCGCCGGCCGAATCGCCACGTCGGCGAGCTTGATGGAGTATTTGCTGATCTCGACTGCGTAATCGCCGACCCGCTCGAGATCGGTGACGATTTCGAGCATCGCCGCGACCTGCCGCAGTTCGCCCGCGACGGGCTGCTGGCGCCAAATGAGTTCGATGCAGCTCTGTTCTACACGCCGCCGCAAGGCGTCCACGTCATCGTCCCCGGCGATCACGCGCGCGGCGACGGCGGTGTCGCGCTTCTCCAGCGAGGAAACGGCCGCGTGGACGGCATCGCCGACGAGCGCGCCGAGGCGGACGACGTCGAGCCTTGCCGCTTCGAGTGCTTCGTGGTAGGCCGTGCGCATCGCGTTCATTCAGATCCTCTCCGCAGCGCACGCCGGGGGACGTGCGAGCGTATTCGACTGGCAGTATACCACACGGCGAGGTAGAGCGAGCAACGAACCGGAAGCGCGAGCCCGTGCCGTACGACAACATCCTCATCGACCGCGACGGCGCGGTCGCGACGATCGCGCTAAACCGCCCGCATGTCCTTAACGCACTGAACGCGTTCATGGTGCGTGAACTGCGCGATGCCTTCGACACACTCGAACGCGACGAAGATGTGCGCGTCGTCATCCTCACGGGCGCGGGCGACCGCGCTTTCGCGGCGGGCGCCGACATCGGGGAGCTCGGCGCGCTGCCCAGCGCCGTCGCGGGCGTCGCGACGGCGCGCGCCGGCCAGGCGCTGACCTTGCAAATCGAACGCATGCGCACGCCCGTCATCGCGGCGGTCAACGGCTATGCGCTGGGCGGCGGATGCGAGCTCGCGATGGCCTGTGACATTCGCTTCGCGAGCGACCGTGCGAAGTTCGGACAACCCGAAGTGAACCTTGGGCTGCTCCCCGGCTACGGCGGCACCCAACGCACGGCGCGCCTGATGGGACGCGGCATGGCCATGTACCTCTGTCTCTCGGGTGAAGCGATCGATGCCCGCGAAGCCATGCGCGTCGGACTCGTTCAACGGGTCGTGGCGCACGACGACCTGCTCGCGCAAACCCGCGGGATGGCAAACGTGATCGCGAGCAAAGCGCCGCTTGCGGTCGCGGCGACGAAACGCGCCATCGACGACGGCCTGGGGTTGCCGCTGGCGGCCGGCTTAGAGATCGAGGCACTCCATTTTGGGTCGCTCGTCGACACGGGAGACTTCGCGGAAGGCACCACAGCATTTCTTGCCAAGCGCCAAGCGGCGTTCACGGGGTCGTAAAGGCGGAAGGCGGCTGCCGGCCTGCAGACTAATGTCGGTCGGCCATGGCCCATTCACGCGTGCCGGCAATCACGCTCGATAGCCGGACGCTTCCCAGTACCAATCGCAATCTGATCATTCTCGACGCGTTCGATAAACTGCAATTAGGCGGCATCCTCGAACTCCCCGAGGAGAGCGATCCGCGCGCCCTGCGCAACGAGTTCCTCCAGCACCGCCCCGGACGCTTTTCTTGGGATGCTCGAAACCAAGGCTCGGGCCGCTGGACGATTCGGATCGAGCGCATCGACGAGCAGGCCGACGTGGCGACGTTTCTCGCCCACTGCACGCCTTTCGCCAACGCCAAAGCTTCGACCGTGCGCGACCTCGCGGCGACGGCGACCGAACGCACGTACCGGGCGCCCGAGACGATTTACGACGAAGGCGAGATGTGGCCGTACCTCGCGTTCGTGCGCACCGGCAAGGTTGTCTACACGCTGCTCTCGCCCGACGGCAAGACGCATGCCCTGGGCGAACGGCTTCCGCTCGATCCGCTCAACGAAACGGGCACCTTCGACGGCGGCGGCTCGACGACACGCGCGGAAGCGCTGACGGATTGCAGCCTCGTGCTGTTGCCGACGGAAGCCGTGTTGCACGCGAGCCGCAACGACGCGGAACTTGCCATCGGCTTTCTCACCGACGCGTCGCAAGCACGGCGCCGGTCGATCGACACGATTGCCGACCTTGCATTCGCTCACGTTTTACAACGCGTCGCCAAATTTTTATTATCGTATGCGCCCGCAACGACCGGCATGGCCCGAGGTCTTTCCGGCATCGAAAATCTCTCGCAAGCTCAGATTGCGGCCGCCGCGGGAACCGTCCGCGACATGGCCGCACGCGCGCTTTTGCGACTAAAAAACGCCGGCGCCGTCGAACTCGACCGCGGTCGCGTGCGCGCGCTCGATCGCGAGCGCCTCGAAGCGTTCGCGTACAACGTGCAGGCACCGCCGGTCTAACCGCTAGCGGCGTACTTCCAGGGCGTCGAGTGCGGCGGCGTCGTCCTGCGCGTCGAACGCTGCGCGCTTCGAGCGTGCTGCCGCTTCGACGACGGGCCCCTGCTCCGCGGCCTGCGGATGGCTGGCCGGAACCAGGGCGTCCTGCCCTTTGCGCACCGAGCCGAGTGCCGTTGCAAGCCGCGCTTCGAGATCCGCCAGGACTTGCTGCGCGTAGCCGTCGGCGCCCGCGCGGATGCGCCGCGCCTTTTCTTCCGCCTCACGCAGCACGATCTCGGCCGTCGTGCGCGCCTGCTTCACGATATCTTGCTCTTCGACCAGGACGTTCTTTTGCGCGACGGCTTCGGTGACGATCTGCTGCGCCTTTTCCTGCGCGTCCCGGATCACGCGGTCCTTATTGGTCGCGATCACTTTGGCGCGGCCGACCTCCTCCGGCAGCGTCGAGCGCATCTTCTCGATGAACTCGACGAGCCGCTCCTCGCTAAGAATCCGGTAGCCGAACGGCATCCACGTGCCTTCGCGGACGTAGCCTTCCAGTTTATCGATGACGCGATAGATCGACACGTTATTTCCTTCCGTGAGCGGGGCGTTTGAGGTGCATGAACTCCAGCACGACGTCGGGCACGTACTTGGCGATGTCGCCGCCTTGGAGGAAGACTTCTTTGATGAGGCTCGAGCTGACGAATGAATAGCTCGAATCCGACATGAGAAACATCGTATCGACGTTGGAGAGCGAGCGGTTCATGTGCGCGAAGGCCATCTCGTTCTCGAAATCCGAAACGACGCGCAGACCCTTGACGATGACGTGGGCTTCCGTACGCTTGATGAAGTCTGCGAGCAGACCGCGGAAGCGGTCGACCCGCACGTTGTCGTAGCCATGCGTGCAGCGGCGCAGCATTTCCTCACGTTCGTCGAGCGCAAAGAACGGGCTGCGCTTTTGCGGGTTGACCACGACCGCGACGGTCACGAGCGGAAAGATGGCCGCAGCGCGCGCGATGACGTCGAGGTGTCCGTTCGTCGGCGGATCGAATGAGCCCGGGTAAATCGCGTGACTCTGCTGGGCGCCCTTGCCGTTACGCATCGACGACTCGCAAGAACTGCAAGAGCACTTCACCGTAGCGCGCTTCGCGGGTGGTCGCAAAGCCGAGGCGCTCGAAGGCCGGCGCGTCCTCGCGGCGTTCGTAGACCAGTATCGTGGACGCATCGATCGCGCCGCGTTCGCGCAGCGTCCCGAACGTCAGGTGCGGCGGCGGCAGGGCGTACGGCGGATCGGCGTAGACGAAATCGAACCGGCCCGCCAGGCGCGTCACGGCTTTTTCCGAGGGCGCGCAGACGACCGTCGTTCGCTTGGTGACGCCGAATTCGGTTGCGGCGGTGCGAATCGCTTGCGCCGTTGGGGCGTGCAGTTCGACGAACGTGACGTGCCGCGCCCCGCGCGAGAGCGCTTCAAAGCCGATCGCACCCGTCCCGGCGAACAAATCGAGCGCACGCGCGCCTTCGATGTGGTCGCCCAAGATCGAAAAGAGCGCCTCTTTAACGCGCCCGGGGGTCGGTCGAACCGCCGCACCCTGCGGCGAACGGATCACGCGCGAACGAAGTTCGCCGCCGGTCACGCGCATTGCGCCCCAAGCGTCATCTTGCGGGGTTCGCCACCTCGGCAAGACGCCCTTGAAGGAGCGCAGGAAGTTCGTCGAGTGCGCGAATGGTGTGCGCGGCGGACGTGAGACCGTCGGGATACGTTGCCCCATCCTCGGCATACCACACCGTCGTCACGCCTAAAGCCGCCGGGCCGGCGACGTCGGTTTCCGGATCGTCGCCGACGTACCACAGCGCCGAGAGCGGGACCTCGAGATGTTTGGCAAGCACGTCGAAGGCTTCGCGCGCGGGCTTGCGCGCGCTGATGCGTTCGCTTACGAAGACCGACCCGCGGAAGCCGATGAGTCGTGCCTTCTCTTCTTGCAGCGGACTCCAGCCATTGGTGAGCAGCGCGTAGTGGATGCCCAGATCGTCGAGCGCCGCAAGCATCGCTTGCGTTTGAGGCCGCGCTCGTACGAAGTCGGGGGCACGTGCGACCACGGCATCCCGAAAATCGTTCGCCCGATCGAGCACGAGCGATCCCACCGGAGCGAACCGTTCGAAGAACCCCGCAATCCCCGCTTCCACGGACCCCTGACCCGCGCGGTACGTTGCGAGAACGCTGTCGATTGCCGCCCCCGCTAGGGCCACATCGTACGTGAGGTCCCGCTCGCGCGCGAGGGCCGCGAGCATGTCGAGCGCGACCGTGCGTTCGAGTTTGTTGTCGAGCCCGAGCGTGTGATCGAAGTCGAAACCAACGGCAATGGTGGTGGGCATCTCGCGGCTCTTCGCAGGCCCCGAAGCGAATACTGCTTGCGCCCCGAGCGCTGCCGCGATTTGCCGGACATTATTCCTGGGTAAGCGTCCCTTCGTATGTCAAACGTTACCAGAACCTCCTTTCTTCTTGCCGCCAGCGCCTTAACGCTTGCTTCCCGTAATACCGCGATCGCGGCGGCGCCGTCCGCCATGCTCCCACTGCCTCCTCCCGACCTTAAGGCCGACGCCGATATGCAGCGGGTCTTGCAAAACATTCTCGCGGCTCACACGCCGGCGATTCCCGACGTCGAACCGCGGATCGCGCGAGAATTACCCTCGTTTGCCGATGCCCTGCAAACCACGCTCTCGCAGATGGGCAAGCCGTGTGTCGAAGCGGTCGGCGCACTCTCGCATAAGGTCATCCCCGGACCCGGCGGACCGCTTCTCTTGCGCGTTTACACGCCCGTCGGCGGCTCGGCGACGCGCCCGGTCATCGTGTACTATCACGGCGGCGGCTGGGTGATCGCAAACCTGGACACGTACGATGCGTCGGCCCGCGGCCTCACGAACGCGACCAACGCCGTCGTCGTTTCGGTTGCCTATCGGCAAGCGCCGGAGCATCCGTTTCCCGCCGCGGCCGACGATGCGTTTGCGGCCTACCGGTGGGTTCTCGCGAATGCCGCAACGCTCGGCGGCGACCCCAAGCGCGTTGCCGTCGCGGGCGAAAGTGCGGGCGGAAATCTCGCAGCGGTGACCGCACTGCAGGCGCGCGACAAAGGCGTGCAGTTGCCCGTCCACCAGCTCCTGGTGTATCCGATCGCGAATATCGCCTTCGATACGCCGTCCTATCAGGCGAACGCGATGGCGATTCCGCTGAGCAAACCGGCGATGCAGTGGTTCGCCAAGTACTATCTGACGAACCCCTCCGATGCCGCCAATCCACTCGCATCGCCGCTTCGCGCGACGAACTTCAAAGGCTTGCCGCCCGCGACGATCATCAACGCGGATACCGACCCGCTCCGCGACGACGGCGCGCAATATGAAGCGAAGCTCAAAAGCGCCGGCGTTCCCGTGAAACGCTCGCTGTACACCGGCGTGACCCATGAGTTCTTCGGCATGGGTGCCGCCGTCATGAAGGCGAAACTTGCGATGCAAGAAGCCGCCGACGGCCTCAAATCGGGGTTGAGCAAAGCGATGTAGCGCGCCCCCGGGCGCGTGCGCTCGTCATCAACTGCCGATGAGGCTCGCGCGCGCGTTGAGGTCCACGTCGACGTAGGCGCGAAGCGCCCGATGTTCGGGACGTTCGAGGCCGGGGTCGCGCGCGGCGAGCGCGTCGGCCTCGGCCTTGGCGCGCATGTAGAGCGCGAAATCGGAGACGATGCTTCCCAGAAGACCCGCCCCGCCGCCGGCCTGCGCGGTCCCGGCAAACTCGCCTTCGCCCCGCAGTCGCAGGTCGGCCTCCGCAATGTCGAAGCCGTCGGTCGTACGCGTCATGATGTCGAGCCGCTCGAGATCCGGCTTGGCATCGGGAGCGATTAGCACGCAGTACGAACGTGCGACGCCGCGACCGACGCGGCCGCGCAATTGATGCAGTTGCGCGAGCCCGTAGCGGTGCGCGTCGAGGATCACCATCACCGAGGCGTTGGGCACGTCGACGCCGACCTCGACGACCGTCGTCGCGAGCAGCACGTCGGCTTCACCGCGGGCGAAAGCTCCCATTGCCGCGTCCTTCTCGCGCGGCGGCATGCGTCCGTGCAGCAGTTCGACGCGCAGATCGGGGAAGACGTCGGCGCGCAGCACCTCGAGTTCGGCGAGCGCGCTCGTCAGCGCCAATTCCGATTCGTCGATAGCGGGCACGACGACGTACGATTGACGACCGCGTGCGACGTTGCCGCGTACGAAGTCGTAGGCGAGCGTCTTACGGCTCGCGCGCAGCACGTAGGTTTCGATCGGCGTGCGGCCGGGCGGCAATTCATCGATCACGCTGAGATCGAGGTCGGCGTACTTCGTCTGCGCGAGCGTGCGCGGGATCGGCGTCGCGGTCATGTGCAGCGTGTGCGGCGCGCGGCTCTTGGCGCGCAGCTTCGCTCGTTGCTCCACGCCGAAGCGATGCTGCTCGTCGATGACCGCGAGCCCGAGTTCGCGGAACTCGACGGTATCGACGATGAGCGCGTGCGTGCCGACGACGAGATCGCATTCGCCGCTGGCGAGCCGCCCGAGCGTCGCGGCGCGTTCGCGCGCGCCCATGCTTCCGACCAGCGCATCGACGCGTATCCCGAGCGGCAGGAGCAGCGGCGCGAGCTTACGCGCGTGCTGCAACGCGAGTATTTCGGTCGGCGCCATCAGCGCGCTCTGGACGCCGCGCGCGGCCGCGAGCACGATTGCGGCCGCGGCGACGAGGGTCTTGCCGCTGCCGACGTCGCCCTGCACGAGCCGATTCATCGGCGCGCTTGCCGCCATGTCGCCCCACAGTTCGCCGATGACCCGGCGTTGCGCGGCCGTAAGCTGGAACGGGAGCGACGCTTCGAAGCGCGCGAGCAGTCCCGGCGGCGCGGCAAGTTCGGGCGCTCCGCCGCCTGCGGCCCGCCGCGCGCGTTTGACGGCCGCCGCCAGAGCGAGGCCGAAAAACTCGCCGAAGATCAGGCGCTCTCGCGCGCGCGCTGCGGCTTCGAGGGTCGGCGGTCGATGGGCGTCACGCCAAGCCGCGTCCAGGGGCGGATAGCTATGCTTGCGCAGCACCTCCGGCGGCAGCGCATCGCTCGTCAGCGCTGCGAGCCTTTCGAAGTTGCGTTCGACGAGCGAGCCGATGACCCGCGACGAGACATCTTTGGTCGCGCGATACACGGGCACGATCGCGCCGCGATACGCTTCGTCGTCGGCGAGGATGCGGTGGTGCAGGACGTTGAGTTCGACCGAGACCGAACCGCGCGTGCGTTTGAGTGCGGCGCGACCATGGACGAAGATCCGCTCGCCGGCCGCTAAGCGCAGGCCGCGGCGTCCGAACCACGTCGCTTTGAGGCGGCCGCCGTCGTCATCCGCAATCTCGGCCGAGACGATCGGCACGCGGGCCCGAAATTCGGCAACCCGCACGATGCGGCCCACGGCAATTTCTTCACTCGACTCGGGCTCGTGCGGTTCGCGCGAACGTGCGAGCGTCGCGCGAACGATGTCGGCGATCGGGGTGGGCTCACGCCAATCTTTGTAGTCCCGCGGGTACGTGGCGGCGAGATCGGCCGGCGTCGCGATGCCGGCTTCGCGCAGCTTGCGCGCAAGCTCCGGCCCGACGCCCGCGAGCGAGCGCAGTGACGATCCCGGTGCCTCGACTACTTCGCCCGTCGCAACAGCTCCGTCCCGACCGCATCGAGCGAGACGCCGCGCTCCTCGAGCAGCACGAGCGTATGGTAGAAAAGGTCCGCGACTTCCCAGGCGAGCTCCGCCGGGTCCGCGTTCTTGGCTGCGATCACGACCTCGGTCGCTTCTTCGCCGATTTTCTTGCCGATACGATCCACGCCGGCGTGCAGGAGCTTCGCGGTGTAACTCGTCTCCGGCGAGGCATCGCGCCGGGCTGCGATGGTCGTTCGCAGATGCGCTACCGCCGCTTCGAATGTCGCCGCAGGTTGCAGGAGCGGTGGGGCCGGAGCGGACTGGGGACGCGCATCGGCAAGCGGGAGCGGATGCGCGAAGCACGTCGGTGCGCCCGTGTGACACGCCGGTCCCGACGGATGCACGCGATAGAGCAGTGCGTCGGCGTCGCAGTCGAAGGCGACGCTTACGACCGCCTGCGTGTTCCCCGACGTTTCGCCCTTGCGCCAAAGGGCGCGGCGCGAGCGACTGTAGAGCCACGTCGTTTTCTCCGCGAGCGTGCGCGCGAGCGCCTCGCGATTCGCGTACGCGAGCGTCAAGACCGCACCCGTCGTCGCGTCCTGCACGACGACGGGCAGCAGGCCGTCGCCGTCCCACGCGAGCTCATCGATGGACATGCGCGTCTTCTACGAGAGGCCGGACGGGGATTCCGCGTGCTGCGAGATCGGCCTTGAGCGCGCCGATGTCGAGTTCGCCGTAGTGGAAGAGCGAGGCCGCAAGCGCCGCGTCGGCGCCCGCGAGCATGAAGACATCGGCAAAATCACTTGCGCTTCCGGCACCGCCCGACGCGATGACCGGCACGTCGACCGCGTCACGAACGGCGCGCGTTAACGTGAGATCGAAGCCGGATTTCGTGCCGTCGCGGTCGATGCTGGTCAGCAAGATTTCACCGGCACCGAGCGCGGTCGCTTCGCGCGCCCACGCAATCGCATCGCGGCCGGTCGGCGTGCGTCCCCCATCGACGACGACTTCGAAACCCGCACCGTCCGCCGTGCGCCGGGCGTCGATCGCGAGCACGATACACTGGCTGCCGAACTCATCGGCGGCCGCCCGCAATACCTGCGGTGCGCGCACCGCTGCCGAGTTCAAAGAAACTTTGTCGCACCCCGCGCGCAGCAGATCGCGTACGTCCTGCGGCGTCGAGACGCCGCCGCCGACCGCGAAGGGGATGGTCAGTTCGGCTGCGACCGCACGCACGACGTCGCGCATCGCACGCCGGCCCTCGATCGTCGCGGTGATGTCGAGAAAGACCAGCTCGTCGGCCCCGCGCGCCTCGTAGATGCGCGCGAGCGCGACGGGATCGCCCGCGTCGGCGAGTTCGACGAAGCGAACGCCCTTGACGACGCGCCCGGCCTTGATATCCAAACAGGGGATGATACGGCGAACGAGCACGGACGTGACCTCCTACGATCGCTCGTCGGAGGTTCGTTCGGATGGACTCCAAGTCGCGTTGGGGAGAAACGAGGCGACGCCCAGATTCGAACTGGGGAATAGAGCTTTTGCAGAGCTCCGCCTTACCACTTGGCTACGTCGCCGGACGGTCGCGACCGGACGGTGAGGATCGGGATCGCGTGAGCGGGTGGCGGGAATCGAACCCGCGCGTCAACCTTGGGAAGGTCGCAGGCTACCATTACATCACACCCGCAGGGTGGAATTGCTCAGCGGGCTTCTCCTCGCCAGCAGCGCCGTCCCGCTTCGCGTGCTACGAGTGAGACGGTGCCCGCAGGCTAGTCGAGGGTCGCGAACCCGCGCGACACCTTCACAAGGAGGTCGACGAGCGTTTTCTTCTCGTTCGAACTGAGTCCGCGTAGTGCCGCCTTGTTCTTCGAAAAGTAGTCGGGGAGCATGGATGCGACGACGCGTTTGCCGCTGCGCGAAAGCGAAATATAGGACACGCGACGATCTTGGGTGCTCGCCTTGCGATCGATGTAGCCGTCGCGCTCGAGGCCGGCCACGAGCCCCGTCACATTCGCCTGCGTCGTGCCGAGGTAGCGGCGCAGGTCCGAGAGCGAGATCGGTTCGCCTTCTGCTTGGAGGACGATGAGTACCCCGAACTTCTGCGGCGTCAGCCCGGCCTCGAGGAACCAGGAGCCGAGCGCATTCTCGACGCGTTGGGCGGTCGTGCGAAGAGCCAGCAGCGCGCGGACGGTCGCGGGATCGAAGTCGGCGTGGCGTTTACGATGACCGGCGAAGTGCGAGTCCGGCCAACCGACGATGTCTTCCATTGGGGTGATGTCGCCGTCTTTCATGCTGCTCATGCTAACACGCGGGTCAAAAAGTTTGGTTGCGTTGCATATCGTTTTACGCAGTGGTGCACGAGTAACTTCTTTCGAGCGGTGAACCGAGAGCGACGAGACGATTTCCGCGCTCTCGCGACACTTGGACGACGGGGGCGGCCGCACCGGCACGCACGCTCGAAAACGCACAAGTGCCGTAGCGTTCCGGCGGCGCGGGACAGCGTTCGGCTCCCAGGATTCAACGGGGATCAGACACAAACGGCAAGAGAACTTGCTTAGGAGGCGGTATGGCCAAACAAGTGACGTGCCCGCTTTGCGGACAGAACATCACGGGCGAAAGCGACGATGCCCTGGTTGCGGCCGCCGACGCCCACGGCGACGAGAATCATGGCATGCGCGCTCCGCGCGAAATGATCCTTAGTAGCGCGACCGATCTGTAGCCGCTCTTACGCGCCGGGCTTGGCTGCTTCCATGCGTTCGAAGAACGCCTCGTGGTCGGGCCCGATCCACAGATCTGCGGTGCGGCCCTGCCCGAACCAATCGAGCCACACGTCCGTCCGGACGTACGGCAACAACACGCGCCCGTCGAGATCGGTGAGCACCGGTCCCGTCCATATCGGTGCCCCCGTGGTATCGTACACGCGCAGCCGGTCGCCGCGCCACAGCGCGTGAAGCCCCGCGTACGCGTCGCCTGCGACCGGACCGCTCAGCTGCTGTTGAAAGAAGAGCGATCCTTCGCCCGAGGGATCGTTTGCGCGGGCGAGCCGGCCGCGCACATAGATGTCGGGAAACGACGGCACGTCGCGTGGGACGAGCACGTCCACGGCGTTGAGGTTCTCGCGATCGCGCGCTTCGGCGAAGTCGTGGCGCAACTGCATGCGCATGATGCGCTCGGCGGGCAGCTGCAGGGCGCGGGAGAGGCGGACGGCCGTCGCGACGTCGATCGTGCGCGTTCCGGCAAGCATTCCCCGAAGCGGTTCGGCGTCCACGCCAATGTGCGCCGCAATGTCCTCAACCGTAAGGCCAAGGACATCGATATAGTCACGTCTGATTAGCGGTCCCGGATGCGGCGCCTCAACGCGACGCTCGCTGCCGACACTAACTGGCGTCATCACCGCAAACCTCCCCGATGGCTTCTCTTTTCCATCGGCTGCTGCGCTGGGCGGGCTTAGTGCGCGATTGTCACGAGAAATAGAAAACCCGCGCAGCGATTGCCAGACGAGTGTATCACAACGTGCCGAGAAGCAGAATCGATTTTGGACCCGTGTTGCGGATCACACCCCCCGCGTCATTTCAAAGCAGTGAGGTGCGGGCACTCGCGCACCGGACATGGCAAAAAACGGTCTTTGTCGTTCGCCTGGATCGTCCCAGAAGCAGCTGCGCTCGCTCAACAGGGATGCGTCCTCAGGCCTCCGGCGGCGCACACCTGCGCGCGCCGACCCGGGCGAGAGCGTGCACCGCGTAGCTCCCGATCCGAATTCTTGATCGGTACGCAGGGTCGATCGTGTTCCGAAGACGCATGCTGCGCAAACTGTTGCTCGGAAGCAGGGCGACCGCTACCTGCCGACAGGCGCCCTAGTGTGTGCTCGTGGTCAATGCGCCTTGCCCCATCGGTTCCATTATCTGAACGACTAAGCTTCTTGTCTTGCAGTTTGGGCAAATCGATTTACCGTTTCGATGGGACGCTTCCCCATGTTTCGGTAGCCGCGGTGCGGCCGCTGTTCGTTGTAGTGCTTGAGCCAGATGTCGAGATCCGCTTGTAGCTCGTCGATGCTCGCGTAGATCTTCTCGCGCATCTTGGTGCGGAAGAACTCGTCAAGGATGGTCTTGTTGAAGCGTTCGACGAAACCATTGGTGCGAGGCGTTGCGACGCGCGTACGTCGATGTTCGATGTCGTTGAGCTCGAGGTAGAGTTCGTAGTGGTGGCGGTCGGTTCCGCAGAACTCGCGGCCATTGTCGGTGAGCATGCGACCATTGCGAGCCCTCGATCGCGGTAGAACGGGATAACGTCGTTGTGCAAGAGCGCAACTGAGCAAGCTGGCACCTTGGAGTTCGCAAGAAAACCAAATGCATATGAGCCGTACGTGTCAACGACGGCTTGAAGATACACCTTGCCGACGCCTTTGAGTCGCCCGACGTAGAACGTGTCTTGGCACAAGAGCTCTCCCGGTCGAGAACTCTCCACGTGCCGCTCCCGAAAACACGGGTTGGCCTTCTCAATCCATCGCACCTGATCGGGCGTGAGCGCAATCTTCTTGGCGCTCGCACGTTCTTCGAAGCGCAGCAGACGCTCGTACCGATTGCCGATCTCGTGCTTGATGAGCATCTTCTGAATCGTCGGCGAGCTCAGCGTTATGCCTCGCAAGCGCAGCTCGTCGCTCAGCGCACGCAGCCCCACATCGGGTTGGAAAGCGCCAAGTCGATCAACTTCTCGACAACCTCCGGCGGCGTCGTGAGCGGATGGTCACGCACGATCGGCGGCATGTCCTTAAGGCCGTCGAGTCCGTGCGTTTGAAACCGCCGCTTCCACTCGTAGAAGCTCGTGCGATCGAGGCCGCCTCGCCGGCAAGCCTCAGAGACGTTCCCCAACTGTTCGGCGAGTTGCAATACGGTGAGCCGCTTACGCGCCTCGTAGAAGCTCGTGCGATCGAGGCCGCCTCGCCGGCAAGCCTCAGAGACGTTCCCCAACTGTTCGGCGAGTTGCAATACGGTGAGCCGCTTACGCGCCAGCTTCTCGGCGGGATTCTTGGTCGTCACGCGAGTGACGTTCTGGATCATCGGGTTCCTCGTCTTTCTCCTCGATACGCTTAGCGCGTCTTCGAGGTGTCAGACAAGAAAGCTAGGGATACTCTGAACAAGTGAGGGCATCTTTGCTTATAATGGTGGCATGAAGCGAGAAGAGCAACTTTCGCTTGCGAATGCTCAGTTCGAGCGGTTCGCGAAGCCGACCAAACGAGCCGCGTTC